>Ga0194057_10001579_pt1 | contig 11429 bp, 4 predicted proteins | sample SepL4415m_MetaG_FD_155474 | JGI IMG/M metagenome (GOLD analysis project Ga0194057, IMG submission 155474) | Anoxic zone freshwater microbial communities from boreal shield lake in IISD Experimental Lakes Area, Ontario, Canada - Sep2016-L442-15m | ecosystem: Environmental > Aquatic > Freshwater >...
GTGGCAGTGGAGCCGCTGCCATACAAGCAATTGATTACCCATACCCGAGGCCGAAAGCCGCACGACCACAACATATAGTGGTCACGCCAGCCAAGGGGATACCCCATTTCGACCTATTTCTCCTCGTTCAAGCCGAGATCCTCCGCCGGCCGGAGTTTTAGGTCCGTTTTTTGATGAGGCAGTTGTGAGCCAGATCGAAGCCTCGTGGAGATTTTGGCATTATGACCCTAGCAAACTTTGAATTACCAACGGCAAGCCTGAAAGTCTTTTGCGATAAGTGGAGGGTTCGGGAATTGCTAGAACTGTTGATTCGCGAGCATGGCGGCCGACGAACAGACAGCGGGCCGAGACCGGAGCAGCCGTTCAGCCATTTGCGGTCGTCTCCGTTTTGGATTCTGAAGACCCAAATGATGCCCGTATATGTATCGCCAGCGTGTTCTCCGCTCAACAGGACGGCGGCCTGCCGCTTGAGTCGCTAGCAAATCGAAGCCTTGCGGTTCAACCTCGCAAAGAGATCGCAAAGCGATTTCTGGATTGGCATCGAAACAATGTTTACCTTGGCACTGCGGAGTAGCAAGGGCGACTTAGGGTGATTATTGTGTTAACCCTATCGCAGACAAGTACATTCGGGCGATTAAATAAGACGACCCAGGAAGCGTTGGAGGATTTGGAAAGCACCGGTCGATCGGAACTTGCGCGGAGATCACGGCCGTGTACTCCGTGATATTGCTTACTCAGTTTATCCATACTACGAAAAATGACCCCGCTGACTGTCCTACTACTGCTTTCACTTGGTGCGGAAACCAAAGCTGTAACCCACTATCCTGGGGCATCCGAGGTATTTCATTACACCTTTGCGTCAATTCGCAATGAGGAAATCTCCGGTTGGCCGCCAGGCTGGACGCGACGTAGTGGCCCCGGGTTTCCGAGATATGTCCGTATTCGGGTTGCCGAAACCCCCTCTCCCGGTGGGGGCGGCAGTCTACGGGTCGATTTGGATGGCGGTGCGGCCACGGCGTACGGCCCTGCTGTTTCCGCGAACCCCGATGTGCAGTACGTGCTTGAAGGTTACGTGGAGACTTCAGGGCTTCGTCACGACGGGGCCTATCTTTCCCTGATCTTTCTGGACTCGGCCCGGACCAAGCTCAGCAGCATTTCGTCCGAAAGAATCCGTGGCACGAGTGCTTGGCAAAAGATTCGCATTGGCCCCGTATCACCGACGGCGGGAGCCAGTTTCATGCTCGTTGGACTGCACGTGGAACCGCAGGGCAAGACTCAGGATCTCAGCGGGACAGCCTCTTTCGGTGCTCTGTGGCTGGGACAACTGCCGCGGATTGTGTTGACGGCACAACCGGCCAAGGAGATTCCACGGGAGCAAGAAAAAATCAGCCAAAACGGGACTGCGGGAAAGCGTGTACCAAAGCATGGTGCCAACGATGCGACTTTCGCGCTCTTTTCTCGGGGCCAGCCGATTGAAATCAGATGCGTGGTCTCCGGTTTCGCCGCACCGGTGTATGAAATTCGCTTGGAATCGCTCGATATCGATGGCCAAAAATTGGCTGAACACCGACAAATTTTCAACCAGACACAGCCGGCCATCATGACGCCATCTCAAGAACCGAATACGCAGCCCGAAAGGCTACGCCCCAGCCCGGTGCTTGAAAAGGACTCTAAAACCGAGAAGCAAAAGCCATCGCCTTTTGCGAGAATGACTTGGCAGTTGTCGGGCGACGCCGTGGGATTCTATCGCATACGCGCCACCGTCGTGCCCGTCGTCCCATCGGTTTCGCCGTCTTCTCCGGCCGCCATGCCCGCCGCGGCGACCACCCCTCAAGCCGAGCTAAGCCTTGCGGTCATCGAGCCTCAGTCACTGTCGTTTGAAAGTGAATTTGGATGGAGCCTCGGCCCAAACGACGCCGATGTGGGGCTGGTGCCGCTAGGGGATCTGCTTTGCCAGTGCGGCATTCATTGGGTGAAGTTCCCCTTTGCAATCCAGAAGTCGAAAGAGTCCACGGCAAATTCCCTTGAACCCTTGATCAACTTCAGCGATCAGCTTGGCATGGCTGGTGTTCGTCTGGCCGGCGTGCTTCAGCCACCGCGCGTGGCGGAGGATGCCGAAAAAATCTCCGACGATTTGCTTGCCGTCGAGGCATTCTCTCGAGATCCCAAGACATGGTATCCCGCGATCGAGCCGATTCTTGCCCGATTGGCAACGGAGATCCGCTTCTGGCAGCTCGGGGACGATCGCGATCCGGGCTGGATCGGCAGCCGCGATCTGCCGGGGATTGTTTCTCGGACGAAAGCCGAGCTGGACCGGATTGGTCAGGACCTTGATATCGGCATCGCTTGGAACCTTGCCGCGCCTTTGCCGATGGTAACACCAAGCTCCAAGGCCGATCGTTCCGGTAGCCCCCCCACGGACTCGCTGGTCGTGGGTTCTAATCCGCGGAAGACACCGTGGCGTTTCCTGTCATTGCCCTGCGATGAAGCGATCGGCAATGACGTGATGGCACAGTATCTGGACAGCACGAAATCCACGGGCGTCGCGCGTTGGATTGCGCTGAATGCCCTTCCACGAAAAGGCCATGCCCCACACGATCGAATCGCGCATCTGGTCCAATGCATGTTGACGGCCAAGATGCACGGGGCGGAAGCCATCTTCATTTCATGTCCGTTCGACCCCGACCATGGACTGATCGATCGCAACGGATCACCGAGCGAGCTGTTCCTGCCCTGGCGCACCACGGCCCTCATGCTTGGCGGTGCCCCGTATGTTGGCGATATCGATCTGCCGCAGGGCAACCAGATTCATTGTTTCGGCAGCAAGGGGAAATATGTCGGCGTGCTTGCAGGCCGAAAGCCGGGAGAGGAAACGGTCTATCTCGGCACGGAATTGCGAACACACGACCTCTGGGGCAACCGCAAGGCTTGTCCGCCGACGGTTTCCGGCGACGACGGACCGGCGGGTCTCTCGCCCGCCCAGCAGTCGGTGATTGCCGTGCAGCAACTGCCGGTGTTCCTCGTCGGGCTCGATGGCCCCATCACGCAATGGCAGCTCGGCGTGGCCTTTTCGCCCAATCGGTTGGCGAGTATTCCCAGTGCCATTTTGCCGGTCATCTTGGAGCTGAAGAATACCTTGCCCAAGTCGATCACCGGTCGCGTCAACATTCGCGGAGCGCAGAATTGGTCGATTGAACCGCGGAGTACCGAATTCCGCCTGGACCCTGGTGCCCCCTGGAAGCAGCGTCTGGAAGTAACACTACCTAACGATGTCGCCGGTGGCCGGCAGATGGTGCGGCTGGATTTTGAAATCCAGGCGGATCGCCTCTACCGTTTCTCGATGTATCGCTTGCTGGAAGTCACCTTGGGCGACGTGAAGTTTGAAGGGCAGGCCATGCTGAACAACCGCGGCGAGATGGAAGTGTGCCAGACGCTGACCAATCAGGGTAAGAAGCCGGTCAGTTTCCGCTGCGATCTCCTGGTTCCCGATCGGCGGCGGCAATCGACCGAAGTCCTCATCCAGCCTTCCGGAAAAAACGAACTAACGTATCGACTGCCTGACGGCAAGCAACTGTTGGGCAAGGCAATCTGGCTTCGGGCCGAAGAGATCGACGGACCGCGGGTGTTGAATTATCGCATTGAAACGTCCGCGGCGGCCGTTTCGCCGCGCTAGCGTAGGGTGCGTGGAGCGAACCAACACCCGGGAAATGGTGCGTTGCGCACGGACTCAATACTTCGAGAACGTCTACCCTGGAATAGACCGGTTCGCGTAACGCACCATTTCGTGGGCATCCGTGCTCCACGCACCCTACGTTTGCATCGGCCACTACAGGGGTGGGTGCGTGGAGCGAACTGCCCGGCAATGACAGCAGTTGGCAAGGTTATGATCGAGGCCGCTTGGCCCCTACGCCGCGCGACGCTGCCCTTGGGCGGTCAATTGCTCGACCTCCTGAGCCTCCAGCAACCGCATTGCGGTACCACCGCCGACAGAGAGCGTTTCCTGAAAGACCTGCGCCTGGGCATGGAGCATGCGTGGCAGGAAAAACCAGGCCAACGCCAGTTGCTCCGGTGGGATGCGCCCGGAGATCACCAAAACCTCGACCTGCGATACACCGTTGGCGATCCGCGAAAGTGCTTCGCCCACGGTACCAGGAACGAGTTGGATTCTCGCTCCCGTGGCCTTCAGCAAGCAATGTGCTTCACGAAGCGAGATTCCGGGATCCTCGGCCGCAGTGCGGGCTTCAAAGAGATCGACCCCCGTGTAGTGGATGTCGCGTACCTCGTGGAACTCCTTGAGAACCTCGATAATGTGAACCGCTCGCTGGCCGGTACCGAGGCCAAGTTCGACGACTTTCCGAACTTTCAGCCGACGAATCTCGCGGTAGACGAGGTGATCGGAAGCCGGTTTGGAAAGATGCAGAAGATAAAACAGACGAAGACGACTCAGACCAGCCACATCGGCCTCCCTGCCGTAATGACTTGAGTTGACGTAGAATCACGATCGAAAGCGAAAACGCTGAAATCGTTTTGCCTCCTACAGTTTCTCGGCAGTCACGCGGCAGGAAATCCAGAGATTTAGCCGAAAAACACAAAACACACATCTTTTGGACCCATCCGGCTTGCGGTTTGTCGATTTAGTCCAGAAAAAGAGAACTACCAACCATCCAATTCCGATCAGAAAAAAGATCCTCCGAGACGAGGGAATCCTGTGTGGAATATCGAGGCGTGTTCCCCGGGAAACCCATGCCCATTCATTTCCCTGCGCTATCCCTTTTGGCCGGCGTTGCCCCCTTCGGAACCAGGACGATCCGTTCACCCTTGTGCGTTGTGAACTTCGCGAATGCCCCGGAGATGTCTTCTGCCTTGGCACCGTTGCGATACAGCGACATCGTCCCACCGGGCCAAGGATTGTACAGGCGGCACTCGCCGCCGGACTGCGACTGGATCTCCACGAACTCGATCCTGCCTTTCTGTATCGACGAACTGACCAAGAACGCCCCGCGGGCCGCCAATGTGAACTGGGCATCCCACGATCGAGGCCAAGCCGCAAAGACCCGGATGACGGAGTCCTTTCCCGGAGCCGGCGGTGCCGTTTGCAGCAAGGCGGCATGTAAGGCATGGGCCGCATTCCCTAGTCGCTGACACTCCAGGCAACCCGGCCCTTCGCGCATCCCCAGCCGATTGCGCAAGACCCCCAGGCCCGATTCGCCCACCCCCCAGGAATCGCAGGCTTCGTTGGTGGTCTTGAGCTGTCCGGGGATCATGTATTTTACCTGATCCGCCAGGCCCAGGTTGGCTGCCGCTACCGCCTCGCGGCTCAGGACGTGCAGGCGAGTATCCGCATTGACCGATTGTCGCAAGGACGCATCGCGCAGCCGCTTCAACGATTGTAAGTCCTCGCTCTCCAGGGTGATCAGGTCATAATACGCCGCCGGTTCTGGCCCGTTGGGCAGCGGTGCCATATTTTCATAAAACTCCTTCCAGACCGGACGCAACTCGGCGTCCACTCCCAGAATCTCCGCAGCCCGGATCGCGATCGGTGTCAGGGTACGCATGGCACTGATCTCTTCCACGGTATCCCTTGAATTCCAATGGGACTCCTGGTTGTTCACATGGCTGATATGGTATTTGCCGTCCGATCCCTTGGCGACGTTCGGGAAGTTCCTGTAAAATTCGACCGTGCCTTTGATGATCGGATACCCGATCGTGCGCAACCACGGAACATCGAGGCTATACTCGTAGCGGAGCCAATAGAGATAGGCGATCTTGGCGGTGCAGGAGAAGATGTGGGAGACGTGGCCGAAGGGGCCTTTGCCTTTGTCCGTGAAGACATATCCGCCCTGTACCCAATGTCCGAAATGATCTCCCCAGTTCCAGCGGCTGTTCAAGGTCTGCTTATTCTGAGCGAATTGCGTAAACTTCTCGGAACGCTGCGCCCAGGGTTTTCGCATCAGGTACAAATCCTGCATTTCGGCGGCAATATCGTCGGGCAGGTTCTCCAGTCCATCAAACCAGGTCGTTTCCGGAATCCATATCCCCTGGCTGCCCCACTGCTGGCGGGCGGCCCGCGCATAGGAATCGTAGTGGCGGGAGTAGGTCGCGAAGACCGGTTCCAATAGCTCTGGGCGGTTGGCTGGTGCCAGACCGTTGTAGTAGCATCCCTGGTTATGCCACCAGTATTGCGATCCCCACGCCCGCATGTCGCCGTTGGTAAGCCAAACCATCCCGTTGAAGTGAGGCATGTACGCCCCGCGCGACGCCGAGGCCATGATGTAAAGGAAGTAGGTGTAATTTTGCTCGACGAAATCTGCCTGACCGTCATCGCTATGAAGGCGGACAAATGCCTTGGACCAGAAGCGGCTCCACCACGCTTGGTTGTCGGCCAGCACGCCTTCCAAGCCCTTGTCCTGCGCCGCATCGAGTTCTTTAAGTGCTTTAGCCGCCACGTCCTCTTTGGGATCGTCGCTAGCGGCCGTAGCCATGAGGATCGTGAACTTCCCTTTCCCAGGTACCGCCGACAATCGGACCGTCATTTCGTTGTAATAGTCCGCCTTGCTCGTTCGCCCGAGCAGGTCGATGGCGACGGCCGAGGCGTTATAGAACGTCCCCTCGCGGAATTCTTGCGTGAGGAGGATGCGCCCCCTGCGAATATCCAACCGCGAGGTCGCCGAGTGCGGTCCGCTCCGTACGACCGCGGCATGTTGGCTGGTCAGCTCCCAATTCCTCGCGTCCATCCATTGCGTTGCATAGCGCAACATGCGCAGGTCCACATGGATCGCCGATGGTTGCTCGCGCTGGTCATCGATCTCGACGGCCATCACATCGCCCTGCTGCCATGCCATGACCCGCGCCGTCACACCATTTCCGCGGGCGGTCATCACGCCGTCATAGACCGACAAATGCTGCCGGAAACTCGGTGCCGCGAACAGGGCATCGCCAGAATTTTCGAGGCGGATGTCCACCATGCCGCAGCCGCCCGCGTAATCCGAACCAGCCCGTGGGAATGCACGCGTATTGCAACCGGCCGCGAAGACGTCCACCCGATTAAGCTGGAACTTCACCGCATCGGGCGTGGTCCACACCAGGCTGCCCATGCGCCCATTTCCCACCGGCAACCCTTCCTCGCTCCGGTCCACGGGCTTGGTATAGGTCAGATCCGCACGGGAGACGAGGCCCTTGTAGTCTACGCTAAGTACCTGTTCAGCATCAACTCCGCGTTTTTGTGGTGCGGCCGTCCCGGCTGCATGGGCAGGCGAGACGCCCGCACCACAAGTTGTTTTTGGACAACTACTAAGCAGACTTGCGGGCATCTCTGCCGCCGGGGCGATGCTCAGAGTACTCACGGCGGCCAGCAACACGACGGCCAGCAGCGATTTAGTGGATACTTTTTGTTTCAAGTGCCCCCTCCTGCTTCTGTTCGCAAGCGGAGGATAAAAGGGATAATTTTCATTATGGCTCTCCGCCGGGTTTGCGGATAATTGTGGTGCGGGCGTCCCGCCTGCCCAAGATGTTGTGGTTGAACCAGGCAGGCGAGACGCCCGCACCACAAACTTGGCAAAGAGCCTTCTCATTACATGCCTTTTTTTGAACCTCGTGACATTTTAACCCACCTGACCTGATGTGTCAATAATCGTAAAGCAGTAAATTATCAAATGCCAAGGCGATAATTCGCACCCCGGAAAAATACCCATCCGCCGCAAAAAAAAGGGGGGGGGTTTTAGTCGGCCGAATCCTCGATTATGATAACGTGTTTGTGTTCTAGGAATCGCGATAGGATCAGGAAAGAAATCAGATGAATCAGCATCGGAAACTCCAGGAATGGGTGGAGGAAATGGCTCGTTTGTGCGAGCCGGATTCGGTCGTTTGGATTGACGGGTCCGAGGAAGAGAAAGATCGTCTCACGCAGGAGGCTGTTCAGACCGGTGAAGTGACCCTGCTGAATCAGGAAAAACTCCCCGGCTGCCTCTATCACCGTACGGCCATCAACGACGTGGCGCGGACCGAGGATCTGACGTTCATCTGTAGCACGCTGCGCGAGGATGTCGGCCCGACCAACAACTGGATGTCGCCCGAGGAAGGCTATCGCCGCGCCGGCGAGATCTTCAAGGGTTCGATGCGCGGGCGAAAGATGTATGTGATCCCCTTTTCCATGGGGCCGGTCGGTTCGCCGTTCAGCAAGATCGGCGTCGAGCTGACCGACAGCATCTATGTCGTCTTGAACATGCGGATCATGGCGCACATCGGCTCGCCCGTCCTGAAGCAGCTCGGCAGCGGCAACGAGTTCACCAAGTGCCTGCACAGCAAGGCTGATTTGGATATCAAGCGACGCTTGATCCTCCACTTCCCCGAAGACAACACGATCTGGAGTTGCGGTTCCGGCTATGGCGGCAATGTGCTGCTGGGCAAGAAATGCCTTGCACTGCGGATTGCCAGTTACCTAGGCAAGCGAGAGGGCTGGCTAGCCGAGCACATGCTGATCATGGGTATCGAAGACCCGGAAGGTCGCATTGAGTACATTGCCGCCGCCTTCCCCAGCGCGTGCGGCAAGACCAACTTGGCCATGCTCGTTCCACCCGAGGGTCTGAAGATCAAGGGCTATCGCATCTGGACCGTGGGCGACGACATCGCCTGGATGCGGATCGACACCGACGGGCGGCTCTGGGCCATCAATCCCGAGAGCGGGTTTTTCGGCGTGGGGCCGGGAACCAACCTCAAGAGCAACCCGAGCATGATGAAGACCATCACCCGCAACACCATCTACACCAACGTCGTGCTGACGAAGGATGGCAACGTGTGGTGGGAAGGTGGCGAAGGCGAGCCGCCGGCCGAGGGGATCGACTGGCAAGGCCGCCCTTGGCAACCAGGCATGAAGGACGCTGACGGCAAGCCGGTCGTCGGTGCCCATCCCAACAGCCGCTTTACGGCCCCGTTGACCCAATGCCCCACTATCTCGCGCCGCACGGAGCACCACCACGGCGTGCCGATTTCGGCGATCATTTTCGGCGGTCGCCGGGCATCGCTGGCACCGCTGGTCTATGAGGCATTTGACTGGGAGCATGGCACGTTCGTCGGTGCCACCATGGCCTCGGAGCGGACGGCCGCCCAGGTCGGCAAGATGGGCGAGATTCGCCGCGACCCGATGGCCATGCTGCCCTTCTGCGGCTACCACATGGGTGATTACTTTGAGCACTGGCTGTCGATGGGCCGGCGGATGGTCAATCCTCCGCGGATATTCCACGTCAACTGGTTCCGTACCGACGAGAACGGCAAGTTCCTCTGGCCCGGCTATGGCGAAAACCTCCGCGTGATCGAGTGGATCCTCGACCGTTGCCGCGGCGACGCTGATGCGATGCGGACGCCGATCGGCTACGTACCCACGCCCGAAAGTCTCGACCTCAAGGGCCTGGAGATTCCTGCGGAGAATCTCGAAAAACTCTTCGCGGTGAACCGTAGCGAGTGGTATACCGAAACCGAGGATGTGGCCAGCTTCTTCCAGCAGTTCGGTTCGCGTTTCCCACGGGCCTTGTGGGACCATCTGGAAAGTCTGCGTCAGCGGCTGCGAACCCCGATCACACTCCTCAAGCCGGGCGTGGAGATCCGTCCCCTGGCCAAGGAACTCAATGAAACGATCGATCGCGAGAACCCGCATGTTTACGGCATGCTCTCCGACCTGGGCAAGCGGCTCTTCTTTCCCAAGGGCATTCTGGCCCAAAGTGCCGAGGCCAAGGACAAGGCCAAGCGTTACGATGCCACGATCGGCATCGCGCGGGAGAAGGGCAAGCCGATGTTCCTCCCCTCGGTGATGAAGTACTTCAACGACATCACGCCTGCCGACGTGTTGACCTACGCTCCCGCCACGGGCCGCGTCGATCTGAGAAAGAAGTGGCGAGAGGAATTGATCCGCAAGAACCCCAGCCTGGCCAACAAGAGCTTCTCGCTGCCGATCATCACCGGCGGCGTGACCCATGCCCTGAGCCTCGTCGGCGACCTGTTCATTGATCGCGGTGACATGGTCCTGCTCCCGGACAAGTTCTGGGAGAATTACGAGTTGCTCTACGGTGTGCGGCTGCGTGCCCAGTTGGGACTCTTTCCCTTCTTCAACGCGGCGGGCCGTTTCAACGTCGAGGCCTTGCGGCAAGCCCTGGCCACGCGGGCGGGAAGCTGGAAGACGATACTCATCCTGAACTTCCCCAACAACCCCACGGGCTATTCGATTACCAAGTCGGAAGCGGATCAAATCGTGGCCGTGTTGCAGGAGGCCGCCGATGACGGACGCAACCTGATCGTGGTCACCGACGATGCCTACTTCGGCCTCTTCTATGGTTCGGAACTGGCCGAAGAATCGCTCTTTGCTCGGCTGGCCAACCTCCATGATCGCATCCTCGCGGTCAAGGTCGATGGGCCGACCAAGGAAGAGTTCGTCTGGGGCTTTCGCACCGGAATGCTCACCTTCAGCACCCGGGCTTTCTTCAGCAATGAGACCTTGTATCAGGCTTTGGAAAAGAAGGTCGCCGGGGCGATCCGCAGTGCCGTGTCGAACTGTTCGCACGCCAGCCAGAGCGTGCTGGTCAAGGCCCTTTCGAGCGAGACAATCTTGGCCGAGCGCAAGCAGAAGAAGGGCATCCTTGAGGAGCGAGCTAACTGCGTACACAAGATTCTCACGAAGCCCGAATATGCCAAGTACTGGGAACCGTATCCTTTCAACAGCGGTTACTTCATGTGCGTGAAGCTCAAGGGCATTGACGCAGAGACCTTCCGCAAGCACTTGCTGGAAAAGTACGGTGTCGGCGTGATTGCCGACGGCGAGCACGACATTCGCGTCGCCTTCTCGGCCGTGGAGGCCAGCGACCTGGAGGATCTCTTCGTGCAGATGGGCGCGGCCGCGAAGGATTTGCTGGAAGGGAGCGGGGCGGGGACGTGAACGGACCACAACGTCTTATTACCAAGCTTAACAACCGATGCCTGCAATGAATGTGTCAGCCATGCTTTGGGTCGCCGCAGGGATTTTCCTCCTGATACAACTCGCGATTGGGTGGATCGGTTGGGCATTCTGCAAGTCCAAAGGGCGTGGCGTTGCGGGGTTCGTGCTGGGATCCCTGCTGGGGCCGATTGGACTCATTCTTGCTGTAGCACTACCGAGCCGGTCCGGTTTCCTTACCGTGCGGTTGCCTCCGATTTGTCCGAAATGCTACGAGCAACTCGCTCCGGGCGCAACTCGTTGCGGTTTGTGTGGACGACCAGTGAACTATACTGTCCGCGGTTGAGATTATCCTAATCCATACCAGCCCGAAGCGCAAGCGAGGCAACGACTAAGCGACCGCGCAAAAATAACCTGAACAATTTTTATCTTCGTGGTAACAGTGTGTAATTCCATTCGCCATGGAATTCGTTTCGTTTGACGCGTACTCGTCTAAGTTCCTCATCGGTGA
>Ga0194057_10001580_pt1 | contig 11426 bp, 11 predicted proteins | sample SepL4415m_MetaG_FD_155474 | JGI IMG/M metagenome (GOLD analysis project Ga0194057, IMG submission 155474) | Anoxic zone freshwater microbial communities from boreal shield lake in IISD Experimental Lakes Area, Ontario, Canada - Sep2016-L442-15m | ecosystem: Environmental > Aquatic > Freshwater...
ATCAACGCCTGATCGTCGAGCGAGACTTCGGCCGGATCGGCAACCGCGCCCGACATCGCCGTCCAGCAGCGGGCGCGCAGCTGCTTGGACAGTGACGCCGGCGCTCCCCTCGTGGCCTTGACTGACGCACCCGTTCCTGTGATCAGGGTGCGCATACGCCGCACTGCGGCTGCTGGCGCAGCGGCTACCTCGGCAAGCAACTCGTCCCGTGAGGCAAGCGGTGCTGAGCCCGCCACGACGAACTGCGCCTCGACTTCTAGCCGCACCGACGGGTCGATCACTGTGCCACACAGCTCGCAGCAGTCGGCGTCACTGCAGAGATACGACCACCAACGATCGCCTTCAACGCAGAGCACGTCGCCAGCGCGCCGACCGGCATCGTCAAGGCGACGGAGCAGCACGGCCACCAGATCCGATTCCGGCAACGATTCATCACCGTCGGTCGTGTCGCCAGCCGGCGCAATGTCAGGGAAGAGCATGATGAACGGCACGGCATCAGCTGGCAGTCGGGGCACCGGAACAAACAGCATTTCGACCAGGGTTTCCAGCATGGCGGGCCGATCGGAAACGTCGGCGGCAAGCAAGTCAGAGCGCATGGTCAGCACGATGCGACTCTTCGACGGGGACGTCCACACCACGACGACTGACTGATGAGGGTGGAATCCGAGCAGGTAGGGCACCGCCGAGACAAGGGCATCGGGGCCGCTTAGACGAACATGAGCAAAATCGGGCTGGCGCGAGGCGTGAGTAGTCATGGCAGTGAGTGTGCGGCGCTCGACAGACGCAGCGCGAGAGGCAATTGCGGGCTGTGGACAGCGCATTCGGATGTGGGTGAGCGGCCCTCGATCGCGTGGTCGTGACTTGCCCCCCGCATACTCCCCACGCACCCGGGCACGGGGGAAGGGGCACCAAAGAGCCCGGCCATCCGCAGGCTTCCCCTCCCGCAGATGACCGGGCAAGCACCACCCTAGAGGGTGTGCCCGCGACAGTCGGCACACGACACGCCATGCCACCGGTACCACGTAGGCAGTACGGTTCGGGGGTGGGCGACTTCACGTATCGACGCATCGTTTCCGGTGCCAAGGGCTTCTTCAAGACAATCGGACTCCAACTGACGGTGGTCGGTGAAGAGAACATTCCGCTTGAGGGCGGCGCTGTTCTTGCCATCAATCACACGGGCTATCTCGACTTCGTCTTCGCTGGAATTCCCGCCAATATGCGCGAGAAGCGACTAGTGCGGTTCATGGCTAAGGACGATGTCTTCACGCACCCCGTCTCCGGACCCCTCATGCGCAGCATGAGCCATATTCCTGTTGATCGCTCTGCCGGAAGTGATTCGTTTCGCACGGCCGTTGGTGTGTTGAAGAGCAGCGAACTCGTCGGAGTCTTCCCCGAAGCAACGATGAGCCGCTCATTGGAAATCAAGGAGATCAAGAGCGGAGCGGTACGAATGGCACGAGCCGCCAAGGTTCCTCTCATTCCGATGATCTTGTTCGGCTCGCATCGCGTGATGACCTACGGACACCGCGACCTCTCGCGCGGAACTCCGGTGTACATCACTGTCGGCGAACCTATAGCGACAACCGGAGATCCTGAGGTCGTCGCCGAAACTCTCAGGGCCACCATGCAGGCCATGCTTGACGAAACGATTGCTCGCTACCCCGATCGTCCGACCTCACCCGATGATGCGTGGTGGATGCCGGCCCGACTGGGCGGCACTGCGCCCACCCTCGAGGAGGCAGCTGCCATGGAGGCCGAATTCTCAGCGGCCCGCGCGGCACGCAAGTCCGCTGCCGCGGCCGAAAAGGAAGCGAAGGGTTAGTCGCTCTCAGAATCAGTGGCAACTTCGGCGGCAACGTGCTGCCGCTCGATTTCTGCAGCCCAGAGCGGATGCTCCACTCGGGCCCACACCTTCGACACCGAGCCTGTACGCATTCCGGTGCGTGCCTCGACGTCGGCCCACGCTTTGCTCATGTGACCAATGGTCACCAATACAAGACACAGCGCCGTGAAGTCGTGAACGAAAGTCGCACCATTGCGCGTGTTGTCAGCGAAGAAACCGAAGTAGCGCAGCATCAGTCCACTAATGAACAGCAACACCACTGCACCGAGAACGAACGAGGAATTGAGTTTCTGTCCGGCGTTGAACTTTCCGACCGCCGCGTTGATTCGACTCGCGCGCGAGCGCAGCCACCGCCAGTCGGATGGAAAGAACCGGTTGAGGCGGCGCACGTCATCGCGGAAGGCAGCGGAAAACAGCGCTCCGGCGATCAGTGGGACGGGAAGCAGAAGGCCACTAGCAAAGTGAATAGTCGACACCACTTCGCGGTGGCCGATCAACGAACTCACAAAACCGAAATACAGCGCAGCCGCCGTGAGCATGCAGATAGCCATGAGCACTCCGAGACTGCGATGTACCCACCGTTCACCGTCGGAAAATCTGTGCAGCCGACCGTCTGCCTCGATGTCACTGGATGGGAGCTTCATGGCCGCCATTCGATGCGCCAACCCACGCGTCGGTGTCGTAGCCCAAGTGTTCCCAATAACCCGGCTCAACACCGGCGGCCACGGTGATCGACCCCAACCACTTCAACGACTTGTAGAAATACATCGGCGCCACATAAAGACGCACCGGACCACCGTGCTCATTGGTAATCGGTCCGGCTTCCATACCAGTGGCCACTAGAACATCCGGACGTAGTGCTTGCGCCATCGTGAGCGACTCGGTGTACGTGCCATCGAACGAGCCGAACGACACCGCCGGGGCAGACAGATCGGCGCCAACGTGTTTGAGCACATCCGACAGCAGCACGCCGGTCCAGGGAACCTGCGGCACCCGCCACCCCGTGACGCACTGCACGTCTTTGACCAGCGTGGTCTGCGGAAGTGCGGCGAGGTCGGCGAACGACAGCGACACCGACTTGGCGCCAGTGGCAGCGCTCGGCGTGACTTTCAGCGAATACTTCGAAGCCGGAACATCGTCGACCGGGCCGGTGACCGTGTAGTAGCGGAATCCGCCGGCGCCGGGAAGCAGACTCGTAATTCCCGTGGGGTCCTTGGAAGCAACCGTCGCCACCGCTGAGTTGACCCGGCTACCCACGGCCAGTCCGAGGGCACCGAGTCCGAGCATGCCCAAGACCACACGCCGTCCTACTGGCGTTCCTCGCTCGAGCTCGGGATTGTCGTGCAGTTCGCTCATGGTTCGACTAGCCCTCGCCGTAGTCGGCGCCAGCAATGGCGTCGACAGTCTGCTCGCGAGTGAAATCCTCGGAGCCGGGGATCTTGGCAACGAAGCCGACCAGCACACCGTCGCGCATCACCATCGCTTCGAGTCCTGCGGCACCGTCGACATCCCAGATGGCTTCACGACCCCCAGGAAGTGCGATGCGGATTCCGACGCGTGTGGTTGACGCGTGGTGCACATGAGCGAAGAGTCCGCGGACCTTCAACTCCTCTACAACTGGCTCTACATCTTCACGCAGCATTCAAGCCCTCCTTCTTATGCATTCGGCGAACCTGCACCCTCCAGTAGAAGATACAGATCAACCCAATGATGATCTGCGGCACGTACGACACCGCACGCCACAACAGGTCGGCCGCAGTCGCGTCGCCTGTACTGGCGCCGAACGAGATCAGCAGACTGATCATGACTGCGTCGACAGTGCCGAGCCCGCCTGGGGTAATGGGCACCATCAGACCGAGTTGGGCGATCGCGAAGGCGGCAAACACCGACCAGCCGCTGATGTGCGATCCCGTTTCAACGCCGCGGAAGGCCACGAGAAGAATGAGGAAGCTACTCAGCGACACCGCCAACTGGGCACCGGTGATAGCGGCCCAGCGGCGACGCACAAGGTCGACGATGTCGGTGCGCAGACGCACGATCGAATCAGACAAGTGCACCGACGGACCCGGCTTGAAGCGATGAATCACGGCGTTGGTCACTCGATCAACAAAATCACCAACCTTGCGCGCCAATTCCTCGCTGCGCAGGATCAGGCCGAATACCACGATCATTGCGATCAGAATCGCCAGACCGATAACCGCTGTCTTGGTGTAGTTACCAGAGGCACCGCCATCGATCACGAGGGCAATGACGCCCATCACTGGTAAGGCACAGGTGAGGAATGTGCTCCATACTCCCGTCGCCGTGATGCCGGCTGTGGCCGCCGTCGGAGTCACTTTGTACGAGGTGAGCTCGGCGTACTGAAGTCCGAGGCCTAAAGCCCCTCCCCCGGGCACGCCATTGCTCACCGTGAACGCTGACTGATTGACGATCTGCGAATTGGGATAACTCAACCCCGGCACCGAAGCCATGAACGGAAGTCCGTAAAGCGCGAGATACAACAGCACCGCCGCGATCAACCACATCAAGTCGGTGCCGTTCATGTGCTGCAACGAGGTGATGGCCTCGGAGTACGAACCAATCTGTGGAATGACCTTCGCGAACACAATTGCGAGGAACACGACTGCGATGATTCCGGCAATGATCGACTTGCGTCGGTTGAGCGTCATGCTCGGAGTAGTCGTTACCACCTCGTCGGGGGCGGCGCCAGCGGTATCGCTCTCACTCATTTGCCTATCCTGACACCTTGAGCGCAGTTCAGCCCATTAGGAGGCTGAACGCGTGAATGAGAACGCCGACGAGGGCGCCCACCACCGCACCATTAATGCGGATGAATTGCAGGTCGCGCCCCGCGGCGATCTCAATCCGGCGAGAGGTTTCTTCGCCGTCCCAACGCTCAACGGTGTCGGTGATCGTGCGGGTGAGTTCATCGCTGTAGTTCGCCACAACGTGCGCTGCCAGGTTCTCAACCCACAGGTCAGCTTTTCCCCGCCATTCAGGATCATCGACGAGGCGCTGCCCGGCCGAACGAATCGCCTCGACCACACGCAGGCGTAATCCCGACGTGGGGTCATCGACCGCTTCGAGCACCATCCGTCGAGCAGCGGCCGCCATATCGGCCATCGCCGCCCGCGTACTGGGGTGATCGAGTAACCGATCCTTGGCGGCTTGAGCGCGCGCAATCATTTCTGGATCGTGCTGTAGCCGGTAGGCGAATTGGGTGAGGGCTGCGTCGATGGTTCCGCGCAGCGGGTGGTTGGGGTCGGTACTCACATCGGATGCCACTCGGATGAGTTCGGCATGAACGCGTGCGCCGATCGCTTCATCAACCATGCGCGGTGACCACTGCGGCGATGCTGCGGCCACGGCCTCAATCACCTCGCGGGGATGTTCAACGAGCCACAAGCGCGTGTGTTCGGCCAGTAGGTCGACCGTTCCTCGGTGGGCACCATCAACGAGCACCTCATCAAGTACCCGACCCAGCGGCGGGCCCACTTCGAAGGTGCCAAGTCGAGACACCACCGTGTCTTCCAGAAGTTCTTGCACATCGGCATCGCTGAGCACCTGCAACGCCCCTCGCACGGCACTGGCGAGTTCAGCGGTCACGCGTTCGGCGTTCGCTGGTACGGCAAGCCACGAACCGACTCGACCGGCGACCTCAGCCCGCTGAATGCGAACTCGCACGACGTCTTCGTTGAGGAAGTTGCTGCTGACGAACTCGCGCAGGTTTTCACCGAGCGCCTCCTTGCGCTTGGGAATGATCGCCGTGTGCGGAATGGGGATTCCGAGAGGGTGACGGAAGAGTGCTGTCACAGCGAACCAGTCTGCGAGGCCACCGATCATGGCCGCCTCGGCCCCTGCTCGCACGAAGCCAACCCACGTGGGAGCACCGGAACTCTCGGCCCGCCAGGCCACCAGCCACACCACCAACGCAGCGACGAGCACACCCGTAGCAACGAGTTTCATGCGTCTCAAATCACGCAGTCGCTTGTCATCGGTCACCCCCCGATCGTCGCAGACGAGGGGGATGCCATGATCGTTGAGTGCGACTAGATCATCTGTCCTATGCCGTCTCGCCGAACGAGCTTGTCGATACCGTGCAGCGCATTGGCACGGCTCTCGGAGCCTCGCTCATTGATGGCGGACGCCACCCACGCTTCGGCACTCGCAACTTCGTTCTGCCCCTCACCAGCGGCACATACTTCGAAGTTGTCACCACCCTCGACCACCCAGCCACCGACGCGAGCGCGTTCGGTCGCGCTGTGAAGTCGCGCGCCGAATCAGGCGGCGGTTGGCTGGGGTGGGTCATCAGTGTCGACGACATTGGGCCCTTCGAAGGCCGACTCGGTCGCGAATCGGTCGAAGGCCACCGAGTACGCCCCGACGGCTACGACCTTCGCTGGCGTCAACTCGGTGTCAACGGCCTCTTGGCCGACCCCCAGCTGCCCTTCTTCATCGAGTGGACGAGCGACCCCGCCGAACACCCCTCGAACGGCGGGCGAGGATTGGTCTCATTGTCCGCTCTCGACATCGTCGGTGATCCCGCGGTCGTCTCCGACTGGATCGGTCACGACGCCAGCACAGCCCTTGAAGGCGTGCACGTCACGTGGCACGAGCCCGACGAAGACAACGATGCAGGAATCACAAGCGTTACGTTCACCACCACACACGGCGACATCACCATCGACTGACCGTTCGCACCCCCGTAAGTAACACTCATCGTCCGCGTGCCTGAGCGGGGAAACCAGCCTGCCGTGACACTCTGATGGCATGGACGAGACCACCGTCGGTTCCGCTGAGGCTCAGAGCACCACGTCCGCTATACGGCCAATCGCTGTCCTCACGGGTGGCGAGGTTCCACACGGACTTCAATCCGCTGCAGGTGTCGCGTGGCGAGTGCTGCTGCTCCTCTCCTGCGTGGTTGTCATCGGAGCGATCTTCGGCGCGATCACGCCTGTGGTCATCGCGTTGTTCATGGCACTGGTCGTGACTGCCCTGGCACAACCGATAGTCAGCCGCCTGCGTCCACACATGCCCGCGGCAGTCGCGGTCATTCTCACGCTTTTGGTCATGGCCGTGGTGATCTTTGCCATCTTCGGATTTGTCGTGCGGGCGATCATCGGCGAAATGCCACAACTGATGGAACAGTTACAAAGCGGCTTCAAGGAGATCGAGAACTGGTTGGTCACTGGCCCTTTGAAGATCGACATCGCGACCATTCACGCATTCCCAGAATCGATCACCACATGGCTCAAGGATCAGGCCGGAACGATCGCGTCGTTCGCACTCGGTGAAGTGAGTTCGGCATTCCTACTCATCACGGCTGCCTCCGTCTTCTTCTTCGGCGTGTTCTTCTTTTTGCACAGCCCCGACCGCATTTGGGCATGGGTCGTGAGCTGGATGCCCCAACGTTCACGCACCATCGTCGACAACTCGGGCGGAGTCGCGTGGGGGACGATGTCGGGCTACGTGCGCGGAATCATACTCGTTGCCCTGGCTGACGCGTTCTTTGTGTTTATCGGTTTGGCAATCCTGGGCATTCCGCTCGCCCCCGTGCTCGCGGTCGTGGTCTTCTTCGGAGCACTCATTCCGATTATCGGTGCTCCCATCGCCACCCTGCTCGCCGCAGTTGTCGCGTTAGCCACCGAAGGCCCCATCAAGGCACTGCTGGTCGTGGCACTCACCGTGCTCGTGGGCTCGTTGGACGGAGACATCTTGCAACCGCTCATCATGGGCGCCGCCGTCAGCCTGCATCCGCTCGCAATCGTCACGATTCTGGCAATCGGAACCATGGCCGGCGGGCTCCTCGGAGCTCTGGTGTGTGTACCACTGGCCGCCACGATCTACGCGATTGCCAAGTACCTCACCGGACGCATACCTGCTCCCGGCGAGCCACCGCCCGATGCCGAACTCGGAACTACGTAGCCCCGATCACCCGTTTGGGCCTCGTGCCCGGACCACTCGCTGTCGACACTTTGGGTACGCCGCATGCTACGTGCATGCACCAGGGCTGGAGTCGCCGATGGCAGTAAGCACCGCGGTAACACCGGTTGTGCGCACCGTGACCCAGCAGGTGGTGGTCACGTACAAATACAACGCGCGCACTCATGTGACCACGGTGACTCGCTCGCGCCCGCGCCGAGTGAAGGCTCGCTTTGTGGGCACCAAGATCTACCTGCTCAACGCTGCCGGCCACTGGGCGCGTATTCCGTATATCTGGAGCTCTCGCAAAGCCGCCTTGGTGTACAACCGACGCCTTCACCTCACCCTCATCGCTGCTGCCAAGCCCAAACCCAAACCGACTCCACCTGCTCCTGGCGCTGATCCGAGCCCGGGATACGTCTCGAAGGACCCCGCGCGACATCTCCTGCGCCGTGCCACCTACGGACCAACCCCCACCCTTCTCGAGGACGTCGCGCGCCTAGGCATTGCGGGTTGGGTCGACCGACAACTCACTCCCGCCTCGATCGATGACAGTGCGTGCGAAGCGGTGCTGGCCCGACTTCCCGATCAGGCCGAGCCCATCTGGCAAGTGCACGATCTGCTCGACCGCGGAGAGCGCAACGGCTGGGATCAATTACGCGGAGTCATGACGGCTCACGTGGCGCGCGCCGCATGGTCAGAACGGCAATTGCTCTCAGTGATGGAGGACTTCTGGGGTAATCACTTCAATGTCACCACCCCGGGCGCTGAGGTGCCCTCATCACGCGCCCACTACGCCCACACGATTCGCACTCATGCCTTCGGCCGATTCGCCGACTTGCTGCGAGCCGTCACGCTGCATCCAGCGATGCTCACCTACCTCAACAACCGCACCTCCAGTGATGTGCATCCAAATGAGAACCACGGCCGCGAACTGCTTGAACTTCACACCGTCGGAGTCGATGCCGGGTACGGCGAACAAGGAGTGCTGAATTCAGCGCGGATCCTCACCGGCCTGTCGGTGTCGTGGGATTCGGGCGAGTACTTGTACGCACCGTGGAGACACTCGGTGGGATCGGTTTCGGTGATGGGCTTCAGCCACGCGAACACGACGAAGGCCGGTGGCGAGGCCGTGGCGCTGGCCTACATCAACCACCTGGCACACCGGCCAGAAACGGCGCACCGCATCGCCTTGAAGCTCGCGCGCCATTTCGTCAGCGACACTCCCCCGACATCACTGGTTGAGGCACTGGCAAGCACCTACCTCGCACATGACACGGCGATTGCCCCGGTACTTCGTCAACTCTTCACCTCCACTGAGTTCAGCGCGAGTATCGGCATGAAGACTCGGCGCCCCTACGAAGAACTGATCGCAACAGTGCGCACGTTAGGACTTGGCGCCGAATTGGGCACCGGAGTTGAGTCCATCGAAGCCCTCATCTGGATGGCCGGAGATGCCGGACAGCCTCCGCTGGGATGGCCATTTCCCACGGGGCATCCCGACGTCGCCGCGGCGTGGCTGTCGACCGCGTCGACTCTGGCCCGCTGGAACAACACGATGAATCTGGTTGCGAATTGGTGGCCCACTACCTTCACCCGACCTGACCTGCGTCGGCATCTGACGTACGGAGTGACGCCGGCCACCTGCGGAGCAGCGGTCGACATGGTGTGCCTGCGCCTCTTCGGGCGCACGCTCACTCCAACCCATCGGGCCGCGGTCCTCACTTTCCTTGACGAAGATGCCGACGCTCCGATTACCGAAAACACGGGGGTGCTCACGTGGTATCTCGAGCAACTCGTCGCGCTGCTCCTTAACTCCCCCTACCACCTCACCCGTTAGGCATGCCATGACTGACATCGACTGCACGACCTGCGAGCCAGCGCGCGGCATCAGCCGTCGCACTGTACTGCGTGGCATGGCAATCGGTGCCGCTGTCGCCGGCGTCAGTTCGGCGCTCGGTCCCTTTGGAACGCGGGTGGCATGGGCCGCCACACCTGGCTACACGGGCGACACGTTGGTAGTTCTCTCGCTGCGCGGCGGATTCGACGCTATGTCAGCGATCGTGCCGGCTGCTGACCCTGACTACTACCGCCTGCGTCCTTCAATCGCCATTCCTGCCGCTCGCACCCTTCCCATCGATTCGCGCTTCGGGCTTCACCCTGCGCTTGCGCCCCTGACACCGCTCATTGACGCGGGACATCTTGGGTTCGTGCATGCGGTGGGCCTCCCTGCACCCAACCGCTCCCACTTCGATGCGATGGACGAACTCGAGCAGGCAGCCCCCGGCAGCACTCTTCGCACCGGCTGGCTCGACCGCATGCTGGCTTTGCACGACCCCGACGGTCCGTTCGGTGCCGTACAAATGGGATCGAGCACCATGCCCTACTCGCTTGCCGGCCCCTTTCCTGCCCTGGGCATGGACTCACTTGACGGCTTCAGCCTGCATGCCGCATGGGACGCCGCCTCAACTACTCGCTGGTCGAACGCGCTCACCGCGTTACACACCGGCGCTGGTGCTGCGCTCAAGGAATCCGCGACGGGCACCCTCGGTGCCCTAGCCACCACCGCCGCACTTGCCAGCGCTGCCAACACCCCCACCGTGACCTACCCCGACACGAATCTGGGTCACGCACTCAGTGATGCCGGTCGGTTGATCCGTGGAAACAAAGGGGCGCGCGTCATCACTATTGATGAAGGCGATTGGGATATGCACGCCGGAATGGGCACCGTCGACGGAGGGTGGATGGTCGACCACCTCACCGATCTGGGTGCGTGCCTAGCGGCCTTCGCCGCCGACCTCGGCTCGCGTATCGCCAACGTCACGCTGCTCACCATCACCGAGTTTGGCCGCCGAGCCAGCGAAAACGAATCACAGGGGCTCGACCACGGCTGGGGGTCGGCCATGATGCTCCTCGGCGGAGGCGTCGTGCCTGGCGTGCACGGAAGTTGGCCGGGACTCTCCGATGCAGCCCTCAACGACGGCGACCTCGCGGTGACCACGGACTACCGCGCGGTACTCGCCGATGTGCTCACGAACCGCTGTGGCGCGTCGACGTCGGAAGTCGCCAGTGTTCTTCCCGGCTTCACCGGCGCCACGCTCGGAGTGACCAGAGCGCGCGCGTAGGCTCGCCGTCATGAAGAGGGCACTGCTGATTCACGGCTGGACCAATCGTCGACCCGAGGGGCACTGGTTGCGTCGACTCGCGGGGGCGATGCGCGATCGGGGTGACCTGGTGCAGTACCCGCAGTTGCCTGACACTGACTTTCCCACCTTGGATGCGTGGTGCGAGGTACTGAACACTGAACTCGAGCTGCTACGCGAAAGTGGTGAGGGCGAAACGATCGTCGTCGCACATTCATTGGGCTGCGTGACGTGGCTGCACCTGTGTCAGCAGGGGCGGGTGCCATCACCCATCGACCGCGTTCTGCTCGTTGCTCCGGCCGCTCCTGAGAGGATTACCGAACTGCCATCGTTTGCGATCGACGTTGCATCGGCTCGCGGGTCACTATTCTCGGCAAGCGGTCACGTCACGGTGGTTGCCAGCGACGCCGACCCCTACCTTCCCCGGGGAGTGCAAGAAACCTACGGTGACCCCTTGGGCATCAACGCGGTCGTCATCCCCGGAGCTGCTCATCTGGCACTCGGCGATGGTTGGGGAC
>Ga0194057_10001593_pt1 | contig 11348 bp, 11 predicted proteins | sample SepL4415m_MetaG_FD_155474 | JGI IMG/M metagenome (GOLD analysis project Ga0194057, IMG submission 155474) | Anoxic zone freshwater microbial communities from boreal shield lake in IISD Experimental Lakes Area, Ontario, Canada - Sep2016-L442-15m | ecosystem: Environmental > Aquatic > Freshwater...
TTTCAGGCCATCCAGCCGTTTTAGTTTCTACGTTGATTTCCCCGAAAAGGATTCAGATTCGATAAATGGTGTTCTCGCGCTACTCCAGGCCTTTGGAGGTCTAGGAGGTAGATCTCGAAACGGGTGGGGTAGCTTCCAAGTCGTTCGCGGAGGAATTGAACGGAAAGATGTGTTGAGAATCCTGAATGCGGTCACGCACAATTGGAAGGATGGTTTTGACAAAGACTATCCAAACTGCCTTGGCAAGGATCCAAAACCTCTACTTTGGAAAACAAAAGGAAAAGGAACGTGGCAGGACGCCATGAGAGAGTTGGCTGACGCCTATGTGGGGGTTCGAGCCAGGGAAGTCAACGGTCTTCCATCCTTGAATCCGGATGACGGCCAGAGGCATCTGTTGGGATTACCGCTCACGCATCACAACCCACAAGGGCCTGCAAGGTATTCTTCGCCTTTGAGGTTTTCTGTCCGCAAGCATGGTTCGAAGTATTTCGGGCTGGCAGTCCACCTACCCCAGAGGTTTCCCTCTGAGACGGTGAAGCTTTCACGTGAGCAACAACTTGAAGTCTGGGGAATCGTTCACCGTAAGCTTGACGTTCTTCTCAATCGTGCGTCCTATGAGGAGTGCCTATGAAAAGAATTTCGTTTAGAGCAGATGGAGATTACTGGGATCGCAAACTGTCCCACTACATTCACGACCCTCCGGACAAAGCTCTGAAAATCATGGGGCACAAAGAGAGGAGCAAGATCTTAGCTGACGCTATGGGACAACTCCCGGCCCCGAATCCGGATGATTACAATCGGGCGGACTGGATCGCCTCCGGTATGGATCGGACGCCTCTTCCCGGGTATCACAAGAACGCCTCTCTGAATGGAGCAATAGATTTTCTGAGTGATCCGTTTCTGACCCATCCCACTGGAGTGCAAGACCCCCTGAGAATTGATTTCGAGGAACCGGTGGAGAGAGAAAAAGCCTTTGACCAGTTGCTTGCTGTGTTGCACGAAGACCTCATCCATTTGTCGGAAAAATTCCATAACGCCAGAGACAGCTATTCAGCAGCTAGATTTCATTATTGGCATCATGTGCTCCGGAAACGGTTAGCTGAAAAGAATGTTGGGGGGCTAGGAGGTCTTTGGTACCAGTTGCCGGCTGACACCCGGATACCGGACCATAGTATTTGGGGCCACAGCCAGCTTGTGAGTGCTCTCACAACCTGTTTCGAGCTATCGCCAACGAAACAAGCAAGTCTTCTCGTTTTCAGCATCACACCCGTCCAGGATTTTATAAATCGAGCAAGGAAGTTGAGAGACTACTGGACTGGATCCTTGATTCTGTCATGGCTCACCTTCGAAGCGATGCGCCATGTTATATGCTCTCTGGGGTCTGACCATATTGTGTACCCAAGCCCGATGAATCAGCCTCTGGTTGATAATTTTCTATCACGGGAGCTTGGTCTAGAGTGGCTGTGGCCCGAAGGAAGGAATAGATCTACGAAGGTGGCATCGCTGCCGAACAAGTTCGTCTGTCTCGTCCCAACTGGCCTGGAGGAAAAGACGGCGGAGGAACTCAGCCAGTCCGTGGAAGACTCCTGGGTGGACCTCGGGCAGAAAACCCTGGACTTTATCTCTTCAAGGGTGGGTCGTGACGAATACCTGGAGAAGCAATTCGAAAGGCAAATGGCTGATTACTGGGATATGCGATGGGCCTCCTGTCCATTGGTCAGTGAGTCGAAAAAGGAATCCGTAAAGAAGCTTCTCCACGAAACGATATGGCAAAAGGTTTTCGAATTCGCTAAAAGCTCCCGGTCACTCTTCCCCGATTCGCGGCTCAGAGTTTCGGAAGGGTCCTTTTACGGAATCACCCACGCTCTTTCCCAGGCGTTCCTTGCAGCAGGAAAGAGTCGGCGCTGGGATCGAGGGAGCGCAGAGGGCGGAATCAAGTGTGCGCTCCACGGTGACATGGAGATTCTCAGGTATCACTGGGGAAACCACGGCGACAAGAATCCCAGGCCCGGGAATGATCCTTTCTGGAAGGCCCTGAAGGAAAAGTGGGGTCCTTCAACCGACTTCAAGGATACCGAACGTTTGTCAGCGGTCGCGTTGGTTAAGAGGGTCGCCTACCGCATCTGCAAGGATAACCCTGATCATCCACTGAGTATCTGTTTCCAGGAATCTGAAGGGTTTCCTTCTTCAACAGAGGTTGCGCTTACCGATTGGTTTGATCTTGTAAAAGACCATGTCAAGGGCCACCCGAAGTGGAAGGAAAACGATTCCTGGCCGAGAGCGTGCGGTTTCTTGGGGCAGCTTGTCCACGAACGCGGTGCTGAAGAGGGCGAGGAAAGATCTGGGCCTGAAATCGCTGGAATGTCAGAGGAGGAACACGTCCGTTGGAAGAGGGTGTTGACAGACACGCTCAAAAAGTTTCCGCTCAAAGATACTGACCGGTATTACGCGATCCTTGTCATGGACGGCGACCGTATGGGGCGATTAATAGATGGGGAAACCCTTGCATCTTCGTGGGAAAGCGTCATTCATCCAGATTTGGTGAGACGGTTGAAACAATCGGACTTCGACCTGAAATTCAGAGATTTTTGGCAGAGTTGGCTCGACAAGAAACGGGTGCTATCGCCCGCTGTGCATGCGGCCGTGTCGGAAGCTCTGGCCGATTTTTCCCTGTTGGCTGTGCCCGTAATAATAGAAGGACACCGTGGCCGCCTGATATACGCAGGGGGTGACGATGTTTGCGCCGTTCTTCCCGTTTCTGAGGCCCTAGAGGCGGCAAGAAAAATAGCTTCCACTTATTCCCACGGCTTCCATTTTTTCGCAGACGGAGAGAGAGATTCTCCCATTGCGTCAGAACTGAAGACCTGGAAGCCCATGCCAGGAAGGCTTGCTCGACTTATGGGACGCGGCGAGGAGATCTCTATCTCAGCCGGAGTTCTTATCTGCCATCACAAGAAGCCATTGTCCGTAGCCATGTCCAATGCCCAGAACCTGCTGAAAAAACATGCCAAAGAAATTGGTGGTCGTAATTCCCTGGCGATTGAACTTGATAAGCGCGGAGGCGGAAGCCGAAGATTCGTAGCAAAATGGGATGGAAAACCTCCTGCAGAATTAGGACTGGCGGCCTTCTGCAGTTTGGTGGCTGAGACAAACGTTCTCGATCATTTTCTAGCCGTGGCCGATTCTTTTGCCGATCTTCGCGGAAGGAGCATAAGTTCCTCTTTGATTTACAGGTTGGAAGCTTTGAAGCCGGGGCTAGAATCCATACTGTGTGCGGCTCCTACCGAACTAGCCAAGTTCTTGTGCAAGCAACTGACTCGTTCTGGAACTGGTGACGGCAGGGATTCCAAAGAAACTCTAGCCGCGCATCTAGCCGCAGTCATCGCACGAAAGGTCGGAGACAAGTTCGCCGTGAGTAGTGAAGCGCTCGTAGTTGCCAAGTTTCTGGGTGAGTCCAGGAATCGTCGGGTTGGTCAGAAAGGAGGAGAACCTTGACCCAAGTGAAGCAGTGGCTGTTGCTGGACCCTATGGACACGCTCTTTTTTAGGGGCTCAGATCCGATGGTGTCAGGCGAGAATCATGATGCACGAACGATCTTTCCGCCAATGCCGTCGACGCTCCGTGGAGCCATTCGTACGGCGATATTGGAACAGCGCGGTATCAGGCCGAAGGATTTTGTTTGTGATGGAGGGCCCGATTCTGAGATCAGAGCAAGTTTTCCGTTTCTTGGAACTCCGGAAACTCCCGGCTTTGATGTGTGCGGACCAATCTTTCACTCAGAACTTTCAGATCAGGGTTCCGATTGGTTCATCCCGGCCCCTTCATACTGGTTCGCAAAGTTGCCGCTAGATTCAGACGAAGATTCTGATAGCCAGTCAGAGGTTTTACGGAAAGGACGCGAGGCAAGTGATGATTTGACCACGCAAGGTGCCCTGAACGACGGAACTCGGATTGATGTTACCGTGGCGCGGACATCGCCAAAAGAAATCGGGGAGTTGGGTCTATGTGGGTCTGTGAAAGATCCATCCTGGCTGATGGAACCCATCCAAGGTGATCCCAAGAGCTTGGCCGGTTGCTGGACTACTCTGAAGTCGTTTGACGAACTTCGACACAAGAATTCAGGTTGCCTTGTGCTCAGGGGCTGTATCGGGCCAATGACTGCGGGTGAGCCTGCGCTGGTACGCCTGAGTACACTGGCGGCCAGCGAGCACAGAGTGGGCATAGCAATTGGGGCAGATACCAGAAAGGTTCGATCGGGATACTTGTACGCTACCACCCACGTCAGGCTGAGACAAGGGTTCAAGCTGGCTATCGGCCTTTCGCAAGAACTCATCCCCACCTACTTGGATCCAAAGGGGATCTTGAAACTGGGTGGTGAACAGAGAACCGCGGGGTATGAACTTGTTTCTCAGGACCCCTCGTTTACCAAAGTTCAGAGCGACTGGATAATGTCGCTCAATCCATCGCCTACAAGCCTTCTCGAGAAAAAGGGTTGGGAGGGAAACCCCAGAGTCTCTGGAGCCATAATTCGGATGGCCGGTTGGGACATGAAAGAACGCTTCCACAAGAGGGTCACCGCATACTTTCCAGCAGGAACGGTTGTCAATGTGGATCCCCATGAGGAGGCTCCCTTCGGTTTCATAAGAATATGATTAGGAGGAGAAAATGTTTGCCAAACAGTTATCTCATCTCTGCGTTTTTTACTGCATATCTCCTTTGCATGCAGGTACCGGTCAGGCCACAGGCGCTATTGATCTGCCGATTCAACGGGAGAGACACACGGGATGGCCGCAGGTTCAAGCCTCGGGAGTAAAAGGGGCTTTTCGGCATTGGTTTCAGAGCCATTATGAAGCAAAGGGGGCGGACTGTTACGACAGAGGAATACAAGCCGAGAAACTGACGAACCGGATATTCGGATCGGATGAGACGGGAGAAGACTCGTCCGGTCAAGCAGGGGCGGTAAGTTTTTCCGATGCTCGGATGTTGGCCTTTCCAGTCCGCTCCAATGTCGCTCCGTTCGTATGGGTGACATGTCCATCCAGTCTTATACGATTGGAAAGAGATCTTAACCTAGCCGGTATCGACCTACAGATTCCTCGACTGACTCCCAGTGAAACTGACGCCTACATATCAATTAGCGGGACACACAAATGGGACATCGTATTGGAAGACCTTGCAGTGTCTTGCGATCAGAATACAGGCCAGGAAAAAATAAAGGAATTGGAGGAGGCTCTTCGATCATTAGCTCCTCAGTTGACTCGGTTCCTTCTCATATCAGACCAAAATTTCTCTTTTCTCGTGCGTACGGCCACTGAGATTCAACCCCAAATAAAGATTGATATGGCTTCAGGAACTGCTTCCGATGGTTCTCTCCGCTATCAGGAACTGCTGCCGGCAGATTCAGTTCTGTACTCAGTGGTGTTCTTCAACTCGGAGAGAATCCCTCATGATCCAACGTCGGGAAATGGGGCTCTTCCCGCAGAAATGATCAGGAAGTGTGTGACCGAAGCTGTATCAACCCACATCCAAATGGGAGGAGATGCGACTCTGGGTCGTGGACTCATGGAAGTCAACTGGATCCCAGCGTTTTTTCAGAATGGAGGTGAACAATGAATACCACATTGGCCCAGGAACGCTCCTTGTTTGCTCTTGAAGAGCTTAAGAAAATTGGAAAAGTCGAGAAATTCGATAAGTTGGTATCTAGTCTCCCGGCGATGATTTTGCAGAATGGTTTTGGGCAGGCCTTGGCGTTCTTGCTCGCTAAAGGATCCACTGAGAAAAACGCTCACCACAGGCAGGCTTTTGATATTGTTGCTTTGTGGCTCAAAAAACGTGGAATAATTACCAAAGCTGCGAGGGACGAGGTGATGCAAGAGATTTCCAGTCTACCTCAAGGAGATTACCTTCGTGCGCAGGAAGAGACACTGGCTATTCTTGAGTGGCTGAAGCGGTACGCCAACGCCGGTCTATTTTCTTGAGAGAGGGAGCATTTGCATGGAATCACATTCAACGGTAACTTTGCGGCCAATATGTCAAAGAGTGAACGATACGATCGGAAATCTACCAACGGGACCTTTCAATTTCGGCCTTTATTTTAACAAGTGGTTCTACGTGGTTGATGGGAATGCCCGTCCTCCGAAAGGATTGAAAAAGAAATCAAGGTGGTCCTGTCCTACTTCCGTCGACAGTGTGTTGGAAAGAAGGCATGAAGTTCATCCCCAGCAATGTAAGCTTTTGGACAATCTAAATACTTCTCTGGTTCTTTTTAACGGAGCCTCGCGAGAAGACAAATGGGATCGCAGGCAAGCTGAGCAAATGCTCTCTGCTAGGCATGTTTCATTGGCCTACTACTGTGAATCCTTTAGAAAGCTAGGCTATTGGCATGAAACAAGGAAGGTAGGACTCTCTAGCCCCCTTATTGTCGGTCTTGGCAATGAGCATCCCTCAGAAAAGGGCTTTCGATTTGACTGGACACTGGGAATTCCGATGATCCCTTCTTCCAGCATCAAGGGCGTTGTGCGTCTGGCCTTCCTCGTGAATAGACTCAACTCTTTCGAAGATCCCGATGACCCATCACTTCTGGAATTCTGTTACAACATTCAGAAGGACGGCACTTTCCCTGAGCCGGCACGGTCTATTTTTGGGAGTGGGGGAGACGAGAGATCAAACCGTGGCAAAGTCATCTTCCTGGATGCTTATCCGGAAAAACTACCGCGCCTCAAAGCCGAGATTATGAACTGCCATTATCCGGATTATCTGAACAAAGGAACAAGAGGCCCCACTGAAGATCAGGACCCGAACCCTCAAAGGTACTGGGCGGTTGATCCGAATATCGATGACAAAGGCACAAAGGTCTCGTTTGTATTCCGGTTCTTGATTCACAAGGACATAGCGAATGATCAGGACAAATTCAGGCAGTTGTTTGAAGCTGTGCACTCAGCCCTTGGTGACCATGGCCTCGGGGCCAAAACAGCGATCGGTCATGGACGTTTTGATACAAAGGGCACTTCGAAGTCCGAACAGGATCGGGCAAAGGCTCCAGCAGAAGCGTCTCCAAAAGATAAACCCGCGGCGGATAAAGTGATTGAGCAGTGGGCGGCAGTGAATGTTAACTGGGACGCTGGAAGGCAGGAGGTCAATGCTACATCCGGCAACAAGAAGGGCTTCACAAAGGACAGGAGCGTTGTATCAGAGATCCTCTGCAAAACGCTATTCGACAAGAAGAAAGTTGTTAAAGCCAACGTGACGGTGGAGCCTCTCGGAGGCAATAACTTTAGGATAATCGTAGTGAATCCAGTCGATCAATAGTGACCCAACATTCAACAGTGAAAGAGATCCTTGGCGAAAACTGACGGTCTCGCAACGCCTCATGCGAGACGCAAGAAATGGAAATCGTATAACAGTTCGGTCAGTTACCGCTGTCTGATGAGTGCGAAGCGTACTCATAAAATTTCTGGTTAGTGTCGAGGCTCAAGCCGGGTATTGGTGGCAGCAGCGCTCCCACGTTGCATCCATGAAGCAAATGTGGAATATTTTCGAGAAAGGATAGCAGAAGTCATTCAGGATCGGCAATCAATCTTACCCTGTGCCGAATAAGGGACAACGAGACCGTCAAATGAGACCAGTTTCAATTCCCCAGCAAGAATATGGTTATCTGATCCCTCGGGAGTTGATCGATGCCGTAGTCAAGGGCATTGTCGACCGCTTCTCCCCCAAGAAAATCATCTTGTTCGGGTCATACGGCGGAGAAGGTTCACCAACACCGGATAGCGACCTGGATTTGTTGGTGATAATGCCCAGTGACCTTCCCGCTCATAAACGAAGCGTTCAAATGCAACTGCTTTTCAGGCCAATGCCCTGCGCGATGGACATCTTTGTCTTTACCCCGGAGGAAATGGAAAAATGGAATGGGGTGACGAATCATATGGTCACTCAGGCTCTCAAAGGCGGAATAATTGTCTATGAAGAAACAAGAGATTGATCTCGCCAGAGCCTGGCTCAGAAAAGCCGAAAATGATCTCGTGTCGGCTCGACAGATCTTGTTGCTGAGCGATGGCCCGACCGACACAGCTTGTTTTCATGCCCAACAAGCTATGGAAAAAGCTCTCAAGGCATTGCTGACGACCTACCACGTTCCCTTCCCAAAGACTCACAGTCTCTTAAGACTCTTAGAATTGGTATTGCCCTTTTCCCCGATACTGGAGGAATACAGAGAGCATCTGGCAGAGTTATCAGTATATGGGGTAGAATTCAGATATCCAGGTCCCCTTCCAGATCCCGATAGAGAAGAGACCCTCAGACTTTTTAAGATTGCAGAAGAATTCTTGGAAACTGTACGATATGGCATTTCTGAGGACGCCTGACTATCCGGCGAACCTGCGCTCGAAGGTGGTATTATTGCCCCACTCACTCTGTCTCCTCTTCAATCACCAATTCACGACCACTCAAGAGGCTGATGCCCGTAAATCGCTCGGGGTCGAAAGAATCATGAATTTGCCTCAGGGTCTGCAGGATCTCTGGAGCAGTGTCCCTCCGGACTGGGCAGAGATAGTTCCGTATCTCGAACCGATTAGAGAGTGGCTCCAGTCTCAATGCAATTCCAAGGACTACGTGCTCATTCAGGGCGATTTCGGCGCAACCTACTTGATGGTCCGTTTCACCTTCGATCGGGGCCTGATACCCATATATTCGACGAGCTTTCGGGAAGCAGTCGAAGAACACAAACCAGACGGCTCCGTCCTGTTGACCCATCATTTCCAGCATCGCATGTTCCGACGCTACGGGAGGTGAGCATGGCTAGAGTTTTTATGTCAGTCTTAGGAGCAAGCAATTATGAACCTTGTGCGTATTTCCTTGAATCCGAAAACCGTTCATTCGCAACCGAGCCTGTGAGGTTTATCCAAGAGGCTACCGTTACATTGAACTGTCTCGACTGGACACTCAACGACCGGATCCTGATATTTACGACTGATAAGGCCTTTGAAAACAACTGGTTGGACAATGGACACAATGGAAATTACGCCGGCCTTCAGCACCGCCTGGCTGGGTTGCCAGTTGATGCAACCATACTGGCAAAAAGAATTCCAGATGGAAAAGATCGGGACCAGATCCAAACGATTTTTGAGACGATAATTGACAATTTGCATCAGGAAGACGATGTCGTTTTTGACATCACACATGGTTTCCGTTCATTGCCGATGCTGGCCATGGTGGCCCTCAATTATGCCAAGGTTCTGAAAGGCGTTCGTATCCTGGGCATTTTCTACGGTGCTTACGAAGCCAGGATTGGCGATCGGGCACCTATTTTTGATTTGACACCCTTTGACGATGCTCTTAACTGGGCGTTAGCCGTCGACAGGTTCCTCCTCTCCGGCGATGCAACTTTGGCATCTGAGTTGGCTAATTCCGGTCGGATCGGCACAGAAGATGGAAGCGTAATCACCATCGCGAGAAAAATGAAGGAGTTCACAGAAGATCTTGCTACGTGTCGTGGCTTGAATTTCAGCAGGAACGCTCGCGAACTGAGAGCAAGCATAGGTGAGTGCAAAAGATCCGACCTCCCGCTGTATGTGCGGCACCTGTTGGAGCACTTGGACGAGGGTCTGACAAGATTTGAAGGCAATGAAATCAGTGATGGGATTGCAGCCGCACGATGGTGCCTTGACCACCACCTCATCCAACAAGGCTTCACCATCCTGCAAGAAACTCTGATAAGTCATTTGGTTGTCAAATGCGGTCTGGATCACAGGCAGAGTTTGTCCAGGCAATTGGCGAGCCAAGCCGTCCATTGCTTGAATAAACAGGAGGAGGAGTGGAAAAGCCCTGCAAGTGAAAACAAATCTGAAATCCGCAAATTTCATAAAGTGTTACGCGATATCCCAAGGTTCAAAAAAAGTTTCAAAGCTATTTATGCAAAGTTGGGTAATTTTAGAAATGATATTGATCATTCCGGTTTTGTGGACAAGCCCTCCAACTCGTCGGAATTTGAAGGCCGCCTGGAAAAGTTAATTCGGGATGTCACCGAATTCATACAATCGACGGCATGTGAATAAGCGGCCGGAAGCGGCTTCCGCGATGTTTAAACGAAAATCCGTTGCTCCTGTTACTTGTAAACGTCTCCCCGGGACCCTATTGCAACAACCACCAGAATGCGGTTTTGCTCGTCCGGCCTCAGCAACACCCTAAAAGGGCCGACTCTCAAGCTCCACTCGGGCCGTCCATGAAGCCTTTTCACGTGACCATAGAAGGTATCGTTTACTTGGAGGCGGTCAAGCGCCTAGTCTTGTCGTTCATTCAGTAGAGCCTTCTTGACTTGGGAAAGCGTCCTTGTTCTTCCAGCAACATACTCTTGCCATGATTCTTCAGCTCTGGAAGCCTCCTCAGGCGAGAGGCTATCATCATCCTCTAACCTGCCAAGGAGGGCTTCCCACTCCTGGATTGGAACAACCACAGCAATTTTTTCTCCCTGTTCGTCGGTCACGTAATGGATGGACATTGCTCCCTCTTCGGAAAAAGTTTTCTCACTGAAATTTCGGCTGAAGTATCTGTAGCATCTAAATAAAAAGCCCTTACTCGAAAAAGACCTAATCTCATATGTATCGTCGTTATGTTAGACACAATCTAACATTTCCTGGGCTGCAATGGAATTATAGATGGATAAGTTGTTGGACCATCGATGGCCGATTACTTTACACATGGTGATCTCGAGTTGAACTAATCAGATTGGAGACTAAGAGGCTGGTGTTTTCTTCCAATTCCGTTCATATCGCACACTAGATTCCGGAGCGTCTGCACCACTGGCGTGAACCATTCGTGTTTGCGCGCTGGTATCAATGTGTTATCATGAGGTTCATGGATGAGACCATTCCTTAAAGCAAGGATGGTGAGTAATCCCTTAATTTAGGTAATGCAAGTCAGGGTGCACAACAATGGATATCAAGAAACTTGTTATAGACTACCCCGAATCCATACCCGCCTCCCTCAATCTTAGCCCTGAATCATTTGAAGAGGAAGCTCGGACAGCTCTCGCCATGAAGCTCTACGAAATGGGACGTCTGACCTCCGGGCAGGCCGCGGAACTTGCGGGAATTTCCCGAGTCGAGTTTCTCATGAATTGCAGCAGGTACGGGACTGCAACGGTGGAGTGGGACAGCCATGAAATCACAATGGAATTTGAAGGCCTATGAATTTGCGCGGCACAATCGTATCCAACACCGGTCCAATCATTGCCCTTGCCTCAATTGATCAGTTAGAAATATTGCGATCCATTTTTGACCTGGTTATTGTTTCGGAGTTGGTCAATCGAGAAATTTTTCAGGGGGGCTTGACGAAGGCCGGTGTTTCAGCCT
>Ga0194057_10001594_pt1 | contig 11339 bp, 10 predicted proteins | sample SepL4415m_MetaG_FD_155474 | JGI IMG/M metagenome (GOLD analysis project Ga0194057, IMG submission 155474) | Anoxic zone freshwater microbial communities from boreal shield lake in IISD Experimental Lakes Area, Ontario, Canada - Sep2016-L442-15m | ecosystem: Environmental > Aquatic > Freshwater...
GATTCTCGACGATCGGCATGGTCAGTCCCATCGCACACGAACTAACGTTGGACGAAGTCACCACCGCTGCATAAACCGTGTCCACTATTTCTGGGGAACCTCATTTGTCGCATTCAAGCCTGGAAGATCCAGCCCCCGACGAGCGAATATCGCTCATCCCAATTTGAAACGTATCAGGACCGCAAGCGTTACATCAGGCCCCCGCTATGTTTCACGCTTGATTCACCTATGACTACCACTCAGCGTGTTTCTATCGGCACGCTCAGCGAATACGCGCCTCCGAATCCCCTGCCGCCGGCTGTGGGTGCGTGCGCGGAATCTGGTCCTTCACTAGCTGCGAGCGGCCCCGTACCGGAACTCAGCTATCGGCCCCACGGCCCGACCTGAGCTCCACCAGTACCTTGCCTAGGAGTCGGATTGCATGGAATGCAATTACCGCAGCCACCAAAAGAGCGACGGCAGGGTCCAGCCAGTAGTTGCCACCTGTCGCCAGGATGATGCCACCAACCAAGGCAACGGCACCTGCCGCAACGGAGTCGGCCACCGTGTCGAGCAGCACGGCCCTCATGTTCAGGTTTCCACCCTCATCGTCATCATCGTCGTCGTCACCACCGAGGATGACCGCTCCGATCAGCATGACCACAGCCGCAACTCCGCTGACCACCAATACTGGAAGGCCCTGCACTTCGCTGGTCCCGTCGACGAGCCGTCGTCCAGCTGACGCAATGACAAACGCTGACAACAAGAGCAGCCACCCGGCGTTGATGAGTGCGGCCCAGGCGGTGGCGTTCGGGTACCCATTAGGGTGCGCGGCAGTCCGTGGCAGGTGCACCAATCGGATCGCTACCAGCGACACTCCGATAGCAGCAGCATCGGCCAGGTAGTCCACCCCCGCTGCTAGTACCCCGAGTGAGTGTGCTCGGACTCCTGCGGCCACCAGCGCACCGATAAAAACCACGTTGAGCGCCAGGACGATCCACAACCGCGTCGTTCGCCTCATTGGTTCTCAATACCCCACCGGTGAGTATTGGCGGCCGCTCGGTCCACACGGTGGATCCGCATCGGCGGCGTCAACCCAACCCTTGCCTTGGTCATGAAAGACATGCTGACCCAGGGCTGTAACAACAGCGAATCTGAACTGTCGGAAGACCCCCTTCAGATCCGATTTGAGCGGACGACGGGATTCGAACCCGCGACCCCAACCTTGGCAAGGTTGTGCTCTACCAGCTGAGCCACGTCCGCGTAAGGATCTCACTCTAGCAGTCAAAGGGCACCGAACCGACAGAACGGCCAACGAAAAGCAGTCCGGGATTCCAACCGCAGAGGGCCCCATGCGATCCGCTCAGCCCGGCCCGCCCGTCCGTTTCGATGTCAGGCCAGGAGCTCGGCGTGCCACCACGGGACCGGACGATCCCTGCGATCAGCCTCGACCACTAACTCGGCCAACGCCTGCTCCATCGCCTCACCCAGGATGGCCACATCGGGCACCAAGTCCCAACAGGCCTGGATCCCAACGTGGATCGTCTCCAGGTAGGAGAAGACCGTCACGTTGAGGCCGACACCTTCGACGATGGGACCCATCGGATGGAAGGACGTCATTCTCGCCCCCGCCAGGTAGACCGGGAACCTGGGGCCAGGGACGTTGGAGACGATGACGTTGCACGCTGGGGCCACGTGATCGAAGAGTCGCAGGTTGGTCACCAGTCGCGACAGCCGGGTGGCCACCGCCGGGAACGCTGCTTCTGCCCATGAGGAGAAGATCCCTGGGTCCACCGACTGGCTTTGCTCCTTGGCCGCCGCCATCCCTTCACGGATCCGGCCGAGGCGCGCCACCGGATCGACCACCCCGGTGGCTAGCGACACCAGCATGGCCGACACCCGGTTTCCGAGGGCGCCCTGTTCGGCTTGCGTGCGCACCGATACCGGCACCAGGGCGATCAACGAGGAGTCAGGCTCCTCGCCTCGTGCATCGAAGAAGGTCCGCAGCGCGCCGGCCGTCACGGCCAGCACGATGTCATTCGTCGTCCCACCCAGCACATCGGCGATCCGTCGGACATCGGCTACCGGGAGGTCGGCGAAGGCCACCCGTCGGTGCGACGAGATGGACCCGTTGATCGAAGTTCGCGGTGCCTGGAACAACGTGGGTGGCAGCGTCCCCTCGACCGTTCGGTTGTGGGTGGCCAGGGTGCGTGCCGTCTGCACAGTGCGGGCGATGGAACGGGCCACCGCATCCAACTGGCCGGGAAGACGTCCGAAGGCAGAGCGGATCTGGTCGATCTCACCGGGGAGTGCCACCGGCGACCACCCTGCTTGGCCGCGCTCGTCATCCTCGGACGCCTCATCCTCGGACGCCTCGTCGTCGACCGGGTCGCCTTCGGCCGGGTCGGTAGCGGCCGCTGGTGTCGTTGACCCGAGCTGGCGCCGGGCGGAAGCACTGGCGAACAGCGGCCGAGGGGTTGGGTCAGCGGACTGGTCGAAGAATGCGGCCAGGATCTGGGCGCCAGACACGCCATCGATGATGGCATGGTGCACCTTGGCGATGATCCCGATCTGTCCGTGCAACAGACCTTCCACCACGTGGAACTCCCACAGCGGCCGGCTCCGATCGAGCGGACGAGACGCGATGTCGGCCACCAGGTCGGTCAACTCGGCCGGCCCGCCGGGTGCAGGGACGCTTCCGCGGCGCACGTGGTAGTCGAGGTCGAACTCGGGATCCTCGACCAATGATGGGTGCTGGAGTCCGAAGGGGACCTCCACCATCCGCATCCGAAACGGCGGCACCAGCGATACCCGCTCGTCGACCAGGGAGCGGATCCGTCGGAAGCTGAGCCCGCCGGGGACGTCAGTGGGGTCAAACACCATGGTGCCCATGATGTGTAGATGGGTGGTGGGTGACTCCAGCGCCAAGAACGCACCGTCGAGGCCGCTCAGGCTGGCCATCGCTACCGGCCCGTCGATCCGAAGCCGTCGAGACCCCGTTCGGTATCCGACAAGGTCGCCACTTCGACGAAGTCGGCCGACTCGACCCGCTGGATCACCAACTGGGCAATGCGGTCGCCGCGCTGCACCCGGTAGGGCACTTCAGGGTCGGTGTTGACCAGCAGCACACAAAGCTCGTCCCGGTAACCAGAGTCGATGAGTCCCGGGGTGTTGAGACAGGTCACCCCATGGCGCAGGGCGAGTCCGCTGCGGGGCTGCACGAACCCGGCATATCCGTCAGGGATGGCCAAGGCGATGCCGGTGGGCACCATCGCCCGTCCGCCGTTGGGCTCGAGCAGTACTTCGATGCGCGCTACCAGGTCGGCTCCGGCGTCTCCTGGGTGGGAGTAGCCCGGCAGAGGAAGGTCGGGATCGATGCGGACCACGGGCACAGAAATGGGTCGGCGCGCCACTTCCGAGGAGTCCATGGCTCCGCCTGCCGTGCCTGTTCCGCTCGTTGGTTTCGGGATCATTCCATCGCTCCGCTGGCCGCTCCTCTCCACGGGACGCTACCCCCCGCGAGCCGCGTGTGCCGATTCCCCCGCCGGGCCGGGTTCCGCCCTGTTTTTGGGCTCGGTGGCAAGTGCACCCGCTAGGTACCTGCACCCTCGACGCTCGGCTCTTGGACGGATGCCGCCGAGCCAGTAGCGTAACCAAGTGCTCGTATGGATGGATCTGGAGATGACTGGACTGGAGACTGGCCGCCACGTCATCGTGGAGATCGCCACCCTGGTCACCGATGACGACCTGGTGGTGGTGGCCGAGGGCCCGGACCTGGTGATCGGCGCCACCGAGGAGGAGCTGGCCGCCATGGACCCGTTCGTCCTCGAGATGCACACCTCGAGTGGGCTCCTCGACCTGATCGTGGCTTCGGACATCACGTTGGAAGAGGCGGGACAGCGCACGCTGGACTTCATCTGCACTCACGTCCCCAAGCCCCGGACCGTTCCCTTGGCTGGCAACTCGATCGGCACCGATCGGCGCTTCCTCGCCAAGTATCTGCCCGATATCGAGGAGTACCTCCACTACCGCTCCGTCGACGTCTCCACTATCAAAGAACTGGCCCGACGGTGGTATCCCGATGCTCTGACTGCGGCCCCACGCAAGGCCGGCGGCCACCGGGCCATGGACGACATCCGCGAATCGCTGGCCGAGCTCTCGTACTACCGCTCGGCTGTGTTCCGCCCCGACACCTCGCCCTGACCCACTCGCACTTTCCCAACCTCGTACCGACGAAGAGGAACCCTCATGGCTGATGCCGCCACGAACCCAACGGAATCCGAAGACGCAGCACCTACCGTGCCGACCCGGGCCGAGGTGACCGCCACCCTGACCGCGCCTGGAGCCCCCTTCGAGATGGAGGAGGTCATCATCCGGGGCGCACCGGTGCGAGTATGGAAGACGGCGCCGGTCAGCCTTCGGTCCGTGTTCGAGCAGTCCGCCGCCCACGGGACGTTGGACTTCTTGGTCTACGAGGATGAACGAGTCACCTTCGAGCAGACCTTCCGCACCGTGGCCGCGCTTGGTCACCAACTGGTGGACCGCTTCGGCGTCCGCCCCGGCGACCGGGTGGCCATCGCCATGCGCAACCTGCCCGAGTGGGTCATGGCCTTCTGGGCCGCCATCACCGTCGGTGCCGTAGCCGTTCCCCTCAACGCGTGGTGGACCGGCGAGGAACTCGCCTACGGGCTCTCCGACTCGGGCACCAAGGTCGTCTTCGTCGACGAGGAGCGCCAGGGCCGGATCGCCCCCCAACTGAGCGGCATCCCCACCCTGGAAGCCATGATCGTCACCAGCGAGGAGCACGACCCCGACGGCGGCCGCAAGGTACCGGTTGGTGGGCTCTTGGAGCGCATCGGGGCCGACCCATTGCCGGTTGTGCCCTACCCCGAACTGGTCGGGACGCCGACGGCTGATGCCGCCCTGCCTGACGTCACCATCGATGCCGACGACGACGCCACCATCTTCTACACCTCGGGCACCACCGGAAAGCCCAAGGGTGCCGTCGGAACCCACCGCAACAGCGCATCCAACTTGATGAACCTGTTCTTCGTCTCGACGGTCGGCAGCATGCGGCGCAGCGCAAGCCAGAAAGCGGCATCACCGGGCGTACAGAACTCGAACCTGCTGTCGGTCCCTCTCTTCCACGCAACGGGCTGCCATGCCACGCTGGTCACCAATACCCTGGTCGGCGGCAAGCTGGTCATGATGCACCACTTCGATCCGGAGCGGGCCCTCGAACTCATCGAGCGCGAGCGCATCACTGCCTTCGGTGGCGTGCCAGCCATGGTGATGCAGGTCATCGACTCCCCGGACTTTGCCAAGCGAGACACCTCTTCGGTGCAGTCCATCTCCTACGGCGGTGCCCCCGCCCCGCCTGATCTGGTCCGCCGGATCAAGGAGCACTTCCCCACTGGTGCGCCCGGCAACGGCTACGGACTCACGGAGACCTCAGCCATGACCACCATGAACTCTGGCGACGACTACATCGCCAAGCCCACCAGCGTGGGGCCGCCAGCCCCGGTGTGCGACGTGGCTGTCGTCCCCGAGGACTGGGAGGGCGAGGAGCCGCCTACCGGCCAGAGCGCTGATCCCACCCGCACCGGCGAACTGTGGATCAAGGGTCCCAACGTGGTCCGGGGCTACTGGAACCGTCCCGACGCCACGGCAGCGGCGTTCTCCAAGGGCTGGCTCCACTCGGGCGATGTGGCCAGGATCGATGAAGAGGGCTTCGTCCACATCGTCGACCGGGCCAAGGACATGATCATCCGGGGCGGCGAGAACGTCTACTGCGTCGAGATCGAGGCGGCGCTCCACGAGCATCCAGCCGTGGCCGACTGCGCCGTCATCGGCGTCCCCCACCCGGTCCTGAGCGAAGAGGTCGGTGCGGTCATCGTGCTGCGTCCTGGCATGGACGTAGCCGCCGACGAGCTGTCCCGCCATGTGCGTGAGCGGCTGGCCGCCTACAACGTGCCGTCGCGCTACTGGTTCCGGGCCGATCCGCTGCCCCGCAACCCGGCGGGCAAGATCTTGAAGCGCGAGTTGCGCACCGAACTTCTGGGGGATGTTCCCGCCTTCTGAACCGCCGTACCACTCCCTCTGGCAAGATGTCCCTATGGGATCCGACGGAAGCAAGCCCCGTAAGAAGACACAGCACCTTCCGAAGGTGCCGAAGTACGAGGAGCCCAACCGAATGGAGGGCGCCCAGGGCGGCGTCAACTTCGGTCGTTCAGGCCACAGCTCGGACCATCATCACTATGAGAAGCCGACCGGGTTCGGTGCTTGGATGCTCAAGGTCCTCGGCAAGAAACCCAAGCCCTAGCCCTCGCTGGGCGGTGTGTCGCCTGGTTTCCCCTCGAACTACCCTCGCCTAGATGGTCAGGCAGCCGGGTCAGGTCGAGGCGGTCAGGCAGCCGGGTCAGGTCGAGGCAGTCAGCAGCCTTCGGGCGCGGACCACATCTGCAGCCATCTGGTCCACCAGAGCATCGACGGAGATGAACGACAGTTCATCACGGAGCCGGTGGGCGAAGGACAGCCGGGCCTGCTCTCCGTAGAGGTCACCGCTGAAGTCGAGCAGGTGGGCCTCGACCAGGAGTTCGCCATCAGTTCCGTAGAACGTCGGCCGCCTGCCCACCGATACCGCTGCCATGATCCGAGACCCGTCGGAACGCTCGAACCAGCCCGCGTAGATCCCCGCGGCAGGCAGACAGATATCGGCCGGGATCGACAGGTTCGCCGTCGGGAACCCCAGTTCGGCTCCGCCCCGACCATCCCCTGCCACCACTGGGCCCCGGATCTGATGCATCCGACCCAGCAGGCCAGCAGCACCCTCGACGTCGCCTGCTGCCACCAGTGAGCGAATCCGGGTCGATGAGATGACCGATGCCGTGTCTCCGACCTCGACCGATGCCTCTAATCCGACCCCGTCGACAACGAACCCGGCAGCCTCCCCCATGTCGGACAGGAGGGCCACATTCCCCTTGCGCCCGTGGCCGAAGTGGAAGTCCTCCCCCACGACCACCAGTCGAGCCCCCAGACCCTCCACCAACTCACGGGTCACGAACTCCTCGGCCGTTTCCTTGGCCCGCTCCTGGTCGAACCGGACCACGACCGTCCGGTCCACGCCAGCTTCCTCGAGCAACTCGAGCTTCTGGTCGAGATCGCACAGCAACTGAGGGGCCGACTCGGGACGGACCACGGTGGCCGGATGTCGGTCGAAGGTGACCACTACCGTGGCCAGTCCGCTCTCTTCGGCTCGTTCGCTGAGTTCGGCAAGTAGTGCCCGATGCCCGAGATGGACTCCGTCATAGGCCCCGATAGTCACAGCGGAACCACCGACCGGTGGTGCCAGCGTTGCACTGTCGGTCACGATCTCCACAATCGTGCAGGTTACTGCCCAAGCACGGGTAGCCCCGCCCCTACCGCAGACGAGGTCAACCAGCCGACTCGATCACCACGGCTGGCTTGATCCGGTCGGTCTCCGTGGCCTCATAGACGGCCAGCAGGTGGTGCGCGTCGTCGACCAGTCCCCACGGCCCATCGCCAGAGACACCCAGCGGAACTCGGTCGAGCGGCAGTCCCCGGGCCACCAGTTTTTGGGCATCGATCGGGACCACCACTTGGTCGAGGTCGCGCATGGCCTGAGCGGGCGTCAGCACGACCGCCGGCGTGAGTTCATCGACAAGGCGGGCATCCTCGGTGGAGAACGAGCCGATGCGAGTCCGGCGCAGGTTGCGCAGATGGGCTCCTCCACCCAGCGCCATCCCGAGGTCGGCGGCCAGCACCCGCACATAGGTTCCCGAGGAGCACACGACCTCGATACGGAACACGCCCGGCGTCATGCCCGGGGTGACGTCGTAGCGATACACGGTCACTGGTCGAGCCACCCGCTCTACTTCGATGCCCTCGCGAGCGAGAGCATGGAGACGCTTTCCACCTACCTTCAATGCCGACACCATGGGCGGGACCTGCAGGATGTCGCCGGTCAGGGTGAGCGCCGCCTCTCGAACTGCAGCCAACGACACGTCTTCCATGTCCCAGGTCCCCGTGACGTCTCCGGACGCGTCGAGGGTGGTCGTGGCCGTGCCGAGGACCACTTCGGCTTCATAGGTCTTCGGCAGGGCGGTCAGGAAGCGCATCAGCCGGGTGGCCCGTCCCAAGCCGACCAGGAGCACACCGGTGGCGTCTGGATCGAGCGTTCCGGCATGACCGACCCGCTTCTGCCCGAAGGTGCGGCGGCACCGGGCCACGACATCATGGGAGGTCCATCCGGCCTCTTTGTCCACCACCACCAGGCCATTGACCTGGTCGGTCGCCGCTGGGCTCACGGTGCCTCTTCGGCGCCGTCGGCGATAGCCCGGTCGGTCTCATGGATGTGGCGGATCACGTCTTCGATCCGGTTCCCAGCCACCACTGCCGGATCCTGGACGAACGACAGGTGCGGAGTCCGGCGGAACTGGGTCTGGCGGGCCACGGTCTTTTGGACCTGGATACGCCGTTCGGCCAGAGCCGCAGCCGCATCATCGGAGAGAGAACTCAGATAGACGGTTGCTTCACGCAGATCCGAGGTGGTCTCCACCGAGGTCACCGTCACCATGCGCAGGCGCTCGTCGGCATCGGCCAGTCGCTCGAGTTCCTCGGCCACCACCTGGCGCAGCACCTGATTGACCCGCAGCGAGCGGGAGTAGGGAGCGACGCCCCGATTGTCCTGACGACGTGCCACTGGTCCTCCGGTCCGTCCTCGACCACCCGAGCGTGCACCGACCCGGTAGGGCCGGCGGCACGATCAGGTGCGGGGGATCTCCCGCTCGTCGAAGGTCTCGATGATGTCCCCATCTTTCAGGTCCTGGTAGTCCGAGAGCCCGATACCGCACTCGAATCCGGACTGGACTTCGCGGGCATCGTCCTTGAATCGGCGCAACGAGGTGATAGCGCCCTTCCAGATGATGACTCCCTCGCGCAGGAACCGCACCTTGGAACCGCGAGTGATGACACCGTCGCGCACGTAACAACCGGCGATGGCACCGATCTTCGGCACTCGGAAGACCTGACGCACTTCGGCCTCGCCGGTGACGATCTCCTCGAAAACCGGGGAGAGCATGCCGAGCATGGCCGCCTCGAGGTCCTCGAGCAGCTTGTAGATGATCTCGTAGGTCCGAATCTCCACATCGGCCTTGACTGCCATCTCCCGTGAGCGACGGTCGGGCCGGACGTTGAATCCGATGATGGTGGCAGCCGAAGCCTGGGCGAGCTCCACATCCGACTCGGTGATCCCACCCACTCCCCGATGCACGAAGCTGAGCTTGACATCGTCGCGCTCGAGCTTGCGCAGGCTTTCGGTGACGGCCTCCAAGGAACCGCGTACATCGGCCTTGAGAATGAGGTTCAGCGTGGCAGTCTCGCCCCGTTGGATCTGCTCGAACAGGTCCTCGAGCTTGGCGCCGCCCAACGCAGATGCGGCAGCGGGTACATGGCTGGCCACCCGGTAACGGTGCGCACGGGCCTCACCGATGGTGCGGGCCTGAGCGAGCTCGGGGGCCACTCGGACTTCGTCGCCTGGCTCAGGGGGCTCGGAAAATCCGAGTACCTGCACCGGCGTGGAGGGCGGGGCCTCCTTGATCTGGTTCCCGTGGTCATCGACCATGGCCTTGACCTTGCCCCATGCCGCACCGGCCACGATCGGATCGCCGACGCGCAGCGTGCCCCGCTCGACGATGACCGAGGCGACGGGCCCCCGTCCGATCTCCAGTTCGGCCTCGAGGACGAAGCCCCGAGCACGGCCCTCCGGTGATGCCACGAGTTCTTCGATCTCGGCCACCAGGATGATCTGCTCCAGCAGGTCCTCGATGCCGAGTGTCTGGAGCGCCGATACCTCGACAGCGATGGTGTCACCGCCCCATGCCTCGGGGACCAGTCCGTGCTCCGACAACTGCTGGAGCACACGGTCTGGGTTGGCCTCGGCGCGGTCGATCTTGTTGACGGCCACGATGATCGGGACATCGGCGGCCTTGGCGTGGTTGATGGCCTCGACGGTCTGGGGCATGACACCGTCGTCTGCTGCCACCACGAGAACCACGATGTCGGTCACCTCGGCACCGCGAGCACGCATGGCCGTAAAGGCCTCGTGACCCGGAGTGTCGATGAAGGTGATCGGATGACCTTCCCACTCGACTTGGTAGGCACCGATGTGCTGGGTGATGCCACCGGCCTCACCGGCCACCACGTTGGCCGAACGGATCCGATCCAGCAGCAGTGTCTTGCCGTGGTCGACGTGGCCCATGACGGTCACCACGGGGGGGCGAGGACGCAGGTCGGCCTCGTCCTCCTCGTCGTCTTCCTCAACGAAGTACTTGGCCAGCAGTTCGGCCTCGCGCTCTTCTCCGGGGTCCACGAGCCGCACTTCGGCGCCCAGTTCAGCGGCGAACAGCTCGATCATGTCGTCAGTCAACGATTGGGTGGCCGTGACCATCTCTCCCTGCAGGAGCAGGAAGCGGACCACGTCACCGGCCGATCGGTTGAGCTTGGGACCGAGGTCGCGTGCGGTCGAGCCGCGCTCGATGATGACCTCGCCCTCTGGCACCGGGGCTGTGGACGGCGCGTAGGCAGTGAGCGTGGTCGGCTCGAGCTCCTCGAGGTTCCGACGGCGACGACGGGGTCGACGCTGGTTGGGTCGGCCTCGGCCGACACCAGGTCCGCCACGTCCACCGGGACCGCCGCCAGGGCCACCTGGTCCGCCAGGGCCACCACCAGGACCGCCACCGGGACGATTGCCACCGAAGCCTCCAGAGGTCCCTCCAGGACGACCGCCGTAGCCGCCACCCGTGGCACCCGGAGGGCCACCGGTACGGGGTGCTCCCGGTCGACTGGCACCTGCCCCAGGGGCACCGGGCCGACCGGTGAAACCGCCTGGCCGCTGGGTACTCGGGGGGGTGCGCCGTCCTCCAGCCCCAGGGGGCGGTGGGATGGGCTTGCCGGTGACCGAGCGAGGAGGACCACCAGGGGGCGGTGGGATGGGCCGGCCCGACGCGCTGGTCGGGGCCTTGGCCGGAGCCGAACCGGGGGCTGCAGGGGTTGCGGCCGCTACGGCCGTCGGAGCAACCGCAGCCGCGGTCGCAGCCGCGGGTGCCGGCGCAGCCGGTGCATCGATGGAAGCCGCTACGGGCTGGGTGGCGGCAGGGGCAGCGGGTGCAGCAGGTGCAGCAGGGGCTACCGGTGCAGGTGCAGGAGCGGCTGCAGCCACCGGTGCCGGCGCAGTGGCCGGTGCAGGAGCAGGAGCGGCTGCAGCCACCGGTGCAGGAGCCGGCGCAGGAGCAGGAGCCGGAGCGACTGCAGCCGGTGCGACGGGGGCCGGAACTCGGGCC
>Ga0194057_10001596_pt1 | contig 11332 bp, 10 predicted proteins | sample SepL4415m_MetaG_FD_155474 | JGI IMG/M metagenome (GOLD analysis project Ga0194057, IMG submission 155474) | Anoxic zone freshwater microbial communities from boreal shield lake in IISD Experimental Lakes Area, Ontario, Canada - Sep2016-L442-15m | ecosystem: Environmental > Aquatic > Freshwater...
GGATCTGCACGCCGACGTCACCCGCAATCATCAGTGTCGCAACATGAAGGAACTCATGGAGGAAGTTCACTATTGGGTACGAAAGCGGAATCACACACTACAACGTCAATACGCCCTCAAACAAGCCGCTTAAATCAGCACCTCCGGGAATCATGCAAAGCTATTTAGGCGATTCGACATCAATACGCAAGAGTTCACGCAACAATGTCTCACGCAAAGCCGCAAAGTTTAACGGATTCCCGCTCTTTGCGTCTTTGCGTGAGCCTCAACCGTCAATGCAGCGGAATAAATTCCGTGTTACGGACGCCATCAAAACGACAGCAGCACCTGCCAGACATACATGTAGGCCAGGGCATCAATGTCTTCCCAAACGCGACGGCATAAAGGGGCGTCGCCTTGAATTGGCGGAAGCTCGGTCAGCTTTTCTTCCCAAGGATGACAGACCCCGGGACGCGGTCGGCCGGGTGCGGTAGCGATCCCGGCCGCACCGGAGGGCGACTGGAACGGCGGTGGCAAGGGTTCCAGGCAGCCGGAAGAGTAGACGCCGAACTCACGACCGGCGTCGGTCATGGCTCGCATGTTCTCGATCGTGGCGTCGTTCTGCACGATTGCGCTGGCGTCGAGGATATAGCCTCCGTCGCCAGCGGCGATCTCTAGCACTTTACGGACCTGCTGCCGCACGTCTTCGGGCTTGCCGCGAAGAAGGAGCCAGTTAGGAATGCCGCCGCTGAGGCAGAATTTCTCGCCGAGCACACGATGAGTTTTCTCGATGTTGCCCTGATCGAGGTGATAGACGATGCTCCGCTCCGGGAGTTCGGCGAACGATTCCAGGTGATGGTCCCACTTCCCTTCCGCGTAGAAGAGCGTTTGGTGGCCGTGTGCCCAAAGCTCCTCAATGATCGGCTTGACCGTCGCCCAATAAATGTTTTTGAAAATTTCCGGCGATACGAACGGCACGCCGCCGCGGTGCATCCAGTAGCCGATGGGCACTAACCGCTGCGGATCGGCCGAAGTGTGGGCAACATGAAACAGGTGCGGCATGAGGGCCTCGCAGGCGGCCACAACCTTGTCGCGTCGCTCGAACAGATCATCGACCAGCCCCAGATAGCCGCGGAGCTTGTCGGCGAGGATGTCCATGGGTGCCTTGAATATCCCGGCGATGGCTGATACGGTGCCGCACTCGCTCCGCAATAGAGCGTTCTGCGTGCCGAAGGCACCAAAATACTTCATCATCGCCATCCCGCCCTTGAGGAAAGAGAGATGGTTGGCCGTGGTTGTCGGCTCGCCCGGTGCGCAAACGGGAGCGGCCACGCGGGGCAGCCAGACGTTCAACAGAAAACCGGTCGGGTCGGCAATCAGGGCATCATACTCCTCCGGCTGCATGTAGGCGTTGTTCTGTGGCGGCTCGCGGTATTGGAAGCAGGTCTCGGCGGGTATGTCGATGCCGGGAATACCGTAATACTTCAGCCCGATTGATTGCGTCAGCCCGGTCCAGACGTAAACCATGTTCGAGACGACGGCATCCCAATCGAACTCGGCTGCGCATTTTCTCGCTGCAGCAAAGGCCAGTTCGTAGTCGTGGGCCACGTCCTGACAGGTATAGCCGGCGTACTTGGCCGTGAATTCGGCCACAAACGGCCGAATCGGCACCATGTCCGGCTTGCCATTGTGCATCGCCGTGACGTAGCGGCGCAGCCGGGTTTGATAGAGGCTTTCTTTGTCGGTGGTCGGTGAATGTGTGGTTTGCGACATGGGTAATGCCTTTAGGGGAGTTGTAGTGTGTGGTTAATCGCAGGCGAAGACCCACCATGAATACTGGGAAAAGGTGGGACTCGCAAGCTCGGCCCACCTACTTTTCAATTTTACGGTTTGCGGCCGGCGGCCCAGAGGACGCCGCGCTGTAGCAACTTTGCCGTGCCGGGCATAGTAATGGATTTGCCGTCGTGACCCAGCGGTGTGTTGAATACGCGACCCTTGCCGTAGGACATCGCCAGGGCCATCGGATATTCCTGCCCGGTTACCTTGGATCGGGCCGTGGCTAGGACGTCCATCTTCTTGTCGCCGGTCAGGCAGACATAAAGCTCATCGTCCGCTTGAAAATCCTCCATGCCGCCGGTTATGGGGTGTTGCTTGTCAAGGATCTTCACCTGGAAGGGGCCGCGGGGATCGTGGGTGTTCTTGCGGTCCCATATCCGGCCAGCCAGGTCCGCATAGGCAGGCCAGGTGGAGAACGCTCCGCAGGAAAAATGCAGCACGACCAAACCTTTGCCCTGTTCCACTATTTGTGTGAGGTTTTTTTGGGTCTCGGCCTGATGACGCAATGGATTGGGATTGCAAAACTCCAGCAGGATGACGTCGTAGTCGGCCAGCAGCGGCGAGGCGAGGAACTCGGGATCTTCGACGATGCGGGCCTCAATCCGTGGATCTTGCTCCAAGGTCGCTCGGACGACTGGAGCGGTCTTCTTCCAGTCGTGCCAGGCATCGGCACCGGTGACAATCAACACGCGGGTCTTTGCCTCCGGCGGTTGTTTGTCCGGCGGGGCCGAAACAACACTTGCGGCCAGGGCGATTACAATGAGGGTACTGTGCATGATATTGGTCTCAGAAAATTAGGTTACGTGTTTTGGAGAGATGTGGGGTGGGCTGTAGGTCAGGCTTTCCAGCCTGACGGTCGTGTCAGGCTGGAAAGCCTGACCTACAGTTTGCTGATCCTACTCTATGGGCCGTCCTTCTTATCAATTTCAGCTTTCAGCCAGCCACGATACACCTGATCCGCAGGAACCTTGGGAGCCCTCAAGGGCTCGTCATAAAGTCCCGGTTTGGGCAATGAGTAATTGCCGGTGGCGTCAGGTTTCGACGGCGGCGGCGTATCAAAATTGGCAGCGTCGGGGGCGGGGCCGAACTGGAAAGCGGAGTTGACCACGTCATTCCACTTCAGTGGCCGGCCGGTGTAACATGCCAATTGACCGAGTACGGTTGACATCGTGCTGCCAGCCATATACGATCCGCTATTGACTGGTTTGCCGTTGCGAACCGATTCGATGAGTGCTCGCTGTTCATCGAGATAAGGGTTGTTATGGCGTCCTTTGAAACGCCAGTTCGTCTCACCGGTAATCCGGCAGGTGCCCAGGTCACACTGACCCTTCGTGCCCATGATGATGTCGCCGGAGTTGCCGTAGCAATTGTTTTGCGTGCGGCAGAGGGCGTAAACCCGCGTACCACTGGCATAGTCATAGACTACCGTGTGATGATCGTACATGTCGCCGTACGCATCACCGAACGAAGCCGAGCGGCCGCCTAGCCCGAAGCACCCCGTGGGCATTTCCTCCTTGAGAATCCAGGCTGCGCGGTCCATGTTATGCACGAGCGATTGGGTTACGTCGTCACCGGAAAGCCAACAGAAATGATACCAGTTGCTGAACTGATACTGCGTCTCGCTGTAGGCGGGATTGCGGGTGACAATCTGGTATGGGCCGCGGAGGAACATTACCTGCATGGCGACGACCTTGCCGATTGCCCCATCGTGGATCCGTTGGACCGCCTCGCGATATCCATTGTGATAGCGGCTTTGCAATCCCGAGAGCAAGCTCAGGTTCTTCTGTTTTGCCAGATCGGCGGTGGCCTGCATGCGGCGGACGCCGACCGGATCAATGCCGTGCGGCTTTTCGACAAAGACATGCTTGCCGGCACGGATGGCGGCCTCCGCGTACATCGGATGGAACTTCGATGCACACGCGATCAGAACCACATCGACGCTCTCGATCACTTTCTTGTAGCCATCAAAGCCGGCGAAGAGATGATCCGGACTGGCAATGACCTGGTTGGGCAGATGCTTCTTGAACCAGTCATACTTGGACTGCAACCGATCAGGGAAAATGTCGCATAAGGCGGCTAGCTTCACGTCGGGACCGGCTTGCAGCGACTCCTCCGCCGCACCGGCACAGCGCCCGCCGCAGCCAATCATGCCGATCTTGATCTCTTGCTTGCCGGCGGCGTGCGCACTGCGGGCGATGCTCAGTCCAGCCAGTGTGGCTACGCCGGCGGCCGATGCCTTGAGAAATGCGCGCCGACTTGGGCGAGTGGGGGTTGCCATGCTACGGTCTCCAGGTTGGTAAGCGGTGGAAAGGTGGTGACTCTCGTAAACAGAAAGCGAGAACCGGACTTATCCTACCGGGTCTATAAAACATTGTCAACTTGGCAGTGGGGATCAGTGGGGATTGTCATCACCGACGGATTGGTTCCATTAGGGCTTTGCCGCTTGGCCGATGCAGAATAGATTCTTCTTTCCGCGGACAACCATGCGGCCGTCCTGGAAAGCCGGGCAGGTGACGCAACCTTCGCCGAGATTGGTCTGCCGAACCCGCTTTACGCCGGCCCGAGTGGGCGCGAGGATCCAACATTTGCCCGACTCGCCGAAGACATAAAGCTGCTTCCCCACCAGGCTCGGGGACGACTTGCACTTGAATTCGTTCAGGTCTTCCTCCCAAAGCTTGTCGCCTTTCTTGGTGTCGTAGCAGGTGAGCATCCCTTCCGAGTTGAGCAGAAAGACGAATTCCTCCGTGGCCAAGGGGCTGCATATATCGGGCGTGTTATCTTCGCCCTTCCAGAGTACGTGGCTGGTGGTGACGTCTCCGCTGCCATCGGCGCGGATGGCAAGGACCGGCGAGGAATCGGTCGCCGCCGAAAACACGAAGTTTCCAGTGGACACCGGCGAAGGAGCTACGTCGCCCTGAGAACCCTTGACTCGCCACAACTCCTTGCCTTCGGCCGGATCGTAGGCGATGATCCAAGGGCTGGCGGCCGTCACCACCTGGTCGCGGTTCGCCACGCGGATCACGATCGGCGTGGTCCAGGAACTTGGCACCGCGCGGGTCTGCTCCCAAACCGTGTGGCCGGTGGCGATGTCCAATGCACGGAGCTTCGAGCGGGCAGCCTTGGCCGTCGCCTGATCGAAAGGCACCAGCAACAGGTTTTTATGGATTGATAGCGAAGCGGCGTGGCCGTAAGGATTCTCCGGGATACCGAGACTCTGCGACCAGGCAAGCTCCCCATCGAGATCGTAGGCCACCAGATCGCCGTTGGCAAAGATCGCGACAACATAGCGGCCGTCGGTGGCCATCGTACTCGCCGCATAGCCGGTCTCTTCATTAAGCTTCAGCGGTTTGCGGCTGTCGGGCGTGGAAGGTGCGTCGTGCTGCCAGAGCAACCTTCCGTTCTCCGCATTGTAACAATAAACTTGCCGCTGTTTTTCGTCCGCGCCCGTAAAGAAGATGCGGCTGGCCACGATCACCGGCGAACTATGGCCAGCAAGCGGAATGGGCGACTTCCATAGGATGTTTTTGCCGGAGGGGCCGTCCCAGTCGTCGGGCACGTTGGTGTACGGCGAGATTCCAGAGCCGCCACGTCCGCGGAAACAGGGCCAAGCGCGGGCCAATTCTTCTTCCGAGATGGCGGCAACCTTGGCCGGCGCAGCCACCTGACTGACCGGCTTCTCCTCCACCCTGGTATGCAGCGGGAAGATCAAGCCGACTGCCGTCGCGGCGAGCACGACGAACAGCCCGCCGACGGTCCACCGTGCGGCCGGAGTCCAGTTTGCCTCCCAATCGCGTTGTGTTGCGACGGGTTCCGGTTGCGGATGCCTCCGCCGCAACGTCGCGGCCCATTTGGCGGCGGCCAACGTGACGATAATCCCTCCGCACAACAGCACCGCACCCGAAATCGCAAATGCCTGCTGGCGAAAATACTCGTCGCGCGACTGCTGGTCGAGCTTGCGAAGTTCCTCTTTGATCGACTCGTTGGCGGGTTGCTGCTTCCGCGCAGCCTTGAGCGAGTCTCGCGCCGAAGTCTGAGAGGGATCCTTCATCGATCGGTGGTAGAAATCATAGAGCATCAGTGCCGCAACAATAAGCGAGAAGACCGCGGCCACCGTGGCCGTACGTACGGCGATCCGGTATGGGAGGATGTCGGATGTCTGAGACTGTTCGGGCATAATCATGGCATTTTGTTAAGGATCATTTATACGGCTCGTTCCTGGATTTGGATAAATTCCTGCCGCGTGTGCTCCTCGGGGCAATACCAGAGGCAACGTCCACAGGACACACAGGCACCCTGGTCGGGTTCGTAATCGGTACGGCGACGGCGAATGGAAAGCTGCACCAGTTTGAAGGCGAAGACCAACCCGACCCAGCCACCGAACAAAGCTCCACCCCACGCGAAATTTTCCACGACCTTGTCCGCTGATGCGTAAAGCGATTCGACCGAATCACCCTTACCGCGAAAGACCTCGGTGGCATCGGACCTTGTCTTTGCCCAACCGGCTTCCTCCAGCCGAATCTGCTCGGCAAGCTGGACGGTCGGATGCATCCTGGCAAGCGACGACCGCATTCCGAAACCCAACAGCGTCCCGGTGGCGATCAGGAGCGGTGCCGCGCAGAGTACAACGATCAACCGCCGCCGGGCCGCCCTTTGTTCGATAGGTGACGGGGTAACCGTCGGCCGCAGGATGGCACCATAAGGGCAGGCATCTTCACACAATCGGCACTGTACGCATTGCGTGGGCGGAATTCTCAGATGCCGCCAAGACACGCGAGAGAGTAGCGCAAGGATCGCCCCGTAGGGGCAGAGCCAGCGGCAGTAGGGCCGGCCGATAAACAGCCCGACGCCGAGAAATCCAGCACCGAGGGCCAACATGGAAGCACTGGAGGTCAGGCGAAACAGGCCGACGAACGGATCGTAGCGGCAAATGATCCACGCAGAATCCGTCGCTGCGAAGAGTACGGCCGCTCCGAGGTAGATGTATGCCAGAAGTCCCAAAGCATGGTCGATCCACGTCGGCACCTGCACGGGCCGCACGGCAACCAGTTCCTGCATCGCCCCCAAGGGGCAAACCGAAGCACAAAACGACCGTCCGAAAAAGAGCGTGAAGACCAGCGGCAGCACGAAAACGGCAATCACCAGTCCACCCGCCACGTAATCCTTATCGAACAATGCCTGCGTGACGTTCTGGATGGCGCCAATCGGGCAGATGCAGCCTTTCCGCCAGAACCCGAGCCAAGCCAGTGAGACGATCGAAAGCAGGAATAGGCCCGTTCGCGACCGACCTTTCACCGCAAAAAACGAGGCCGCCGCCAGGGCCGCCGTGAGAAAAGCCAGGTCCAGGTACTCTTGCCACGACGGTCGCGGTGCGGGCGTTTGTGATTGCGGAATTGGGTGGTTGCTGAATTCCGGCGTAGGAAATAGATCGGCCGCGCATACCGTCTGCACGGCAGCGAATACGAGTAGCAACAAAACTAGCGGCATCAGTCGCTTCACGAAGTTCCCTCGACACGCATTTCAATACCTTTACTGGACTTGTTGTGCGAACTACGTTTTCTTGCCAGCGCATCTTCCGCCGCCTGGGCCGCACGACTCAGCAAACGTGGCGAATCGGCCGGCACGCGACAAAAAGCCTCCGCGGGACACGCAACGGCAATCGAGCACTCATTGCAGTTCAAACAACGGTCGTGGCGAACTTGCAGGTACAACGAACCATTCATCAATCGGCAGCCAACAACGCACTTTCCGCAGGCAATGCACAGGCTCTCGTCGATCGTATACTCGAAGTACGGCACGCCGCCTTGCTTGTCAATGTACTTACGCGCGATGGCCCCGGTTGGGCAGAGTTGGTTCTCGGCACCAGTGTCCAACACGTAGTCCTTCGTAGGAAAGTAGCCGGTACAGTTGTCGCAGTATCCGCACAAAGCGAAGCAATTCACCGCCTTGACGGCTGACAGGTCAAGCACGCAGTTCGTTTGGCAGCGGCCACAGGCGATGCAGCGGTTGGGGTCAAGCTGCCAGATCTGCGGCAGGCGGCAAACCGCCGCCTGGCTACACTCGCCGCATGTGGAACTGGAACTCGGACAAGCGGCGACCGCCTGGCTCGATCGTTTGTAAAACAGCCAGGCGGAAAGCGAGCCGATGCCGCCCAAGGCCAAATAGCGAGTGGCGTCACGTAGCATCCGACGGCGAGTAATTGGCGATTCCTCTTGGCTCATTTTTTCTCCCCCTTGCTGCTGACATTCTTTTCAAACACGCGGACTTTTGCTGCCCGACCATCGAGCACGAGCACGCGACCATGGCGATCGGTGGCTAGGTCGGTGGGCGTGTCCGTCAATTGCGGCGGACCAACCACCACGGTTTGAAAGTGACCATCGCGAGAGTAAATCTTCACTCGCGGCATCCCTTTCTCGGCCGTTACAAACCTCCCGTCAGGCAGCACGGCTAACTGGGCCGGGTTGCAGCAGCCGAAGAAATCGGCCACCGCCGGCGACCCCTTGCCCCAGGAAGTTTCATGCTCGCCCTTGTGCGTAAAGCCTTCTATTTGTAGCAGACGCGGATTGACGACATAGACCAGATCATCAGTTCCAGCAACCAGATCGAAGTAGTGGTTGGTGACCAGGAATCTCGATCGGTGCTGCGATGGGTCAGTCTGGCCAACCGGTTCCAGCAGTGTACCCGCAACATCAAATCGCCAGACGAGGCGATTGCCTGCATCGGCAACCCATACTTCATTTTCGGTCGTCGCGATCGAGCTGAAGATTGCCTTCGGGCCGCGGGATTCCCAAACCGCGACCCGCGTGCCGTGGGGATTGTAAACTTCGACGTGATTTTCCATCCCCACATACAGTTGACCTGGACTTAAATGATCTAACGCACCAACCGCCAGACATCGTGATTCCCCTTGCAGTGCGATCTCGGCGAGCTTCTTGCCGTCGCTCGAGTAGCGGACCACGGCCCGGTCACCGCCGACATGGATCTCGGCTTTACCATCGACGGCCAGGGCACGAGGTTCGCGAAAGGCAACGGGAAATGAACCTATTTCGTGATAACCGATCGTTGCCGGATCGATCGGTTCGGCTGCCTTGAGTGCCACTTCTTCGTCCGTCAGAGCGATTGTGTCGCCGGGTATTGTTGCCGATTGCGGATCTGCGGGACGCTGCAAATGCTGCAACGGCTGCGACGCAATGCGGGCGATGAGAATCACGACTAGGATCAATATCGCGGCACAGGCTGACAAACCGACAATCACCAACACTTTGCTTCGTTCCATAATCAGTGCTCCGCCACGTTGATACATGCCATGTGAGAATTATCGCGAACAATGAGCCTTCCCGCCACCAGGGCCATCGGTCCCCAACTGCTGGAACCGTCTTCAATAACTTGCGCCCGAGCAAGACGGCGATAGGCCGTAGGCACTGCCTCCGCGATGGACAGCACGCCGTCATCGTCCATCACATAAATCAGTCCATCGGCGATCATGTAAGGGCCAGAGCCGAACTTATCCCGCCCGCTGTTCCAAAGTTCCTTGCCGTCAAGATCCATGCAGACGAGTTGCTGGTCTTTCTGCCGCACGGCGTAAAGATGTTGTTGCCAGAGGACCGGCGTTTGTTGCTCGGAACCGAACTGCTTGGCAGTAAGACGAAAGGCCGTCTCCGGCACGATGCGGCCCTGCTCCTGCTTGAGTTGTAACATCAGGCTGCCGGAGTTGTAACCGCCGCTGAAGAAGATGCGCCCCTCGCCAACCACGACAGGCGAAGGGCATGTGGCCATGGCGATTTGCCATTCGTCGGTCTCCCAGAGCAACTCGCCGTTGTCGGCTGCGATGCCGGCCACGCCTCCCTTGCCGCAGTAAACATACATCTGCCGGCCGGCAAACTCCATTGGCACGATCGAAACGTGAGTCATTGCCCAGTTCCGGGGGTTAGGGCTTTGCCAGACGATCTTGCCCGTGTGGTAGTCGATCGCCATCACCAGGGCCTTGCCGCCGGGGGCAACGATCAATCGATCCGTTTTCGTATCGATGAAGGGGCATTGCCCGGCGTACCATGGCGGCACGGTCGCGCCATGCTCCAGCACGAGGTCAATCAGCCAGCGGGCCTTACCGGTGGCCGCGTCCCAGCAGGCGAGTTGGCACTTTGGACCCAGCGTAATGACGCAATCGCCTACCACGGCGGGAATGGTCCGCGACATGCCATGGTTATGGGCAACAATCACCCCGTAGCTGTTTCGCCAGATCTCGCGGCCGTCGTCCAGTGAGAGGCAGCGGAGCGTATCGGCCGAACGGTCGATGTCGTAATCGAGTACATAGACGCACCCACCATGGACGGCCGCAGCGGCATAGCCATCGCCCAGCGGCACGGTCCAAAGACGCTTCGGCCCCGCCGCGGGCCAACTTCGCGCCAACTGGATCGTCTCTTTGCTGATCGCGTCGTGGTCTGGGCCGCGGAACCATGGCCATGCGGTAGTGATCGTCGAAGGTCTGCCTGGGCCTGGAATCGGTTCGCCCGGCACCGGTCGCACGGCTGCAGGGGCCGCCGTCTCGGCCGGCACCCCATCAAGCCCCGGCACGCGGGCAATAATTAGCACGGTGGGGCCTGAACCAACCCAGCGGACCACGAGCAAAAGGCCCATGACCGCCAATAACACCGGCAGCAGGGTGCTGCAGTACTTTAGTAACCTTGGCGGGGTAGGGGTCGGCATGGGCGGGAAATCTCATGGTGGGTTCCCTCTTTCATACTGCGCCCCGACCGCCATGTCAACCCCACGGTTTTAGTGAGGCAAGCCTCCGCTCGATCGGGAGTCGAACACGATCGTTCCCATCGAGCATCCGAATGATGATACCAGAATCCAAGTAGATCATTCGTCATCCCATGCTCGACGTCCTGATTCAATCTGGGCATCAATCTCTTCTCCGCTTCGCAGCACGGGTGCTTTGCCAAGCAGGTCGAAAACAGATATATGAGCTGAGGCTGCGGATTCCGAAATTGAAGGATCAGCCTCGCGATCTGGAAAAACGATCAACTCGGCACGCCCCCTAATCGACGGGGGCGGCTCATCTGGCACAAAGAGGTTGTTTGCAAACTTGCCATGAATCACGGTAGCACTGTCCATATTCCTGTCTCCTCCGACAGATTGTAGTTTCTGCCGAGAAACAAGTCAACTCATTGATTTCAAGGTGATTTCAAGGTGACTCCGCCGCCGCCCAGCCGCCTGCTCCCGCGACCTCGCTGGAAATTAGCCCTTTTTCCAAGCAGTGGCTCTTCCGGTGCTAGACGCGGACACAGGCGGCGTCTGCTTGGTATCCTATCGCTTCTCCAATACCCCGCGCCACCGCGAGGGCAACGCGGCAAACGCCCGCTCATAGGTCTTCTCTAACGGAATGAGCACATGGGCACCCGGCTCCAAGAAGAGCGGCATGTCGGTCAAGAGATCACCGACGGCGAGCGGCTCCACGAAAGCGCGAGTAGTCAGCGATGACTCATACGCCGCCAGGGTCAGGGGCTTGTCGGTTCTC
>Ga0194057_10001613_pt1 | contig 11281 bp, 5 predicted proteins | sample SepL4415m_MetaG_FD_155474 | JGI IMG/M metagenome (GOLD analysis project Ga0194057, IMG submission 155474) | Anoxic zone freshwater microbial communities from boreal shield lake in IISD Experimental Lakes Area, Ontario, Canada - Sep2016-L442-15m | ecosystem: Environmental > Aquatic > Freshwater >...
GTCTTGCAGCCGGATCAGGTAACCACGATGTTGGCAAAACCCGCCGGGCAAAGCGTCAGTCCGGTGTATCATTCCACATTGATGCTGGCCGAAATCCTCGCCGGCCGGCCTGCCGAAGCGCTCTCACACCTGCCGCAAGTCCGCGGCCACAAGGGAGTGGCACCGATGATGTGCGGCGCATTGGAAGGCTGCGCACGCATTCTTGCCGGGGACACCGAAGTCGGCGCGGCATTGTTGAAAGAGGTGGATTGGCACGACTTCATGAGTCAGGAACGTATTGTCTTCCGCAGCCTGCTGGCTAAGTTCAAGAACTCCGACTTGCCCTTGCCGAAGCTGGCAAGTCCCACGGTTGAGGCCACTCCCGACCAGATCCCCGCCTGGCGCAAGGCGGTCGAGCGGAGTGAGTTGGATCGTGCGGGCGAAAGCCTGCCCCCCCTGCCATCACCGCGTGTTCTTGGGGCAAGTCCGCCCGCCGGGCTTTGAAGAGTCTGCCGCTCCGATGGCATGGCCAATTGGGTTGATGATGACCTCATGGGCCGGTCAGGGCGTCCACCATGTAGCGTGACGGGCGGAAATTCTCGATCAGAATCTCGCGCTGCTCGCCGCGCTTCATGCGCACTTGCCGGAGGTTGAAATTCGGGGTCTTGTGGGGCGCAAACAAGATGTCGTCATGGGTCGAGTTTTCATGGCGCTTGAACATGCCGGGCACGATGTCGCCGCCGAGGTGGTCATCACGGCCGGTGGCCATGTGGCACGTGCCTAACACTTTCTCATCCTGGATATCGGCGTACGAGACGGGCAGGACCTGGGTGCCGAACCCGAGCTCGCCAAGGGTGCCGGTCATGGGATCGTCCTTCAGGCGGGCGTTATGGGCGTCGATGACGGCTTGGTTACCGGCCAGCAGGCTGGAGCGATAGATGGCGCGGTCCTTGACGTCCAACACCCCGAGGGTGCCATCCTCATATTTCATGGGAAACTGGCCGTGCGCAGCGGTGGGCACGAAATACACCTCGCCGGCCGGCAGGTTGGCGATGTCCGGCGCGGTGCCGCGGCACAGCCCGTGGGATTTTTGCGCCTCCTGGCCACCCAAACCCAACCATGCAGTTAGAATCCGGCCGTCTTCCAATTCAAAATCGATTTCCACCTCGTCGGCCCGCGTCAGCGCGCGCCGCAATTTTTCCGCATCGCGCGAAACGTCGTCGTAATCAACCGCCAGACCGGAGTTCAGGATGATGTCATTGAGGCCGTGCAAAGTCGCGCCCCGGAAACCGAATTGTTTGGCTTTGGCGGTCAAGGGTGCGGTCGCCGAGAAGGTGGAGATACACAGGATAATGTCGTAGTTCGGATAGATATCACGGTCGAACGAGAGCAGATGGCCGAGGCTGTCCCACACGTCATCATCGAGGTCGAGATTGGACCCGCCGGTGATTTTGTAGGCGAACAGATCACCCCCGCGCATGCCCAGTTCGTGCATCACGCCCTCATGGAGACCGGTGTAAAAATGCTCATGGGCGCGCCGTTGGACCGGGAAGCCGGAGTGATTCAGGAATGCAAAGTCCGTGATCATTGGCAGCGGATTCTCAAAGTCTATCAGGACGCACACCCGGCAGTCCTGCGTGGGTGCAAACACCTGGTTCAACAGGCGCGCCAGATCAAACTCCGGGAACCGGCGTCTCTCGGGATGCAACAGGATTTCTTCTTGCAAATAATCAGGCAGGGAGTGACTGGATTGTGACATCCAACTAACATAGAGTCATTTTCCCGGCCCGCAAGTTGAAAGAAAATCGTTTCTTCGAATTTTGCCGTAACCCTTTCATTACTAAAGGGAAGGGCTCGAAAGAGGACTCGAACCTCCGCGGGTCTGCCCGCTAGATCTTTGGTGCCGTGTTATTGGGAGGAGGCTAACGGGACATGCCAAGCGTCGTCTTCAGAGGCGGAGTTCGGGTTGAAACCCATGACAAACTGCTTCCCCGCCGCATTTCCGGCAAGTTTTCGGTGGATGGGTTGGACATCCGGTTTCCATCTGGCATGGTGGAGTGAACCTGAAAGGAACCGGACTTCAACAATTCCCACCCCAAACTAACACATGAAACCGCACCGTATCTGCTTGAGTCTGATCTGCATGATGGCCACCCAACTGGTTGGCGGACCGCTGGATTTTGGCGGCTATTACACCGAAGTGAAAACGGGCCAGGCCTGGGAAGCCTGCTCGCGCACCGGCAAGGATGCCGACGTCGTGGTGCAACTCAGCACGGCCGGCGGCCAATTGGTTTTTTGGCGGGGCAACAGTTATTTGCCGTACTGGAAAACCGCCAAGGGCCAGTGGAACCTCGAGCAGATCATTCCCCGCAGCGGGGATGGCGCCCAACCGATGCCCGACCGGGTCAATGCCTATTCCCACGTTGAATTGATCGAGAACACGCCCGCGGTGGTGGTGGTGCACTGGCGGTATCTGGCAAGCTTCGGCGCGGGCAACCCGCACACCAAGGTCAGCCCGAATCATTTCGTCGATGAATGGTTCAGCATCACTCCGGCCGGCCGCATCAACCGCGTGATCAAGAATGGGACGACCAAGGCGGATGATTGGAATGATCCCTCCAATCAGACATCCCAAGTTCTGCAATTGAACGCCGACGGAGTGGTTGAAATCAGCCGGCAAGCCGCGCAACTCTCCCACACGCCGGCCAAGGTGGTGGGCAATCCCATCAAAGACCCGGGGCTTGTTGCCCCGTCCCTGTGGTTCAAGTTCGATGAGGGACTGGGCGATGAAACCAGGGAGAACGTCGCCCAGGCCACCTTGCCCGTGAGCGGCCCTAAAACCCTTTGGAAGAAGGGCGTTTCGGGCACGGCCCTGCAGTTCGACGGCTATCATTCCGTGGTCGCACTTCCGCCCGCCAAGGCACCGGCGCTGGCCGGTGGCAGCCTCACGCTTGACGGATGGCTCGCGCTGGGCGCCTACCCCTGGAACTGGGCACCCATCGTCCAACAAGGCGACGACGATGGATATTTTCTCGGCGTGGACAGCCACGGCTATCCCGGCTTCAGGGTCAAGGTGGACGGCGCATGGCAGGAACTCAGCGTTCCTAACAAACCTCCCTACACGGATGCCAACCACCTGGACCTCTTCAAGTGGTATCACGTGGCCGGCACCTACGACAAGACCGCTGGCATGATGCGGCTCTACATCAATGGCAAGGAGGTGTCTAACAAATCCATCGGCAGCGGCGGCGTGCAGACCGCCAACGCGGAGGTGCGGGTGGGCAAGGCCGGCATTTTGCGGACACCGACGGAAGGCACTCATGACACACTGCCCAGCGACTTCGGCATCGACGGCCTGCTCGATGAGGTGAAAGTTTACAACGTCGCGCTGGACGGCGGCCAGCTTGCCGGCACGTTTGCCAACTCCAATCCGGGCCAGGCCATCGTGGATGCGCCGGACATGCAACACCGCGCGCTGCCCGTTCTAACATGCGACGGAAAATTTGGCGCGACCTCCACGCGCCTGCCGTATTTTGAGACCTGGGACAACCTGTGGCGGTTTGGCCGGCATGCCGATGTGGTGGTGGGCTTCGACCGACTGCCCACCAAGTTTGTTTTCTGGAGGGGGGTGAGTTACATTCCGATGCTCGTGAATGAATCCAACCAATGGTTCACCCACGAGTTCAACGAGACCGGCTTCACGGCCAGCGCGCCGGGCGATTGCGAACCGATGTCGGACAAGGCCTGCGTGTCATCTCATGTCAGGGTCATTGAGAACAACGCCGCCAGGGTGGTGGTCCACTGGCGTTACCGCCTGGAAAACCCCGACCACCATTGGGCGAATTATGATGCCAACGGCTGGGGTGATCTTGCCGACTGGCATTACTCAATCTATCCGGACGGCGTGGCCTGCAAGGTCATGCGCTGCTATTCGTCCAAACCCAAGACCTGGCATGAATGGGACGAACAGATCGTGGTGCTTGGCGAAGGCCAACACCCGGAAAACGTGGTCTGCAAGACGCCGGTGATGACCTTGATAGATAGAAATGGCAAAGCCACCTCTTATGATTGGAATCCGGAACCGCCCAAACCCAACTACAAGGGGCAAGTGGTCCAGAAGATCCATTTCACCGGCAAGTATCATCCGTTTGCCATCCAGGCGTTTGAGGGTGGCGATATTTACGGGGGCGAGCGCACCTGGTATTCGGTGTTTCCCTCGTGGAACCACTGGCCAACCGGACAGGCCAACTCGTCCGGCCGCAACGCCAGCTTCCCCGACCGCGCGGCCCATAGCTCGATCTCCCATTTTTTCTGGCCCTACAGCGCCCAACAGGACGGGATCATCAGCTACCAGGAAAAAATCCTGATGGAAGGCATGACCGACCAACCGGCGGCCGCGTTGGCCCATCTGGCCAGGTCATGGCTGGACGCCCCGCCTATCAGCCAGCTGACCGGCGGGACCCACAGTGGCTATGTCCCGTCGCGCCGCGCCTACGCGCTGGAATGGGCGGCGGCACCCTTGCGCTTCCAGATTGCAGCCACTGCGGCCAAACCGATCCACAACCTCTGCCTTGAAATCAGAAATTGGCCGAACCGCACCGCCACCGCCGCGCTTAAGCTCAATGGTGCGGCCCAAGCCGCCGGTCCGGATTTCAGGCAGGATGTCAACATCGACAACGACGGGACCTTCACCTTGATCGTTTGGATCGGCCTGGCGGCCGACACTGCGCAGGAATTTGAACTCATGGAAAAGCCCTAGTCCCGCTGAATCGGATATCGTCAGGAGACGATGGCTTTGCGGTGGACAGTCCCAACCCATCCTGCCAGAAGGGGGTGTTGTTCCGTCCGCGCCAACCCGGCACAAAGCACCCTTGCCTCATCCCTTATGAAAATGCACTCGCCCCGCCTGCTGACAACCCTGGCCGCCGCCATCGCCGTCATGGCCGCCGCCCGCCTCACCGCCACACCGGCACCCGAGCCCCCCGATCTAACAAAGGTCCCCGAGGTCGACCGCAAGCTCACCTACAACCTCGGCGCCACCGGGCTGCGCGGGTGGATTTTCACCAAGCCGGCAACTCACTTCGATGGCCTGCAAGGTCGGACCACAGCTGCGGCCCGCCAAATTCTGGTCACCCACGTCGGCGCGAAGTCGCCGGCCGAGGGCGTGCTGCAAGTGAACGACGTGATTGTTGGGGTGGCGGGCAAGCCGTTTGGCGACGACGCACGCAAGAGCATCGCCGTTGCCATCCAGGACGCCGAGAAGGAATCTAACAACGGCGTCCTCAAGCTCACCCGCTGGCGCGCGGGGGCCACTGAAGAGGTGCAACTCAAGTTGCAGGTGATGGGGACCTACAGCAACACCGCGCCCTACAATTGCCAGAAATCCAAGCGCATCTTCGAGGACGCCTGCAAGGTGCTCGACAAGGAACCCCTGCACCAAAGTTGGAACGGTGCCGTCAGCGGCCTCGCCCTGCTGGCCACCGGCAATCCCGAATACCTGCCGAAATTGCAGGACTTCGCCCACAAGATGGGACCACCCACGCTGAAGCTGGAATTGAAAGACGGGATGGTCATTTGGGACTGGGGCTATCGCAACCTTTTCCTGTGCGAGTATTTCCTGGCCACCGGCGACAAGGAGGTGCTGCACGCCATCAACGAATACACGGTCACGCTCGCCAAGGGCCAGAGCCTGTATGGCACCTTCGGCCACGGCATCTCCCGCCTAACCGCCGAGGGCAAATTGCATGGGTCGATTCCACCCTACGGCCCGGTCAACATGGCCGGACTGCCCGCCAACCTCTCGATCGTGCTGGGCAAAAAGTGCGGGGTGAAAGACCTTGAAGTGGACGCGGCCATCGGGCGCGCGGCGGGGTTTTTCGGCTACTTCGTCGACAAGGGTGCCATCCCCTACGGCGAACACGAGCCATGGCCCTATCATGAAAACAATGGCAAGAACTCCATCTGCGCCGTCATGTTCTCGCTCCAGAACGCCAAGACCAGGGAAACCCAGTTCTTCGCCCAAATGGCCACCGCCGGATACCGCAACCGCGAGTGCGGACACACCGGCCAGGGCTTCAGCTACTTGTGGAGCGCCCTCGGCGCCAACGCCGGCGGCCCCGCCGCTGCCGCCGCCTTCTTCAAGGAAGCGTCGTGGCACCTCGACCTGGTGCGCCGTTGCGATGGCTCGTTCACCTATGACGGCGGCGAACAATACGGCCCGGGTAAAACCAGCGACAACACCTACTATGGCAATAGTAGTTACGACGGCCTGAGCCCCACCGCCACCTATGTGCTCACCTACTCGATCCCCTTGAAAACCCTCCGCATCACCGGCAAGGACGCCAAGCCGGCGAACTGCCTGACCCAGCCGCAAGTGGCCGCCGCCATCGCCTCCGGACGCTTCGATCTGGACCGCAAACAAAAAAGCGCGCAGGAACTGGTGGCGGCGTTCAGCGATTGGTCGCCGATTGCCCGCAGTTGGGCGGCGGAAGAACTGGCCAGCCGGCCTGAAGCCAAGGCGATGATCCCGCAACTGCTGACCATGGCCGAGAGCAAGGATGCGCACGTCGCGCAGGGCGCCTGCGAAACACTCGGCAACCTCAAGTGCACCGAGGCGCTGCCGGTGCTCGTCCGCCAACTCTCCGCCAACGACCGCTGGCTGCGCTACAAGGCCGCCCAGGCCATCAAGAAATTGGGCGGCTCGGCCAGCCCTGCCGTGCCGGACATTCTCAAGGCGGTGGTCAAGACGGCGGAGCCCGCCCAACCGATCAACTGGGCCGATGCCATCCAGTTCACCCATGGCCAGTTGGCCTCCGCCTTGTTTGCCGGCGGTCTAACCGATTCGCTCAAGACCGCGGATCCGAAGTTGCTCTATCCGGCGGTCCGGGTCGTGTCCAAAAACCCGGATGGCATGGCACGGGCCACCCTGCGCGGGTTTTTCGAAAACAAATTGACGCTGGAGGATGTGCAGGCGCTGGCACCGGACCTCGTTGTCGCGGTTAAAACGCTGTGCCCGGCCGATACCATGTTTGGTGCTGAAATCCGCATGGGCGCCTTCAAGGCCCTGGCAAAACATCACTACCAGGAAGCCATCGACGCCGGCGTCGTCTTTGCCAAGACCCAGGGCGGCCATGGCAGCGAAAACCGCACCGGGGACATCATGAAGGAGATCGTGAGCTATGGCTCGGCCGCCCGTGAAGCCATTCCTGGCCTCAAAGAGGTGATCGCCGCCTTCAACGACCAATGCAAACGGGGCGAATATCCCGCCGGCGAACTCAACAACCGCAGGGTCGGCGCCATCGAAGCCGCCATCAAGGCCATCGAAGCCGCCACGGAGCATCCCGAGTTGCGCCGCATCAAGAAGTAGTGCGGACTACCCCCCCCCCGCAACATTGCCCCCCATGCCAATCAAATGTCTGGTACTGCGCGTTACCTCAATCGTGCTGACGGCTCCGCTTGTCACCTACGCGGAACCACTGGCAGCGGCGCGCAATCTAACATCGGAAACAGGGTCCCGCATCACCCTGCTGGTGCCACTGCCTGCAAACCCCGCGTGGCAGGACATGGCATTTCTCGCGGCGGTACCGGCTGCCACCCATGCCAACAGCGGCGTGCCCTCACTAGTCGCGCTCGATGCCTCGGGTGCGCTTTCGCCAGAGATCCAGGACTACCTCCGCCGCTACCGCCCAACCACCATCTATCAACTCGGCGGCACCCGCCCCGCAGGGTGCGCGTGTGACCTGTTGCAGGCAGACTCGGCGGCATCCGCAGCCTGCCTGCTGAGTGAGAAATTCTGGCCCACCAGCGCGCTTGCCGTCATCTGCCCGGAAAACAACTATGAAGCCGGATTGCTGGCCGCACCGTTGGCCGCGCGTCTGCACGCACCGCTCCTGTTTGCCTCAGAACAAGGCCTGTCCCCGCCCACCACAAAGGAACTCCAACGACTGCAGGCACGGCAATGGATCGTCGTCGGCAAGCTCCCCGGCGGCCTCAAATCCCCGCCCCAAGTCACAACTCAAATCACGGAACTGGCCGACGCGACCGAGGTCATGGCGTGGGTGCGGCACCGCGGCCTGACCACTTCCTATCTGGCCGCCGTCAACCCACTGGACCGCAACCAGACGGTCATCAAAAAGTTGTCGCTGGCAGGGGCGCTGCTGGCGGCCGGACGTGACGGCCTGGTGGTGCCGCTTGGCGGCGAAGTGCGGTGGAAGATTCCCTTCAGCGCCGTGGAGATGACTGGCGAGGTGCCGCCGGACCTGCCACCATCCGATGCCAAACCGAAGACCGGACGCATCGCAGTCGACGGGCGGGAGTTCGAGTTCATTCTGACAGGAACGCCCAAGCAGCGCGATCTGCGCATCCGCATCGATCTCGATGGGGACGGAAAATTCTCCGGTCCCGGCGAGGGTCCCTTCGCAACCGGCGACACCGTGGTCCTTGACCGCAAGGGTTACGCGATCACCCTCGGCACCGCCAACGGCGCCGGCAAGGCAGATGTTAGACTGAGCTGGCCACGGGCCGAGCAACTCGTCGCTGATTTGCGCCGTGATTACCAAACACTCGGCAAGCCGCCCGAGCACCTCTGCCTGATAGGGTTCCCTGATGCGATTCCGCAGGCGCTCTTTGGCCGCGGCGGCATGGTCGAGGAACTCACGTCCGATTTGCCCTACGCCAATGCCGATGACGACCCGTTCGCCGAGATCGGCGTGGCTCGCGTCGTCGCTGAAAGCGCGTCGTTCGCCACGCTCTACGCCAGCCGCGTCCTCACCTACGCGTCACTGCTCGACGCGGAATGGCAGGACCGGGCGTGCCAGGCACGCTGGGAAAGCACCTATGGCCAGTTGTTTGAAAACGTCGGATTCGACGCCAGCTACCGCCACACCGAGGCCAACCTGAAGTGGCTCGAACCGCCCGCGGATGGCAAGAAAGGCAAGCTGGCCCAGACCTTCGAGCAGGATTCGCCTGCGGCGCGCTGCGCCATTCTCACCCACATGGATCACTCGTGGTGGCACGAACTCGGCCACACGTTTGGCTGGGATGCCGAGGTGCTGCTGGCACCCGTCGTGGTCGAATCCGGGGGGTGCCTAACAGCAGCGCTCGATCGCGAGGCGGACTTTCATTCGGTGATCGCCCGTTTGTTCCGCAAAGGTGCCGTTGCATTCTCCGGCAACTCCCGCGAGGGCTGTGCGCAGCAGGAACTCCAGCGCATGGAGTTCTGGAATGGCGTCCTCTCCGGACAAACCATCGGTCAGGCCCACCGGCGTTCAATCAATAGCGCCTTGGTCACGGTGCTCGACAAGAAGGAGCACGCGGGCGGTGCCTATACCTATCAACTTCGCATCCGCACCCAGTTCGGCGACCCGGCATTCGCCATGCGCGTGCCAGGCCCGCCACGTTCGGCCCCAGCCCGCTCCACCGTGGATGGCGACACGGTGACGGTCCATGCGCCGGCCCAATGGTGGCCTGTCAAGATGTACGTTCCCGAGGACTGGAAGCAATGGACTGGCAAGGATCTCTATGTGCTGCGCGGTGCCGGCACCTATGCGCTCCGCCAATGGTGTGCCAAGCAATATGATCGTGAGGAAACCTGCATGACAGCTGAATTCACCACCCGCCGCCATGTCGCCAAAATCGAGCAACTCCAACACCCGCCGCCACCGCTCGGTTGGTCCGGGTCCTATCATGTCGATGACCATGCCGACGGGTCGCGGACGTATCGGTGGGCCGTGCGCCTGGCCGACTTCGACCAACTCACGGGCAACATCGTCAACGCCGTAGACCACCTCGACTACCGGGTGGTTGACGAGTGAATGAGCACCCGTCATCTCGCCTTGCCGCTGTGGCGCCTCAGCACCACCGACTGATTTCCAAGCACCCCTATCACCAGCCTCTACGATCAAGGAGCCATCCGCAACATTGCCACTTTCTATCAGAATGTCACGGGGGGCATTGCGGAAACCCGACAGTCCAACAGGCCGTGGACGACGTCCTGACCGCCGTCCTCGGTCGTGAGGCCGCCGCCCGGGGCACGGAACTCACGATGGAGCAAATCCTCAGTGAAAACCTGGCGCTTGAGTTCGATTTAAAGGGATTGAAGGTGTGACTTGGTGGGCAGTAATGTTTCGCACCATCGCCTCATTGCGCCGCCCTGCGCGAAGACCGCACCGAGGACTGTGCGGACTACTCCAGCCACGACCGGCGGAAAAAAGCGGATTTTTTCTATTGCGTTGGTTGGCAGGGATACTCTAGGTCAAGCGCGGCTCCACGGTGGGGCTGTCTGAGTCGTCCCCTGATCTGATTGATTTTCGCCATGTCCGAGACCCTCTCCTATCCCCTCGTCTGCCAGATGCTGCAAGGTGCCGTAGGCCAGATCCGTGCCAACCACGAGTTGCTCTCGCGGCTCGACGCGGCAGTGGGCGATGGCGACCATGGCACGACCCTCCTGCGCACCATGGAAGCCGTGGCCAAGGCCATCACCGACAGCCCCGGCAGCGACCTCAAACCGCTTCTCTCAAAAATTGCCTGGGACGTGATGGACTGCGACGGCGGCTCCACCGGCCCCTTGCTCGGTTCGTTCTTCATGGGCATGAGCGATGCCGTGGCCGACACTCCCGAGCTCGATTGCGCCGCCGTGGTGGCGATGCTCGCCAGCGGCATCCGCAAAGTGGCCAAGCAGAGCCGCGCCACGGTCGGCGACAAAACCATGATGGATGCCTTCCTGCCCGCGCTCGACGCGCTTGAAGCCGCAGTGCCAGCCGGCGACATCCGCAGCGCTCTCCAACAAGCCGCCGTGGCCGCTGCCGCAGGCGCCGAAGCCACCAAGGAATTTCGCGCCAAGTTCGGCCGGGCCCGCAACCTCGGCGAGCGCGTCATCGGCCACATCGATCCGGGCGCCGTTTCCGTGTCGCTCATCTTCAAGGGCTTCAGCGAAGCGCTTTGAACCACCCACTCACCTAAACTAACAAACAAACACACCATGGCCGAACTCGACAACACCAAGGATGCCAACGATTACGGCATCGGCATCCCCGTCAAACAACATCCGTTTTTCCTCAAAGGCCTCGAACATGCCGAATGGGGCATGAAAGACCGGCTCAGCCGCATCTTCAACCCGCTGTCCGGCAACACCGTCATGCTCGCCTTCGACCATGGCTATATCATGGGCCCGACCTCAGGCCTGGAGCGCATGGACCTCACCATCACCCCGCTCATCGAATACGCCGACTGCATCATGTGCACCCGCGGTGCCTTGCGCTCGATCGTGCCACCCACATCGAACAAACCAGTCTCTTTGCGTTAT
>Ga0194057_10001615_pt1 | contig 11267 bp, 10 predicted proteins | sample SepL4415m_MetaG_FD_155474 | JGI IMG/M metagenome (GOLD analysis project Ga0194057, IMG submission 155474) | Anoxic zone freshwater microbial communities from boreal shield lake in IISD Experimental Lakes Area, Ontario, Canada - Sep2016-L442-15m | ecosystem: Environmental > Aquatic > Freshwater...
ATGACGGGGCTGATCCGCAAGATGCAAGCGAGGCGGCGTTCGAATTGGCGAACGAATTACGTTCGCTGCTGATGACCCCCAGCACCGACCCACCCCTTGAGATTGACGCTGACCTCCGTCCCGACGGTCGACAGGGTCCTCTGGTGCGCTCGCTCGAGTCGTATGCGACGTACTACAAGAGGTGGTCGGCAGGATGGGAGAGTCAAGCGTTACTGCGGGCAGCACCCCTTGCGGGAGACCCCGGTCTAGGTGATCGATTCATGGCGACCGATTCATGGCGCTGATCGCACCCCTTCGCTACCCAGACGAGGGTCTGACTGACGCTGAATTGCGCGAGATTCGCAGGCTCAAGGCGCGTATGGAAGCCGAGCGACTTCCGCGGGGTGCTGATCCGACGCTCCATACCAAACTCGGCCGCGGCGGGCTATCGGATGTCGAGTGGACCGTACAGACCCTGCAATTGCAGTACGCCCATCGACTGCCCAATCTGCAGGTCACGGGCACTCTGTCAGCACTGCTAGCCGAGGTCGACGATGGTCTAGTCGACGCGGCCGATGCCTCCGTGCTCCGAGATGCCTGGAATCTCGCCACGCGGATGCGTAATGCGATCATGCTGGTGCGCGGCAAGGCGGGCGACTCAGTTCCTCTCGATGTGGTCGAGGGACGTGGGGTTGCTCACTTGCTCGGGTACCCTCCCGGCGCGACTCAGCAGTTGATCGACGACTACCGTCGAGTCACACGCAGGGCACGACTGGTGGTCGAAAGGGAGTTCTACGCATGAGCGAGCGCGGGGCGGCTGCGAGGGCCGATCGCTCGGTATCGGGCGACCCCAAGAGTAATGCTGCGCCGGGTAGCGCTGCTGAGATGGGTAGCGCTTCTGAGATGGGCAACGTGTCGTACGGCGAGGTCATTGGTAACCGGGAATTCCTCGGAATCATCCTGGCCCAGGCCATCAGCGAGATCGGCGATCAGATCGCCCGGCTGGCGTTGGCACTCATCGTGCTCGATCGAACCGGATCGGCGTTTGGTGCCGCAGCAGCGTTTGCTGTTTCTTTCCTGCCAATGTTCCTCGGCTCGGCCGTACTCGGCCCCATTGCAGACCGATTGTCGCGCCGCAGTGTGATGCTGGTGGCCGACGTGAGTCGCGCGGCGCTCATCGCATTCTTCGCGCTCGTAGCCGTGGGCACGACTCCGCTGTGGTTGCTGTTCCTGCTGCTGTTCTTCGCCGAGTTGTTCACGCCGGCTTTTGATGCAGCGCGCACTGCAACGATTCCGGATGTACTCACCGATCCTGCCGAGTGTGCGGCGGGATTCGGTTTGAGTCGCACGCTGTCGTTGGTGACCCAAGTTGTCGGACTGGTGTTCGGTGGCGCGGTGGTCATGCTCCTCGGTCCACGATTAGGATTAGCGGTTGATTCGGTGACGTACATCGTGTCCTTTGTGGTGCTCCTCGTCATGGTGCGGCCCCGACCAGCAGAATTGCCCGGAGGCGCCTCACTGGTTTCGCTGCTGTCAGACGCCAAGGCTGGAATGGCAGCGATGTCAGGAGATCCAGCTCGTCGTGGTCTGCTGATGTTGGCGGTCGCGTCGTCTCTTGCAGTGGTGGCGCCTGAAGCACTCGCCCTGTCGTACGCGCGTGACGTGGGAGCTTCGGATGTAGCGGGTGCGGCCCTCGTGTCGTGCGTGGTTGGTGGTGCGGCCATCGGATCGATCATGATCAGTCGTCGACCGCCCCACCGTCAAATCGAACTGCTGCTGCCGCTCGCGTTGGGGTGTGGCCTGGTGCTGTTGCTGGTGGCACCGCAGCCGTCCCTGCTCATCGTGATGCCGCTGTGGGTGATTTCCGGTGCGCTGCAGGCTTTCCTTGTCCCGTGCATGGCCTTCATGACGCTGCTCACCCCCAGCGAGGAACGGGGTCGCATCGCCGGACTCTCGGCTTCCGTATGGGCAGCGGCCACTGTGGTGTCCTTTCTCATTTCCGGCGCCCTCGCCGATCTCACCAGTCCGGCGTTCGCCGTTGTGCTGTGCGCTGCGGTGTCTTTGGTGTTGGTGCTGTTGGCCACGCGTCGGTGGCCAGGACGGCAACTGCTTCAACGAGTTGCGCGTCTCGTTCGAGGTGACACGGCCAATGTGAGTCCCGTTGAAGTCGACGATCGAACGGTGACAGAGGCGATGCGCGACGTCGATGACTCGGGGTTCATGCGCCGCTAGCGAATCACTTCAGTGCTTGGAGTGCTCCCACTCGTCGAGAGGTGCGGCCTTGCCGTAGAGCCAACCTTGGGCGTAAGTCCAGCCCATTGCACGCAAGTAGGCCGCCTGTATCTGAGTCTCGACTCCTTCAGCGATTCCTTGCAACCCAATCGAGTGCGCCAAGCGCGCCAAGCCCTCAGCGAGTGCGTAGCCCGATGCGGTCTCATCGTTGAGCATCGCCACGAACGAACCGTCGAGTTTGAGTCCGCTGATCGGTAGGTCTCGAAGGAGTGAAATCGAGGAGTACCCCGTGCCGAAGTCGTCAACATGAATGCCAACTCCGAGGTCGCCTAACCTCTCCAAGTCGCGAGCCAAGTCGTGACGAGTGGACATCACCGCTGTTTCTGTGAGTTCGATGACCATGCGTGATGCCGGTACCTGCTCCTCATCGAGAATCGTCAGAAATGATTCGAGCCAACCGGGTTCGCTGAGTTGAACTGCGGAAATATTGACGGCGAACTTGTCGGTGATGTGAGGGTTGGCAATCATGTCGCGGCATACGCCACGTAAGGCTTGCTCTCCGATCGGCACAATCAAACCTGACTCTTCGGCGACTCCGAGGAAGGCGGCGGGAAAGAGGAGACCCTCCGTCGGATGCTGCCAGCGAATGAGTGCTTCAAACCCAGACCGGCTACCGTCGGTGAGTCGGTGCACGGGCATGTAGTGCGAGGTGAACTCGCGACGCTCAATCGCGTCGCGCAAGTCGCCTTCAAGAACGAGTCGGCGAATGGCGGCAGAGGCCATACCGAGGTTGAACACTCGCCAGCGTGACTTGCCATTGCGTTTTGCCTCAGACAGTGCGACATCGGCATCCTGCAGCAATGTTGCCGGTGTCGACTCGGGCTGCGACAGTGCAGCGCCGACAGAAGCAGTCATGACTACCTTGCGACCATGAATCCGGAACTCAGCCGACAGGGCCGAGAAAATTCGGTGCGCCATCGTTTCGATCGTTGCTTCGTCAGCTGGCGCTGGAACGACGACGAGAAATTCGTCGCCACCGAAACGCCCCACTGGAACGTCGCGAGACAGACTGTCCCGCAATCGCTGGGCCACAGCGGTGAGTAAGGAGTCGCCTGCTGCATGGCCGAGTGACTCATTCACGAGCTTGAAATTGTCAAGGTCGACGAAGAGCACGCCCACATGCTGTTTTTCGCCAGATTTCTGGGGGTCTCGAACTCGCGAGGTGAGTGCTTTCTCAAGCGCAGTGAGGATGCTCGCTCGGTTGGGGAGCGACGTCATCGGATCGGTGGTGGCCAACCTAGTGAGGTGATCACGCGCAAGTGTCTGCTCGGTGACATCAATGACCTGCTTGGTGATGAGCAGGACGTGACCGTCGTCGTCGCGGGCTGCCGCCACGGTGAGATCGCCGAAAACGACGGTGCCGTCGGCGTGCAGGTAGCGCTTCGCAATGCGGAATGAGTCACGCTCGCCGCGGTGAATCTGTCGCAGGAACGCTTCTTCGATTGGTACATCGCCGAAGTGGGTTATCTCGTGCCAGTCTTTGTTCGCCATCTCCTCGGGCGAGTAACCGAGGAAGAGGCACAGAGATTCATTCACTTCCAGGGTGCGCTCATCGGGTGCGAGCAACCAGACTCCGACTCCCGCGTGTTCGATAGCCGATCGATACATCCGCTCGCTTTGTACAAGCGCCTTGCGGGCGAGCATTTGATCGTGGATGTCATGCATGCCCACCATGAAGCCGGCGGCACCTCCCTCGCCCGGCATGGGGCGCGCGCGTCCGGCGAACCAACGCTCTTCGCCCTGTGTTCCGACGAGCAACATCTCTTGGTAGACCGTCTGGCCCTGATCCAGCAGTTCACGATTGCGCCTGATGAAGGTGAGGTCTTGTTGCGGAGACACCAGTTGCGCGGCGGGCTGGCCGATGAGTTCGTTGGGCTTCCAACCCAGAAGCTCGGTGACCGAGGGAGAGATCCAGATGATGTCGAGCCCATCGGTTTGATACACGATGTCGGAGGCATTCTCGGCGAGGAGTCGATACAGATCCTCGGGAGAAAGCTTGTCCGGTTCGTGGTGAGGTGCCATGGCTATGCCTGGTAGGCCAAATCGCCATCAATGCGAGTCTCCGACACGGTGATGTCGTGCCAACCTGAAGGGTCGGTGCTCCAAGGGTCGGCCGAGAGCACCGCCCAGTCAGCGCGCTTACCTACTTCGAGCGTTCCGCGGTCGTCGGCGTGAATCTGCCATGCCGCGTCGACAGTGATGGCTTTGAGCGCCTGCTCGGGGGTGACACATTCATTCGGGTTGAGCACCTCGCCGTTGGCCTGCATGACGCGCTGAACGGCGGTTTGTGCACTGAAGAGAGGGTGAATCTCCGAGACGTTGTAATCGGAGTGCAGCGACGGGCGAAGGCCATGTGAGATGGCGCTCGCGACGCGGTCAAGCCTGCCGGCTCGAGTGGGGCCAAGAATGGTGTCGCGGAAAGCGGCGCCCCAGTAGTACACGTGGTTCATCAAGAAACTCGGCGACACTCCCAACACTGCCATGCGGGCAAGTTGGTCATCGGTGGTGAAGGAGCAGTGCTCGAGGCGGTGCCGTAGTTGAGCGTTCGGATGACCCGGAAGGATGTCTTCTAGCGCCTCGAGCGTGAATTCAACAGCGCCATCACCATTCGCGTGCACCATCAGTTGCCAGCCAGCATCGACGCCGGCGGAAAGATAGGCACGCAGCAATTCGGGGGTGTAGTTCGTTTGCCCGCCTGCTTGTTCTCCCAGGTAAGGCTGCGTCTGATAGCCCGTACGTCCCTGGTTTGAACCGTCAGTGACGACCTTCCACGCATCGGCGCGCACCATTCCGTCGCCGCTGAACGGGGTGACACCTGCTTGTTTCCACGCCGCGGCAGAAGCCTGCGGTGCAAGGCCGTTGAGCAGGGCCCATTGGGCAGTGGAAACACGCGTGGGAAGGCGCTTGGCGCCGTTGAGTTGGTGAAGGAGAGCATATTCGCCTACACCCGCGATGGCGCCTGTGCCGGCTTCGCGGAATGAGGTGACGCCCCGACTTGCTGCGGTGCTGAGTAGTCGGTAGATGCGCTCACGAATGTCAGCGGGCGTGGGTTGCGGGAGCTTGCCGATGAACAGAAGCTCGGCGCCTGATTCGGAAGCGACGCCCGTGAGTCGGCCGTTGACGCGGGGCAGAGTTCGCGCCTGATTCGGAAGCCACGCCCGTGAGTCGGCCGTTGACGCGGGGCAGAGTTCCGTGCGGCGGATCGGGTGTGTCGTCAGTGACGCCCGCCGCCTTCATCGCTGCCGAGTTGAAATAGCCGAAGTGCATGGAGGCGTTCATGACAAAGACCGGCGTGTGGGGAATGGCCTGATCGAGGATCTCGCGGGTCAGATCAGGTTCGCCTGGGTAGAGGCTCGGATCGAATTGCTGACCCAGCAGCCACTGCCCATCGGTGAGACCTTCAGCCGCCTTCTTCAGAGTGGCGACTGCGTCATCGAACGTGGCACAGGCCTGATGTGACACGTCGGTCCAGTCCATCGAAATGATCGAACTGAAAATGTGCGCGTGCGGCTCAATGAGTCCAGGTGAGATGAATCCGTCAGGCTTGATGATCGTCGTATCCGGGCCGGCGAGGTGGGCCACGTCGGCGGCAGAGCCGATCGCGGTGATCACGCCACCGGAAACGGCCATCGCCTCGGCCGGGGATGCCCCCGGAACGCCCGTCGAGATGTGAGCGAGCACGATCAGGTCGGCCCGGTCGTGGCGCACCGGACGAAGCCCATAATGAGCAGGTTCAGCCACGCCGGTCGGCACCGTGACGTGGTGCCGGAGGCCCTGCGCCAACGGCAATCGCGCGCAGCAGGCTGCGTGGGTGTGTGACATCTACTCTCCTGACGGGGTCGATCCTGTCTCCAGAGTAGGTGATACCCGGAAATTCGGGACCAAGGTCCCATGACTTCGGTGACCGGCGGTCGTGAGAGGGCGCGCAGCCCGGCCGGAACTCCCCGCCGACGTATGCTGGCTAACGAAGTGGGTGCGGCGCCCGCGGGAAGCGAGTTGTGAGCGTGAGGTCACCACGTTCGTCCACGGTGCTCGCGCTGATGAGCGGGCTGATCGTTGTGGCGGCCGTTGTGGCAGGGTGCGGCGCCCCGGATGCTGGCACATCGCGCAGTGCGTCGGTCAAGAAGTCCGCGGGTGACTCGGCGAGCTTGGCGCCGTCAGCCAAGCCTTCCTCAAAGAAGCCCACTCCGACTCCTTCCAAGACTGTCGAGGCGGCTCCGACACAGTCTGCGGCCCCGACAGAGTCTGCGGCCCCGACGCCGAGTGACACCGGCAGTGATGCGCCGGCTCCCGCATCTGACGGTGGCTCGCTCGAACCGATCTGGTATCCCGACTGGAGCCCTGATTCGGGGAAGGGTGCTGCGCAGCCATGGTTGGCACTGTGGCCGCGACCCATGGTGGTAGGTCCCACTGGGTCCGGTGACCTCGACGGCAAGCTGGTGGTCATTGATCCCGGGCACAACGTTGGCAACTCGACGCACAGTTCGAAGATCAATACGCACTACTGGGTGGGGCTCGACAAAATCTGTAACACCACCGGCACAGCCACGGCGAGTGGCTACGAAGAAGCGACGTACACCTTTGACGTTGCCAAGCGGTTGCTGGCACGACTGACCGATGCGGGCGCGACCGTGGTGCTGACGCGTGACCGCAACACCACCGACACGTACGGCCCGTGTATCCAGGCGCGTGGACTGCTCGGTGGGCAGGTGAAAGCCGACGTTGAGGTGTCGATCCACGCCGACGGCGGTCCGTCAAGCGGTCGAGGTGCGTTCGTGTACACGCCGGGACGACTTGCTGGTTACACCAATGCCAGCAAGGCCACTGAGTCGGTGCGTCTGGCCGACCGGGTGCTGGCCGGATTGTCGAATCAGGGGCTGCAGGGATCGACCTACCTTGTTCCGAATGTGTCCCCCGACACGCAACAAGGGACGCTGAACGTTGCCACTACCCCTATCGCCATTGTCGAGACCCTCAATATGGCCAATGAGAGTGATGCGCAGATCGCCGAATCAAAGTCCGGACGGCAGCAGGTGGCCGACGGATTGTTCGAGGGAATCCGCACCTACCTGCTTGGTGACTGACCTGCTGGGGGAGTGAATCAGCGCTCTGCTCGTTAGTGCAGCGGAATGGTTGCCTGCAGCACGGCTTCGGTGAGTGACGAAGTGCGCAGGTGAGTAATTTCTTGGTATTCGGGGTCGGACACCATGAGTGTGAATGCCTCACGACTGGGGTACTTCACCATAATGACGGCGTCCCAGTCTTGGCCGGGCTCTGCAACGAGTGTGGTTGAACCGGTACCGAAGTACACCACCTCAGCGCCATACCGCGCCAGAAATGGCAGTACCGCGCGCGAGTATTCGGCGTACTTCTCACGTCCACCGTCTGTGAAGCGCAACAAGTTGAGCATCACCACGGGCCCGCCAGGATCGTCGGTAAGTAGTTGCTTGAGTTCGGCGCCGGTCGGATTGATCGCCATGTCACTGCTCCTGTTGGTGGAGGGCGGGAAGAAGGCGTGCGCTGAGTGTCACTTATTGGGAACATTGGAAAATGCTTGGAAGATCGTGGGAAATGTCACTATCTCATGACATGTCACTCGGACGGCCTTGGTCGTCGGTGTGGTGAGGGAGGGCGAGGTACCCTTGAAGGAGTGAGGAGTACTCGATGAATTGGCTGGCGATCTTCGGTGCCGGGCTTCTGGCTGGTGCCACCACTTGTGCCGTCGCCCAGGGGGGCCTGCTTGTCGGGCTCATCAACCGACAGAAGCGCGCGGCTGACGAGGCTGGAGTGGGGGAGGTTGGCGCCGGCACGAAATCGTCGGTTGCCGACGACCTGGTGCCTGTGGGTGGCTTTCTCGTCGGCAAGTTGGTCATCCTCGTCGTAGCTGGTGTGCTCTTGGGCGCACTGGGTTCCTACTTTGCCCTCGATGCCCGAATCGGTGGATTTGCGCAACTCCTCGCTGCCGCGGTGATGATCATGCTCGGTCTCGGAGCCGCAGGTGTGGCGGGCTTCCGCGATATTCAGTTCACGCCGCCTGAGTCGTGGACGAAGGTTGTGCGCAAAAGCACGAGGTCACAGTCGGCGTTCGCACCCTTCCTGCTTGGTTTGGCCACGGTGCTCATTCCTTGCGGCGTCACGATCTCGATCATGTTGCTCGCGGCGACCGCGGGATCGGCAGCGGCGGGCGGCGCAGTCATGGGCGTCTTCGTGCTGGGTACGGTCCCGATGTTCGCGGCCTACGGATTGCTCGCTCAGCGTTACGTGTCACCTGACAACCGAGTGATGTCAGTGGTGCTCGGCGTCGTGATTGTGTTGATGGGTCTGGTGACCCTCAACGCGAGCCTGACCGCACTGGGTTCGCCGGTGACCGCCCAAACGGTGGCGGCATCGATGACCGGATCACGATCAGCGCCAGCATCGGCGGTACCTGCTCCTGCGCCCGAGAATGGCGTTCAGGTGCTGCGTATCGACGCTTTGTCTGGCGGCTACTCACCGCAAATGATCTCGGCTAAGGCGGGAGTTCCTACCAAGGTTGTCTTCCACACCGATCACACCCGCTCGTGCATTGTTGACACGGTCTTCCCATCGTTGGGCAAACAGGTTGTCCTTCCCGACTCCGGCGATACTGAAATTGATCTAGGAATACTCGCCGCTGGTGAGATCCCGATTTCCTGTTCGATGGGCATGTACAGCGGCACGATTACGGTGTCGTGAGAAAGAGATTCTGATGCCGCAACGAGCCATCGAGATCGACATCGCCGGCATGCACTGTGCCTCGTGCTCGATTTTGGTTGACGATTGTGTCGAAGACGTTCCCGGTGTGCTGTCGTCGCGGACGAATCTGAAGTCAGGGCGATGTGTGGCCGTGGTCAACGAGTCCGTCACTGATGACCAGGTGCTGGCCGCGGTGGTCGAGGCGGGCTACACCGGGTTAGTGGTCGGTGTGTGACGTCGGTGCCCGGACGGTTCCGGTGCGGGTCGACCGTAAAGGTAGCCCTGGGCCGCGATCCAGCCAGCTCTGAGAAGGGCCTCCGCCTGTTCCTGTGTTTCGACGCCTTCAGCCACGGTCAGCAAGCCCAGACCATTCGCCAGACCTGCGACCCCCGTGACGAGCGCGAGGGCCTGTTCGCCACCGGTATCCAGGGCCGCCACAAATGACCGGTCGAGTTTGAGTCCGCTGACCGGCATATCGCGAAGGTGCGAGACCGATGAGTAACCGGTACCGAAATCGTCGACATGCAGGGCCATTCCTGCGCTCGTGAGTCTCAGCACGGCTCGTCGAGAGTCTTCGGTGATTCGGAAGATCGTGGTCTCGGTCAGTTCGACCGCGAGCCGACCGGCCGAAATGCCGTGAGCGTCAGCGATGCCCGCCAGAATCGCGGCCCACAACGGATCAGCAAGTTCGGCCGCTGACAAGTTGAACGAGACAACAGGTAAGTCGGGCTCGGCACGCAATCTCTGACAAATCTGCTCGAGCATGGTTTCACCTAGTGCAGACACTAGGCCCGACCGCTCCGCCGCCGGTAAGAAGTCAGCCGGCGAGAGGACTCCGTGTTGGGGGTGGTTCCAGCGAATGAGCGCCTCGTATCCGATCACCGATGAGTCGACAAGGCGCACCTGGGGTTGGTAGTAGGGAACAAACTCACCGCGCTCCAGGCCTCGTCTGATGTCACTTTCGAGTTCGAGTGCGCCGGCCGAAGTATCGTCGGCATCCTCGAAGATCCTCCAGCCCGGGGTTCTTTGGCCTGCGGCGACTGCCAACGCCAAGTCGGCATTGCGCAGTAGAGATGCTGACGTTGACGTTTCCGTTGAAACTGCAATACCAACAGAACCTTCACGTGAAAGTCGGCTTCCGCCGATGCTGCGTTCCTTACGAATGACCGCGAGCGTTGACAGCGCCAATTGGGTGAGTTGCTCAGAATCGGCCGGGTCATCGACGACCAGCAGTAGTCGGTCGCCGTCGAAGCGACCGAGATTGCCGGTGCTGCTTGTCGCGGCCGCGATTTCGGCGCCAATATCGCGCAGTAACCCATCGGCCGCTTCGTAACCCAAGGAACTTCGCACCAGTTCAAATTCGCTGAAGTCAACGAACATCACTGCGCAGGCTCCGGATTTCGGAGTTGCTGTATCGAGAATCGTCTGAATGCGTCGAGTGACCCATGAGCGACTGCGTAGGCCGGTTGCGGGGTCAGTGTCGGCATTGATGCGCGCATCGTGCTCAGCTTCGGCAAGTCGGTCAGTGGAGTCGCGCATCTGGGCGAGGGCTGCTGTGAGGAGCCATGCCGTCGTTGGAATGGCGAAGAGGAACAACAACGTATTGAGCATGACGAGTCGAGGGTCAGCGTGCTCGTCTATCTGCTCGCCGAGCGGTCCTTGAGATTTCGCGGTGGCGTAGGTCGTCACGAGTGCGACGGCGGAGAGTGTGATTGCGAGGGGGAGTTGCTGAGGTCGTGAGGCGAGCAACATCAGAAGGGGAATGAGGAGGAAGGCGGTTCCGAGTGGCCATGATTCAGCCGGTTGCAGGAAGATCACGCACGTAGCCAGAATGATGCTCGCCAGACCGAGAACCGAGGCCAGCAGCGAGCGCGGAGACCACGAGTGCCACGACTCTCGACGAATGGCTAAGGCCATCATGGGCATCAGGGTCAGCATGCCTACGGTTCCGGACAACCCGAAGGAAACCGGAAGAATGGCCGGATGTGATCCGGGCGTAACAAGGGTGGGAATCGAGGCCAAGGCGAGGACACTTCGCACCAATCCGACCCCGGAAGCAATGGCAATGAGGGCGAGCGCATCGCGCAGTGAACTCAGTGGAAAGCGAGCAAAGCGGCGAACTACGAGTGCCGTGGCAACGAGCACGAGTACGTCGCCGACGACTCGAAAGGCGATGTTGATCGCGGGGGCACCGGTCGGGATGAGGATCACAACAGAGGCTGAGGCGACGACCACGAGCCAGATCGGCCAACGCCATGTCGGAAGAAAGGCAAACACGCCAA
>Ga0194057_10001616_pt1 | contig 11265 bp, 7 predicted proteins | sample SepL4415m_MetaG_FD_155474 | JGI IMG/M metagenome (GOLD analysis project Ga0194057, IMG submission 155474) | Anoxic zone freshwater microbial communities from boreal shield lake in IISD Experimental Lakes Area, Ontario, Canada - Sep2016-L442-15m | ecosystem: Environmental > Aquatic > Freshwater >...
TGAAGGCGGCCGCCAGCTTGCGGGCCGTCTCCTCAAACGCTGCAGGGTCCGGCCAGGTCTGGATGGGGTCGAGCAGCTTCGGGTCCACGCCCGGCACGCTCACCGGCACGTGCAGGCCGAAGATCGGGTCCTGACGCGTCTCGGCGCTATCGAGCTCGCCATTGATGGCGGCACGCACCAGCGTGCGGGTTGCCTTGATGGGCATGCGCGAACCGATTCCGTACTGGCCGCCGGTCCAACCGGTGTTCACCAGGTAGGCCACCGCGCCGGTCTTGTCGAGGCGCTCACCCAGCATCTCGGCGTACACGTTGGGCTTCTGCGGCAGGAACGGCGAGCCGAAGCAGGTGCTGAACGTGGTCTGGGGCTCGGTCACACCCACCTCGGTGCCGGCCAGCTTGGCCGTGTAGCCCGAGAGGAAGTGGAACATGGCCTGCTCGGGTGTGAGGCGGGCGATGGGCGGCAGCACGCCAAAGGCGTCGGCCGTGAGCATCACCACGGTGCTTGGAATACCCGCGCGCTTCTCGGGTACCGAGCCCGGGATCTGCGTGAGGGTGTAGGCGGCACGCGTGTTCTCGGTGATGGAGTCGTCGTCCAGATCGAGCTGGCGCGTTGCCGGGTTCATGACGGCGTTCTCAACCACCGTGCCGAAGTGCCTGGTGGTGGCGAAGATCTCCGGCTCGGCCTCGGCCGAGAGGTTGATGATCTTCGCGTAGCAGCCGTTCTCGATGTTGAACACGCCATCATCGGCCCAGCCGTGCTCGTCGTCACCGATGAGCCTGCGCTCGGGGTCGGTGCTGAGCGTGGTCTTGCCGGTGCCCGACAGGCCGAAGAACACCGCGACGCGGCCGTCGTGGGCCACGTTGGCCGAGCAGTGCATGCTGAGCACACCGGTCTCGGGCAGGCGGTCGTTCATGAGGGTGAAGATCGACTTCTTGATCTCACCGCCGTACTTGGTGCCGCCGATGAGGATCTCGAGCTTGGTCAGGTTGAGCGTGACGAAGCCTGATGAGTTGGTGCCGTGCGTTGCCGGGTCGGCATCGAACGTGGGCGCGTGCAGGATGACGGCCTTGGGCTCGTGCACCTTGATCTCGTCGGGCGTGGCCGGGATGAACATGGTGCGGGCAAACAGCACGTGCCACGCGCTCTCGCTCACCAGGCGCAGGGGCAGGCGGTGCTCGGGGTGGGCGCCCGCGAAGGCGTCCAGCACAAACAGCTCGCGGCCATCGCCCAGATGGGCAGCAAGGTCGCCGCGCAGCACATCGTTGTGCGCGGGCTCGATGGGCTGGTTGGGCCCCCACCACACGCGGCCCTCAGAGCCGGGCTCCTTTACGGTGAACTTGTCCTTGGGCGAACGACCCGTGTTGGGTGCCGTGTTCACCAGCAGCGGACCGCCCTCACAGATCACGCCCTCATCACGACGGAGTGCGTGCTCGTAGAGCTCTTCCGTTGTGGGGTTCCAGTGGATGGTTCCCGAGGTCGTAACGCCGTGTGCATCCAGTTCGACCGGCCCGTTGCCGTTGCTCATCCAATCCCTCCGGTGGGGTTTCTCGTCCGCGAGGGGCGCGACCCGCTTCGCGATCTGTGAAACGTACCCGTTTCGTCGGCGTCAATCAGCACGGAGCAGTGGGCCATTCGTCCCGCTGATAGCGTCGCCGCAATGCGCCGCGACGAGTTGCAATCCACTGATACGCAGGTTCCCGTGCTGGCCACAGTGGCCCTCGGGCCCCTGCCGCAACCCGGTAACTGGGCCAGACGGCTCGAACTGCTGGGGATGGACGTCATCACCACCGGTGCGGCCGTGGACGATCCAGAGACGATCCGCGCCGCCGTGGCTGCGGTGCCGCACCGACCGGTGCTCGCCCGGGCGGGCGATGCCGAGGCGCTTGTGGCCGCAGGAGCGAAAATCGTGGTGATGGAGGGAGCGGCTCCCCATGGGGCCTACGCATTCCGCCCCGACGAAGTGCTGGTGATCCCCGTGGCTGCCGACGCGCCGGCCGAGAACGCCAATGACGTGGCGCGCGATGTGCTCATTGCGGCACGCGCGGGGTCGCCATCGGCCCTCTGGGTGGCGGCTCCCGACCTATCGGGCGTGCCCGAGGACGTGGTGGAGGCCAAGTTGCGGGCCATGGCTGAAGGTGCCCGTATGGCCCGCATGTGGCTGGCGAAAGAGCAATTCGACACTGATTGAGAACGGGATGTGGGGGAAACCCCCATCCGGCGTCTAACCTGATGGGGTAATGCTGACCCCCTTTCGAGGCGCCCGTATGGCGCTGCAGAGGTTTCTGCCCACGATTATCGGGCTGGTTGTCGTCGCAATCGCGGTGGCCAACCTGGCTGATGTCGTGTGGTCGGGCATGGCCGAGCACTTCGAGGTGCTGGCGCGGCTGGTGCCGCAGCGTGCGGCTCCGTGGGCCCATGCTCTGGCCGGACCGATCGCCGCGCTCATGCTCGGGCTGGGCTGGGCGCTCACCCAGCGCCGCCGCGCCGCACTGGCAATCGCCGTGGCGCTGCTGGGCGTGATGGCCGTCACGATGGCGGGCGAACGACGCCCGGCCGACGCCATCGCCTGCGGTGTGCTGGCCGTGCTGCTGTACCTCGCGCGCAGCGCCTTCCCGGTGATGCCGGCACCCGCGGCCATCCGTCAGTCTGTTCGCCGTATCCCGTTTGTGGCGGTGGGATCATTTGTCATTGGTGTGCTCGCCGTAGTGGTGGCGCGCGGCGACGCCGTGCCCGAGATCAGCGGTGGGGACGTGGTGCGCGAGGCATTTGCACTACTCACATGGCGTGCCGGCCCGGCTGACTTTCCGGCCACCTTCCACTGGCTGCCCGAGGCCCTGGCGCTGGTGAGCATCGTCGCCCTGGTAATGGTGCTGGCACCGCTCATGCGGCGTCCGCCATTCGTTCCCGACCCGCAGACCGCCGCCTCGCGCCGTCGCGTTGACGATCTGGTGAGCCGCCACGACAGCGGCAGTCTGTCGTCATTCCTGCTGCGCGCCGACCACCACTGGCTGTTCTCCGACGACCGCGCCGCGGTGCTGTCGTTCCGGGTGGAGTCGGGAGTGTTTCTGGTGGCCGCCGACCCGGTGGGGAATCCCGACGCGCTGCCCGGACTGGTGCAGAAGGCTGCTGATACCGCCGAGCGCCACGGCCTGCTGGTTGGCGTGATGGCCGCATCCGACGCCATGCGACCCCTGTGGCGACACGTGGGTCTTCGCGCGTTCTATCTGGGCGACGAGGCCACGGTGGAGGCCAACACCTTCTCGCTCGAGGGTCGCGCCATCCGCAAGGTCCGCCAGTCGGTCACCCGCCTGGAGCGCGAGGGGTTTACCGCCGAACTGGTGCGTGTGCGCGATCTGGGCCAGGCCGGCCGGGCAGCACTGGAGCACTTCCGGGGCACGTGCCGTGCTGGTCAGGCCGAACGTGGCTTCTCAATGGCATATGACCGCGTGGAGGACCCGGGTGGCCAGCCCTCGTGGGTGGCAATCGCACGCGGCCCTGATGGCGCACTGGCTGGCGTCATCCACTTCGTTCCGGGACACCGCGGCCGCACCCAGTCGCTGGCGATGCAGTTGCGTGCACCCGAGACCCCGAACGGACTGATGGAGTTCCTCGTGGTTCGGGCGATCACCCGTTTCCGCGATGAGGGCGTTGAGGATGTCTCACTCAACTTCGTGACCGGCGGTCGGTACTTCCGTGAGCAGGACACCTCGATGCAGCGGGCGCTCAACCACACACTGCGCTTTGCCGATCGCTGGTTTCAGGTGAAGCGGCTGGAGAAGTTCACCGAGAAGTTCTTCCCCCGGTGGGATGCCCGGTACGTGATGTACCCCGGGCTCGCGATGGGCTTCCTGCGGGTGGGCATGGCCGCGATGTGGGCCGAGGGGCAGGTTGCGCGCCCCGGCGACCTCCTCAGGCGCCCGGTGCCGGGTCAGCCGGAGATGCTCGATCAGCCGGAGATGGCGAAGGTGCCTGGGCGATGAACGCGCGGATGGCCGCCTCGGCCTGATGCCACAGCGGGTGCAGGTCGACCACGTGCCCCGCTCCCCCCAGGATCATCACCCGTGCGAGTGGCACGCGACCCACGAGCCCCAGTGAATGCGACGGGCGCACCTCGGTGTCGGCATCACCGTGAATCGCCAGCACCGGCACGGCCACGCCGCTGCCCAGGTCGGGCGTGAGTCGCGCGATGATGCGGTCATCGGCCTCGGTGCCATCGCGGCGGTGGCGATAGGGCAGTGCGGTGCGGATGGTGGTGCGCAGCCGATCGACCAGATGCGGCTCGCGCGCAATGCGCCGCGACTCCCGGATGAGCGAGCCCACTGATGGGAACCCTGCCTCCACAAACGCACCACCCACTGCCACCGACGGCGCGACGTTCAGCGTGATGTTCACCGCCACCAGCGCCGGTCGGCTCATCATCAGGCGATCCCGCAGTGTGATGGGACGCGTATCCGGCCCGGTGACCGGCGCCACCAGTGCCACGGCGCGCACGCGGTGCGGGTGGCGCTCTGCCAGCCGCAGGGCAACCGGTGCACCTGCCGAGAGGGCCAGCACCGCCACATGCGGATGCCCAAGGACGTCGAGCAGCGCCGCCAGCAGGTCGGCCTGGGCATCCACCGTGTGGCCAATTGAAATGGGAGTGCCCAGGTAGCCCGGGCGTGACGGCGCGATGACGTGGTGGTCGGGGCCCAGCGCGGTTGACAGGGAGAGGGCCTGGTCATAGCCCCCCGGCTGACCGTGCACCACAAGCACCGCGGGGCCATCGCCCGCCATGGCCACCTCAACCCGGCCGAGCGCGGTCCACACCATCTGCGGCCGCGCGTCCAGGGTCATGGCATCAGCCGGTGGGGGCGTCCTCGGACAGGCGGTTGCGGCGGCGGGCCGAGAAGTACGTGGCCTGCGGGTGATGCATGATGACGGCCGCGGTGCTCTGTTCCGGGGTCAGCTGGAATGCGCTGGTGAGATCCATGCCCATCTGCTGGGGGAACGGTGCGAGCAGGCGCAGCACGTCGGCGTGCTGTTCGACGTCGGGGCAGGCCGGGTAGCCCCACGAATAGCGGCGCCCCTGATCGGAGCCCAGGCCCAATTCGCGCTTGATGCGGGCGTGCACCAGATCGGCCATGCCCTCGGCCGCCTCAACGGCGAGGCCATGGGCGAAGTAGGCCTCGGTGTACTCCTCCTCCGCCTGAAGGCGGTCGAGGTACTCGGTGGCCTCTTGCCCAACGGTGACGGCCTGCAGGGCGATGACGTCACGCACGCCGCCCTCGATGGGTCGCAGGTAGTCGGCCAGACACAACAGACGGCCCTCGTCCTGGCGGGGGAAGTCAAAGCGTGCGGTCTCCTCGCCCGTGTCGGGGTCAAACACCACCACGTCATTGCCGTCGCGGTTGGCCGGGAAGTAGCCGTAGGTGCCACGCGGCACGATCCAGCCGTCGGCGATTGAGGACTTCTCCATGGCCGTTCGGCGTGGCAGGAACTCGTCGCGCACAATGCGCGCGTACTCGGCGTCGTCCTGCCCCCGGCCACCCCACGACATCTTGTAGAGCGAGCGCTCGTCCATGCGGGCGAACATTTCGTCGAGGTCGAAGTCCTCCACGCGCCGGGGACCCCAGAACGGGGGCTCGGGTACCGGAGCCTCGTCAATGACCACTGGCTCGGCCGTGGGGCGCGGGCGCGACGCCACCTCAGTGGCCTTTACCGCGGCGTCACGGGCCTGATCCAGGCGCTCCTGTACAAACACCGGGCGGTCATCCGGATCTTGTAGGCGGTCAACCGCGCTCAGTCCGTCGAAGGCGTCCTTGCAATAGAACACGCCGGGGCCGTATGGGTCGCCACTCTCAAGCATGAGTGTGCGCCAGCCAAACTGCTTGTTGATTGCTGCGCCACCGATGAGCACTGGGTAGTCGCGGCCGCGTGCCGCAAGCTCCTGCACCAAGAGCGGCATCTGCTTGCTGGTGCTCACCAGTAGGGCGGACACGCCGATGACGTCGGCGTTGTGCTCCTCGGCTGCGTCGATGATGGCCGTGACCGGCACCTGACGGCCCAGATCGTGCACGGTGTAGCCGTTGTTCTTAAGGATGGTGCCCACCAGGTTCTTGCCGATGTCGTGCACGTCGCCGTACACGGTGGCCAGCACCACGGTGCCCTTGGTGTAGCCCTCCACCTGGTCGAGGAACTGCTCCAGGTAGGCCACGCTCTTCTTCATCACCTCGGCACTCTGCAGCACGTACGGCAGGATGAGCTCGCCGCGGCCAAAGCGGTCGCCAACTTCCTTCATGGCCGGCAGCAGCACCGTGTTGAGCAATTCGATCGCCGGGTCGTTGGTGCGCCCGCCGCGCTGGTCGAGGGAGGCATCGATATCGGCCTCCACGCCTTCGGGCACCCGGTGAAGGATGCGCTCAAAGATCACCTCGTCGGGCGGCATGTCCTTAAAGCGGGCGGTGGGGTCGGGGGCTTCCTGGGCCTCCACGCCCTCGTACCTCTCGATGAGCCGGGCCAGGGCATCCTCGCGGCGCCCGAAGATGAGGTCGTCGGCCATCTCCACTTCGTCGGCCGGGATCTCGCCCATGGGCCGGATGTGGGTGGGGTTGATCATGGCCAGGTCGAGGCCGGCATCAACGGCACGGGCAAGAAACACGCTGTTGAGGGTGGCGCGTGCGGCGGACCCCAGGCCAAACGACACGTTGCTCACACCAAGGCTGGTGAACACGCCAGGCAGGTGCTGCTTGATGAGGCGGATGCCCTCAATGGTGGCGGCGCCCGAGAAGCGGTACTCCTCCTCGCCGGTGGCCAGCGTAAAGGTGAGGGCATCAAAGATGAGGCTGCCCGGGTCGAGGCCGTACTCGCCGCACACGATGTCGTGGATCTTGGTGGCGATACCCAACTTCTCTTCGCCGGTCTTGGCCATGCCGATCACGTCGTCAATGGTCAGCGCAACCACGGCGGCACCGTGCTTCTTGATGATGGGCACCACCTGGTCGATCTTCACCCGACCGTTCTCCATGTTGATGGAGTTGACGATGGCGCGGCCGGGGTAGGCGGCAAGGGCGGCCTCAACGGCGTCGGCCTCGGTGCTGTCGATCATGAGCGGGGCCTCAACGCCCATCGCCAGCTTCTTGGTGAGGATGGCGATCTGATCGGCCTCGTCAACGCGCTCGGTGAGGGCCACGCATACGTCCAGCACGTGGGCGCCAAACTCCACCTGCTCGCGGGCGACCGAAAGCGCGCCGGTGTAGTCGTCGGCGAGAATCATCTCTTTGATCTTGCGGCTGCCCTGCGTGTTGACCCGCTCGCCCACGATGGTGGGGCGGGGCTCCTGCCCGATATCAACCGTGCGCATGGCGCTGGCGATGCGCGGCGTGTTGGGCACGACCGGGCGCTTGTGCGGGGTTACGTCCTTCAGTGCATCGACGATGGCGCGGATGTGGTCGGGGGTGCTTCCGCAGCAGCCGCCCACCACGCTTGGGCCGAAGTCGGCCACCATGGCGGCGATCTGCTTGGCCATGCCATCGGGGTCCAAGTCGTAGTGCGCCACCCCGCCGACGTTGCGCGGCAGGCCGGCGTTGGGCACCACCGAGATGGGCTTGGTGGAGTGCGTGCACATGTAGGCGACCGGCTCACGCAGATGCTCGGGTCCCACGGAGCAGTTGGTGCCGATCACGTCGACGCCCATCCCCTCGAGGATGGTAACCACGGCGCCTACGTCGGTGCCGAGCAGCATGCGGCCGGTCTGGTCGAGGGCGACCTGCGCCTGAATCGGTACTGAGGTGCCCATGTCCTCAAACGCCAGCCGGATGCCGTAGATCGCAGCGCGGGTCTCAAGGATGTCCTGCTGGGTTTCGATGAGCAGCACGTCGGCGCCGCCCGTCATCAGGCCCTTGGCCTGGGTGCGGATCTGCTCGGCCAGCTCATCGAACGTGATGCCCGACAGCTTCGGGTCGTCGGTGCCCGGCAGCATGCCGGTGGGGCCGATAGAGCCGATGACAAAGCGGGGGATGCCGTCTGCGGCCTCGTAGTCGTCGCAGGCGCGGCGGGCGTTTGCGGCTGCGGCCACGTTGATGTCGGTGACGAACTCGGCCAGGTTGCCGCCGTCGGGTCGCCGCCACTCCTCAAGGCGCATGGCGGTGGCCTGGAATGAGTTGGTCTCAACCGCCTGCGCACCGGCGTCGAGGTACGAGCGGTGGATCTCCTCGATCACATCCGGGCGGGTGAGGGAGAGGTAATCAACGGCACCCTCAAGCGCCCCCCCGCCGTAGTCCTCGGCGGTGAGGTCGCGAACTTGGATCTGCGTGCCCATCCCGCCGTCGAATACGACGACACCCTGCTGGAGGGCCGGGAGATAAAAACCGGCGTTCTTCACGGGGCGGAAGCCTAGTGGTACGGGCGCGCTACGCGGTGTGTGCCGCGATGGCCGCGTCAACCACCTTGCCGGTACTCATGGCGGCCTGGCCGCGTGCGACCACCGGATCGGCACCGGCCGCACGTGCTTGGTCGATCAGATCTTCGCGCGTGTGCCCGGCGAATGCGGCAAGCGGGATGCCACGGGTGGAATCGTCTGTTCGCAGGTGCCCGATCAGCGCAACGGCATCATCGCCGGCCTCGAGGTCGATGAGCAGGCAGGCAGGCGTTTCGTCGGCCAGCGCCTCGGCCAGACGCACGGGGCCGCCAACCACCCGCAGGCGGTACCCAGCGATGTCGAGCCCGCTCTCAATGCGCGACCGCATCATCAGGTCGGGGCACAGGGCGATGACAAGGGGCTGATCGGGCACGGGATGACGGTAGCAACGGCGTCTCGCTCACAGCCCCGGTTGCAGGCGCACCCCCGGAACCACCACGGGGTCAGACCCCGCCCGGGGTCAGTCCCCGTGCCATACGCTGCGCAAATGGTCACAGGAGTGCGCGCATTCATCGCAACGTCACAGGACGGCTTCATTGCCGGCCCCGATGACGACCTCTCGTGGCTCCCTGATGGCCACGCGGGTGAGGACTACGGATACGACGCCTTCATGGCGCAGACGGCCGCGATCATCATGGGGCGTCGCACCTACGACGTCGTGTGCGGCTTCGGCATTGACTGGCCCTACGGCGACACCCCGGTTTTCGTGGCGACCTCACGCCCGCTCGAGCCAGACGAGCCCACGGTGCAGCCGGTGTCTGGAACTCCCGAGGCGATTCTGGCCCGAGTTCGTCAGGTGACTGACGGCGGCGTGTACGTGGATGGGGGTGACGTCATCCGCCAATTCCTGGATGCCGGCCTGATCGACGAGGCGACCATCACGGTGATCCCGGTGGACATTGGCGAGGGCGTGGCGCTCTTCACCGATACGGCCCAGCGTGCCCGCCTCGGCGAGCCGACCTCAACGAGGTTTCCGTCGGGTGTCGTTCAGCAGCGGTACGCCCTGCGGCCGTAGGCCAAGGCGCCGGGGGGCCGGGCCTCCCTACGCGGCGATGAACTCCGCGTCGTGACAGGGCTCGGGAATCCCGATGTCCGACTCTTGGAGGAACTCAATGTGCGCGGCCAGGGCCTCGCGCATCAACGCGGCGGTCTCTTCGCGGGTATCGGCGCCAGCGAACACGGGGAGGTCGGGGCAGTACGCGCCCCACGTGCCGTCCTCACCCTGCTCGTAGATCACGAGGTACTTCCTCATCGCAGATCCTCCAATCCTGTCTGGCGCCTGATCGCCGCCAGGGTCCCGCGGTTGACTGTAGTGGAGTCCCTGCCGGCAACGGTTGCGCTGGATCGTCCATCCGGGCTGATCCAGATCTCATGTGAGCCGCGCTCTCGGGCGCGTATCCATCCCGCGGCACGCAGGGCCCGGCGCACGTCGCGGTAGGTCGGTGGCATCGGTATGACCGTATGGCGACCAGCACCTCACGGGTGTCACAGGCTGGGCCAAACGCCGCGCACGTTCGTGCCAGAGGCCGCCTGACGGGCGGCACACTTCCGTAACAGGGCGGGAGGGCCGGTACGCTCGCGCACATGACACAGCCCCGCCTCATTCCGCTGTCGGAGTTCTTCGACAACCCCGAATGCGCCCTTGCCAAGCCATCTCCCGACGGCACCATGCTCTCGTGGGTGGCGCCGCTCGACGGCCGCCTCAACGTATGGGTGCGCCCAATTGGGGGTGTGGACAAGGTGCCTGTCACCAGGGATACCGATCGTGGGGTTATGGGGTACTCGTGGACTCGCGACTCCAAGCACATCCTGTATTCCAAGGATCAGGGTGGGGATGAGAATCACCACGTGATGATGGTTGACGTGCCTGGCGACGGCACCGCGCGCGACCTCACTCCGTTTGATGGCGTGCGGGCCAGCATTGTGTCGGTGCCGCGGGCGACGCCGGGGCAGATCATCGTCAGTACCAACCGTCGTGATCAGAGCATGTTCGACGCTGCGCGGCTCGACCTTGAGACCGGCGAGATGACCACCATCGCCGAGAACCCCGGCAACTACATCGGGTGGGTTGCCGATCGTCATGGTGCGGTGCGCGGGGCGTACGCGCAGACGCCCGAGGGCGATTACGAGATTCTGGTGCGCGAGACCGAGGCCGATGAGTTCCGGCTGCTGGCCTCGTTCGATAACGAGGACAACGGCACGCCATTCGGGTTCGACGCCGACGGCACCACGCTGTGGGTGGGAAGTTCGAGGGATAACGACCTGTCGCGGCTGGTGGCCATCGACGTTGCCACGGGGACGGAGACCGTGCTTGATGAGGACGAGGTTGCCGACCTCGGCGCGCCCATCATCAGCGACAAGGACAGAAAGCTGCTGGGCGCCGCCTACCTGCGCGACCGCCTTGTGGTGCACGCCTTCGACGACGAGTTCGCCGCCGATATGGAGACGGTGCGCGCAATCTCTGACGGCGACCCGCGCATCATGGGCTCGAGCGCCGACGAGCGCATCTGGACCATCGCATTTGACAGCGACACCGAGCCGGGCGCCACGTACCTGTTCAATCGCGACACGGGGGAGAGCGAGTTCCTGTTTCGCCCCCGGCCCTGGCTGGTGCCCGAGGATCTCTCTCCCATGACCCCGGTGCAGATCACCTCGCGCGACGACCACACGCTGTACTCGTACCTCACTGTTCCCAAGGGGCTCGACCCGGTTGACCTGCCGCTGGTGCTGGTGGTGCACGGGGGGCCGTGGAGCCGCGACTCGTGGGGCTACGACGCCGAGGCGCAGTTCCTCGCCAACCGTGGCTACGCCGTACTGCAGGTGAACTACCGCGGCTCCACCGGCTTTGGCAAGCACTTCATGCACGCGGC
>Ga0194057_10001617_pt1 | contig 11260 bp, 10 predicted proteins | sample SepL4415m_MetaG_FD_155474 | JGI IMG/M metagenome (GOLD analysis project Ga0194057, IMG submission 155474) | Anoxic zone freshwater microbial communities from boreal shield lake in IISD Experimental Lakes Area, Ontario, Canada - Sep2016-L442-15m | ecosystem: Environmental > Aquatic > Freshwater...
GATCATCACGGCAGTGGCGGAGGACGAGGTGGCGGTTCGCGAGCCGGTCCCGCAATCCGCGTCCACCCAGCTCCTTCCGCACCGTGTGCGCCGACGGATCCAGACGGTGATGGACACGCACGCCGGGGTCCTGCGCAGCGCGGACTCACTCGATGACGCATCGACGCGACTGTCGGAACTCGCCGCGCACGACGGCGCCATCCCGTCGACGGAGGACTGGGAGACCACGAACATCCACCAGATCGCCAGCCTGCTCGTCGCTCATGCGCACGAGCGGGAGGAGACGCGGGGGTCGCACTGGCGCGAGGACTTCCCTGACCGTGATGATGCCCACTGGCGGGTCCGACTGGTGTCGCACGTGGACGATGACGGCGAGATCAGCACGCGGCACGAGATAGTGACGGGGGCGAAGGAATGACGCGGGACGGCATCATCGACGCGGGCATCCGCGATGAACTGACGGCGGCTGGGCTCGATCCCCAGCAGGTGTCGGACCTGATCGTCCGCGCCATCGACGAGGATCTCGACGGCGGCGTCGATGTCACCACCGTGTCGACCGTTCCCCCGAATCAGCGGGCGACCCTCGACCTCGTCGCGCGACGCCCCGGCGTCATCGCCGGCGTACCAGTCGCGGCAGCGGTCTTCTCCTACGTGTGCGGCACCACGGCGACCATCACCGAGGCTCGTCGCGACGGCGACCGCGTGCAGGCTGGTGACACTGTCCTGTCGATCACCGGGGCAACGCACGACCTGCTCCAGGCTGAGCGACCCGCGCTCAACCTGCTCGGGCACCTGAGCGGGATCGCGACGGCGACGAGCCACTGGGTCGATGCGATCGCCGGGACAGGTGCCGCCGTTCGCGACACCCGCAAGACCACGCCCGGCATGAGGCGGCTCGAGAAGTACGCGGTGCGCTGCGGCGGCGGGGTCAACCACCGGATGTCGCTGTCGGATGCGGCCCTGGTGAAGGACAACCACGTGGTCGCCGCGGGTGGAGTCGCGGAGGCCTTCGCCGCGGTGCGCAAGGGCTTCCCGGGCATTCCCGTCGAGGTCGAGGTCGACTCCCTCGAGCAACTCGACGAGGTGCTGGCGGCAGGTGCCGACCTCGTCCTGCTCGACAACTTCTCCGTTGATGACATGCGCGAGGCAGTGCGTCGCAACGAGGGCCGGGCAATCCTGGAGGCGTCTGGCGGACTGACCTTGGACTCGGCTGCCGAGGTCGCATCGACCGGGGTCGACTACCTTGCCGTTGGAGCCCTCACCCATTCCGCGCCCGTGCTCGACATCGGCGCCGACCTGCGCCAGGAGTCCTAGTGCTGCTAGCCATCGACGTCGGCAACACCAATACCGTCCTCGGGATGTTCGACGGCGAGACGCTGGTCGCGTCCTGGCGGATCAAGACCGACTCGCGAACGACCGCCGATGAGATGGCGTTGACCTACCGCGGCCTGCTGTCCGAGTCAGCACCAGTCACGGGCATCGCTCTTTGCAGCACGGTGCCGGCCGTACTGCGCGAGATGCGGGTCATGCTTGCGCGCTACTTCGCCGATGTGCCAACGGTGATCGTCGAGCCAGGCACCAAGACCGGCGTTCCGGTCCTCACCGACAACCCGAAGGAGGTGGGTGCCGACCGCATCGTCAACACGATCGCCGCGCACCACCTGTTCGGTGGCCCCTGCATCGTCGTGGACTTCGGCACCTCGACCAATCTCGACGTCGTCTCGGAGAAGGGCGAGTTCCTCGGCGGCGCGCTGGCGCCCGGCATCGAGATCTCGCTCGACGCCCTCGCGCAGCGGGCAGCCCAGCTCCGCAAGGTCGAGTTGGTGCGGCCGCGCTCGGCGATCGGCAAGAACACCGTGGAGGCACTGCAGTCCGGCGCGCTGTACGGCTTCGCCGGTCAGGTCGATGGACTGGTCGAGCGCATCACAGCCGAGTTGGGCGAGGTCACGGCCGTGGTCGCGACCGGGGGCCTGGCGCAGATCGTCGTCGACGAATCCCGCAGGATCACGCACCACGAGCCCGACCTCACCCTGCTCGGCCTGCGAATGGTCTTCGAGAAGAACGTCGAGGCGGACTAGCCGGCTTCGCGCATCCCGAGTACCAGCGCGGTGACGGCCGCAAGGCCATGCACGCGACCTGATGTGCGCGGCAGGATCAGTGTCCGCAGCCCGATGGCCGCGCCGCCGCCGTCGTCGTTAGCGTTGTCGCCCACCATCAGCACGCTGGTGGCCGGCAGGTCGAGCGCGGTGAGTGCGGCCTCGAAGATTCGAAGGTCGGGCTTGACGTGACCCACCTCGTAGGAGAGCACGACCGCGTCGATCCACGGGGTGATCCCGTCGCGGTCGAGCACCGTGCGGATCGGCACGCCCGCATTGGACAGCAGGCAGGTGCGAACGCCGGCCGCGCGCAGTGCCTGCAGCGTGGGGACGGTGTCGTCGTAGGCGTGCCAGGTGTCGAGCATGACGTCGTAGAGCGCGTTCGCCAGAGCGCGGTCGACGCCTGGTCCGCCGGCGATCAGCTCGTGGAACACCCGCGAATGCGCCTCGAAGGACAGGTCGCGACTGCTCTGCGGATCGGTGACCCGGGCGCCCTCCCAGATGCGGTCGAGGAAGGCCACCATCTGGTCCCGCTCGTCCTTGGACATCGGGTGCGGGACGACGGCGAGGGCCGCGTCGAGCCACTGATCGGCGTCGCCCTGGTCGACGAGGGTGGAGTGGATGTCGAAGATGACACCCTCGATGGGCCCAGGTGTCGGCCACCCGTGAGGCGCTGAGGTCACCGCGCCAGCCTATTGGGCGTGTCGGGGGCGCCCGTGCCATCGAATAGCCTTGGTCGTTGTGACCACCGAAGCGGCCGACACGGCCCTCGCCGAACCGGAAGACGACCTGCCCGAGCAGATCCGGATCCGGCGCGAGAAGCGCGAGGCCCTCGCCAGCAGGGGCATGGAGCCCTACGCCATCGGCCTGCCCATCACGACCACCATCGCGGAGGTCCGCGCGGCCCATCCGGACCTGCCGGAGGACACGGCCACCGGTGAGAAGGTCGGCATCGCCGGCCGCGTCATCTTCTCCCGCAACACCGGCAAGCTGTGCTTCGCGACGCTGCGGGCAGGCGACGGGACCGAGATCCAGGCCATGATCTCGCTGGCCAATGTGGGCGAGCAGCAGCTCGCCGACTGGAAGGACCTCGTCGACCTCGGCGACCATGTGTTCGTCGCCGGTGAGGTCATCACCTCCAAGCGTGGCGAGCTCTCCGTGCTGGCCGATGAGTGGCGAATGGCCGCCAAGTCCCTTCGCCCGCTGCCCGTCGCGCACAAGCCGCTCAACGAGGAGACGCGCGTCCGTCAGCGCTACGTCGACCTCGTCGTTCGACCCGAGGCTCAGCAGGTGGCGCGCACGCGCGTGGCCGTCGTGTCGTCGATCCGGCAGAGCCTGTCGCGCCGCGGCTACCTCGAGATCGAGACCCCGATGCTGCAGACGATGCACGGTGGCGCCACGGCGCGGCCGTTCGTCACGCACTCCAACGCGTTCGACATCGACGTGTTCTTGCGCATCGCGCCGGAGCTGTTCCTCAAGCGCGCCGTCGTCGGCGGACTTGAGCGAGTGTTCGAGGTCAACCGGAACTTCCGCAACGAGGGTGCCGATCGCACGCACTCGCCGGAGTTCACGATGCTCGAGTTCTACCAGGCGTACGCGGACTACCAGGTCATGGCGACGATCACGCGCGAGATCTACCAGGAGGCCGCGCTCGCCGCCGGCGGGACGCTCGTCGTCGAGCATCAGGACGGCACCGTCCTCGACCTCTCCGGGATCTGGCCGCAGGTCGACATGTACGCGTCGCTGTCCGAGGTGATCGGCGAGACCATCACCCCGGCCACGCCGCGAGCGCGATTGGTCGAGCTCTGCGAGCGCGACGGCCTCGACGTCGCACCGCTCGCCGTCTCGGGCAAGCTCGCCGAGGAGTTGTTCGAGCACCACGTCGTCGAGACCTTCGTCGGCCCGACGTTCGTCATGGACTACCCCGTCGACACGTCACCGCTCGTGCGCGGCCACCGCACCAAGCCCGGCGTCGTGGAGAAGTGGGACCTCTACATCAACGGCATGGAATCCGGCACCGGCTACTCCGAGCTCGTCGACCCGGTGATCCAGCGCGAACGGCTCGTCGAGCAGGCGTCGCTTGCCGACCGTGGCGACGACGAGGCCATGCACCTAGACGAGGACTTCCTGCGCGCGATGGAGCACGGCATGCCGCCGATGGGCGGTGTTGGCGTCGGCATCGACCGCATGCTCATGGCCCTGACCGGCATGGGCATCCGCGAGACCATTCTGTTCCCGCTCGTGAAGCCGGAGCGTGGGCAATGAGCGACCCGGTCGTGCTCGAGCGGCTGGTCCTTCGGCCGGCCCGGACTGGCGACGTGCGCACCATCCGCACGTTCATCGACGCGTACTCCACCGACGGCCGACTGCTGTCGAAGGCCACGGTCACGCTGTTCGAGGCGGTGCAGGAGTTCCTCGTCGCTGAACTCGACGGCGAGGTCGTCGGCTGCGGCGCTCTGCACGTGATGTGGGAGGACCTTGCGGAGGTCCGCACGCTCGCGGTCTCACCGGACTACGCGGGCAAGGGCATCGGCTCCGCGCTGCTCACCGAGCTGATGGATCGTGCGCGCGCCGTCGGCGTGAAACGCGTCTTCTGCCTGACCTTCATGGTCGACTTCTTCGGCGCCCACGGCTTCGAGGAGATCGAGGAGACGCCGGTCGACCACAGCGTCTACGAGCAACTGCTGCAGTCCTACGACGAGGGCGTTGCCGAGATGCTCGGCCTTGAGCGTGTGAAGCCCAACACCCTCGGCAACCATCGGATGCTGGCGATCCTGTGAGGCGAGCGGTCCTCGTCGTCCTCGCAGCCGTCATCGGCGCCGCCGTGCTGGGCGCTCCTGCGGCGGCGGCCACGCGACCACTCGAGGGCAAGGTCATCGTGATCGACCCTGGCCACCAGCTCGGCAACTCAAACCCGAAGTTCGCCAGGCAGATGGCGCAGACCGTGTTCAACGGCGCGATCACCAAGGCGTGCAACACGACGGGCACGGCGACGAACAGCGGGTACCCCGAGGCGACGTTCACCTGGAAAGTCGCGGAGCGGCTGAAGCGCAAATTGGAGCGCGCTGGCGCGAAGGTCGTGATGACGCGCACAACCAACAGCCGCGATGACTGGGGCCCCTGCGTGTGGGACCGCGCCAAGCTGGCCAACCGCGTCCACGCCGACGCCATGCTGAGCATCCACGCGGACGGTGCGGCGTCGAGCAGCAAGGGCTTCTTCGCGATGACCCCCGCCCTGATCAAGGGCTGGACCGACGACGTCGTCGTCAAGGACCGTCGACTGGCGAAGGCGATGATCGAGGGGATGAAGCTCGCCGGTGCACCACCGTCGAACTACATCGGCGGCCAGCTCATGGTCTCCCGCGACACCACGTCGCTGAACTTCAGCAACGTCCCGACCGTCACCGTCGAGGTTGGGAACATGCGCAACGCATCGGATGCTGCGCGCATGACGTCGACGTCGGGCCAGAAGCAGTATGCGAAGTGGCTCTTCGCCGGACTCGACAACTACTTCGGCCGGGCGTAGCGCCTAGTCGCCGAACTGCTGCACGAGCACGCGCAGCAGGCCGGCCAGCGCCTGTCGGTCGGCCGTGTCCAGTGACGCGAGCAGCGTGTGCTCGCGCGCAAGCAGGTCGCTCATCGCATCGTCGACGGCGCTGCGACCCGGGTCCGTGAGAACCACTCGGACCCCGCGGCGATCGGTGGCGTCGGGTTCGCGCCGTACGAGACCGCGCGACTCGAGCCGGTCGATGCGGTTGGTCATCGTCCCTGATGTGACGAGGGTCTCCGAGCCGAGTTGCCCGGGGGAGAGCGAGTAGGGAGCACCGGCCCGTCGGAGCGCGGCCAGCACATCGAACTCCCAGGTCTCCAGGTCGTGCGCCGCGAAGGACTGCCGCCGGGCGAGGTCCAGGTGACGGGCGAGCCGGCTGACGCGGGAGAGGACCTGCAGGGGGTCGACGTCGAGGTCGGGGCGCTCGCGTTGCCACGCGAGTGCGATGCGGTCGACCTCGTCCTGGGCCACGGGTCCATGCTACGTCAAGAATCTCGTCATCAAGATTCACGACGGCCGCCCTATCGCGGGCTGGTGGTTGGACTCGCGGGCGAGGGGACTGAAGTCCCGTCATCGCCTGAAGCAACCCTTCAGGCCGGTAAGTACAGGACGATGGCGGACGTGAGCCGCTGGGCAGTGCGCCGACCCATCGTGGCGTTGATCGCCTGGTTGCTGCTGGTGATCATCATCGGCGGAGCGGCAAGCGCCTTCGGCGGCAAGTTCAACGACAGCTTCGCCTTGCCGGGCGTGCAGTCCACGACGGCGCAGGACCTGCTCACCGAGCTGGCCGGCAAGCCGACGGACACGACCTCGGTCCAGGTGGTCTGGGCCCCTCGAAGCGGCACCGTGACCGACCAGACGACCCAGGCGGCCATCGAGCCAACGCTGCAGCGGCTCGCTGCCCTGGACTACGTCACGTGCGTGGTCGGGCCCTACGGGAAGAACTACGGGGCAGCCTGTCCCAAGCCGACACCAACGGACCTGCGCGCGACCGTGCTCGAGGCGATCCGCTCGGAACTGAGCAAGAAGGTAGGCATCCCGGAGGACAAGCTCGACGAAGCCGCCAAGTTCCTTGACGAACTGGCGCCGCTGGAGAAGGCCGACCCGGCGAAGCTGGCCGCTCTGGGTCGGGCACTTCCCGAGATCGCGAAGCTCGCTCGGATGCCGAAGGCCGACCTGGCCGCCCTCGCGGCGATCACGCCCGCCGACCTCGACTTCGTCGTCGGGCTGAGCTCGGCCGACATCGAGGCCGGGCTGTCGGCGATCGGGGGCTTTGACAGGTTCGCGCACCTGCCGCCGTCGGTGCTCAAGGCGCTTGCTGACACGCCCAAGTCCGACCTTGCCGCGTTCGCGAAGAAACTGCCGGCCGACGTTCGCGGCGTGGAACAGGTTGTGGCTGGCCTTGCGAAGGCCGAGGCAGCCGATCCGCAACTCGCGACCCTCATGGCAGCGGTCGCGAAGGGAATCGGACTTACCAAGAAGCAGTTGCGTGACGGGGCGACACTGCTCAAGGAGATCGCCCCGCTGGCGAAGGCCGATCCCGCGAAGCTTGCGGCGGTGGCCCGTGCCCTGCCCGGCCTGGCGTCGCTGGCGTCCACATCCAAGGGAACCCTCGACAAACTGGCGAAGCTCACGCCCAAGGACCTGGCTTTCCTCGTCGGCTTGACGAAGGCGGACATCGACAAGGTCATCGCGGCGTTCGGTGACCTCAACGCGTTCGCGCGGCTGCCCAAGTCGACTCTCGCGGCGCTCGCGGCCGCGAGCCCCAAGAAGCTGGCCGCGTTCGCCCGCGCGCTCCCGAAGGACACTCGCGAGGCGACGAAGGCCATGGCGGAGGTGAAGGCCAAGGCGGAGACGCTAGCCAATGCCGCCACCGCAACGCAGGCCGCGACCTCCGCGGTCTCGCAGGACGGCTCCGTCGCATACGCCACCGTGACCCTCGCAGGAACGGCGCCGACCACTGCTCAGGCGACCGAGTTCGTCGATACAGCCATGACCGCAAACAGCCTGACGCTGACGGTCGGGGTGTCGGGGTCCGCACTGGAGGGTGCGGGCGCCGGCCCCGACTCCTCGCAGGCCGTCGGCCTGCTCGCCGCGATCATCATCCTGCTGATCACGTTCGGGTCGCTGGTAGCGGCGGGCCTCCCGATCGTCGTCGCCCTCACGGGGCTCGTTGCAGGGCAGTTGCTGGTCATCGTTGCGGCGCGATTCATGGACGTGGCCTCGTTCGCACCGACCCTCGCGGCGATGATCGGCCTGGGCGTCGGCATCGACTACGCGCTGTTCATCATGAACCGGTTCAACCAGGCAGTGCGCAACGGATCGGCTCCCAAGGACGCCGCGCTGGAGGCGGTCGGCACCGCGGGAAAGGCAGTGGCGTTCGCGGGCACGACGGTGATGGTCGCCCTCATCGGCATGTTCGTCCTCCGCATCAACTTCTTCAACGGCCTGGCCATCGCCGCTGCCGCCGCGGTGCTGATGGTGATGCTGTCTGCCCTGTGGATGCTCCCGGCGCTGCTGTCACTGCTCGGCACCAAGGCGCTGAGCATCCGCATGCCGTGGGCGCGGCATCCCAAGCGCGAGGATCCCGCCGCGTCACGCTGGGCGAAGTACGGCGCGCTGCTGCAGCGCATGCCCTTGGTACCGGTCGTCGTGTCGCTCGTGATCATCGGTGTGCTCGCGTCTCCCGCGCTGTCGATGCAGATGGGTTTCCCCGACGACGGATCAGAGGCCAAGGGCTCGCCCCTGCGAGTGGGCTTCGACCTGATGTCGACTGGCTTCGGCCCGGGCACCAACGGCCCGTTCTTCGTTGCGGTGCAGATGCAGAAGCCGGACGACTACGCGGCGCTCGCGAAGGTCATCACCGCGCTGGAGAAGACGCCAGGTGTGGCATCGACGATCCCGTCATCGGGAATGCTGCCGCTGCTCGAGCTCGACAAGAAGGTGTTCGGCATCGATGGGAAGGTCACCTCGGTGATCGTCAAGCCGGCCACTCCGCCGTCGTCCGAGGACACCACGGCCCTACTCGACCGGATCCGCGGCACGACGGCGCCGGAGATCGCCGCTCAGTCGGGGGCAACGATCTATGCCGGTGGTGCGCAGGCGGTTGCGGAGGACTTCACCACGGTCCTCACTGGAGCACTGCCGGTCTTCCTGCTACTCGTCGTCGGGCTCGGCTTCCTCGCCCTCATGCTGCTGTTCCACTCGCTGCTGATCCCGTTGACCGCTGCCGTGACTTCGCTGCTGTCGTTCGCCAGCGCTCTGGGAGTCACCGTGGCGGTGTTCCAGAAGGGCGTGGGGGACTCGCTGCTGGGAGTGACGGGGACCGGCCCGATCCTGCCGTTCCTGCCGATCATGGTCTTCGCGATCCTGTTCGGCCTGTCGATGGACTACCAGGTCTTCCTCGTCACGCGCATGCGGGAGGAGTGGGAGCACTCACACGACAACTCCGACGCCGTGCGCCTCGGTCTCGCGGGCTCGGGCAAGGTCGTCGTCGCTGCGGCGACGATCATGACGAGCGTCTTCTTGTCCTTCGTGCCGACGCCGCTGGACACCATCAAGCTGTTCGGTGTCGCGCTGGCGTCGGCGGTCATCATCGACGCGTTCCTCGTGCGCCTGGTGCTCGTGCCGTCGCTGATGAGCCTGTTCGGCCGGGCCAACTGGTGGGTCCCGAAGTGGCTCGACCGCATCCTGCCGACCATCAAGCTGGAGTAGCCCTCACGCGCAGGGTTGTCAGTGCTTTCCGGTGACCAGGGAGGGCTTGGCCTCCATGTTCTGCAGTCCATTCCAGGCGAGGTTCACCAGGTGGGCGACGACCTCCTCCTTCTTGGGCTTGCGCACATCGAGCCACCACTGCCCGGTCTGGGCCACCATGCCGACGAGCATCTGCGAGTACAGCGGCGCCCACTTGGGATTGAGCTTGTGGGCGCGGAACTGCTTGGCCAGCAGGTCGTCGACCTTCGCAGCGACGTCGACCAGCAGTCCAGCGAAGGTGCCGCCCACGTGGTGTCCGGCGTCCTCAGGGTCACTGATCGCGGGGGTGTCGCGCACGAGGATCCGGAAGCCATCGGGATAACGGTCGATGTAGTCGAACAGCGCCATGCCCGCCCGCTCCAGTAGCGTCCGGGCGTTCGTCGGTGCCGTGTCACCGTGGTCGTCCATGCCGAGTGCCTCGGCGATCGAGACGAGCAGGTAGGTCATCTCACGATCGACGACGACCGCGTAAAGGCCTTCCTTGCCACCGAAGTGCTCGTACACGACGGGCTTGGAGACATCGGCCTTGGCGGCGATCTCCTCGACGCTGACGGCCTCGAAGCCCTTCTCGGCGAACAGCTTGCGGCCGACGTCGAGCAGCTGCTCGCGGCGTTCCTGCCCACTCATGCGCACGCGCTCGCGCCGCGGTGGACGGCGCACCTCGCGCGGCCGCAGTTCTACGACGGTGTCGGGTAGCGCGACCACCTCGTCGGTCTGGATGTCGTCTTCGGCGTTCACATCGACTCCGTGGTTGCGGAAGCAGAAGCACTGACAGGTGCCGGGTGGTACCCGCGCACCCGCTTTGCCATGGCCGGGTCCTTGAGCTTGGCGGCGACGCGCTCGGGCTTGGGCCAGCGCACGTCGGTGGCCAGTCCGGTGCGCTCCAGGCCGCGGATGACCAGCGCGCTGAGGTCGACCTGGCCGCGCAGGACGCCATGTCGCGCTGCGGTCGGATCGACGTGGTGGAGGTTGTGCCACGACTCACCGAACGAGGGGATGGCCAGCCACGCGACGTTGCTTGAGAGGTCGCGGGACTCGAACGGGCGCTTGCCGAAGACGTGGCAGATGGAGTTGATGGACCACGTGACGTGGTGGACGAGGGCGACGCGCACGAACCCGGCCCAGAACAGCGCGGTCAGCGCACCCGCCCAGGACCACGTGATCAAGCCGCCGAGGATCGCCGGGAGCAGCAGCGTCATGACGACGATGCCCGGGAAGTAGCGGGAGATCCTCGAGAGGTCCTTGTCCGCGGCGATGTCGGGCGCGTACTTCTCGATCGGGGTGTTGTTCTCGTCGAACAGCCAGCCGACATGCGCGTAGTACAGGCCCTTGCCGACCGCTCGCTTCGAGGTGCCGAACCGCCATGGCGAATGCGGGTCGCCGACCTCGTCGGAGAACTTGTGGTGCTTGCGATGGTCAGCGACCCACTGGTCGAGGGACCCTTCGAGTGCGTAGGAGCCCAACAGCGCGAGCGTGATCTTGACGCCGCGGCCGGCCTTGAACGACCGGTGCGTGAAGAAGCGGTGGTACCCCACGGTGATGCCCGTGGCCGTCAGCGCCCAGAAGACGATGACCAAAGCCACATCCACCCACGACAGCCAGCCGCCCCACGCCACCGGGATCGCGGCCGCGACGGCCAGCAGTGGCACGACAACGAAGACACCGATCGCGATGCGCATCCCCAAGCTGTTCGGCTGCACCGGCTCGTCGAACTGCCGGCCCTTCGACAGGATCTCGGGGGATGCGGTCATGGGTCTCCTTCACGATGTGCGTAACCTACGCCTCCGTAGGTTACGGGACCGTAGGTACTTCGGTCAACCCATCCGACGAGAGTTCATCCACTCGTCACCCGCCCCCGCAC
>Ga0194057_10001618_pt1 | contig 11258 bp, 10 predicted proteins | sample SepL4415m_MetaG_FD_155474 | JGI IMG/M metagenome (GOLD analysis project Ga0194057, IMG submission 155474) | Anoxic zone freshwater microbial communities from boreal shield lake in IISD Experimental Lakes Area, Ontario, Canada - Sep2016-L442-15m | ecosystem: Environmental > Aquatic > Freshwater...
ATAGGCCGACACCATTCGGAAGGTGGCGCCCGCATGTGAAGAATCGTCACGCTGCGTCTTCCCGAGACGAGCGTTGCGCACGGCGAGAAGTTTGGCTTTGGCCGCCGCGAATCGCGGGGCGAAAGTCGCAACCGCTTGCGACTGACCGGCTGCGATCTCGGCCATCGTTTGGGCAAATCCCAGCGTGTTGCAGCGGAAAAACTCCCGGCGCGAATCGATCTCGGATGGAAGGTTGCCCAGTCCTTTCATGTTGTTGATCTTGATCCACCAGGCCGCGTCTTCCGGCGGCAACGCCTGCTCGATGTCCTCCACACTCCACATCCACTGCGCCGGAACCGATGGCGCCGCCAGTCCCACGGCAAACAAACCCTCCGTCGTCAGAAAGGATTTTTCCGCAAACGAGATCAACCCGAGCGCCTTTTCCAATACCTGCGGGTCACCTGTCGCACGATACACCTGGAGCAAGGTCACCGCCACGCGTGCCTGATCCGGACCATTCAGGATAAATTGCGGCAACGACCACGACGTGCTGGCACGGGCCGAAAAAACCCCTCCATCGAGTGGATCAAACATTGCACTGGACAGCAAATCAACCATCAAATTGCGGGTGGTTTCCAGCGCGCGGGACCGCACGGCGGGTGACAGTCCCGGATGGATGGCCGCCGAGGCTAACAAATCGATCGCCCCGGCCGGGAACAAGCCGCCGGCCTCGTCGAAGTTCCGCGTGATGGGATCATACAATGAAATGAGCTGCCGCAGGCTGCGGACCACATCCACGGCAGGTTGCTCGCTCATGACCTGGGAATTTTTGCGACGCAGCATGCGTGCGCGGCGGTTCACGTTGTCCTGGCTGCTGTTTTTAAGCGTGTAGGCGGTGGAATCCTTCCACATCCGCGACACCATCAAGTGCGATTGATTGAACAACTCCACCACACTCGACGGCTCCGTCCGGCGCACCGGAATCCATGCCACCGGATTGCCCTCGTGCGTCATCCAGACGAACATGGGCAATTGGAGCGGGAGTTTGATTTCCGTGCTCAAACTAGCCGTGAGAATTCCGATCTCACGGGACGCATCACCATCAATCAGAATCGGCACGTAATTATCATGGATGGCCGTCACCACGGCATGGTTGCCGGCCAATGCCGCCAACACCTTTTGAAACCCGGGCTGTTGCGGCATGGCAATCACACCAAACACCAAGCGGCCGGCAGCCTTCGCCCGTTTCAAGGAGATTTTGGTCCAGGGTTGCCAATGAATGGGTGAGTCCGCCTGATTATGATAGACCGCGCCGGGCAGCGAGCCGAGCGCGTTGGATTGCAATTCGGGAGCAAGCACCACCACCGGAGCAGGGCCTTGCACCTCCGCCTTTTTCCATTTCCGGCAGGAACTGGCAACAAGAGCCATGCCGCACATTGCGCTAGTCATGAAATGTCGAGTTTTCATAAGGGATGGCGGGATGGACACCAAACGGCCCTCGGCCTGTGGCGCATGATGAATAAAAAACTTCCGATGTGGCAAGCCGAAGCTACGCTTCCGCAGCAATTATCCGCCGCCGAGTGATCAGTATCGCCGTTTCAAGCCAAAAAGGAGGGGTGGGCAAAACCACCGTCTCGATCAATCTGGCGCACGCCTTCGCCCGCGCCGGCGTGCGCACCCTGTTGGTCGATGCCGATCCCCAGGGATCGGTGGGACTCTCTCTCACCCGGCAATCCCGCCTGCTGGAGGGATTTTACGATTACCTGACGGATCCCGCACGCCCGGTTGACCGATGGATCGTGCCCACAAGTTTGCCGACCTTGTCGCTGGTGGTCAGCGGCCAGGCGGGCGACTACGATGCGGGTGGCGGCGGCATGGGGGCCCACCTGGTGCGGGTTCGGGCGTTTTTGCGCCGCGTCGCCGCCTGCGGCTTCGACCTTTGTCTGATAGATACGGCCGCCGGACTGTTAGGCATCACCGGTGACGTGATCGCCGCGGTCGATGCGCTCATGATTCCCCAACAGGCGGAACCGTTGGGCATCCGCTCGGTTCCCAAGCTGCTCGCGGGATTGAACCGGCTGCGCATCACCAACCCCCGCCTCAGCGTGCTGGGCGTGTGCCTTACCATGGTGCAATACGACCTCACCGAAAGCACCCAGGCCGCAGCCGCACTGCGCCAACTGCTGCCGCCCGAAATGGTTTTCCACACCCAGATCCCCCGCGATGACTTGTTCGTGCGGGCCAGCGCCCGCGGCTTGCCCGTCGGCGTCCTGAAGGACGGTGCGCGCGCGTTGGTGGTTTTCGACGCCCTCCGCGCGGAAATCGCCGCGAAACTCACGCCGTGCCAACTTTCAATCGCCAAAGGCGGTCCCCACCCGGCGCCCGGAGGTGATCAACGGATGATCTAACGGAACATGCCGGAGCCGGCCCGCCACTTCCGCCAGTGGCACCAGTTTCAAAGCGGCTCCCTGCAAGGCCAACATCACGCCGTATTGCCGCTCCTCCAGCACGGCGGCGCATTCGGTTCCCAACCAGGTCGCAAACACCCGGTCCGAAGCCGACGGGGTGCCGCCGCGCTGCAAATGCCCGAGTATTGTTAGCCGCGTCTCCTGCCCGGTCAGTTGTTCCAAATCCCGGGTCAGGCCTATCGTGTGGCCCACGTGCTCGTCGTGAAATTTCCGCAGTTCCACTTTGGCCTCGATGCGGCTTTGTTTGGAGTCCGCCGCGTCGCGTGTTTTCACCAAGCTTTGCACTTTGCACGCATCGTCCATGGACATCGCGCCTTCCGCTACAACCACGATGCTGAAGCGTTTGCCGCTTTGGGTGCGGCGGCGGATCGCGGCGGCGATTTGTCCAACCTGATAGGGGATTTCCGGCAACAGGATCACATCCGCTCCGCCGGCGATTCCCGCCTCCAAGGCCAGCCAGCCGGCGCGGTGCCCCATGACTTCCACCACAATGATCCGCTCATGACTGGTGGCCGTGGAATGCAGCCGGTCGATCGCCTCGGTGGCGATCTGCAGGGCGGTGTCGAAACCGAACGTGAGGTCCGTCATCGCAATGTCATTATCGATGGTTTTCGGCAGGGTGACAATGTTCAGGCCCGCCTCCGCCAGACGCAGGGCGTTTTTCTGGGTGCCGCCACCGCCCATGCATACCAGCGCGTCGAGATGGTGGCGGTGATAGGTGGCGATGATCGCGTCGGTCATGTCGAGTTCCTTGCCGCCGATATTCATCCGGTGGGGTTTGTCGCGGCTGGTGCCCAGGATCGTCCCGCCATCGGTGAGGATACCGGATAACATCGCGCCGTCGAGTTCCACCGTCTGGTCCTGCGCCAAGCCGCGGAAACCATTCAAAAACCCCATCACGCGCATCCCGTAATGCTCGCGCGCCGCCTTGCCCAAGCCGCGGATCGCCGCGTTGAGACCCGGACAGTCGCCGCCACTCGTTAGAATCCCGATGTGTTGTGTCATGATGAATCGCTCCTTCAGGCAATGATCTAGCACATTCCGCACGCCAGCCGCAAGCAGATATCCTGGAACCCCCGAAGTGATCAGCAAAGCGATGAGGTCGGCAAAAACAACCTCAACGAACGATCCGAAATCCTCTGGAAACCGTATTTGGACAAATGCCCTCGTGCGGTTTCGCGCAAATATCGATCCAACGATTCTCTGCCACAATGGAAGCCGTTTTTGTCGTGTTGATCCGATAGCAGTTCAAGATCGAATTCGGACATGAGCGGCAAGGTCTTTGGCGGCTTTTTTCGCGGCGGCGTTGATGGCGGGGGGCTTGGCGAGCAGACGTTGAATCCTGGCGGATTCCTCCATGCTCAGTCTCCAGTGGGTTTCCTCCTCAAGAACCCGTTCCGCTTCACGGGTAACCGTCTCAAGGATGAATGCCGCCACCGATTGACCACGAACCGCCGATGCCTCTTTGAGGCGCATTGCCGCCGCTTCCGGGAAACGTGGATTGATTCTTACCACACTCTTGCGAACTGGTGCCAAGGTTGCTGATTTCTGGGACAGCTTCATGCAATGAGAATAGCATCCGGTTTTCGGACATCAATATAAAAAGTGACACCGTTTTGACACCGTCAACCGAATGGAACTCGGCCGTCACGGCTGAGAGGGAAAACATGCGTCCCGCATGTTGGAGAAAGAAATGACCGGCGAGGACGCCCGTGTTGCCCGCGCTGCGCTCACGCCATGCCAAATAGGCCTGCGGCATTTGGATACCCCAGTTATCAAGGCTTCCTGCATTCCCTCTCAGGCGAGGACGCCTGTTTTCCCATCACACCGCGGACACGACCGCCACGTAGCTGAGAACCGACTCACGCCCCCGCGCCTCGTCCGGGCTGGTTACGCTCTCACGGGCTAACAGATAATGCGGATCCGCGGTGCCGGATTCCCCGGCCTTGCGTGCCGCCTCCACAACCCTGTCGCCAAGCGCGGGCGCGTCCGTGCCGACCATGTTCGCGGTGCTGCCGGCCATGGGTGGAGACATCCGTAGATATCAGCGGGGGCGAGCGTTGATCACGGGGTTGAGGTTGAAACTACGGGAGGGCATGAAAACAGGGCGGCTGATAGGGGTTGCTGTGTCTCGTCTTGTTCTACATCTTAATTTCCAAGTTGCTTTCGAATGATCTCCTTCACGAACTCAGGCAAAGAAGCGCCGTATGCAGCGGCATCCTCCTTCAGGCGATCATAAGAGGTAACATCATCGCCCTCCCAAATAAGATCGAGGCGCCGAATTTGCCTCATTGCTACGTGGGAGTAGTCTTCTGGATATGCCCAGTAGCATGAGAGGCAGATCTTCTTGTCTTTCTTTGCTGTCCAGTTCTCACAATGCTCACAAGACCATGACTTCGCACGGTTGGCGGAACCGCAGAGGAGCATAAAATCGTCGGGGTTGAGCGTCCCTGCCTCATCGTTGCCATCTACTTCATATGGCACCCTATGGTCGATCTGCAAAACCCGCTTATCCATCTCCTCCAAATAGATGAAGCATTTGCATCCATACTTGGCGATGAGTTGCTCCTTCAATTCATTGGAGAGAGCAGTTCGTCCGTCAAAGCGTTTGAGCCGGACTCTGCTTATATCGCCGAACCGGTATGCTCCAATCTTACGTCCGTTGGACGCCACCACCCGAAAAGTCTCAAGTGGAATCCCATGCTCGCGCACGTCTCGTGCTGCACGTGGCGGATGATCGTAGCCGCAGGTATCCTTCAGCTCTCCAGTCGTGATATGTCCATGCGTAAGGATATGGTCAATGACAGTTTTTGGACGCTTTGCCGTGACGGAGCGACAAAGCTCCAAGAATTCTTCAGGATACTCGGCCATACTTTACGGGTTCTTCTAAGAGACGGGCTTGCTCAAAAGGCTGATAGGAAAGAAAAGTTGGTGTGGCACCGACTTCTTCAGCGAGAGCACGGGATAAATAGAGTGACTCAACAGTGATTGCTTCTTGACCTAATAGAGTCGCTTGGGAAGACCGTCCTGCTTCAATCTCAACAAGAACTAAGTCGAGAAAATCAGGAAGTGGATCTCCATAACACTTGTCGCCAAGTCGTCCATCGTAGCTCACCAGGTAACGGACTCGTCTCCGGTTTAGTTCTTCGAGTCCTGCGACGAACTCATCGAATTCAATTCCTGACGAGTAGCGATGGTCACGGGTATTGCACACACCCTGATAGGGGGGATCCATGTAAACCACATCGGATGAAGTTACTCCAGAAAAGACCTCTCTATAATCCTTGGAGGTAAACGCAGACTTCCCACGAAGTAGCATCGAAACCGCAAAAATATTCTCACTCATTCGTTTTGGGTTTGTCCCGAGGCGTCTCTTGTCGGGACTCTGATTGAACTGTCCATCACTGTTGTAACGCACTGCTCCCTTCACGCACCGCGCCAACAAATAGAGGAGCAATCGAGGTTCTCTTGTCTCGTTGAAGTTGTTGCGGACTCTGTAAAAATGCTCGATGTGGTCAGAGTCTTCGTCTCTCCATGTCGAACGATAAAAATCGGAAACCTCTTCTGGGTTATTCACAATCAACTGAAGCAGGTCATTGAGAGGATGATTAAAATCATTGAGCCAAAACTTCCGGCTGCGGCCTCTCCCAGCACACGCCAATGAAATTGCGCCAGAGCCAGCGAAGGGCTCTACGAGGCGTTCCATCCTTGTCGGAAAATAATCGAGTATCCGAGGCGCTAAGCTACGCTTGCTTCCTTGATACTGAAAAGGCTGAGGCATGTTCATGGGAACAGTTTGCGGGAATATGGTCCGAAGGCAAGCATTTTTTCTGGAGAACAGTGGAATTAGTTCACGAAATAACACGCGCATAATGCGCGTGCGCCGGCGTGCGCGTAAGTTATCCGGCGGATGCTCCAGCCGTCGCGGTCTGGACAGGTCGTTTTAATGGGCATGAGTCTATTGAACCCGGTGCCCCTCCGACAAGCAGATTTCCGCGACCATGCGTTCCTCGGCCCCATCGGTTACGGCGGCGACGGCGAACACCTGGTCCGCCAGGAAACCGGGCTCGTCGCAGGCTGTGGAGGATTTTTCCCGCCGATGTCCCCCATGGTTTCGACCTGGCCGCTTCCAGTTCGCGGCTTTGTTCTTCGAGGCGTTTGAAGGCGGTCTGGAAGTCGGCGGGTGTGAGACCGCCGCAGAAGATCAGGAGAGAAGATCGCAGATCGAGGATTGTGGATCGTGGATGGAAGAAAAAGAATTGCGCTCTTCATCCACGATCCACGATCACTGTGCTCGACAAACGAACTGCTCAACGGCACCCCCCTCCGTTCATGCTTCGCGACAAATTCCGCGTCGATCGACGTGGAATTTGTCGCGGATGCGCGGGGTGCCGGGTGGATCATGATGGGTCCACGCACTCTGAAATCCACTGGCACGAATAACATTGACCTTCACATGACGCGCATGCCCGGTCGGGGTCGCGGAAAAGGCCGCCGGGTATTACGGCTCTTTCGCTGGCGAGTCTGGAGACTCGCGCTCCGCCTTCGTTTCCTCTTCTTCTAACGGGTGCTCCTCCTCGTGCCATTTTTTGGACACCTTGCCGTCGAGCCACGCCCAGTTCATCGGATAGACATCGGGGTCGAACATGACGTGATAGAAATGCCAGATGATGATGGCGAGGCAGGCGAGGATCGCCTCGTAGTAATGGATGGTGATGGCCACCTCGACGATCCAGCGCGGCAACCAGCGGGTAACGTCCAGTTTTAACCAGATCGCCAGGCCGGTCACACCCATCACCACGGTGCCCCACACCACCGCCCAGTATTCGACTTTTTCCGGATAGCCGAACCGTCCGAACCGCGCCTTCGGCTTGCCGCACGCCAGATGGTTCACGTTGGTCACCACGTCACGCGCGTCCTGCCAGCGCGGCCACAAATCGCGCAGCAGCTTGCGGCCCTTGGCGGTGCAGATGACATGACAAATATGATATATGCCGCCGGCGATCAGCACCAGTCCCGCAATGCGGTGGATCCACCGCCGGATCTCCTCGCTGCCCATCAGGTGCGCGAACCAGGTGTTGGGGAACTTGAGCGCGAAACCGGTAACCGCCAGCACGATGAAACTCGACAGCAGCACAAAGTGCTGCATCCGCTGCCCGCGGTCCATCCGCACCACCATTTCGCCGAGCGCCCGCCGCCGCGCCACCACCTTGCGCCACCACATCGCGCCGTTGTGCGCACCTAACATGACCACCGTCAGCACGATCAGCACGATGTAGATCTTCTTCACCCAGCGGTTCACCACCATGCCGGTTTCCCCGCTTTTGTCCTCATCGACATGAATTTTCCCGTCCACAAAGCTCGCGCTCGCCCCCGGATGGCACTTGCCGCATGTTTCCATCAAATGGCTGGGATGAATCATCGAGTCCGGGTTGGTCGAACGCAAAATCCTGTGATACCCGTGGCAACTCGCGCAGTTTGCCGCCGTGGTCGAGCCGCCGGTCGCCGCCAAGCCGTGGTAACTCTCGAAAAACGTCTTCACCCGGTCATTGGGCATCCCGAAGCGGCTGTTGATCCGCTCGCTCGCATGGCACTTGCTGCACGCCTCCGCCGTCTGGAACGACGCCGCACGATTCCTGAGCCCGACGATCTGGTGTTCGGCGTGGCAATCGATACAGGTTGCCGCCTCGCCTTCGCCCTTGAGCATCGCTTGGCCGTGGACACTCGCGGTCACGTCGTCCGCCTCCTGGCCGTGGCACTGCCCGCAGGTCTTGACCAAGTTCGTGATGTGGATGGTCGAGCGCGGTGATCGGCGCGGAAACACCTCGTGCGTGCCATGGCAATCCTTGCAGTTCGCCGCCGTATCGCTGCCGTTGTGCAAGGCAATCCCGTGCACGCTGGCACCAAAGCTTTTCGATTGCTTCTCATGGCATGAGGCGCATGCCACCGGCTTGGCCGCCTTCGCGTCGTCCGGATGCTCCGCCGTGAGGTCCTTGTGACAGGCGGCGCACCGGATCTTGCCGTGAACCGACGCCTTCTGCTTCGCCTCATCCGTAAACATCGAAACCGTTTTGCCGCCCGGCAGGTCTTTGGTCAGATCCTTGTCGCCGTGGCACTCAAGGCACTTGTCGTTCGCAATCTGCTGCGCCGCGGCCCGCACCGTGCAGGTCGACAGGACGATGGCGGACAACAGCAGGATGGCTTGTGGTTTCATGAAGTTGGAAAGAATCACCCGCAAACGGCCCGCCGTTGGCAAGGAGCACACACCCGCGCCCATCCGCCGCCATCCCGCCAGCCGCCGCATGCATCTCTAACTGGTTCCACCGGCCCAGCTTGGGCAATTTGCGCCTGCCGACAAGTGCGAACTTCCAGGGCCTGCGGGAATTCGCCGCGTGTGCGCATCTCTTTGCATAAAGTGCGCATCATTCACGCTTCCGTGTTATCCGTCCTTGCCAGCGAGTCCCGCTTTCCTCAGCCTGCCCGCTCTTCAGGCGAATCGATTCATCTCCTCGATCCGCAACCTACAGAGTTCGTTTCATTCATCCCATGCGCATCCCATTCAGCATCACAACCTGCTTGCGCGGCGCCTTATGGCTGCTGGCCTGGCCCACCGTCGCGATCGCGGCCGACTCCGCCGCCGAGATCCAACAAAAGTTGATCCCCAACGACAAATGCCTCGAGTGCCACAGTGACAAGGATCTGACCAAAGACCTGCCGGGCGGCAAGCAGCTCTCCATGTTCGTGGATGAAAAAATCCGTCAGACGTCGGTCCATGCCAAGACCAACTGCGCCGGGTGTCACACCGATCTAACGGAAAAACATCCGGACGACGGGAAGGCGGCCAAGCCGGTGGATTGCGCATCCTGTCACAAGGAACAAGGGGATATTTACGCCACCAGCATCCACGGGGTCAGCCGCACGATGGGCTCTTCCGGCGCCGCCTCGTGCACGAGTTGTCACGGCACGCACGACATGCTTGCATCCGGGAACCAGAATTCTCCGGTGTTCAAGTTGAACCTGGCCCGCACCTGCGCCAAATGCCATGACAACAAGGGCATCAACGCGGAATACCGCATGCGCTTCCCCGATGTCGCCGCCCAATACCGTGACAGCATACATGGCCGCGGCGTCCAAAACATGGGCTTGGTGGTGGCTCCCTCCTGCAACGACTGCCATGGCGTCCACGATATCAAACGCAGCGTCGACCGCAGCTCGCCCATCAATAAGGCGAACCTCGCCGCCACCTGTGGCAAGTGCCACCTCGGCATCGAGGAAAAATACAACAAAAGCGTGCATGGCCAGTTGTTGAAAAAGGGCGACCCCAACGGCCCGACCTGCGCCAACTGTCACACCGCCCACGAAATCGAACTCCCCGGCAACGCGCATTTCAAACAAATCAGCGACAAGCGTTGCGGCAAATGCCATGAGGAAAGCCTCAAGCATTACCGCGATACCTACCATGGCAAGGCGATGGCCCTGGGCCAGCCGAACGTCGCCAGTGATGTGGCCGCTTGTTATGATTGCCATGGCGATCACAACATCCTGCCGGTCTCCAATCCGGAGTCGCAGTTATCCCAACAAAACATCCGGGCCACCTGCGCCAAATGCCATGTCGGCGCCACCGTCGGCTTCACTCAATACGCCCCGCACGCCAATCCGCTCGACGGCAGGAAATACCCGGCGCTGCACCTCACGTTCGTGCTCATGACCAGCCTGTTGCTGGGGGTGTTCGCCTTCTTTGGCGGCCACACCTTGTTGTGGCTCGCCCGCTCGGCGTGGATCTATCGGCATGACTCGAAGACCTATCGCGAAACCAAATACGAGATCCAGCGCGATGACGAATGGTTCACGCGGTTCACGCCGTTTGACCGCTTCCTGCACTTCCTGGTGGTCACCAGCTTTCTGCTGTTGGTCATCACCGGCATGCCGCTCAAGTTCTACTACACCGAGTGGGCGCAAACCTTGTTCCACTTCATCGGCGGCCCCCAAACCGCCCGCGCGCTCCACCGCTTCGGCGCGTTGATCACCTTCCTCTACTTCGCCCTGCACATGTGCGCCCTCATCAAGTCATCATGGACCAACCGCGGCGCCATCCGCAATCCCGCAACCGGCAAGTGGCAGCTCAAACGGCTGTGGAACGCCGTCTTCGGCCCGGATTCCATGGTGCCCGGCCTGCAGGACTGGCATGAATTCGTCGCCCATCAGAAATGGTTCTTCGGCAAGGGTCCCAAGCCGCCGTTCGACCGCTGGACGTATTGGGAAAAATTCGATTACTTTGCGGTGTTCTGGGGGATCTTCGCCATCGGCTTGTCCGGCATGGTGATGTGGTTCCCGCAGTTCTTCACCGCGTTCCTGCCCGGATGGATCATCAACATCGCGTTGATAGTGCACTCCGACGAGGCCCTGTTAGCCGCCGGCTTCATCTTCACCATCCACTTCTTCAACACCCACTTCCGCCTGGAGAAGTTCCCAATGGACAACGTCATCTTCTCCGGCCGCATCTCGAAAACCGAAATGCTGCACGAACGCAAACGTTGGTATGACCGCCTGCTCGCCGAAGGCCGGCTCGACCAATACCGCGTCCGCGACGAATGGGAAAACTGGAAGTCCATCGCCCGCCCGATCGGCTTCATCTTCTTCGGCATCGGACTGGTTCTGTTAGCCCTGATCATCTATGCCATGGTGTCGCGCCTCACGCACTAACAGAGCGCGCCGCCCCAACCCATGGCAATCCACAGCACGTAGGCCAGCTTGCAGGTCAGATGCAGGATTTGGTCCGTGACGCCGCCGTATTTCTCCTCACCTTTGCCC
>Ga0194057_10001620_pt1 | contig 11252 bp, 12 predicted proteins | sample SepL4415m_MetaG_FD_155474 | JGI IMG/M metagenome (GOLD analysis project Ga0194057, IMG submission 155474) | Anoxic zone freshwater microbial communities from boreal shield lake in IISD Experimental Lakes Area, Ontario, Canada - Sep2016-L442-15m | ecosystem: Environmental > Aquatic > Freshwater...
CGCTTCGCCGTGCTGCCCAGATCGTGTGTGAGCGCGGCGGCATTCACATCTCCCTTGATGTGCACCGTCGGCACGCCTGCCAGATCCTCAGTGCCCACCACCTTCGGCGAGGAGATCCACCCCACGAGCGATGAGGGGAGACTCGTCGGGTCCACCGACTTTACGGATCCCCTGGGCGTATTCAGCTTCAGCGACTGGCCGAGCACCGAGATGTACAGCTGGTCGCCCAGCTTGGTGACGTTCAACTGGATGGGCGCCTTGGCGATGGTGGTGGAGAGGTCAAACGAGATATCGCCGGGCTTCCGCACGGTGCCCTCGCCCGAGATGTCCAGCGGCTGCGACAACGCGGCGCCCACCTGCCCACCCGCGCCCTTGGCCACGTCTGCGTCGAGCTTTGCCGTGAGGGCGACCCGGTACGAATCCTGAGCGGCCGTCTTCGCCGACGCGTCGCTGAGGATCTGCGTGGCGCTGCGCCCATCCGTGGATGCCGCGGGCGACGACGAGTCGCCGCATCCCACCAGCGTGAGCGCTGCAAGGCCAGCGGCGGGGATCAGGAGCAGGCGAGGTCGTCTCATGTAGCCGGTATAGCATGAGCCGCGTGCCGCCGACCGTCGACGACCGCCCGTGATCGACGGGCTCGAGATCATTCCCCTGGGGGCGGGAGCGGCATTCGGCGACCCCAATCAGGCCCAGAGTTCGTATGTCGTGCGCGCTGGTGACTCATCGGTGGTACTCGATATGGGGTCGGGCACGTTTAACCGGCTGACGGGCGTGATGGATCCGGTTGACCTCGGCGCCGTGCTCATCAGCCATCTCCATCCCGATCACCTGAGCGACCTACTGGCGCTTCGGGTGTACATGGCGCATGGCCCCGGCGTGGGGCACGCCCTTGAGGTGCATGGCCCCGCAGGGCTTCGCGATCGTCTGGATTCCATCGTCGGGGGCGAGAGTTGGGCCGACGTCACGTTCCACGAGATTCCGCGTGGCGAGGGCACCATGCTGGTGGGTGATCTGGTTATCGCTCACGCAGAGGTGCCCCACCTGCCACCCACGCATGCCATGCGGGTCGATCACGCGGGACGGTCCATCACCTACGGCGCCGACTGCGCCCCCAACGACGCCCTGTCTGATCTGGCCCGCGGTACCGACGTGCTGCTGCTGGAGTGCTCGTGGGGCACCGGCGACCTCGTGGAGGGAGTGCCCCACCTCAACGCAGCCGCAGCGGGGGAGATCGCCCGTCGTGCCGAGGCCGGTCGCCTGGTGCTGGTGCATGGCTATCCCGGCATCGACCGTGAGGCATCCGTGGCGCAGGCGCAAGCCGTGTTCGGCGGACCCGTGGAGTGGGCCCGCGAGGGCCGGACGATCACCGCATGAGTCCCAGCCCGCCACCATCCGCCCCGCGTCGGCCTGCAGGCCGGTCGATCATCGTCACGGTGGTCCTCAGCATTCTCATCCCCGGGCTCGGCCACGTGTACACCGGCCGCTACGGGCGGGCGCTGGTGTGGTTCGCGGGCGCGCTCATCATCGGCGTCATTCTCGATCAGCAGGCAACGCTCACCTCCACCGCTCTGGTCATCCTCACGGTCCTCGGCCTGGCCGCAGCGGGTGACGCCGTGGTGTTGATGAAGCGCTTCCCACTCGGTGGCCCGTAGCCGTGGCTCGCATCGATGTGGGCGGCCTGCTCGCAGCGGTTGATGCACTCGCACCGTTCTCGCTGGCCGAGCCCTGGGACAACGTGGGGCTCATGGTGGGGCGTCGCGACCGTGAGGTCACCACCGTGCTGGTGGCGCTCGACCTGCGCGCGGCGGTGCTTCACGAGGCCGCATCCCTCGGCGCACAGGCGATCGTGCTGCACCACCCACCTATCTTCCCGGCACTCACCGCGGTGAGCGATGCCCGCACGTCTGGGCGTCTGGTGCTCCGTGCCGCCGAGGACCGGGTGGCCATCATTGCCGCTCATACCAACCTCGATTCTGCTCGTGGTGGTCTGAATGATCTGATGGCCCAGACGCTCGGAATGACGGGCACCACACCATTGGTCCCATCGCCCCGCGACCCGGCGCTCGGGCTCGGCCGGGTGGGCGAGGTCCCCACAACAACCCTCGCGGCGCTGGCTGCCCTGGCAGTGCGGGAGTTCTGCCCGCGCACGGCCAACCTCGGCCTGGCGGGGGATCCGGACATGCCGGTGCAGCGCGTTGCCATCTGCACCGGGTCCGGCGGATCGCTCATTGACGCCGCACGCGATTGCGGGGCTGATGCCTACGTGACCGGTGACCTCAAGTACCACGACTTTGATGCCGCTGAGGGGATGGGCCTTGTCAACGTGGCCCATGGCGCGGTTGAGGGCCACGTGCTTCGCATGTGGACGCCCCTGCTTGCGGCTGCGCTCAGCACCACCGGGGTGCAGGTGATGGCGTCGTCGGTGAACACCGACCCATGGTGCGCGGCCTGCTAATCTTCCCCGGCCTCGCGGGTGTAGCTCAGTTGGCTAGAGCGTCTGCTTGCCATGCAGAAGGTCGAGGGTTCGAGTCCCTTCACCCGCTCCTCGAGAAGCCCCGCTCCGGCGGGGCTTCGTCGTTTTCGGTGCCTATCTCGGGCTGACGCGAATGCGCGGCACGGGGAAGTCCGCGGGCGACTGGTGATGGGCATCTGCCGGCCCTGTATAGGGGTCGGTCCACGCCATACCCGCTGCCCCGCAGAACTGCAGGGTGGGCACCGTGTAGATGCGCGGGTTCCGCGGCCAGCCCACGCGCATGGTGAGCGTGAATGGTTGTGCGAATGGGGTGGGGTCGCCAACCGCGGCCCAGGTGACCGTCCAGTCCCCACCCGTCGCGTGGGCAATCGTTGGGGTCCACCCGGCCGGACCCGTGGGGCGGATCGACCGCCAATCAGACGAGAACCAGGCAACCACATGATCGGTGGCCAGTCCGCCGCTGCAGCCGTGCTCAATCGTCAGCGAAAGGTTGCCTGAGCCACCGGCCGTGGCCGTCTTGCCGCCGAGCCTCACTACCGCGTGCCCCATGGCGGTGCCCGAACATGCCAGGGCACCGGCCAGCGCGAGAGCGGCGATTGGCAGCATGCGCGGGAGTCGGTGCATCGGGTGACCTTACTGGGCACCAGGGGTGGCATGCAGGGCGCTTCGTGTCCTAGTGTGCGGGTCCGCCTCGGCGACCTGGCGAACTGGGAACGCATCGGTCTGCAAAACCGACATGAGTGGGTTCGACTCCCACGGTCGCCTCTTTCGCCGTGATCCTGTCCCCAGGGCGGTCGCTCCGCCCCGGGGACAGGCGCCATCACCCGGCTTCGGCCTGCAGTGCCGCCTGCGCTTCGGCCATGCCCTCGTCGGGCAGGTCAAGGTTGTGCATGACGGCAATGCCCCATGTACCCGACTGATTGGTACACACGAGATTCATGAGGCCGCGCCGCGTCGGCCACGGGTTGCCCAGAGGGTCAATGGCGCCATGCATGGCCCAACGCAGATCCACCGCGATGACGTCAGGCCGCAGTTCGCGCGCGTCCACCTGAACCGCCTCGAGCGTGCTGTCGCGGAACATCGTGACGAACACAGGCGCGTGAAAGGCGTCGATGGCCTCGCGGCCCGTGGCCTTCATGCCGAAGACATTGGTGAAGTCGGCATCGTCGTGGAACGGGGCGGCGAACGCCGTGGCGTCATGCACGTTCCAAGCGGAGACGAGTTCGTTGACGATGGTCATTGCGGAATGCGTCGCAGCGTCCATGGAGTCCCTCCGTTTGTCGGCAAAAGCTAGCCTCGCGCAGCGGGCTGGGGGAATGGGCTCGGCGGTTCTGGCGGATCGGGCAATGGGCGTCTGGGGATCCCGCGGCCACCGCAATTCCGCGTGATGGGAAAGCCCGCCCGCGTGCGTCGCCCGCTTGATCAGTTCGGTGGCGCCTGCAGCGCTTCCAGTGCGGCGAAAAGGTGATGCTGCCGATCCGGCTCCGGGGGGGCTGGCACACTCACTCCCAAGCGAAAGAGCCCTTTGTAGCGCAGCGGTGACGGCGCATGGGCATCCGCGGCCTGTGCTGACACGCTGCCCCTGACCTCGTACCTCCGCTGGGCCCGGGCAGGCGGCGCGGCTTCCTTCCGGGTGACCGCACGATTGGGCAGCCGGTTTCGCTACCACAGGCGCTACGGTTTGAGCATGCAGATCAGCGAACACGAGGCCCACTCCCTTCGGCGTTGGAACACCTGGCTCGTGGTACTGCACGCGGCGCAGGGAATCGCGATTCTCGCGCTGGCCACTGCCTTCACATTGCCGGTCATCATTCCGCACATGTCGGGCCCGCCCGGCAGCCCGCTTGCCGGATTCGAGCCGGTATGGGAGCTGCCACTCGCAATCTTCGTGGCCATCTTCCTGTTCCTGGCCGCACTTGATCACCTGATCTGCGCCCTGCCGGGAACCAACGAGCGGTACGTGCGCAACCTTGAGCGGGGTGCCAACCCGTTCAGGTGGTGGGAGTACTCGGTGAGTGCCTCGCTGATGATGGTGCTCATCGCCATGATCACCGGCATCGCCGACCTGTCGGCCCTCATCGCCATCTTCGGCGCCAACGCCGCCATGATCCTGTTCGGCCTTGTGATGGAACAGCGAAACCCTGCGGGCACCGAGCGGGTTGACTGGCGGCCATTCATTTACGGCTGCATCATCGGGGCCTTTCCGTGGATCGCCATCACGGTTGTGCTCGTTCGCAGCCAGATGACCGTGGGCGTGCCGGGCTTCGTCTACGGCATTTACTTCTCGCTGCTCATTCTCTTCTTCTCATTCGCCCTCAACATGTGGGCGCACTACGCCCGCAAGGGGCGCTTTGCATCGGTGGTGTCCAGCGAGCGCGCGTACCTGGTGCTGTCGCTCGTGGCCAAGTCGCTGCTGGCATGGCAGGTGTTCGCCTCGGCCCTCTCGGGCTGAATGCGCCGGGCGGGAACCTGACTGCCACCATCTTGGCCGTCGCTCTGCGGAGGGGGCGGGAGATCGCTCGCGGGCTACCGTTGTGGGCATGATCTCCCCCAACTGCAAATGGCCTGTGACCCGGCAGCCGTTGCCATCTGCGCCGACCACTTGATGGCGCGCGCGTAGGTGTCCCGCATCTCGCGCTGGCGCGGATTTGGAGGAGCACGGGCCCCGCTGGGTCAGTGGCTGCGCACGCTGGTGCGACTGGTGGTTGCGGCCGCGGTTGCGGCACTCGTTGTGACGGCGCTCGGGTTCCCCGACGAACCCGCCGCGTGGGCCATGGTCGCGGTGGCCGTGGTGGTGGGGGATACCACCGGTCAGTCGGTTGCCGCATCGTGGAACCGCATGCAGGGGTCTGTGGTCGGTTGCCTCTCCGGTGCGGTCGTGCAGATCAGCATCCCCATGGTGGCGGTGCCCATCCGGGTGGCCATCGCCATGGCGCTGTGCCTGTCGGTGTGCCGCCTGCTGCGAGTGGGCAGCGGTTGGCGCCTTGGGGTGGCGCTCGCCGGGTTCTTCATCTTCGTACCCGGAGCCCAGGAGTGGGAGATGGTGGGGTGGCGGCTGTCCGCGACGCTCTTGGGGATCACCATCGCCCTGCTCGCTGTCATGTTCGTCGCGCCCGACACCGCTGCCACGCGGTTGCGCGACGGCATACGCGCGGTGCTCGCGGCCATCGCATCGTCGGTTGACGCAGACGTTGAGTCGTGGCTCGGGGGTGGGGGAGGAGACAGAGCCGTGGCGGTGCCGGACGTCTCGGGCTTGCGCCCTCTGGTGGTTGACCGACGGCACGAGATCTCGCGCCGCGCTCCAATGCCGGATGCTGTCTCGGCGATGCTCGACGGCGTCGATCTGGCCGCGGCCGGTGTGCAGCGCCTCAACCGATACGGGGGCGAGGCATCAGAAGCGGGGCTCCATACGCATATCGCCGATGATCTGCGGGCTGCGGCCATCAGGATCGCCACGGCATGTGCGGTGACTTCGCGGGCGCTTACCGACCCGTCCGCTCATCGGGATGCGCTTGCCGATGCCAGAGCCGGACTCGATACGGTGGAGGCCGACCTTGAGGCCGCCATCGAGCGGCTGCGGGCACTCGGCGTGACCCCCACGGCCCGCGCCGCCGAACTGACGCGGCTATTTGGGGTCATCAATGCCCTTGGTCTGGTGGCGATGGGCCTCGTACGCGCAATCGACGCGCTTCGGTAGGCGCTACCGTGCGCGCATGGCAAGTATTCGCCTTGGCGCCCGCTGGCTTCTTGCGCCTGATGGCGACGACGACGGCGAGCGCTGGGATCGCATCCCGGCGCTGGTGGCCGCTGCACTGGTAATCATCCCCGCCGCAGCGGTGCCGCTGATGGGTATCGCCACAATCGTGCGAACCGATCATGGGATGGGGTGGCAGTTGATTGCGGGGGTCCTCGCTGCCATCGGTGTGCTCGGCCTGGCGACCATCATCGGGGGTGCGGTGGCCGCCCTTCGCCGCGTGCGCTCACCGGTACCCATGGTGCTGGTGGCATTGGGAACAACCATCGCAGTGGTGGCCGGCATGCTGCTGGCTCCGGTGATGATGGCCAGTCTGGGACTGGGGTAGGCCAACCCTCAGAGGGCGGCCCCCGGGGTCAGCCGCCTTCGCCACCACCGGGTGGCGCCGGAGGCAGGGTGTCCCACGTCTTCTGCCATGCGGCGGTCGCGCCGCTGTGCCCAGCCAGGATGACCCACGTGGTGGATGCGGCCGAGATGCCAATGATCGCCACCGACAGCACCACGGCCACCCAGCCGCGTGAGAGAAACCGGCCGACGGCTGTGCCCGGACCCATGCGCAACTTGTCGCGCCAGATCCACGCCACGTAGATGATCGCCACAAGCACCGTGAATACGCAGAGCATCTTGGCGGTGTCGCCGTACGAGGCATGGCTGCGAATCAGCTCGTCGTGCCCATTGGGCAGGCGGCGCTGAAGCTTCTCGCCTGACTCCCCGGCCAGATATCCGGCGCCCCCGCCGATGACCGCGGTGATGAGCAGCGCAATGCTGAGGCCGCGCTGATACCGGCGCCAGAACACGGTGAGCACCGCCAGGATGAGCGTCACCGGGATGAGCACGATGGGGAAGTGCACCAGCAACGGGTGCGTCGGCAGTCCACCAAATGATTCAAGGATTCCCATGTGGGGAACCTACTGGTGCGGTCGGTTGCGGGGCCGGGACGAATTCAAGGAATTGGACTGGGTTTCGCGAGGGTTGGGGAAGGATTCACGTGCGGAGGGTCGCTCGTCACCGTACGGCCTCGTGCGCGTTGCCCAGCCCCGACCAGATGGCTAGCATCCACGCGGCAATCGACTGAGTGCACCTGCTGGGGTTCCGAATCCGCCCAGAGGTCATTTCGGTCGGCGTCCGGGGCGCGTCTGGACCGTGGGGTCCACTGACTCGTAGCGCCATCGGCCGCTCAAATCCGCTTGGAGGCACGTTGTCAGCACGACACTCCGTGGTGATCCGCCTCGCCGGTGAGTCCGGTGAGGGCGTCATCTCGTCAGGGGACATTCTTACCCAGGCCGCTGCACGCGGCGGGTACTACACCCAGACCTTCCGCACGTTTCCCGCCGAGATCAAGGGCGGCCCGTGCATGTACCAGTTCCGCTTGAGCGATGAGCCCATCTGGAGCCACGGCCGCGACGTGGACCTTCTCGTCTGCTTCAACCAGGAAGCCTGGGACCTGAACTGGGACTCCCTGGGCCCCGACGGCGTCATCCTCTACGACATCACCGAGGTGGCGATTCCCGACGAGTACCTGCCCCGGGCCCGCCCGGTGCGCATGGAGGAGCTCGCCAAGGAGATCGGTGGCTCGCTGCGTGCCAAGAACATGGTCGCCGTCGGCGCCGTCACCGGAGTCCTCGCGTTTGACACCACGCCCATCGAGGAACTGGTGCTGCGCCGCTACGCCCACAAGGAGGGTGTGGCCGACGCGAACATCGCCGCTCTTCACGCGGGCTCCGACGAGGCAGCCGACCTGAAGGGTCGCTACCCGCTGGTACCGCCGGTGGAGACCGAAGAAGACCGGATGCTCATCTCGGGTAACCAGGCCATTGCCGTGGGCGCCATCGCCGCGGGGGTCAAGTATTTTGCCGGCTACCCCATCACCCCGGCGTCGGACATTCTCGAGTGGCTGTCGGTACGCCTGCCGCAGGTCGGCGGCCTCACCATTCAGTGCGAGGATGAGATCGCCTCGCTTGCCTCCGTCCTCGGTGCGTCCTACGCCGGTGCAAAGGCCATGACCGCCACCTCGGGCCCCGGCCTGTCGCTTATGGGCGAGCTCATCGGCTACGCCGGCACCGCCGAGATCCCTGTGGTCATCGTCGATGCCCAGCGCGGTGGTCCGTCCACCGGGCTGCCCACCAAGACCGAGCAGAGCGACCTGAACCAGGCGCTCTACGGCAGCCATGGCGACGCCCCGCGCATCGTCATCGCTCCGGTATCGGTGGAGGACTGCTTCTTCGCCACGGTTGACGCGTTTAATTACGCCGAGGAGTACCAGGTACCGGTCATCCTCCTTACCGACCAGGGCCTGGCCACGCGCCTCGAGGTGATTCACCGCCCCGAGACCGACACCCTCACGCTTACCCCGCGTAAGACGTCCAAGGGCGTCGCCCGCGAGGACTACAAGCGCTACGAGTACACCGACAACCACATCTCGCCCATGGGTATCCCGGGCGAGCCCACCGGCATGTACGTGGCAACCGGCATCGAGCACGACGAGTACGGCCACCCCGCCTACACGCCTGAGATCCATCTGGGAATGGGTCACAAGCGGTGGGACAAGCTGGAGCCGCTGAAGGCCGGCGCACCGCATGCAGCACACGGTGAGGAATACCCGACGGACGTCGCGTTCATCGGTTTCGGGTCCACCTTTGGCCCGGTGCGCGAGGCCATCGACCGCCTCACCGAGCAGGGGATGTCGGTTGGCTCGTTCTACCCGCGCGTACTCATGCCATTCCCTGCCGACCGGGTGATCGACTTCGTGAAGGACGCGAAGCGCATCGTCGTGCCGGAGGTCAACTTCACCGGGCAGCTCGCCCGCCTTATCAAGGCCGAGACCGGCATTGAGCTTGAGAGCGTCGCCAAGTGCGACGGCCTGCCGTTTACTGCAGAGGCCATCATGGATCTCGCCAATCAGGAGGTAGCCGTATGAGCACGCGCAAGCCCAGCGATTACAAGTCGGAGCTCAAGCCCATCTGGTGCCCGGGCTGCGGCGACTTCGGCGTTCTTGCCTCGCTCTACCGGTCGATGGCCGACCTCGACCTCGACCCGGCCAAGACGGTCATCGTGTCGGGCATTGGCTGCTCCAGCCGACTGCCGCACTTCGCGAGCACCTACGGAATCCACACGCTGCACGGCCGACCGCTGCCGGTTGCCATGGGCGTCAAGCTGGCCAACCCCGAGCTCACGGTTATTGCCGTGGGCGGAGACGGCGACGGCTTCGCGATTGGCCTGGGGCACTTCCCCCACGCCGCACGCCGCAACGTGGATATCACCTACCTGGTGATGGACAACGAGATCTACGGTCTCACCAAGGGCCAGGCCTCGCCCACGTCGCTGTACGAGCAGAAGGCGCCATCCACACCCTTCGGTAACCCAGAGGACCCGCTCAACCCGCTGGCCCTTGGCATCGCTGCCGGCGCATCGTTTGTGGCCCGCGGCGCGTCCTTTAACACGAAGGCGCTCACGGAGCTCATTACGCAGGCCATTGAGCACAAGGGCTTCTCGTACATCGACGCCCTGTCGCCGTGCACCACGTTCAACAACACTCAGGAGTCGTGGAAGGAGTTGGTCAGGGACGTGGCTCCGGACCACGACGTGACCAACCGCGAGCAGGCCTTCGAGCTGGCCCTGAAGGGCGGGTTCACGTTGGGAATCCTTTACCGCCAGGAGCGCCTGAGCCAGAGCCAGCGATACAGGAACATCCTCGACAAGGCGAAGGCCAGCGACATCGACACCATGCTCGACTCGTTCAACGCCCGTAAGGGTGCGGCCATCGGCAAGCCCTCCTGAGGGCAGTCGACATCACCTGATGCGCCCTCGGGCCCGCTTCGGCGGGCCCGAGACGTTTCTGGCGCCGGTTCCCGCGGAACCACGGGTAAGAATTATGTGTTCCACCGAAACGATGGCGATTGGCACCCGGCCACTCATTGCGGAGGATCCCTTTCAGACGGGGGCGCACACTTCGGCTCGGTTCCTCCGACGGGCCGGGGTCCCCTCAGGGCTGAACCGGTGGCAGGACCTCCGGCCGGGCCAAGGCCCTGATTGGGAGAGCCGATCCGATCCCCCGGTCGGATCGGCCACCCCCCGCAGGTGTGGTCAGCTGCCCCCGGTGCAGCCGGTCAACCCGAGCGCGCGAAGGCGGTCGATGATCTCGGCACCGATGCGGGTCTGCTCGGCGGTGGGGTCGGAGTTGATCAACTCGATCGCCTCGCGGTCGGAGTTGGCGAGCGCCACGTTGTCGTCGGCGGCCTGAGTGATGAGCCGGTAGTCGTCAACCACCTTCGCCCACTGCACGGCGAGATCGGCCGGTGGCACAAGCGCATCAACGCGGTCGAGATGCGCGTGCCAGGCGGCAGCGGCCTTGGGATACCAAACGCGTGCCTCAGCGACGCTATCGGTGGGTGGGTTGCCCAGTGCACCGACGCGGGCGTACAGCGCGGTACAGGCGTTATTCACCGTGGTGCGAAATGCCGTGGCGGTGAGTGCGGGGCCGGTGGTGGTGGGCACCGTGACGCGTGGCGTGGTGGGCACCGGGCGGTCGGTGCCACCACAACCTGACATCCCGATTACTGCCATGAGCGCCGCTGCCGTGATGGCGAGCGCTCCCCGTCGCATCATTCGCTGCCCGCTGATCCGTCGCGTACGCGCTCATCGGCATCGAGGGCCATCTGCTTCATCTCCTCGGTGCGACGCGCCACGCGTGCTGCCAGTTCCGGGTCGGAGAGCGCGAGGATGCGCGCGGCCAGGAGGGCCGCGTTGGTGGCGTTGTCCACGGCGACCGTGGCCACCGGCACGCCACGGGGCATCTGCACGATTGAAAGCAGGCTGTCCATGCCCGACAGCGCGCTTGTGCGCACCGGTACGCCGATCACGGGCAGGATGGTGACCGACGCCAACATGCCGGGCAGGTGCGCAGCACCACCGGCGCCGGCGATGATCACCTGGATGCCGCGGTCGGCAGCGTCCTTGCCGTACTGGATCATCTCGTCCGGCGTGCGGTGTGCGCTGGTGACGCGCACCTCATGGCCGATTCCGAGT
>Ga0194057_10001622_pt1 | contig 11248 bp, 8 predicted proteins | sample SepL4415m_MetaG_FD_155474 | JGI IMG/M metagenome (GOLD analysis project Ga0194057, IMG submission 155474) | Anoxic zone freshwater microbial communities from boreal shield lake in IISD Experimental Lakes Area, Ontario, Canada - Sep2016-L442-15m | ecosystem: Environmental > Aquatic > Freshwater >...
GGGGGGGGGCCATCCTTGCGGATGCGGAAGCGCATGTCCCCGGCTTCAAACTCGAACTCCTGGAAGGGCTCTCGCCCGGCGAGGGCAATGAGTGCCTTGATGTCTTCCAGGCCCAGCGGGGTTGTTGCGGCGGCCTTGGGGGCGGCCTGGGGTTTCTTCGGGGCAGGCTTTGCAGCAGCGGGCTTCTTCCGGGGGGTGCTCATCAAGACTCCAACGGTCGATTCAGTCTGGGAAAGGGGTCGAGGATACCAAGGCCCGGGAGGCCTGGGATCAGGAATCCCCTTCCGGTGCGGGAACAGGAACCTTTTTCTTGATCCGGCCGCCGGTTTCTTCTGGACGGTACTCTTTCCGGGCAGCATCGAGAATGCCATTGAGAAATTGTGTGCCTTCCTGATCGCTGAACTCTTTCACGATTTCCAAGGCCTCATTGATGACGATGGGGAAAGGCACTTCCCGCACGAACATGAGTTCATAGAGGCCGAGGCGGAGCAGGTTCCGGTCCACAGCGGCCATGCGGTGGATTTTCCAGTGCTCGGCGTATTTCGTAAGCACCCCATCGATGGCCTCCAGGTGGCCATGGACCCCGTCCACCAGCCGGCGGGCATAGTAGAAGGCATCGCGATTCAAGTCCTGGATGGCACAGAAGCCCGCAAAGACCTGATCCGGGGCGTAGCCCGTCAGATCCATGGCGTAGAGCATCTGCAGGGCGTATTCCCGGCCCCGGCGGCGGACACCCATCTACTTGCGCCCTTTCTTGGGGGCCAGGGTGTGGGCGAGGTCCACCATCTCGAGGACGCTCATGGCGGCTTCCCACCCCTTGTTGCCCATTTTGGCGCCGGCGCGGTCGATCGCCTGCTCCACGCTGTCCGTGGTGAGCACGCCGAAGCTGAGGGGCAGGCCGGTGTCCAGGGCCACCTGGGCGGCGCCCTTGGTGACTTCCGCGGCGATCAGGTCAAAGTGCGGGGTCCCCCCGCGGATGACCGTACCCAGCACGATGACGCCGGCATAGCGGCCGCTCTGGGCCGCCAGCTTGGCCGCCTGGGGCAGCTCGAAACTCCCGGGGACGCGGATGAGGTCCATCTGGTCCTCCTGCCCGCCGTGTCGGAGGATGCAATCCTGTGCGCCCTGAATGAGGCGCTCAACGATGAAATCGTTCCAACGCGCGGCGACCAAGGCGAAGCGATCGCCTGGATGAACGCGGATGTGGCCCTCAAAGATCCCCATGGGAACCCCCCGAAAGGTGGTTAAAGAGGAAAAAGTCTATCACGCCTGCCCTGCTGACCAAGGGGAAAGCCAGGGCCTGCGCCCCAGGGGTGCGTCGGGGTGTGGCGGGGCCAGATGGAGGCCCTTGGAGCCGTCCAGAATTTTCTTGCCGGCGCTGCCATCTCGAAAGAAGTCAATGGGCAGCTAGTCTTTCCAGCTCCCTTGGTCAGGCTGTCCATTTGTTGATGGCATTGTCCAGTAATCCCTGTCTTGACGGCCATTGATCCTGGGGGATTTTAAAGAGAAGCAATGCCCCGACCCGCCGATTTGCCCTAAGGATCCCCACACGCATTTCAAGGAACCCCATGACCGAATCTCCCTCCTCCAAAGGAATCGGATACAGCATCAACTTCTGGCGCGGCTGTGGGTCCATCAAGCCCTCCTGCGCCCGTTGCTACCAGGATGATCGCGGGGTTGGCTTTCACGACGCTCGGAGGAGCATCTCCGTCGGCGGTAGGGGCACCATGAGTCTGAGCCCCCATACGTTCAGTCAGGAAGGTCGGCCAGCCCGGGTTGCCCTTCGCCTGGGGGCTGCCCGCCGAGAAGCTCTCGCTTACGAGCAGCGGGCCCTGAAGTCGGGCCAGGTCTATCGGATCTTCGCCAACTCCATGGGGGATTTCTGGGATGAGCAGCCGGACCTGCAGCGGGCCCGGAGGACGGCCCTGGAGGTCATGCGGCAGACGCCTCACCTCGCATGGATGGTCCTCACTGCCCGTCCGGAGGCCATCCCGGGCCTGCTCAGCGCCATCCTTGAGGAGGCCAGGGCCGAGATGCAGTCCACACCCAGTGATGAAGGCGGGCTCTTCATCAACTGGCTCAAGGCCTGGGTCGATGGGCAGGCCCCAAGCAATATCTGGCTGGGGACCACCATGGGGGGCTCAGAGGAGGCCCAGGGACGCATCCTGGACCTCCTGAAGGTGCCTGCCGCTGTTCGCTTCCTGTCCTGCGACCTGTGCTGCCCTAAGGCGCTGTTCGGGGCAGACCACCGCCGCTACCGGATCCACAGCAGGCGAAGCCTGGACCACCGGTTGGTGGCAGGGATGGGGACCCAGGCCTTCCTGAAGGATGTGCTGGGTTATCTGAGGCCAGGATGGGGGGCCAAGGCCCTTGGACTGCTCACACCGTGACGGTGTCGGCCACCTCGCGGAAGTCGGCGATCTGGTCGAAGTTCATGTAGCGGTAGATGTCGGCGGACTTCTGGGCGATGACGCCGACCAGCTCCGTGTATTCGGCCACCGTGGGGATCTTCCCGAGGAGGGCGCAGATGGAGGCCAGCTCGGCAGAGCCCAGGTAGACCCGGGTGTCGAGGCCCAGGCGGTTGGGGAAGTTGCGGGTGGAGGTGGACATGGCCGTGCTGCCCTTGCGAACCTGGGCCTGGTTGCCCATGCACAGGGAACAGCCGGGCATCTCCATGCGGGCGCCGGTGCGGCCCAGGATGCCGTAGTAGCCTTCCTGGGTAAGCACGTAGGCGTCCATCTTGGTGGGCGGGGCGATCCAGAGGCGGGTGGCCAGATCGGTCTTGCCGTCCAGCAGCTTCCCGGCGGCGCGGAAGTGGCCGATGTTCGTCATGCAGGAGCCGATGAAGACCTCATCGATCTTGTCGCCGGCCACCGTGGAGAGCAGCTTGACGTCGTCCGGATCGTTGGGGCAGGCCACGATGGGCTCCTTCACGTCCGCCAGGTCGATCTCGATGACGGCAGCATAGTCGGCGTCGGCATCCGGGGCCAGCAGCTCGGGGTTGGCAATCCAGGCCCGCATGGCCTTGATGCGGTTCTCCAAGGTCTCCCGGTGCTCGTAGCCGTTGGCAATCATCCACTTCATGAGCGTGATGTTGGACGTCATGTACTCAATGATTGGTTCCTTATCCAGGTGCACGGTGCAGCCTGCCGCGGACCGCTCGGCGCTGGCATCGGATAGCTCGAAGGCCTGCTCCACCTTGAGCTTGGGCAGGCCCTCGATCTCCAGGATCTTTCCGCTGAAGAGGTTCTTCTTGCCCTTCTTCTCGACCGTGAGGAGGCCCTGCTTGATGGCGTAGTAGGGGATGGCGTTCACCAGATCACGCAGGGTGATGCCGGGCTGCATCTCACCCTTGAAGCGCACCAGCACGGACTCGGGCATGTCCAGGGGCATGACGCCCGTGGCGGCGGCAAAAGCAACGAGGCCCGAACCAGCGGGGAAGGAGATCCCGATGGGGAAGCGGGTGTGGGAGTCGCCGCCGGTGCCCACGGTGTCGGGCAGCAGCAGGCGGTTCAGCCAGCTGTGGATGACGCCATCGCCGGGGTTGAGGGACACGCCGCCTCGGTTGGTGATGAAGGGGGGGAGTTCCCGGTGCGTCCTGACATCCACGGGCTTGGGATAGGGCGCGGTGTGGCAGAAGGACTGCATCACCATGTCGGCCGAGAACTGCAGGCAGGCGAGATCCTTCAGCTCATCCCGGGTCATGGGGCCGGTGGTGTCCTGGGACCCCACGGTGGTCATGCGGGGCTCGCAGTAGGTGCCGGGACGAATGCCCTTTACGCCGCAGGCCTTGCCCACCATCTTCTGGGCCAGGGAGTAGCCCTTGCCGGTGTCGGCGGGGATGGCTGGGAAGCGGAAGATCGTGGACTCAGGCAGGCCGAGGGCCAAGCGGGCCTTGGCGGTGAGGCCTCGGCCGACGATCAGGGGAATGCGGCCGCCAGCGCGGACTTCGTCGAAGATGACCTCGGACTTGACCTTGAACTCTGCGATGACCTGGCCGTTCTTCAGGGCCTTGCCCTCGTAGGGGCGCAGCTCGATGACGTCACCCATGTCCATGCTGTTGACGTCCAGCTCGATGGGCAGGGCGCCGGCATCCTCCATGGTGTTGTAGAAGATGGGCGCAATCTTGGCGCCCAGGCAGACCCCGCCGAAACGCTTATTGGGTACGAAGGGGATGTCCTCGCCCGTGAACCACAGGACCGAGTTGGTGGCGGACTTGCGGGAGGAGCCGGTGCCCACCACATCGCCCACATAGGCGATCAGGTGGCCCTTGGCCCTCAGGGCGTCAAGCTGCTTGAGGGGCCCCACCTTGCCCGCGTCATCGGGCTCGATGCCGGGCCGGGCATTCTTCAGCATGGCCAGGCCATGGAGCGGGATGTCGGGGCGGCTCCAGGCGTCCGGCGCAGGGGAGAGGTCGTCGGTGTTGGTCTCGCCGGTGACCTTGAACACGGTCAGGGTCAGGCTCTGGGGCACTTCGGGGCGGCTGGTGAACCACTCGGCGTCGGCCCAGGACTGCAGCACAGACTTGGCGTTCGCATTGCCGGCATCGGCCTTGGCCTTCACCTCGGCGAAGGCGTCGAACACCAGGAGGGTCTTCTTCAGGCCCGCAGCAGCCAGAGCGCCCACGAGGGCGTCGTCCAGCAGGTCCACGAGGGGCTTGACGTTGAAGCCGCCCAGCATGGTGCCCAGCAGCTCCGTGGCCTTCTCCCGGCTCACAAGGGGGACCGTCTCCTGGCCCTTAGCCACGCTGGCCAGGAAGGCCGCCTTCACCCGGGCGGCATCATCCACGCCAGCGGGGACCCGGTGGGTGAGGAGGTCCAGGAGGGTCTGCTCCTCGCCGGCGGGGGGATTGCTCAGCAGGTCGGCCAGGGCGCTGGTCTGCGCCTCCGTAAGGGGAAGGGGCGGAATGCCCTGGGCAGCGCGTTCAGCGACATGTTGGCGGTAGGCTTGAAGCACGGTCGTCTCCCCAAAAAGCCGCAGGGCGGGCTGGAATCTCCCATTTTACATCCCCTGGCGGTCCTGGACAGCCGAGGATCCTGCCGGGGCTGGACAGGCATCAATTCTAGACAACCAGATCCACGGCTTACCTTCCCCTTCCCAATCACCGATTGAGGAAGAGAGGTAAAGGGGTGGGGATGGCCATAAAGCGCATTCGGGTCGATGAGCTGAAAACCGGGATGTATGTCCACGACCTGGACTGCGGCTGGCTGCAGCATGGCTTTCTGCTCCAGCGGTTCCCCGTCAAGAGTCCCGGCCAGATCCAGAAGCTGCAGGAGTACGGGCTGAAGGAACTCTACATCGACACGGAGCGCGGGCATGACGTGGCCGGTGCCCCCACGGAGGGCCAGATTAAGGCCAGCCTGCAGCAAAAACTGAAGGCCACGGCCAATGAGGGGGCAGCCCTCGCTCCCTCCAGAGTCTCCCAGCGGGAGGAGGCGGCGGCCGCTCGCCATATTCTCGGAGAGGCTTCCGAGGTGGTGGACGACCTCCTCCACGATGTGCGCCTGGGCCGGCAGGTGAACCCGGCCAAGGCCGGCCCTCTGGTGAAGGAGATCAGCGACTCCGTGTTGCGGAACCCCGGGGCCCTGTTGAGCCTCTGCCGGATCAAGGAAGCTGACACGTATACCTTTAAGCACTGCGTGAGCATCTGCGCCCTCATGGTTTCTTTCAGCAACGCCATGGGGATGGACCAGGCCACCGTCCAGGAGGCCGGTCTTGGGGGCCTCTTGCATGACATCGGCAAGATGAAGATCCCCAGCCGGATCCTGAACAAGCCCGGGAAGCTCACGGAGGATGAGTTCACCATCATGAAGACCCATGCCCCCGAGGGTGTGGACCTCCTCCTGAACACGCCCGGCCTCTCCAGCCTGACCATCCAGATCGTGGCGGAGCATCATGAGCGGATGGGCGGAGGGGGGTATCCCCGGGGCCTGGTGGGCGAGCGAATCTCCGAGATGGGCCGCATGGCGGCCATTGTCGACGTCTACGACGCCCTCACCTCAAACCGGGTCTACCACAGGGGCCAGGAGCCCACGGAGGTGCTCCGGAAGCTTCTGGAGTGGAGTCACACCCACCTTGATGGGGATCTGGTCCAGCACTTCATCCGGGTCCTGGGGATCTACCCGGTGGGAGCCCTGGTGCGGCTTTCAAGCGACCGACTGGCGGTGGTGGTGGAGCAAGGAGAGGACCTGCTGCGCCCCACGGTGCGCCTGGTCTACAACATCCTCCACCGGCTGCCGATCCGGCCCCGGGACCTGCACCTGGAACACTCCCAGGACCAGATTGTGGACTACGAGGACCCTGAGGTCTGGGGCCTGCACCCCGTGACGTTCCTTTAGTAGCCTGCGGCTTGGCCATCCTTCCGGGATTCCGAGGCCCCGAAGAACACTTTCTGCTTGGGGTCCCAGCGGATGCCCTGGTAGCCGCCGTAGCCGCCGAGCAGCCAGGATACGCCGTGCCCCCGGTTCATGAGCTCGCGGACGGTCTCGTAGGGAAACCCGCTCTCCAGCTGGATCGTACCCGGCAGCTTCCCCTTCTCTCCGGTGGGTTCAGGCGAACCATCGTGGCTCATGCGCGGGGCGTCTCCAGCCTCCTGGGCGTTCATGCCGAAGTCCACCATGTTCATGACGATCTGGGTGTGCCCCAGGGGCTGGAACTCGCCGCCCATGACGCCGTAGCTCAGAAAGGGCTCCCCGCCCTTGGTGATGAAGCCCGGGATGATGGTGTGGAAGGGGCGCTTCCCGGGGGCGTAGGTGTTGGCGTTGCCCTCTTCCAGGTTGAAGAGCTCACCCCGGTCCTGGAGGCAGAAACCCAAGTCGCCGGGTGTCATGCCGCTGCCCATGCCCCGGTAGTTGCTCTGGATCAGGCTCACCATGTTGCCGTCCCCGTCCGCTGTGGTCAGGTAGATGGTGTCCCCTTCCTTCAGGGGCGGGTGGCCCGCCTCCAGGCGGCGGGCGGCGCGGCCCTCGTCGATGAGGGCGCGGCGCTGGGCGGCGTAGTCCTTGGATAACAACCAGGTCAGGGGCACCTTCATAAACGCGGCGTCGGCGTAGAACTTCGCCCGGTCCTCGAAGGCCAGCTTCTTGGCCTCCGTGAACAGGTGGATGTGCCGGGGACTGCCGAAAGGGATCTTGGCGAAGTCGTAGCCCTCAAGGATGTTCAGCATCTGGAGGGCGGCGATGCCCTGGCCATTGGGGGGCAGCTCCCAGACGTCGTAGCCCCGGTAGTTCACTGACACCGGCTCCACCCAGTCCGAGTGATGGGCGGCGAAGTCCTCGTAGCTCAGGAACCCGCCCTGGGCCTTCATGTAGGTCTCGATCTTCCGGGCCACTTCCCCCTTGTAGAAGGCGTCCCGCCCCTCTTTGGCCAGGAGCTCCAGGGTGCGAGCGAGGCGGGGATTGCGGAAGACCTCGCCGCTGCGTGGGGCCCGCTTGCCATCCACCGTGTAGGTGTCCAGGAAGCCGGGGAACCGGCCCAGAGAAGGAACGCTGCGGTCCCAGTAATAGGCGACCAGCTCGGAGACCGGGAACCCTTCCCGGGCATAGCGAATGGCCGGTGCCAGCACCTGGGCCATGGGGAGCTTGCCGAACTTCCGGTGCAGCTCGAACCAGCCGTCCACGCAGCCGGGCACGCTCACGGGGAGTGGCCCCTGGGGCGGAATGTGCTTCAGGCCAAGCTTCTTGAAGTGCTCGAGGGTGAGTGACTTCGGCGATCGCCCACTGGCGTTCAGGCCGTGGAGCTTTTTGCCCTTGGCCTCCCAGACCATGGCGTAGAGATCGCCCCCCATGCCGCTCCCCGTGGGCTCCATAAGGCCCAGGGCCGCATCGGCGGCGATGGCCGCATCCACGGCAGAGCCCCCCTGCTTGAGGATGTCCAGGGCGATCTGAGTCACCAGGGCTTGGCTGGTGCAGGCCATGCCGTGCTGGGCCGCCACCTCGGAGCGGGTGGCGAAGGCCCGGCCGGTGACGCGGTCCCCCGCCCCAAGGGGCAGAGAGACCGCAAGTCCAAGGGTGACCAGGATTCGGAGCGATGCGCTGGACATGGGTCCTCCCGGGCCTTGCAAAAAGCGACTGCTTGGGATTTAGTCCATCGAGCCGTCAGCAGCGGGCCAGCAGGTCGCGTCGACCCGGCGGGCCGGGGCGGCTGCGGCCGCCGGAGCGGCGCTGGAGCCAGCCTTGCTGGGGTCCAGGATCTTGGTGATCTGGTCCTTGAGGTCTTCCAGGTGGGTGCGGGGCCCCTTGGCGGTGGCCTTGGTGGCCAGGGCCTGGATGGCCTTCAGCTCGGCGCGAACAGCACCCCGGGTGTCGTCGCTCTGGTTGATCGCCAGGGACATGCCCTGGCCGCCGGCGGCCATGCTGGGGGCGGGGGCCTGGTTCAGCAGGTTGCCCAGAATCTCCAGATAGGCCCGCTGGAGGTTGCGCCGGTAGGCGTCAACCTTAGGCGCGGGGCTGCTGAGCTCGGTGTAGATGCCTGCCCGCAGGTCTGCCAGGAGGGTGGCGATGGGGTAGGCCTTGTTGCCCATCTGGACTTCCTGCTCTTCCAGGCGGCTGAGGCGGGAGCGGTCAAGCAGGCTGCCGAGGATGCTGCGCTGAGCAGCCAGCAGGCGCAGCTGGCCGCTGCCGGACTCGAGCTTCCCGAGGATGGCGGGGTCCAGGATCCAGGTGGGGGTCTTCAGGATGGCACCGCTGAGGTACTTCACTGCCTCGGCCTGACGGGCTGCAGAGACAGGGGCAAAGCGCCCGCCGGCCTGGCCGCCGTGCTTGTTCTCCGCGTCGTAGCCGCCCACCAGCATGGCCACATGACCCAGCTCCCGGCGCCACTGGCCCCAGGTGGCATCGTAGAGGTGGCTGAGCTCCCGGAAGTCACGTCCCTCGTGGAGGGTGGCCTTGGGCAGCAGGGCCAGGACCCGCTGGAGGTTCTTGGTGCCGAGTGTGGTGGCCTTCACAGGATCCGCATCGCCCACGGCCTCGGTCTGTTCGCCGGGGTCGATGCCCGTGGCGCCGGCGGTGGAGAAGCGCAGCCAGGGCTCCTTCTCCTGAATCTTCAGCCAAGCGTTGAGGGTGGCCTTCTCGGCATCCGGCGTCTTGGCCTCGGGGATGGGCGTGTAGCCCCACTTCACCGCGAAGACATCGTAGGGGCCGATCTTGGGCAGCAGGTCTGCCGGGTCGAAGGCATCCTCTGGCTGGACCACATAGTTGAAGCGGCAGTAGTCCATCAAGGTGGAGACATGGCCCATCTTCTTGACCCAGGACTTGTCCCGGATCTTCTCGAAGGGGTACTGGGAGCTGGCCTTGAAGTTGTGGGGGAAGCCCAGAGAGTGGCCCACCTCGTGGGTCACCACGAAGGCCAGCAGATCGCCCATGAGGTCATCGGGCAGGGGCAGGGTCTGAGCCCGCTTGTCGAGGGGGGCGACCTGGGTGAAGTACCAGTCCCGCTGCAGCTGGAGGATGTTGTGGTACAGGACGATGTCGGCTTCCAGGATCTCCCCGGTGCGGGGGTCGCTGATGTGCGGGCCATAGGCATTGGCCGTGGTGGATGGAACCCACCGGATGACGGAGTAGCGGGCGTCCCCGGCATCGAAGTCTGGGTCTTCCTCGGGGCTGGGGGCGGGCTTGGCGACGATGGCCCCCTTGAAGCCAGCGGCCTCGAAGGCCGGCTGCCAGGCTTCCACGCCCTTCTTGATGAAAGGCACCCAAACCGAAGGGGTGGCCCGGTCGATGTAGAAGGTGATGGGCTTCACGGGCTCACTCAGGGCCGCTGCAGGGTCCTTCTTCTCGAGGCGCCAGCGGGTGATGTAGGTGCGTCGGCTGGCCTCGTGGTCGGGCCGGCCATAGTCGGTGTTGCGCACGCTGAAGAAACCCAGACGCTCATCGGCAACGCGAGCGAGCATGGGCTTTTCCGGCAGCTGGACGAAGGAGTAGAACATGGTCACCGAGCCGCTGGTCCCGGGCCGCAGTCCGGCGGAGGCACCGGCGGGGCCCTGGACGCCGGCGGCGCCACCCTGGCTGAAGGGCGTGCTGTAGGTCTGGACGGCCTCTACGTTGAGGTTGGCCGGGAAGGCTTTGACTTTATCCAGGTAGCTGCGGGAGGCGTCAAAGGACTGCGCGCCCAGCAGCTGCCGGGCGCTGAACTCCTGAATCTCGGTGGTGAACAGACGGCCCACATCGATGACGGGGGCCCCATCCTTGGCGAAGGCTTCCACCGGGAAGCTCATGAGGATGGTGTCGCGGGTGGAGGCTGCTACCGCAAGGGCCACGGGCTGTGTGGGGTCGGCTACCACGCTGTGGGAGACCTGCTGGAGCAGCACCCGGTTCTCCTTCACCACCCAGCGGATGACTGTGTGGCTCAGCTCCCGGCCAGCGTGGTCGATGTTGGTCGGGGTCTGGTTGGCGGAGACCACCAGCAGCAGCTCCTGCCCCAGGCGGGCCTTGGGCACTTCGAAGTAGGTCTTGCCCTTCACCTGGTGCACCTTGATGAAGCCGTCCTGGGACTTGGCCTCGGCGGTGATGACCTTGTCGTAAGGCTTGGGCTCGGCGGCATCTGGAGCCGCGGCAGGGGCGCCACCAGCGCGCGCAGCCTGGGCGGGGGCTCCCGCCGAAGGGGTCGGCTGCTGCGGACTGCGCTGAGCAGAGAGGAGGCTGGCGGCAAGGGCCAGGGTCAGGCTGGTGAAGCGGCGAGGGTTCACGGAGAGCTCCAGGTGGGTTCCAGATCCCCATGAAACCACAGTTGCATCGCATGATGATGCTCGATTTTCAGGCGCCGCCAGGGGCTCCTCCAAGCGGCGAGTCCGACATGGGAGCATGGGGGGTGAAGGAAGGGATCCCATGTCCAAGGCGCCGAGCACCCAGGCCACCCGATTCCTGAAGCAGGCGGGCATCGCCTACACCGAGCACCTCTACCGCTACGAGGAGCACGGCGGGACGGCGGTGAGTGCGCAGGCCCTGGGGGTGGCTGAACACTGCGTGGTGAAGACCCTGGTCATGGAGGATGACCGGGGGGCACCGCTGATCATCCTGATGCACGGTGACCAGGAGGTGAGCACCCGGGAGCTGGCCCGCCAGATGGGGGTCCGCTCCGTGCGGCCCTGCGATCCGGCCACGGCCCAGCGGCACAGCGGCTACCTGGTGGGTGGGACCAGCCCCTTCGGCACCAAGAAGCCCATGCCGACCTACGCCGAGGCCTCGATCTTCGACCTGGACCGGATCTACATCAATGGTGGGAGCAGGGGCTTCCTGGTGGGCTTACATCC
>Ga0194057_10001626_pt1 | contig 11238 bp, 6 predicted proteins | sample SepL4415m_MetaG_FD_155474 | JGI IMG/M metagenome (GOLD analysis project Ga0194057, IMG submission 155474) | Anoxic zone freshwater microbial communities from boreal shield lake in IISD Experimental Lakes Area, Ontario, Canada - Sep2016-L442-15m | ecosystem: Environmental > Aquatic > Freshwater >...
AGGCGCGCCTTCAGCGCCTTGCTGCCCATGCCGATCATCGGCCCGGGAAGGCGGTGGCGGTTGGCCAGCACCTGGTCGAGGGCATCCACGAACCACGTGATGTCGTCGTCTGAAATGACGAACGGTGGCATCAGACGGATGATCGGGTCGTGGTTCCCGGTCACCTGAGTGAGCACGTGATGCCGATCGAGCAGCGGCATCACCACCATCTGGGGAAATAGGCCTTCGTGGGCAGCATTCAGGGCCTTCCATGCAACGCGCCGAGTGCCCTTCGGTGGTGGCTGCAGCTCGATCGCCACCAGGCAGCCCATTCCGCGGGCCTCTTTCAGCACGTCATGCCGACTGCGCAGGGAGTTGATGCGGTCCACCAACTTGGCGCCCTGCACAGCACTTCTGGTCACCAGATCATCGGCGTCGAGGACATGGAGCGTGGCGAGGCCTGCGGCCATGGCCAGGTTGTTGCGCCCGAAGCTCGACGAATGCACCCAGCAGCGCTCCATGCTGCTGAATACCGACTGGTAGATGGCCCGACGGCACACCATCGCCGCCACCGGCACATACCCACCCGACAGCGCCTTGCTGGTGCAGATGATGTCCGGCTCGAGCCCCCAATGCTCAAACGCGAACATGCGGCCGGTGCGACCCCACCCGGTTGCTACCTCGTCGCAGATCAGCAGGGTGCCGTGGCGCTGGCACAGGTCCTGCACGCCGCGCAGAAAGCCCTCCTCGGGAATACGCACGCTGTGCCCTGGCAGGCACTCGACGATGACCGCTGCGGTCTCATCACGGGCCAGCACACGCTCCAGCGCCACCAGATCGCCGGCGGGCACCTCGTCCCCGGCCAGCAACCGACCAAACCCCTCGCGAAACTCCTCGTTGCCCATGGCCGACAGCGCGCCGAGCGTGAGCCCATGCCAGCCGCCGGTGAAGTGGGCGATGGAATCGCGCCCGGTGTGGGCGCGCGCAAACTTCATCGCCGCCTCCACCGCCTCGGTACCCGAGTTGCAGAAGTACACAGCGTCGAGGTGGGGAGGTGTGCGCTGCACGATGGCCTCGGCCAGCAGGCCCGAGAGCAGCGCGCAGTCCATCTGCACCATGTTGGGCAGGTCCATGTCAAGCACGTCGCGGATGGCACCCGCGACCACGGGGTTGTTGCGCCCGACTGCCGCCACGCCGAAGCCCCCGAGCATGTCGAGGTACTTCACGCCGTCGGTGTCCCACAGGTGCGCTCCCTCGCCGCGGGAGTACACGCGGTCGAACCCGATGGTGCGGAACACGTCAACCAGCGTGGGGTTCACGTACTGCTCGTGCAGTTCGTAGTTCTCGCCCAGGCGATTGGCGACGATGCCCTTGAGGTCGTAGGCCACGCGTGCAAGGTAGCGCCCGAATCGTCCTTCCATATCCATCAATGTGACAAGAACGCTCCTTCCTCTTTGGGCCGCCGCACGCCACACTGGCCGCTGCCCGCGTCTTGCCGACCCTGGGAGCCCTGTGGAGGACACCCGCACCGCCCGCACGTCGTGGCCTCTCGAGGCCGCTCGTCGCGTCGCCATCACATGGCGGGCGCACCGGGTGCTGCGGATCGTGGTGCTCATCGGGGTCGCCGTGGCGATCAACCTCCTCACGTGGCCGTCGGTTGGGGTATCGCCCCAAGATGGGCTTGATGGCTCATGGCAGATCGGTTTGCATCTGGCGGCTGATCAGGGGCTCCAGTTCGGCCGGGACATCGGCTTCACGTACGGCCCGCTCGGGTTTCTGGTGTTTCCACTTCTGGTCACGGGGCCCACCTATGCACTGGCATTCGTCGCCACGTTTGCGATGCGGGGGCTGCTGGTGCTGGCGCTGGTGGTCACTGCGCGCCGTGGCCTCGGCAACGCGGCCATCGCCATTCCCATCGCGTACGCGGCCAGCGCGTTGCTGTTCACGTTCCCCTCAGAGGTGGGGGGGTTGCTGGCCCTTGTGGTCGCCCTCATGTTCATCCAGCAACCGGTGCAGACCCCGCGTGCGGCGTTGGTGGTGTCAGCCCTTCTCGGCGTGGCCACGGTGCTCCTGCTTCTCATCAAATTGGATAGCGGGATGATCGCGATCGCTGTGCTTGGACTCACCTCATGGATACAGGGGAGGGGCCGGGCCCTTGCGGCGTGGGCCATCGCCGGGGTCATCGTCGCATCGGCGTTGTGGCTGGCCACCGGCAACAGTCCCTTGGCGGTGCCGCGCTGGATTTCGTGGTCCGCCCAACTGGTGTCTGGCTACTCGGGCGCCACGATGCTGGAGACCCCCGGTCGGGCGTGGGAATACGCGGTGTTCCTCGCGCTCGCGGTCGTACTCATCGCAATGAGCACCTACGCATGGCGCACCCGCCCGCTTACCCAACGAGTGGCGCTCTCCGCGGTGCTGGTCGTGGGCATCTGGGCCACCTTCAAGCACGGCTTCGTGCGGCACGACACCCACGCTCCCTTTGCACTCCTTACCATCGCCGTGCTGCCGGCTGTGGTGGCATGGAGGAGCACCGCACTCAGGGTTGCTGCCGTCGCCATGGTGGTGGTGGGCTTTGCGTTCGCCATTCAATCCACGGAGCAGCCCACGTCGCATCTCCTTGACCCCCGGGGGCGCGTCTCGAGTGCATATGACCAGGCACTCCTCATTGTGGATTCCGATGCACGGGCAGCGCAGTTCACCGCCGACCGCGCGTATCTCCGCAGCCGGCTCGGCGTGCCCACAGCGATGCTGAGGACCATCGGTCGCTCCGGGGTACACATCACCCCCTACGAGGTTTCGACAGCGTGGGCGTACAGCCTCAACTGGAAGCCGCTGCCGCAGTTTCAGTCGTATTCCACGTGGACCACGGTGCTCGACAAGGTAAACGGCGACGCGCTCCGCGGCGCACATGCACCCCACTTCGTGCTGCGGGCTGACGTGGCGCGCACGGACGAGCAGTCGCCGATCTGGCAATCGCCGGATGAGAATCTCGCCCTTCTGTGCCGGTACCGCCCGGTGATGACCGGCGGCCGGTGGCAGCTGCTCCAGCGGGGCGCCAACCGCTGCGGCGTGCCGGTGCTCATTGGCATGGCTGCTGCCCGCGCCGGGCGTGCCACGGACGTGCCGAGGGCGGGCGTCAATCGCATCGTGTTCGCTCGCATGCATTGGAGCCCCGATCTGGGCGAGCGGGTGCTGTCGGTACTGTTCAAGCCATCGCGTGTTCCTGAGATCAGACTGACCGGGGCGTGGGGGAGGGCGCGGTTCAGGTTGCCCGCGGCGCTTCTCGACGCTCCGCTCGTGCTCCGTGCACCTGCCCCCCCGGGCCTCCCCGCACGGGCGGCCAAGTTGCTCCGCACCGATCGCATGACCCTGCTGTATCCGCCACAGGCGGGGGTGGACTTCTACGCAATGGCGCTGCGGCCGTAATCACAACGCCCGCTGGGACCCACCCGGCGCACTGCGCCGGGTGGGGAGCCCCCTAACGGAACGATGCGACGCCGATGGCGTTCGCAGCCGTGCTCGACGTCCCGCCCGTATTGGCACACATCCAGGCCGCGACAAAGCCCGTGTTGTACGGGGCCACTGTGGCACCGGGGTACCCGGCAGCGCAGACTTTGGTGCCAGAGACGGCCACTGGGTCAGTCCAGGCTGAGCCCGGAGCCGACGTGATGCCCAGCAGGGGCCAACTGGTGCCCTGAAAGTTCGCACCGCCCAGAAGGACTGCCGCGACACCCTGCGGGTTAACCGCCGATGTCAGCTGCAGCGCTGTCCAGCCACTGGCGCTCTGCGGCAGGGCGATGCTCAGCGGAGCGGTCAGCGGAGCGCCCACGGGACCCCGTGCCGCCGAGATCGCCGACGAGTCGCTGGCGATCCATGCCAGAGATGCGGTGGCGTTGGGTGCGCTTCCACCGGCAGCAACCGTGATAGCCCTCGGCACGTTGCGAACAACCACGCCCGACGACAGCGTGGTGGGAGCAATGACCTGAAGCACCTGCGGCGCACTGAATGTGCCGGTGGCCCCGACGCGCTGCATGGCCACAACCCCGGTGCTGGTTCCCGTTGATGAAATGACACCTTCCGGCGTCACGGTGGTGGCATATGCGATCACCGCGTCCCCTGCGGGGTCGACGGCCGCTGCGAATGGCGACGTGGTCCACACGCAGCATGCGCCGTGAGCATCGGCCGCACCGGCGACAGGCTGGGGTGAGAGTGCCTGCAGGGGTGTCCACGACGACGTGCTGGCCGGGCGGGTCGTCACGTTCAGAATGCCGTCGCCGGAGCGCACGAGGGCGGTCATGTTGCCCAGCGAGTCGGAGCCCATGCTGATGGTCGGCTCTCCACCCACCGACGGCGCGGCAAATGGCAGCAGGTTGGTGGGCACCTTGCCGGCGGCCACGAGGCCACCGAATGCGCGTCCGGTGCTGGTGGAGAGCGCCGATGAGATGCCGTACCACGCTGCACCCGACGAGACCGCTCCGATGTTGAAGGCCGGCACGAACGAGCCTTCGGGGTAGGGGACCTTGATCGGAGGGTTGATGGTGCGTTTTGCAATCGCGCTCGTTGCCACCGATCGTGAGCCCGAGGCAGCGGCAAGGCTGCCGCCTCCGGAAACCGGCCACATGGCCGTGAGCTTCGAGCCGACGAACGCGGCCCCAAGCATGGGCGAGGCGTTGGCCGACGTGGAGAGCCACTGAGTGGCCTTGCTTGGCCATGCGGCCGTGGCCGAGCCCCGGGTGATGTCCCAGATCGACTTGTTGGCCGCGCGGTAGAGCACGGCGGGAACACCGGATGCCGTCACCGCCACGGCAATTGGCGACTGCGTCTGGTTGGCCGACGACGCCACGGCGGCGCTGCCGCTGGTGGTGGGGTACTTGGCGGCGGTCCAGGACGCGCCGACTGCCGGTGCCGCAACAACGGCTCCGGCGGCGAGGGTGGCCGCGATCAGTCGCAGGCCTGGGGCAGTAGACATGGTGCTCCTTGGGAGGGGATCGGTCGGTGCATATTAGGGCTTTGGGCAGGGGGATCATCAACAATGCCCTCCATGAGAAGCCACCGTGATCTTGTTGCCAGCGGGTTCAGCGAGACAGCCTCCGACTACGACGGAGCAGTCCGGTTCAACATCGAGGGGGCCCAGCGCCTGGTCATGGCGATCCCCCCCGGCAACTACGACGACGTGCTCGACGTGGGATGCGGCACGGGGTGGGCAACTCAGGCGCTCATCGACCGCTTCAGCCCGGCGCGTGTGACCGGCGTTGACCCGTCCGAGGGAATGCTTGAGCAGTTCGAAGCGAAGCTGGGCGGCATTGACGGCATCGATGTGACCCTGGTGCAGGCGGGCGTTGAGGACATGCCCGTGACCGAGGGGTCGTTCGATCTGGCCATCTGCTCAATGGCCTATCACTGGTTCCCCCGTCGCTGGGACGCGGCGAAGGCCATCGCACAGGCACTGAAGCCCGGCGGCGTGGTGGCCATCCTCTGCTCCGGCAAGGGGGGCGAGAAGGCCTATCGCGACGTCATCGCCGACGTCGAGCCCATCAACTATGCGTGGCTCGGCGCGTTTGACGGCAATTTGCGCGACATCCCCGAGATGGAGGGCTATCTCGTTGCCGCCGGCCTTGACCCCATCGACATATGGATGGAGCGCCGCGTGCGGCACACCACCGTCGAGGCCTATATGGAGCGCATGCGTGTGGTGGCGGGCCACATCATTGGCGACCCGTCCGAGCCGGAGATCGCCGACTGGTTGTCGAAGGTGGAAGAGAAGATGCGCGAGCGATCGGGACCGCGCGGCTGGACCTACGACTTCATGAAGCTGTTCGCCATCGCACGGAAGCCATCGTGAGCCGTCCCGGCCGCGTGGCCGTCGTTTCTCTTGTGCTGCTGGGCGCCACCGCTGCGAGCTCCCTGGCCGTGTACCCGCACCACGACGCGATCCTCGTGGCCGTCGAAGCGCCCATGAGCGGCGAGGGGTCGCAAGATGGGCTCGACCAGTTGCGCGGTGTCGAGCTGGCGGCGCGTCAGGCAAATGCGCAGGGAGGGGTGCTCGGGCGATTCATCAAGGTGGTGCGCGCCGACGACGTCGGTAACCCCGACAACGCGCTCTCGACATTTCGCCACGTGGCCCGGATGAACGCCGACGCGCTCATTGGCCCGTATAACTCGTCGGTCGCCGTCATCAACCTTCCGTCGTATGTGAAGGCTCGCATCATCCCAGTGCAGATGGCATCCACCGACGCCACAAGCGGCATCGGCATCAACGTGCAGCCCAAAACCCGCCAGATCGCCCCAGTGGAAATCGACTGGATCACACGGCAGTGGGCCCCCCGGCATGTGGCGATCCTTGCCGGGCAGTCCACATTTCTTGCCGGGCAGGCCGACCTCATGGAGGCCGCGCTCACCAAAGCAGGAGTGGGGGTCACCCGCATTCCCATCACAGCGGGTCAGGACGATTATTCGGCTGAGGTGGGCGAGGCGCTGGCATCCGGGGCGAACGCGCTCTACGTCAGCACCAAGGTGGCTGAGGGTGTGAAGATCGCCACTCTCCTGGCCGGATCCGGGAGCGAGGCGAAGTGCTTCATGGGCTTCGCAAATCAGGACCCGAGCTTCGTCGAGAAGGCCGGGGTGCCCGTGAGCCAGCGATGTGTGTTCAGCGGCGTGGCCGCACCCACCCAAATGCCCACCGCCAAGGCCTACGTACGTGAATACCGGCGCGCCTTCGGCATTGAGCCCGCCACGTGGGGCGTGTTCACGTACGACTCCGCCCGCGTGCTGTTCAAGGCCATGCGCGAGGCGGGCACCGTGAACTACGCGGCCGTGATGGCGCGCCTGCGCCACACCACCGGCTTCCGCGGCTCCACCGGCACCATCACCATCGATCCGGTGAGCGGTGATCGTCGCAAGGTGGCGGCCACCGTGCTCACCGTTGACGATGCCGGACGCTTCGTGCCCGCCCGCCCCTGACCACCGGCCCCGTGGCCGCCGAATGATGCTGGCGGCGACGGCATGGATTACGAAGTACCGGCAGGGCTGTGGCCCGGCAGGCCGGCCGGCAATGCTCGGGGTTCATGGGGCCGTCGTCGGGGCGAGGGCGACTTGGATGCTGGCCGGGAGTGCAGACGGGGTCGCTGACCTACCCCGCCGGCACCCGCCGGCGGAGCACCATGGGCATGCCGCCGGGGGCCTGAAGGGTGATTCCTGCAGCGGGGAGCACTTCCCCGGGCCCCCGTACGGCCTCCGGGGCCCATCGCTGCGCGAGCAGCGCGACGGCCAGGAGCGCCTCGGTCCATGCGAAGGCCTCGCCGATGCACTTGCGATTGCCCCATCCAAACTCAAACCACACACCCTTCGGGATCCCTGGCGCGGCCTCGTCGAATGCCCCGTCATCATTGATCCAGCGGTCGGGTCGGTAGACCAGTGGATCGGTCCACCACCTGGGGCTGCGATGGAGCGTGAACGGGGATGCGAACACCATGGCCCCGGCGGGGATCGTCCACCCGCCCACCTCCATATCGACCAAGAGGCGACGCCCCTGCGCCCATGCAGCGGGGTAGAGGCGCATCGCCTCCATCAGAATCGCCCGGGTGCGAGGAAGGTTCGGCAGGTCGTCCATCCCGGGATCCCGGCCACCGAGCACAGAGTCCAGCTCCTCGTGCAGCCACGTGGCCCAATCGGGGTTCCAGGCGAGCAGCATCCACGTCCACGACAGCGTGACCGAAGTCGTCTCGTGCGCGGCGAGCACCATGGTCATGGCCTCGTCGCGCAACTGTTCGTCGGTCATGCGCTCGCCCTGTTCCTGCGCCGCGATGAGCATGCTGAGCACATCGCCGGTGTCCCCAGCTGCGCGGTGCTCGTCAATCATCCGCAGGATGGTGGCGTCGAGTGTGGCGAGATCACGCAGGCTTTGCCGGCGCCCAGGGGTGGGGATGCGCACATCGAGCGCGATCATGCGCGGGCTCATGAGAAGCCGCGAGCCGAGGCCCTTCATCACGGCATTCAGGCTCTCGCCGAACTCCTTCGCGTCGCCACGCAGGTCGCTGCCAAATAGCGTGCGGCCCGCGATGAGGAAGGTGAGCTCCGACATGGCCGTTGAGATATCAACCTCAGCGCCGTCAACCCACCCCGTTTCACACTCGAGGGTGATTCTCACCATGTCCCGCGAGTAACCGGCGATGCGCTCGCGGTGGAAGGCGGGCTGCGCCAGTCGCCGCCTTTGCAGGTGCGGCTCGCCGTCGCTTGTGAGCAGGCCATTGCCCACAACCGCCTTCGCGCCGCGTAGCGCCCGGCCCTTCATAACCTCCCGCCCGCGCGAAAACACCTCGACGATGAGCGCGGGATCGGAGAGCATGTAGCAGCGTTCTCCGGGCAGCCGGAAGTATGCAATCTCGGGATAGTCCCGCTCCAACTCCACGAATGCTCCGAGCGCAGTGCTGGGCCGTGCGAAGCGCAAGGGAAACCGCAGCCCCCGCGGCCCGGGCGGCCGCGGCACGTCACGACGCCGATCCTTCGGTGGATCGATGTCCGAATGCGCCACACGTGCGGCAATCGCCCGTGCTGTGGCTTTGAGGTCGGGCGAGATGCTCATCGGGCCAACTCTCGCATAGCAACAGACGAGCTGCCGCCCAGCAAGTGGCTGGTCACGGGTGCAACCGCGCCGCGCAGGGAGTCCCTGCTAGGTGTGGCGCCCCAAGGTGATGATGTGGGACCACACCGTTGACGGGCCGCCGTCCGGGATGAAGGTAATGGCCATGCGCAGGGTGAGGGGTCGGTGACGTAGACCCGTCCGTGATGCCGGCCCGAGCGTGCACCGAAATGTGTAGGTGCCAGCCGAATCGATGTGCGACACCGAGTTGCATCGCGTGGTCCTGCGCGCGCCGCGCGTCGTGGTGCCACGGGCCACCACGGTGCCCGCGCCGGGAAGGGTGACGGCCGAGGTGATGACCACCGAGCGCCGCGTGTACGACGGGCGTGTCGATCGAACCGTGAGCGATCGGCTCTGGGCGGCGGGAGCACTGGGGCGAGGTGCGACGACGATCTGATGTGTGGCGGTGCTGGTCAGGCCAATTCGGTCAGTCACGGTGAGGGACACCGCGTACGTCCCGGATGTGCTGAAGCGGTGCGACACGGAGACACCCGAACCATCGGCAGATCCATCGCCCCATCCCCAGCGGTAGTCAGTGATTGCTCCATTGGTCGTGGTGGAACCGGACGCGTCAAAGGTGGCGTCGTCCCCTGCGAGAACATCGGAAGGGGCGGTGAACGCGGCTGCCGGAGTGGTGCCAAGGAATACCTGTCCGGCGGCACCCCTGCTCATGCCGTCTGCTCGCATCACGGTGAGCGCCACGTTGTAAGAAAAGAACGGGAACTCGTGCGTGATCGTGGGCGAGTCGGTCTCGATTGGGGTGAAGGCGTCGTCGATGATCCACACGTACTTTGCTCCCGGACCGGCATCGGTGATGGCCGTTAACGTCGCTGTTGTGTCGGAGATGCGCGTAGTCGTGAACGACGCCGCAAGCGGCATGGGAGCGAACGGCAACCGGTAAAGGCACTGCCCGGTGAAGTTGCTCCACTCCGGCTGATACCAGTAGGTGCGCCCGTTGATCACCTGGGCCCCGTTTTCCCGGTCACATTTGTCGCCGTTTTCGAGGCCGGTCGCGGTGTCGGCCCATGCCGTCTGTACGTTGACAAGTGGGTCAGTAATGGCCTCGTTGTGCTCGTGACTCAGACCCCCCGAGATGAGGCCGTCCGAGTCACCGTTGGGATGGGTGCCGCCGTCGCAACCCTGAACCCCGGTGACGTAGTTGTCGACGGAGTAGATGATCGGGGAGTCCTCCGGCCCGATGGAGCCATGGAATGCGCAGTAGAGGGGCCTGGTCGAGCCCGCCGAGCAGCTGGCATTCGGCGTGCCGCCGGTGCAGCTCTCGACGTTGGGTGGGGTGATCAGGAAATACTGGTGTCTGATGTCCTTGGGCAGGTGACCGCTGGCAACCACACGGCTGATTTCAGCTTCCATCTGCGCGGTGGTCAGGCAAACGCCGACCTCGCTGCAGCCATTTGCTGGATAGGGCTGGGTGTCAACAATGCGCCCACCGAAGTGCGAGTCGTAGGCGGCCACATTGCCGTTTGAGTCGTTGTACTGGGTCGCGACGGACTCCACATTCTGCCGCCCGGCGCCACCGCTGGCCTGCGACAGGGTGCTGTCGTGCGCCAAGTCGACGAAGTACTGGTCAACCCCATTGGCGTAACCGGCGGGAAAGGCGGAGAGGCCACTGGGGCTCCAGTAGATGGTGTAGTTGGTGTTGGACGGCATCACCGGGCCGCCGTTGTAGTCGAGGTTGTGGAAGGCGAGGTCGAAGGCGGACATCTCCGGTGGCTGGTCGGACCGCACGGGTGCGTACTTGAGGACCTTGCCGCTCGGGAGCGTCATGGTCGCGGCGGTCGCCGGGCCAGCAGCGATACCCACCAACGCGAGGGCGGCGGCGAGGAGGAGGAGCGCACGCCCCAGAAACGAGCGCACCGAGTGGGAGGACGTCGGCATTGCGAAATCAATCTACCTAAGACGCATCCCGGGCCTCGCCGTCTCAGCATGGGAGGTGCTGAGAGAACTCCATCACCCGGCCGATGGGTTTGCAGAAGCGGGCGTGTGCACACCCGGCAGACCACCTGTCACCTCGTAGGCGCCATCACGCCGACGATCGGGATGATCCGTCAAGACGGGGCCGGCGCACAGTCAGCGAATCGTGACATCCGCGCATACGCGCGCATGCCACCCCGGGATTGTGCGGTGGTAAAGTTTATTTCCACATTGCGAACTGGAGTAATAATAGAGTCCGCAGCGCAGCGCAGCGAATCGAGAGCGTGGTGGTCCATCGGCACTGAGGCGCAGGACGTGATCAATCATCGGAGCCAGCAAGTCGCGACACGGCCGGATGCTTCAGCCGCCGTGAGCCGGATGCCTTCGTCGTCGAAGCCGTCGCTCCGGCCAGGCGCCGATCCAATGCCCCACCCACCGGCATGGGCTCCCGAGATCATTCAGGGTGGGATGGGGGCTGGCGTGTCGGGATGGCATCTCGCCCGTGCGGTGAGCCTCACCGGGCACCTCGGCGTGGTGTCCGGCCTCGGCCTCGACGTCATGGTGACCCGCCAGCTTCAGCGAGGTGATCCCACTGGCGATTACCGCCGTGCACTCGCGCACTTTCCCATCCCGCGCATCGCCCAGCAGGTAATCGATCGCTACTTCGTGGAGGGGGGGATCAGCGAAGG
>Ga0194057_10001627_pt1 | contig 11238 bp, 7 predicted proteins | sample SepL4415m_MetaG_FD_155474 | JGI IMG/M metagenome (GOLD analysis project Ga0194057, IMG submission 155474) | Anoxic zone freshwater microbial communities from boreal shield lake in IISD Experimental Lakes Area, Ontario, Canada - Sep2016-L442-15m | ecosystem: Environmental > Aquatic > Freshwater >...
GTTATGCCGTTACTGAATCCGCCCTAGTCTATTCTCTTTCCGACATGGAGGACATGGATTGCATTGTACGCCTTATTGACGTATTGTCCTTTGTGAAAGAACCAAACTTATCCATGAAAACCATATCAGCCGATCCGTCTATTCTCCTCACTCACCCCGTTGTGGCGCTTGTTGGACGCCCTAATGTGGGGAAATCCGCCTTGTTTAACCGCATTCTCGGTCGCCGCCTGGCCATTGTCCATGAGGAATGCGGCGTCACCCGCGATCGCATCATCGCCAGATCAGAATGGAATGGCAAAAATTTTGATCTGGTCGACACCGGGGGACTCACAAAATTCAACCGGGCAACCAATACCAACATCATTGAGGCCGAGACCCGGCAGCAAGCGGAAGCCGCAATTGAAGATGCGACAATCGTCATCCTCGTCGTCAATGTGGAGGATGGCATCCTCCCGCTCGATCAGGAGGTTGAACGGCTGATCCACCAGAAAGGCACTCCGGCCGTTGTGGCAGTGAATAAATGCGATAATCCCGAGCGTGGCGAGTTGGATGCCGCCCTGTTTGAGCGCCTCGGATTTCCTGTTTTCAGCGTTTCCGCACTCCATAATATCGGGTTGCAGGAACTGCTTGATCATGTGACCAGCCAGCTTCCCCTCGCCCCCCCTGAACCGGTGCATGACCCCTTGAAAATCACCATCGTGGGACGCCCCAACGTCGGTAAATCCTCCTTCATCAACCGCATCATCCGCAAACAGCGCGTCATTGTTTCCGACGTGCCCGGTACCACGCGCGACAGCATTGACATTCCCATGGTCATCGGCAGCGGACCCACCGCACGCCATTACCTGCTCACCGATACGGCCGGTATGCGGAAAATGGGCAAGGTGGAGGGAGCGGTGGAGCGCTACAGCGTCTTCCGGGCTCAAGCCAGCATCGAGCGGGCAGATGTCGTCGCACTGGTGATGGATGCCACGCAAGGCCCAACCGCACACGACAAAACCATTGCCAGCCTGATCAAGGAACACGAGAAAGGCTGCGTGGTCATCATCAACAAATGGGACCTGATGACCGACAAGGCCACCCAGAAAGAATACCTCACTGCCCTCTCACGGGAATTGCCCTTTCTCCACTGGGTGCCCATCCTTTTTGTCTCGGCTAAAGACGGCTACAACGTGCGCCAGTGCCTTGAGGCCATCGACCAGGTCGCTGAACAGATCCAAACCCGAATTCCGACCGGCCTGCTTAATCGCGCCATTATGAAGGCCTACGAACGGGTTCAGCCCCCGGTCATGAAAAATAAGCGCTTTAAAATTTATTATGCCACCCAGCTTGGCATCAAACCCATCCGTATTGGCTTGTTTGTCAACGACCCCAAGCGCCTCCCCGATACCTATCGCGAATATCTGGTTAATGCCATGCGAAAAGCCTTCGGCCTATTAGGCGCGCCCGTCATTTTCATCGCAAAAGAACGGTCTAGAGCCCAATTTGTGGCCAAACCCAAATAATCTAGCTGTTGTATGGCGGATAATTTATATCCACAATGGGTGGTATACAGAAACCCCATATAAACATCGTTTTTTCCACATAGCGACTGGATATATTAGTCATAACGCATTAGCTTTCAAATGCTTATAACTATCTACGACAATTCATATCCGCTTCAGAAAAGTCAAAAATTTTACTTATTTTTAATTGCGTACCACAAGCTGTGGTGGTAACCATAGAGAAGTTGGCCGTGATGGCGCAATATTTTGTACTGATAGCCCAAAAAGCATCAATCCGTTTTTCACAAGTAATAGCTCTAGGAGAAGTGTGTCATGATTGAAAATAAAATCGAATTAACCGAACAGAAATCTTCAAAGGCAAGCCGCTCATCCAAAAGCAAAATGAAACGCAAAGGGATGGCTCTGCGCAGGTTTTTTGCACCTCCGGGCGCAGACCCTTATGAAGGGATCGAATGGAGCCTCCGCAAAGCCTCGATCACCGACGATAAGGGGAAGGTCATTTTTATCCAGGACAATATCGAGGTTCCCAAAGCCTGGTCGATGCTTGCCACGAACATTGTCGCCTCAAAATATTTTTACGGGGGCGCCAAAACGAAGATTCGGGAAAACTCTGTCCGTCAGCTCGTGGATCGCGTGGCCCGCACCATCGCCGACTGGGGCAAGGCGGAAGGCTATTTTGCGACGCCGGAAGATGCGGAAAATTTCTACGCTGATCTCGCCTGGCTCTGCGTCAATCAGTTTGGCTCGTTCAACAGCCCGGTGTGGTTCAACGTCGGTCTTCATCAGGCCTATGGTGCCAGTGCCGACAGCCGCTCCAGTTATTACTTCAATTCCGAACTCAATAAAATCGTTGCATCCCGCGACAGCTACAAACACCCTCAGGCCTCTGCCTGCTTCATCCAGTCGGTAAAAGACACCATGGAAGACATCATGCGCCTCGCCAGCACCGAGGCCATGCTTTTCAAGCACGGTTCCGGGACCGGGACCGATCTAAGCTCACTACGCAGCAGCCGCGAGAAACTCTCCGGCGGCGGGACCCCCTCCGGGCCCCTGAGTTTCATGCGCGTCTTCGACCAGGTGGCGGCGGTGATCAAATCCGGCGGCAAAACACGCCGGGCCGCCAAGATGCAGAGCTTGAAAATTTCTCATCCGGACATCATGGATTTCATCACCTGCAAAACGAACGAGGAGAAGAAAGCCTGGGCACTTATCGATCAGGGCTATGACGGCTCTTTCGGCGGTGAAGCTTATGAGTCGGTCATGTTCCAGAACGCCAACCTGTCCGTACGGGTCACCGATGAATTCATGAAGGCCTTTGAAAATGACGGCGAATGGCAGACCCGCTCTATCACCACCGGCGAGGTCGTGGAAACTCTTTCCGCCACCAAACTGATGCACCTGATAGCTGAAGGCACCCATCTCTGCGGGGATCCCGGCATGCAATATGATTCCACCATCAATAAGTGGCACACCTGCATAAATAGTGGCCGGATCAATGCCAGCAACCCCTGCTCCGAGTATATGTTCATTGACGACAGTGCCTGCAATCTCGCCTCCTTGAACATCATGAAGTTCATGCACGACGATGGAACTCTCGACGTTGAGCGCTTTAGCGCGGCCGTCAGGATCTTTATCATCGCGCAGGAAATTCTGGTCGGGTGCGCCAGTTATCCGACCGAAGAGATTGCCACCAACTCCCACCTCTTCCGCCCGCTGGGTCTCGGCTACGCCAACCTCGGTGCCGTCCTCATGAGTCTCGGACTCCCCTATGACAGCGAAGAGGGTCGTGCCTTTGCCGCCGTGGTCACTGCGCTAATGACAGGAAACGCCTACGCCACCTCCTCGGAACTTGCCGCCGTCAAGGGCACCTTCGAGGAATATCCCAAGAATCGCGAACCCATGCTGAACGTGATCCGCATGCATGCCGAGGCTCTCGTGAACATGGACAGCTCCTTGTGCCCTGCGGATCTCTATAAGGCCGCAGGGGCCGTCTGGGCCAGAGTTCAAACGGAGGGCGCCAGAAACGGGTTCCGTAATGCCCAGGTAACCGTCCTTGCCCCCACCGGCACAATCGGGTTCATGATGGATTGCGACACCACCGGCATCGAGCCTGACCTCGCCCTCATAAAATACAAACAGTTGGCCGGCGGCGGACTGATGAAGCTCATCAACCGCACGGTCGAATCCGGCCTCCGCAAACTCGGCTATAATGGCAGCATCGAGCGCATCCTGAAACACATCGATGACCATGAAACCATCGAGGGTTCTCCCGATCTGAAGGAAGAGCACCTGGCCGTATTTGACTGCGCTTTCAAGGCCAAGAAGGGCGTCCGCTGCATCTCTTACAAGGCTCATCTCAAGATGATGGCGGCCGTCCAGCCTTTCCTTTCAGGGGCCATCAGCAAAACCATCAATATGCCCAAGGAAGCCAAAGTGGATGACATCATCCAGGCCTATATGGATGGCTGGAAAATGGGCCTGAAGGCGATCGCGATCTACCGGGATGGCTCCAAGCGGACTCAACCGCTCAATACCAGTCGCTCCGATTTTGACGGCAGCGAGAAGGGGAACGAGGTCAAACCCAACGGAAGCCCTCAGCCGACGTTACGTGCCCGTATGCCGGCAACACGCAGTTCGATCACCCACAAGTTCGCAATCGCGGGGCATGAGGGATACATGACGGTGGGCCTCTATGAGGATGGCCGCCCTGGCGAACTTTTCATCACCATGGCCAAGGAAGGTAGCACTGTGGGAGGCATCATGAACGCCTTCGGCACCGCCATCTCGCTATGCCTGCAGTACGGGGTTCCGCTTCGCGCCCTGGTTGGGAAGTTCTCGCATAGCCGGTTTGAACCCAGCGGCTACACCGATAACCCGGACATCCCCATCGCCAAGTCTCTCGTGGATTATATCTTCCGCTGGCTGGAATTCACGTTCAACGGCTCTGCCCCGGAACTGGCACTGACCACAAAGAAAGAGGCCACAGCCCTGCCGGTACAACACGCCCCCGTAGAAATATCAGATTCCGAAAAAATGCTCAGCCAGATTCAGAATCAGGAAGACTCCCCCGTCTGTGACCAGTGCGGACACATTACCACCCGTAATGGCGCCTGCTACCGTTGCCACAACTGCGGAAACTCAATGGGCTGCTCATAATTTGGAAATAAGGCATCAAGCGCGCTCACCGTGGGTGACGCGCTTGACTTTCTCTCTATTTCCAGTCGCTATAGAAATCAGGATTTTCTTCGAAAGACGGAATCGCTTGATGAGCTTTTATCAGTGCCTCAAAATGTATTGGCTCACGGCGGTCCACATAGGCCATGAACGGCTCACCGGACTGCCGGTTCGCCTCATAGTCATGCAACAAGGCGACGAGTGCCTGTGGGGCTGCTCGAGCAGGTAACATTCCTGCTGATTTTGAAAATACCGCCCCGGTTTCTTTATCCCGACCACCCAGCATCACTTTATATGTTGGCAGGGAATGTCCTTCATGCCGCATCTGGGCTCCACACAAACCCAACACGGCCAGGGGATGCTGGCCACAGGCATTGGGGCAGCCACTCACGTGAATCATCAGATCGTGCAAAATTTCCGAAAGCCCGGCCTCTTGGATGGCTGCCGCAGCCGCCTTGCCCACGCCCCGCGACCAGCACAAACCCAGCCGGCAGGTGGTCGCCCCGGTACAGGCGACAAAATGCTCTACCTCGCAGGGGGTTACCATGTTCGTCGTCAGCCCCTGCAATGCCGCTACCAGGGCTGGCAACTTCTCCACTGGCACCGAGCGCATGATCAGGTTCTGATCCCTTGTAGCGCGAAGGCCGGCCTCACCACTGATGGTTGCGGCAATCCCCGCCAGCGCCTCAAGGTCGGCGGCAGGTAACACCCCCAGCGGAACATGCAAGGGGACACTAACCAACCCGGGTTGTTGCTGGCTTACCACACGTAACCCAGCCCTTGCCGGTGTTGCCGGTTCCACAACAGGCATCTTGGCTTCCGTGGATGAGCGAAGTGTAACAGCCTCCACGCAAAAGGGAACGGCATCGGACTGAACCACCGCCAACTCGGCTTCAAATTGTTCGCGAAACGCTGGTAACCCGATCCGTTCAACCGCATAGCGTAAGCGGGCACGCGCCCGATTCGTCCGGTCTCCCAACCGGTCAAAAAGGCGCCGCACGGTCTCGGCCACACGAACAATTTCCATTGCCGGGATCCATTCCTGCAACAGATCGGCTGGCCTCGACAAGGCCCCCATCCCGCCTCCGGCATACAGCCGGAAGCCCGGAACCCCACCACGCACTTCGGCAATACAACCCAGATCCGTGGCGCGGGCAAACGCGCAATCCGCCCGACAACCACTACAGGCAATCTTGTATTTACGGGGCAGGGTATAACTGCCTGAAAGCAATAACAGGTAATCCGTAATGGCCTGTGCATAGGGGGTCACATCAAACACCTCGGAAGGGCAGACTCCCGCGTAAGGGCATGTCACCACCGTCCGCACCGTGTTCCCGCCACCCCCGATGCTCAGTAATCCCTCCCGCATGAGGCGGCGCATCACTTCAGGCGTGTCCCCGATGCGGAGTCCATGAAACTGGATATTCTGCCGAGTGGTAACGTGCAGCCCGCCATCAGCATATTGCCGGCTGAGAGTAGCGAAAAGCCGGGCTTGCGCCGCAGTAAGCACCCCGCCGGTGAGCCGCACCCGGAGCATAAAGGTGCCGCTTTCACGCTGCTCATAGACCCCGCGCCGCGAAGCCAGTCCCTTGAAAGCGTCAGGCGTTATAGTCCCTGCGTTGAACTGTGCAACATCTTTTGCATACGCCTCAATATCCTGCGCAAAATCCATCGCATTACTGTTTGATAAATTTGTCATGAATAACTAAATTCCATCCCCTTCGCTAACATTTCCCGTATAAGGAATACGTCCCCATTTAACCCGATGCCAGCACCGTTCATGCCCGTAAAAGATACCGATTTTAATCGCTGAATCCAGCAACCCCATGCTTAGCCCCAACTTAAAGGAACCCGTTAACACCCATCCGACCACGGCCGTAATAATGGCCGCCACGACACGCCAGGAGAGGGACTTAACAATGCTTCGTTTATGCGTCTCCATAGAGAATAGTTCCCCGCATTAAATATAGTAATCGAGAATCACCTGTTTTCGCTTTAGCGCCTCGCAAACCGCATCCACCCCAGTACCTACGGCGTCAGAATCCGGTATCGTGACACTCACACGTGGCCCGCCATCGCCCGCTTTCCCTGCCTGCACAAACAGAATTTCATTCGGCTGATTCAGTTGCTCCAAAGTGCGCAAATCGCTCTCGTCCGCGCCGGTGACGGCCGTCACCACAATTTGCCCGGAATCAGTCATAATGCGGGCCAGCTCACCCAGTCGGCGGATAAGTTCATCGCGGGCATCATTCTCGCGGGTTAAATCGGCGTCCAAGCCCCGGATCATGTTCGCCCAACGCAAGCAATAGGTCTTGCAGCCGTTGTGAAACAAACGCTTTTCCAGCGCCGCCGCCATAAGGTCCAACCGGGCGCCATCAAGACCGGTGAACACCACCAGCTTGGATCCGTGCCCATAGGCCTCGCTTCGCTCTGTCGTACTGATCGCACTAGGGGTCCAGGCAAACTCACGCTCCCGCACATGCTCACCCAGGACCGAGGCCTGCTCATGCAGGGGTTCAAGGACAATACCTGCGGCGGCGATTTCAAAATTATCCACCACAACAAACCGCCCCGTATCACGGACGGAATCAATGCGATCAAAGGCGATAGGCCGCACCGTTTCCAGTACACACTCCGCCACATCATGGCGATCCACCTGTTGCTTATTCGCCTCAGTGGTCAACTCGGAGGCATCCAGCACATGGATCACCTTCACCAGATTCACCGATACCCGGGCGGCCCCCAGCTTGAGCTTATAGGTCTTCTGTTTAATCATCGGGGCCTTCCCCATCCAGAAGAGATTCGCCCGGAAACGGGCGCCCACTTCCGGCGCCAGATCCGACAGCCTGGTCATCAGTTCACCAGGCTTGAGGTAGAGTTCGCAATCCAGCGTGAACCCGGTGGCCTCTCCCGCTATAGCCTGATCTTGAGAAGGCCTATTGAAGACCTCGATGGAGGCGATTCGCGCCCGCTTGCCGGACGGCTGGAAAATCACTTCATCCCCACGCTGAACCACCCCCGTGCGAAGCGTCCCGGCAATAATCCGGCGCTCGTCCCCGCTGGCGGTAAACTTGTAAATATCCTGCACCGGGAACCGGAGCGGCCCATGAGTGCCCGGCTGCTCTTTCTCAAACGCATCCAACTGCTGCAACACCGAGGGGCCGTCATACCATCTCATTTCCGGAGCCCGCACCGTCATATTGGCACCGGACATGGCGCTGATGGGAACAAAACTGACAGGCCGGATATTGAGCCGCCGTAAGAATTCGCTATATTCCTTCTTCACCGACTCAAACCGTTCCTGACTATAGCCGACCAGATCCATTTTATTCACAAGGACGGAAATCTGGCGCAGTCCCAGCATGGAGGCAATGTAGCCATGGCGCTTGGAGTTCTCCTTGATTCCCTCATGGGCGTCAATGACCAGAAATGCGGCCTCGGCCTTTGCCGCCCCGGTAATCATGTTGCGCAAAAACTCGACATGGCCGGGCGCATCAAACACCAGATAGCGCCGTTTATCGGTTTTAAAGAAACACCGCGCGGCATCAATAGTAATTCCCTGATCACGCTCGTCCTTGAGGGCATCCAGTAAAAAGGCATACTCAAACGGCTTGGAAGTGCGTTTGCACAATTCCTTCACCTGATCCAGTTTGCCCTCCGGCAAAGCGCCGGTATCGGCCAGCAACCGGCCAATGACCGTGCTTTTGCCGTGATCCACATGCCCTAGAATCACAAGACTCAGGGACTCTAAATCATCTTTTGTTGACATTGTATTCCTCCGCCTTACATGTATCCGTCGCGGCGCAGCGTCTCGAGTCCGCCGCCATCTTCCTTATCCTGCGCCCGCCCGGACCGCTCGGCAATATTGGCAAATTTTCCAGTCTTAAGTTCCATAATGATCTCCGGCACATTGATCGCCTTGGATTCCACCGGCGTCGTGCAGGGATAGCAGCCCAGCGACCGGTAGCGTTTGCCTGTACCCCGGTCGAAATACAGCGAGGTAATGGGAATACTCTCGGCCCCGATATACTCCCAGATATCCAGTTCCGTCCAATCCAGCAGCGGATGAATGCGGACATGCGTGCCGGGAGCAAAATCTGTTTTATACTGATTCCACAACTCCGGCGGCTGATCAGCCACATCCCAGTCGTTCGCCTTGTCACGCGGCGAAAAATACCGCTCCTTGGATCGGCTTCCCTCCTCATCCGCCCTGACACCGACGATCACGCCGGTGAAAGCTTCAGCACTGGTATCAGGGGCATATTTGCCCTGCTGATGATCAAACCGCAAGCGGGGCCATTCGCCAGAAAGCGTATGTTTGAGCGCCTCGCTTTTCAACTTTTTGCAGCATTCAATGCGGTTGAGCACTCCATCCGGATAGGTAGTCCTGGCGGCCAGGGCTTCCTTGTTCTGCCCCACCAGCATATTGAGGCCCCACTCCTGAACCAATCGATCCCGATAGACAATCATTTCGGGGATCTTATAACTGGTATCGATATGCATGAGTGGAATGGGCACATGGCCGAAAAAAGCCTTGCGGGCCAGCCACAACAGCACCGTACTGTCCTTCCCAATCGACCACAACATGACGAGACCCTTGAATTCCCGGTAGGCCTCACGCAAAATATGCACACTCTGTGCTTCCAGTTTTTCCAGATGATTCATTTTATCCTTACCTCCCGTGCAAACCACATTCCTTGTGTTCCGGATTCTCCCACCACCATCGGCCTGATCGGATTGGCTGCCCGGGCTCCACGGCCCGTGTGCAAGGCGCACAGCCGATGGAGGGATAGCCCTGCTCCGTCAGGCGATTGACCGGTAATCCGTGCTTCTTTACATAGGCATCAATATCCACTGTGGTCCAATGCGCCAGGGGATTGATTTTTAAAATCCCGCCATGGGCCGTATCCACCTCCACCACTTGAAGTTCCGTACGGGTCTCGCCATCCTCACGCCGCAATCCCGTAATCCAGGCCTTCAGTCCGGTCAAAGCGCGGCCCAGAGGCTCCACTTTCCGGATTCCACAGCATTCCTTGCGTGCCTCAAGACTTTCACGAAACGAGTAGAGACCACTCTCCCGTTCCAGTTTTTCAATGGCTGAGTGCTGTGGAAAATACCAGTCTATACGGATATTCAACCGGGTTCGTAAGGCTTCAGCAAAGGCATAGGTCTCCTCCGGTAAACGGCCTGTATCCAGTGAAAAAACCCGGACGTCCGGCAGGATGACACTCGCCATATGCAGCAGAACGGCATCCTGAAAACTGGCAGCGATCGCCGCATGAGGATGAAAGCGGTCGAGGGTCCAGCGTATTATCGCCTCCGGCGAGAATCCGGAATTCAGGAGACAGAATTCAGAATCCAGAATCTCCGAAGCCTCTGATCCCGGAATTCTGTTTTTGCCATTTGTTGCGCTTCCCATTTCTGATTCCTGAATCCTGACTACTGAATCCTTTGCTTTCTCCCTCACCCCCCCACGCCCTCAAACAATACGGTGGATAGATACCTTTCCCCGGCATCTGGCAGCACCACCACAATTGTTTTTCCGGCAAATTCATCCAGCTGTGCGAGACGCACGGCAACCGCCGCCGCCGCGCCACACGAGATCCCCACCAGCAAACCTTCCTCTTTCGCCAGGCGTCTGGCAAAGGCCACGGCCTCTGCGCTATCCACCTGCTCCACGCGGTCCACCATGGATAGATCCAGCGTGTCAGGTATGAATCCAGCGCCAATGCCCTGAATTTTATGAGGGCCGGGCTTGATCTCCTGTCCCCCTAATTTCTGGGTAATGACCGGACTTTCCTTGGGTTCCACCGCCACGGACACAATTTTTTTACCCCTGGTGTTTTTGATGTAACGCGAAACCCCGGTAATGGTTCCCCCGGTGCCCACACCGGCCACCAATACATCAACAGCGCCATCGGTATCGTCCCAGATTTCCGGTCCGGTCGTCTTCTCATGAATTGCCGGATTGGCTGGATTCTTGAACTGTTGCGGCAGGAAATATTTGGCGGGATCCGAAGCGGCAATCTCTTCCGCGCGCTTAATGGCGCCCTTCATTCCTTCCGCACCAGGAGTGAGAATCAGATTGGCCCCAAAAGCGGCCAACACACGACGTCGCTCAATGCTCATTGTTTCGGGCATGGTCAGCGTCAACTTGTAGCCACGGGCGGCCGCAACATAGGCCAACGCAATCCCGGTGTTGCCGCTGGTGGGCTCAATAATCTCCACACCGGGCTTCAATACACCGCGTTTCTCCGCATCCCAGATCATCGCGGCACCGATACGGCATTTGACTGAGTAGGCCGGATTGCGCCCTTCGATCTTGGCAAGAACCGTCGCCTTGGCCCCCTTCGTCACATGGTTTAATTTGATCAGCGGTGTCCCGCCAATCGACTTCGAGTTATCATCATATATCTTGCTCATTCTTTTTCTCCTTTGTCTCTATTTTATTGTCAAAGATTCAGAATTGCCCACTGCCTACTGCTCACTGCCCACTGCCTACTGCCCACTACCTACTGCCCACTGCCTACTGCTCACTGCCCACTACCTACTGCTCACT
>Ga0194057_10001630_pt1 | contig 11235 bp, 9 predicted proteins | sample SepL4415m_MetaG_FD_155474 | JGI IMG/M metagenome (GOLD analysis project Ga0194057, IMG submission 155474) | Anoxic zone freshwater microbial communities from boreal shield lake in IISD Experimental Lakes Area, Ontario, Canada - Sep2016-L442-15m | ecosystem: Environmental > Aquatic > Freshwater >...
ATCCTGCCCCGCCGGTGACGAGGACGCGGTCCCGTGCCATTGCTACCCCCATCATCGCTTGCCGGTAGTCTACCCTACGCTCGCGTGAGGTCGATGAGTCGTCGATCGCCCCGGCGCAACGTCACGCCGGGCTCTTCCGGCGGCGGGGCAGGCGCACGCTGTCGAGGGCTTCAGCATAGACGCGGAGCATGTTCCGGACCATCCCCTCCATTGAGAAGTCTCGGAGGATCCTGTCCTTGCCAGCCGCTCCCATAGCGGCGCACATCGCAGGGTCGTCGCGCAGACGCGCCAGACGACTGGCCAGCGCGTGCACGTCGCCGGGTGGCACGACGAAGCCCGTCACGCCGTCCTGCACGAGCTCCGGATTGCCGCCGCCATCGCCGCACACGACGGGAAGGCCCAGCGCCATGTATTCCATGATCGAGTTGCTGAGACCCTCGTTGGCCAGGCGCGGGTTCGTCATCAGGACTCCCGCGTTGGCCTGGCGCACCAGCCCGAGGACCTCCATCGCCGGCTGCGGGAAGACGACGACGCCGCGCTCGATCAGATCGTTCGCCTGACTGATGAGGCGCTCACGCTCGGGCCCGTCGCCGACGAGCAGGAAGCGCCAGCCGTCTGAGGCGGCGCTGAGGCGTCTCGCGGCCCCGATGACCACATCGAACTGCTTCACCGGCGTCATGCGCCCTGTCATGATCACCGTGAACTTCCCCGGCTCGGGGCGTGGGCACGCGTGCAGGGAGTCGAGGCGCGACAGGTCGAAGCCGTTGTAGACCAGGCGCCCTTTCTCCGGGCCGATGTCCCATGCGCGCAGGCCTGCTTTGGTGTTCGCGACGACCAGCGTTGAGGAGGCCATGCCGAGACGCTTCAAACGGGTGAAATCGGGTTCCAGCGCGCCGCTCCTGATCATGCCGTCGATGCAAGCGATGCGGAGCAGTCGGCACATGGGTCCCGCCACAAGCGCCGGCATCCAGCCCCAGGCGTGTACGACGTCCGGCCGCCACGACCGCAGTTCCTGCCACAGCCAGGCTGCGGGGAGGGGGTCGAAACGTGCCCGACGCGGGCTCACCACGACAGAAACGCCTCGTTCGCGCAGATAGCCCTCGAACGGCCCTCCATCCATCGCCCACACGCGTGGCTCCCAGTCCCGGGGAAGGCCCGTGGCGAGAAGAGCGAGCTGGCGTTCAAGGCCCCCGTTCGGGAGGTTGTTGAGCAGAAAGAGGACCCTCATCGGGGACCGTCCGGGGCGAGCACGTATGGAGCGAGCCTCATGCGTCGCGGCCCCCACGTGCGCGATGAAGCCAGGCCTGTGAACGACGCGCGGCCGCGGCGGCAGTCACGACCGTGGGCGAGAACACTCGCTCGTGGATCGCCGTGAATCGGGTCAGGCGGTCGCTTGCGGCGAACCCTCGCTTGAACTGGTTGATGCCCCACAGGCCGTCGCCGGGGCGCGCCATCATGCTGTAGCCGACGAGGTCCAGACTTGAGCAACCTCGGCTCTTGGCCCAGCGGGCCGCTTCGAAGACCATAAGATGGCTCGCGGGTAGCTCCCTGTGGCGGCTCGACGAGGGAGTCAGCGGCAAGTAGGCCTTCTCGCCGTACACGACGAGGAGGGCCGCTGCCAGCGGCTCGCCGCCATGCCGGGCGACAAGGATCGTGCCACCCTGGCCTTGCCGCAGCCAGTTGCGGCTGATGCTGGCGATCTCGCTCTCATCGACCTCTCCGACGGGGGAACGTTGGGCGACGTCGCTCTCGAGCCGAGAAAGTGCGGACCAGCCTTGCGGCGTGTCCTCGTGGCAAACCTCGATGCCGAGGCGCAGCGACTTCTTGATGGAACGCTGCGTTGCGGACCGGAACGAGCGTCGGATGTCATCCTCCCCAGGGCCCAGGTCGACCGTCAGGGTCGCCCAGCCGCCGAGGATCCGGCGGCGCACGAGGCCGTGTCGCTCCAGCATGGTCTCCACGTCGTCGCCGCCCTGCGCCAGGGGCAGCGGTGGCTGGAGGCGGAGGCGTGCGACACCGCGGCTGCGGTGCCCGACGAGCCACGCCAGCCACTCGTCGAACACGTCTGCGTCCACGAAGTTCGGTCCCCTGTTGAGCTCCCAGAACGTCTGCCCCGGCACAGGCAGGCGGCGTCGCACGCCGAGCGCCGTGAGACAGACGACGCCGCCGCGTTCCACCCACAGGAAGAACGGTCTGCGAACGCCTGTCCGGCTGCCTTGAAGCTCTACCGTGGCCCACGCGGGATCCTGGAGGTAGTGCGCCGACGGCACTTCGGCGGCGAACGAGCGCCAGGCATCGACCTGCCGCCGGGTCAGCCTGTCGGCGGCGAAATAGCGAAGCGTCGCGGCGTTTCCGGACGTTGCCTCGACGAGCTCGTCGGTCGGCTGTATCAAGCCCTTGTCCCTCACGCTCGTGCCAGGCGTTCAAAGAACAGTATGAGGCGCGGCCCCTGCAAACTGTACTGGAAGCTCTCTTCAGCGACGCGCCGCCCTGCCACACCGATGATCGCGGCCTGTTTCGGGTCGGCGGCGGCCTCCGCCATCTTTGCAGAGAACGCGACGATCTCGTCGCTCAGCGCCACGTAGGCGGTCTCGCCGTCACGGAGGTAGCGTCCGACCTCACCAACGTTGGTCGTGATCACGGGTCTCGCCGCAGCCAGGTACTCGCCGATCTTGGTCGGGAAGCGAGCCCGCGAGCGCTGTTCGTCGTGGAGGGGGGCCAGCAAAGCAGCGGCGTGGCGGTAGAGGACGAGCAGTTCGTCTCGGCTGATGTGGCCTCTCATCTCGACCCTTGGGTCGTCGAGAAGCGGCCGCTGTCCCTGCAGGTCGGCGAGCCAGCCTGCCCGCTCGGCATCCACGCCGGTCACCACCAACCTGAGTGCGGGTTGCTCCTGCCAGAGGAGTCCCATTGCCGAGAGCAGGTAGCAGGTGTCGCGCAAGTAGGAAGCCGAAGCCGCATAGACGAAAGTCCGGCTTCCCGCCGGATACGGGGACGCCTTCTGCTCTGACGTGTCCACGACGATGGGAACCTCGATCACCCTGACTTGCCGCCGGATCCGGATGGCCTCGACCGCAGCCCAGTCGGCGAGCCATCCCGAAATCGCAATGACCCCAGACACGGAGTCGAGATGCGAGAAGAACCGGGTCCATCTGTCCGGAAGCCAGGCCGGCAGGCTGCCCGAGTGTTCATTGAGCTGGCTGACGACGGGCACGTTCATGCTCGTGAGGTAGCGGCGCATCAGCCAGACGCCGGGTCGCCACGAGTGGGTGCTGTCGACAAAACAAACGCAGTCCAGCCTTCCCCGACGGCGTAGGCGAGCCAGCTCATGCAGCGCTGTCACGAATCCCTGAGCCTCCCGCCAGCGGCGCATGATGAACGAGTTTGAGCGGACCGTGGTACCGGGTGTGTACAGGAACCTGATTCCATCGCACTCTCCGCGCACAAGGTGGTTGAGGACTCTGCCCGGGAGCTCGCTGACACGGGTGCACAAGACGCCGACATCCGCGCCTTGCTCAACGAGGGCTCTTCCGAGCAGCCGCACGCGGTTGGTCGCGGCCGTGCCTTCGGGGAAGCCCAGTGACCGGGCGAGGAAGACGATGTGGAGAGGCCGGTCTGAGTTTCCAGCGGTCGTCACCGCACCCTCCACCGCCCCTCGGAGAAGTCGTACTCGACTCGGGCGTGTCGATACCACGGGCACAAGCTCAGTTTCCTTGCTACCCTTTCGAGCTGGTACTTCTGACCGAAGCGGTCTCCCACTGCCCGGATCACCTTCACCCTGCGGAGCGTGCGCCGGTCCTGTCGGTCGACATAGCGCGACATCAGCCGCGCAGCCTCGGGGACATAATTGACACGCGCGCCGAGACGGTCGCCGTGAACGCGAAAGCCGCCGAGGACCGTGGGAACGTGATACAGCTTGGCCAAACTGAAGAAGCGAAGCCAGAGATCGAAGTCCGCTGCGTACCGCAAGCTCGCATCCAGACGTCCGCCGGCGCGCTCCCACAGGCTGCGCCGCCAGAAGACCGACTCCTGCTGGATCCATCGGTAGTCGCCTGCCAGAAAGTCGTACGCATTGCGGGCGATTCCGCCGACGAGCTTCGGCCCGCCCGAGTGGCCGAGCTCGGTGGGCACGCCCGTGAGCCACTCCACCTGAGGCAGCTCCGAGAAGATGCCGGCGACAGTGTCCAGCGTCCAGGGGTAGTGGACATCGGAGCTGTTGATCCAGCACATGATGTCGCCGCTCGTGTGGGCGAAGCCCTTGTTCAGGGCATCGGCGTGTCCGCGGTCTGGCTCGCTGACCCAGTAGTGCAGGCTTTCGGCGTGCCTCCCGATGATCTCGGCGCTTCCGTCGTTCGACGCTCCGTCGATCACGACGTACTGGAGCTGCGGATAGCCTTGGGTGATGACGGAGCGCAAGGTCGACTCGATATAGTCACTCTGGTTGAAGGACGGAGTGACGACCGATATGGTCGGCGCCGAGGTCACGGGATGTGCGGCGTACACGGCATGATGCATCGCTTTGTTGTCCACACGCCTCCCCTCACGATGTAGGCGTTGGCCGCGAGACCGGTCCCGTCACGGCCCCATCCGTCGTCGGCCAGTCTAGCAAGCCGCGGCCGTCTCCCATAGCATCATAAGCGAGGGTCCCGCCTGTGCACGGTGTTCGTCACGGGCGGCAGGGATGCGGTGGTCCCTCGTCTGCGGCATTCAGCGTCGGTTAGCCGATGCGGGCGGCCGATGATGAGCTCGGCATCGTAACGACTCGCTGGGCCGCCCCCCAGTCATTTCGATCGCAGGCGACTTTCCCCGGCCAGCCACGAAAGTCTATCATTGGGCCTGCAAGATCACAGACTATCCGGTTAGAGAGGGCAGATGCCGCGTCTCACCGTGTCGGCGGTAGTGCCGACCTACAATCGCGCATCACTTCTGGAGAAGGCGCTTCGCACTGCGCTGGCTGAGTGCGAGCCCGGTGATGAGATCATCGTAGTAGACGATGGCTCGACGGACGGCACGGAGGCCGTCGTGCGCGGCTTTGGCCCGGCCGTGCGCTATCTGCGTTCCGAGCACGTCGGGGCCGGCGCAGCGCGAAACATCGGTATCGCGGCTGCGACCTGCGACCTCGTGGCTTTCCTGGACTCCGACGACGAGTGGGTCCGCGGCAAGCTCTCGTGGCAGCGGGCGGTCTTCGAGCACTTCCCGGAGATCCTCTTCGTCTTCAGCGATTTCGGCCGCATCGCCCGCACCGGCGATCGCCTTCATGGGGGATTGCTGGCGGGGAAGGACAGTCAGTCGGGCGCCTGGGACACCATCCTCGGAGACGGTCTGTCGTCTGCCACGATTCCCGGGCTGCCTGCCTCAGCGCCGCCATTCGGCCTGCACATCGGGCGACTGTACGAGATGTATATTCACCGCTGGTGCGTGTTCACGTCGACGGTCGTGGTGAGGAGGGTGGATGCGGGGGACGCCCTTCGTTTTGCCGAAGACGTCCCAACATACGAGGACTTGGAGTGCTATGCCCGGCTTGCCGGACGAGGGCTTGCTGGATTCATGGATTGTGAGACCGCCTGGCAACGCAAGCATGCTGGCCCCCGGCTGACCGACGCCGATCGGGCCATGAGCGCGGACACTGCAGTCAAGATCATCGATCGTGTGTGGGGGGTGGATGACGACTACCTGAGATCGCACCGCGACGAGTTCGAGACGGTCATGGACGGTCATCGGGGCAGCAAAGTCCGGTATCTGCTCCGCTCGAGCAGACGACAGGAGGCGAGACAGGAGTTGGGCCGGTTCTTCCACGCGCCCCTGTCGTACTACGCATTGACCTACCTGCCGAGCAGCCTCATGCGATTCGCGGTGGCTGTGCGCGGTCGTCTTCAGCCGTCCAGCAGATGACATCGTGACCACTTCTCCCGCGTGGAGCATCGTCGAGTACCGTGGCCGCGCCGGGCTGTTGCAGCTCGAGGCTGAGTGGCGACGCCTCTACGCGGCCATGCCGCTGCGCACGAGCTACCACGCCTTTGAGGCCCATCTCGCCTACGTCGACCACCTCATGGCGGCGCCCGACGAGCTCCGTTGCCTCGCGCTCCACGACGGTCGGCAGATGCGGGCCATCTGTCCGTTGGAGCCGAAGGTGGACCGGACGTTGGGACTCCCTGTGCCGGTGTGGGGCATGCCCGCCCCCCCTCACTTGCCACTGCCGGACATCGTTTGCCCCGAAGATGAAGCGCGCCGTGAGTCCATCCCTGCGCTGACCGCCTGGATGCGCCGTGACCACGGAGGCCGGAGGCTTCTGATTCTCGGGCCGCTGCCTGCGTCGTCTGTGCTCTGGGACGGGCTGCAAAGGCTCGACGGAGGCCTTTCCTGCACGGACACGGCGGGGGGGATGCACGTCATCGACTGTGCCGGGTCCTTTGATGAGCTGTTCGCGGGACTCTCGAAGAACTCGCGTCGCATGCTCAAGCGGGCGCGCAAGAAGCTGGCCTTGTTGGAGGATGTGCGTTTCGTGAGCGCCCCGGGCGAAGCAGACCTCGCCACCGAGCTCGAGACCTTCCTTGACGTCGAAGCGTCGGGTTGGAAGGGAGCGTCCGGCACACGCACTGCGATCAGCCTCCGGGGCAATCAGCCTGACTTCTTCCGCAGCCTGCTCCCGACGCGAAATGGCAAGGACCACTTTGAGATCGACGCACTCTACGCGGAGGGCCGATGCATTGCTTCGCAGCTTTGCGCACGGACCGGAAGCGAGTATGCGGGCCTCAAGATCGGCTACGACGAGCACTACTCCCGGTTCACGCCTGGACAGTTGCTCTGCGAGCGGATCATCGAGCGCTGCTGTCAGGATCCGGACATCCGCCGGTTCAACTTCCTCAGTGAGGCTGCCTGGCATCTAGCCTGGCGGCCCGATCTGATCGAGCTGCAGCGGGCCTATGTTGCCCTCGACCCTTGGTTTGGCCGGGCGTTGATCGCCCTCCTGCGTCTGCGCTTCGGGCCAGGGCGCCGCTTCGTGCGCTGGACGCGCAGCGAGTGGGAGCGTCGCCAAGCTGAGCGCGCTCGATCGACTCCGACGCCGTGAGCTCGCGAGTGGCCGGTGTGACCGCGCGCTGCTTGGTCGATCACTCGGGAACCAGGACAGCGATCACGGCTTCACCTCCGGCGGAGCTCGTCTGTGCGTACCATTCGCAAGCATGCGGCTCACGACCTCCTCGCATTGCAGCGCGGCCAGGACTACTGGGATCCACGCGATCTGCGCCGACGGCCGCTGCATGGCCTCTCATCTGTGCCTGCGCACCTACGGCGCGTGTGCAGACCTCAAGACCTGCCACGACGGAGGCGACTCGCGAACGGCACCGGGATTGCTGTTGCTCGAGCGGACGGTTGAGCGCTGCTGCAAGGATCCCGATGTCGTGCGCATGAACTGGCTCAACGCGTCTGTTTGGCGGCGCCCCTGGAACCCCGATCTGGTCACGATGCACCGTGCCTGCGTCGCCGTCGACCGCTGGACAGGCCGGCCGCTCGTCGCCCTCCTGCGCTTCCGCCTCGGGTACGCGCGCCGCCTGGTGCGCTGGATGCGCGCCCGGCGCGAGCATTTCGGGGCCAGGCCGCGGGCCGGAGAGCAATTCAGACGGCAGAGAGCCAGGCCGCGAGGGAGCTGGCGGGTGACGGCTCCTCCCAGGGTGAAGCCGCGGCCGCCATGCTTCCCGGCGACTGCTCCGGTATTTCCGCCGAACCGCGGTGGAGCTGGTCGAGCCGCGCTGGCGGCGGCTCCGTCGCGCTGAGAGGTCGCCGCGTGCAGGCTGATCCGGCGGAGAAGAGCCAGTCCCGAGAATTGACTTGCGCCACGAAGTGCCGCGCAGCTCGTCTGCCAGGGAACGCGCCGTGACATAATGGCTCCCGATCGGGCGCCCCCGGACATCGACAAAGGACCGCATGAGACTGAACAGCTTCCTCAGGAGATGCGCGATCACTGCTCCGGCTGTCGTTGTGGGCGGCGATGATGTGGCCTTGGGCATCGTCCGTGATCTCGGTCGTGAAGGTGTGCCGGTGCTGGCCATGGGCCCGGACCGGCACGGACCCGCGCTCCGCTCAAGGTACTCCTTGCCGTGGCCGTGCGCCGATCCGCACTACGACGAAGAACGACTCATAGAGGACCTGGAGGCTGTCGGATCGAGGCTGCCGCAGCGCGGGGTCGTCTTCCCTGCGCACGACGACTACGTGGTCGCGCTGTCCCGCAACAAGGCCCGCCTTGAGAAGTACTTCACCGTGCCTGTCGCGCCCTGGGAACGCATGAAGATCCTGGCCGACAAGGAGCTGCAGATGGAGCTTGCGCGGCAGGCCGGTATCGACATCCCCATCACCGCCGTGATCCACGGACCCGAGGATCTGGCCGCAGCGGCCGCGGGCGTGCCGTTCCCGGCGGTCCTGAAGCCCGCGGTGCCGCTGGCGATGGTCCGTCGCACCGGGCTCAAGGCGGTGGTCGTCGAGACTCGAGACCGGCTGGATCGCGCCTACGGTCGCCTCAGCTTCTGCGGGTCGCTCTTGCTGCAGGAGGTCGTGCCCGGCGGGGACGAGGAGGTCTACATCGCGGGCACCTACCACGACGCCGCGTCGCGTCCTCTCGCGCTCTTCACTGGTCGCAAGCTCCGTCAGCATCCGCGAGGATTCGGGGTGACTCGTCTCGGTGAGAGCAGGTGGTCCCGGGAGCTCGTGGACCTCACGCTCAAGCTGCTGGCGCAGGTCTGCTATCAGGGGGTCTCCGACGTCGAGTTCAAACGTGACCCAAGGGACGGACGGTTCAAGCTCATGGAGATCAACGCGCGCTACGGGTTCTGGGGTCCCTTGGCCACAGCCTCCGGCGTTAATCTCCCGTACATCGCCTACCGGGATGCCATCGGTCGGCCCTGCTTGGGCGGCCGGCAGCGGGACGGCGTTCGCTGGACGGATATCCTGCGCGACGGTCCGGACAGCCTGCGAGAGCTGCGGCGGCGAGAGCTGAGCCTGCACGACTGGCTCACACCCCTGGCCGCCGTCCGCGCCGACGCGTACCTGTCCGTTCGCGATCCGCGGCCCGGCATGCAGGAGATTGGTCGCCTGGGAGTCCGGCTGGTGCGGCGGGGTCTGGGGAGTGGCGACGGTGGTCCCGGCTGAGCCCGGCGCTCGCCGGAGGCAGAGCGCCGGCGACGAGAGCACGGATTGCTCTCCCGATGATGCTGCTGCACGCTGGAGCGTGGTCGAGTATCGGGGTCGCCAGGCTCTGGAACTGCTTGAGGCAGACTGGAGACGCCTGTACCTCGCCATGCCGCTGCGCACGGCCTTTCACGCCTACGAGGCCCACGCCGCGTACCTCGACGATCTCATGGCGGCTCCGGAGAGACTGCGGTGTCTCGTGCTCTCCGATGGCTTGGGAGCGAGGCTCATCTGTCCGCTCGAAGCGCGGACCGATCGGCTGCTCGGCCTGCCGATCCGTATCTGGGGCGTGCCGTGGCATCCGCACTGGCCGTTGGCGGACGTCGTTTGCCCGGAGGACGAAGCGCGACAGGCCTTTCTCCCGGCCCTGGTGGCCTTTCTGCGGAGCAGGCCTGAAGGCCGTCCCCTCGTGGTCTTGGGTCCCTTGCCGGGGAGCTCCGTACTCTGGAACGGCCTGCGGCGCCTGGAGCCCCGCGAGTACTGTGCCCACACCGCCATGGACCACTTCGTCATCGACTGCGAGAAACCGTTCGACGAGCTCATGTCGCGGCTGTCGAGGCACTTTCGCAAAGAGCTCCGGAGATGCGGCAGACGCCTCGCGTCGCTCGAGGATGTTCGCTTCGAGACCGCCTGCAGCGATGCGGATCTGGAGCTTCTGTTCGAGGACTTCCTTGCTGTCGAGGGATCGGGGTGGAAGGGGGAGTCCGGCACCGGCAGTGCGATCCGGCTGCACCCCCGGTATGCCTCGTTTTACCGGAGCCTCGCCAGGGAACTGGGCGACGGCGACGGCTGCGAGATCAATGCGCTCTACGCCGAAGGTCGCTGCATCGCCGGCGAGCTCAGCATGCGCACGGGGCAACAGTACGCGACCCTCAAGATCGGCTACGACGAGAGGTACGCCCGACTGAGCCCCGGCCAGCTCCTCTGCGCGAGGACGCTCGAGCGCTGTTGCGCCGACCCGCAGATCAGCCACTTCGACCAGCTGAGCGACGCCGCCTGGCTGCACGTCTGGCACGCCGATTCGGTCCCGCTGCAACAGGTGCACATCGCCATCGGTCGTTGGTCGGGTCCCGTGCTCGTCGCTCTTCTGCAACTCCGCTTCGGGTACGGCCGCCGCGCCGTCCGCTGGATTCGACGGACGGTCAGGCGACACACGCAGCAGGCCCCGAGAGTCTTGGCCGGCCGGTGGCTCGCCTGGTCGGCCGAGCGTGCCGGACGCATCGCCGCTGGTCGAAAGCGGGGCGCATAGGCGGTCGTTCTCTGGGCGTGTGGCGGCGACGTGAGGCCGCCCGCGCGCGCTGCGCCGCGAGGGCTCGCTGCATCGACCTCTGCCGTCCGAGAGCCGGCTGCTCGGGCCTGGAGGGAGGCCGTTTGCCGGCCTCCCTCGACGTAGACGGATGTTCCGCCCGTCGAGCCTAGGCTCATGTTGTCAGGTCAGGCGACGCAGACCCTGCTCGATCCCTAAAGTTCCGGCCTTCGCGACCGATTCCATGCAGTGAGTACCGCCACCGGTACCGGATCTGCAACTGGAACCCAAGCGAGTCGCGCTGGTGCGACAAACCAAGAGCTGCTGATGCTGCTCGCTTGTTCCGTGAGACATGGGAGCCAAAGTGTCCAGGAAGAGCCGCATCACAGTCATGCTTCTCACGGCAGCTTTGGTTGCCCTGAGCCTCTGCTCAGTCCCGGCCGCCATGGCCAAGTCTCCGTCATCGTTGAAGGCGATTCGCTTCAGTGTGCTCAGGCACGCGCAGACCTCCGTCGCGACGCCGACCATCCTCTCGCCCAACAGCGGGGTATTCACTGTCGGTGTGTCCACAACGATCACTTGGCAGATGTCGACTGCCGTCTCCAGAGGCGATTTCCGCGTGTATCTGAGGAATTCCGCGACCGGCGCCTCGACAGGGCTGACGGGAAAGATCTCAGCTCGCAGCGGTGTGACCAGTTACAGCGCGCCGTGGAAGGTTACGCAGGCCGTCGGCACGTACACGCTCCGGGTCGACTACTCCGAGCGTGACGGCAGGGTCAGCAGCTCGGACGTTTCTGACAGCAGCCTGAGCA
>Ga0194057_10001633_pt1 | contig 11225 bp, 9 predicted proteins | sample SepL4415m_MetaG_FD_155474 | JGI IMG/M metagenome (GOLD analysis project Ga0194057, IMG submission 155474) | Anoxic zone freshwater microbial communities from boreal shield lake in IISD Experimental Lakes Area, Ontario, Canada - Sep2016-L442-15m | ecosystem: Environmental > Aquatic > Freshwater >...
CTGCGGCGACGCGCATCTGCTCAACTTCGGCATTTTTGGGTCCCCAGAGCGTGCTCTCGTCTTCGATTTGAATGATTTCGACGAGACCCTACCGGGACCATTCGAGTGGGACGTCAAGCGTCTTGTGGCGAGCGTGGTGGTCGCCGCGCGCGACCGCGGCTTCAAGGCCAAGCGGCAGCGCGAAATTGCGTTTGCCACGGCAGAGCGGTATCGCACAGCGATGCGTGAGTTTGCCGATCTGACCGCGCTCGAGACGTGGCATCGACAGCTCGAGGTTGACGTCGCGTTGCAGACGGTCGCCGACGACGAGTGGCGCGCGTACGCAGCTGCGGTCGCCGAGCGTGCTCGAGGCAAAGATCATCTCCAAGCGGCTTCGCGGTTTACGAAAGTTGTTGATGGGAAGCGCCGTATTGTGGCTGAGCCTCCCCTGATCGTGCCGCTCGCCGACGTGGCCACACTGCTTGGTGATGACCCCACCGAGATCGTCTTGCAGGCCTTTCGGGAGTATCGAGGATCTGTCCGTGACGACGTGAAGGTATTGCTCGATCGCTACACCTATGTCGACTCGGCGATCAAAGTTGTCGGCGTGGGCTCCGTTGGTACGCGCTGCGTCATCGTGCTGTTACAGGGTGCGGATGAGAACGATCTTTTGTTCCTTCAAGTCAAAGAGGCACAGAGTTCCGTGCTCGAGCCGTATCTCTCTCCCTCCAACTACGCGCATCATGGTCAGCGAGTGGTTGCAGGCCAGCGCCTGATGCAGTCGGCGAGTGATGCGTTTCTTGGTTGGGCCAGTGGACCGCAGGAACGCCAATACTACTGGCGTCAGTTGCGTGATTGGAAGGGCTCTGCGGACGTCGAGAAGATGAGTGAACGACTCCTCCTCCGCTACGGCCAAGTCTGCGCATGGACACTTGCGAAGGCGCATGCACGGTCGGGTGACTCCGTCGCGATCGCCGCGTACCTTGGCTCGTCCAACCGCTTCGAGACTGCGATCACAAGCTTTGGTGTCGCCTACGCAGATCTAAATGAGAAGGACTATGAATCTCTCGAAGCGGCAGTTGCAGATGGTCGGATCGTCGCACAAGACGATGCGAAGGCGTCGACGTGAGCGCTGCAGATCACGGTGTCGAAACGGACCAGTCTGAGGCACCGCCACGAGCCGCTGTCATCCTGACGGCGCTAATTCTTGGTGCTGCTGTCGCAAATATGAATCTTTCGGTCGCCAACGTGACGCTTCCGACGATCGGCCGCGACCTCGAGGCAACGCAGGTCTCCTTGAACATGATCGCTGTCGGTTTCACCCTTGGGCTCGCGGCGTCGGTGCTGTACCTCGGGGCCATTGCGGACCGCTATGGCCGCCGGCGGATGTTGCTGGCTGGCCTCGCGTTGTCGATTCCGATGGCACTACTCGCCGGCTTCGCGCCAAATACCGATGTACTCGTCATTGCACGCATCGGCGGAGGAATCGCGGCTGGCATGGCATTTCCAACCACGCTTTCGATCGTCGTTGCGCTCTTCAAAGGGCAGTTACAGACCCGGGCAATTGCACTCTGGACGGGACTTGGTTTAGGTGCATCCGCACTTGCCCCGGCAATTGCAGGTTTCTTGCTCGAACACTTCGCCTGGGGATCGGCATTCATCTTGACGGTGCCGATCGCCGCAGTCGCTTTCGTGCTCGCACTGTTCGTGATTCCAAAGAACATCGGCGAGGATAAAAACCCGGTCGATCACCTTGGTGGCGCCCTCTCTGTGGTGGCGATCGGTCTGCTGACGCTGGGTCTGCACTTCGTTTCGATCCCCGCCAACGAAGTCGTTGGCGCCATCATGATTGGTGCAAGTGTGATCGGTTCTGCTCTGTTTTTCTGGCGTCAAAAGCACGCGCCAAACCCACTCTTCGATCTCGAAATCGCATCGCGGAGAATCTTCTGGGTGGCATCGCTAGCCGGACTGATTGTCTTTGGCACACTCGTCGGCACGATGTTTATCGGAGCGCAATACGTACAGAACGTACTCGGCTATTCGACCTTCGAAGCGGGTTGCGCTGCGCTGCCTGTCAGCGTCACGATGGTCCTCGTGTCACCCATTGCGGCACGCATGATCGAGCGCTACGGCAGCCGCCTGACGATGGTCGTTGGCATCGCCTTTGTGCTGGCGGGTATCGCACTGATGTTTACGTGGCGCGAGGGGTCGTCGTACCTTCCGGTTGGGGGCGCGTTCGCGGTGATTGGGATCGGCATTGGATTGGCAGGAACCCCGGCATCGCGCTCGATTATGTCTGCCGTTCCGGAGCACCGAGCGGGCATGGGGTCAGCAACGGCGGACCTGCAGCGCGACTTGGGCGCCGCTATCATGCAGTCGATTTTGGCGGTCTTCCTCACCCGTCAATACACGGCGTCAGTCAATACTCAACTGGCCGGCATCCCGAAGGCTGAGAGCAGCAACGTCACTGAGCAGACCGCGAGCATTCTGCGTGATTCGTTTGGTGGGGCCGAGGTGCTTGCGCAGAAATTTCCTCAGTACGGTGAGGCGATTATTCAGGGCGCCCGCGACGCGTTTGTCCACGGTTCCTACGCAGCTGTCATTGCTGCCCTCATTGCGGTTGCGATTGGCCTGATGGTGGCCGCGATTGGCTTCCCGAACAAGCAACAGGAGCTCGCATTCGAGGCTGAGTATAAGGCGGAGCAGGAATCCTAGAAACGACTGAGGGGGCAGCGCCGGAGCGCCACCCCCTCAGGGTCCAAAAACGTTTTTGAGCGAGTTAGACCGTTGCGGTCGTAGAGCTGGTGCCCTTTGTGGGGTCAAAGATCATCCACTGCGCAGCGATCATGGCAATGGTCAGAACCAGCGAGACGATGATTTGCGCCGTGCCGTGGAAGATCGTGGTGCCGCCGTAAGCGACGATTGCGGCGATCAGGTAGACCCAGAACCACGGCGACTTCGTCCCGGTCTTCTCAGAGATCTTGTTCAGCCAGATCAGCGAGAGAATCAGTCCAGGGATGATGAACACGAACCACAGCAAGACGAGCCACGGGTTCTTGCCAGCAAGCCGTGCCCAACGGGTGAAGTTGAGCAACGGAATGAACGCAAACCAGCCGTTCGAAACGCCGGAAGCGTTGCAGAGGTTCATCAGGCGAATGCCCACGATGATGTAACCAATCAGCGAAACGAGACCAAATGTGGTCAACTCAGCAGTACCCATAATTACTAACCCTCCGAGGGGGAACGTGCGGATTTATGTCCCTATATATCGCGCTGAGCGAAAAAATCCTGCCTCTGGGAGGGCGTCGTTCGGTAGCATCGGTACGGCATGCTCAGTGCAAACGACATTCAATGTTCGATCTGTCGGCGGAATCTCCTGACGGGTGAGCGTGCCGCGGCCTTTACCGAGCAGCGTTCGGGCTCGACGGTGCATGTCTGTCCTCTGTGTTTTGACCGAGCTGAGAAGAATGGTTGGCACCGCGAAGAGGAGCCTGCTCCCATTGTGGTCCCTGTCGACACGACGGATCGCACCGTGCGCACGCTAACCGCGCAGGTCAACACGCTTCAGACGCAACTCGAGACAACGGTCGAGCGACTCGAAGACACACGCGACCACACGGTGGAGCGCGAAACCGAGATCGAAACGTTGGCTGCGCGCCTCGCCGACGCGGAAGCGGAGGGGGCAGCAGTTCGTGCTGCGCTCGCCGAGTCGGAACGACGGATGGAACAACTCCAGCATGATCTCGATGAGTCTCAGACAGCACAGGCCACGATTCTGAGAGCGCGGCGGCGAGAATCCGACGAGGTCTACCTCGCTGGTATTGCCGCAGAGGTCTTCAACCGTTCGCCGCAGGCTGCGACGATTGGGCTCCTCGTGGGGCTCCACGGAACGCCAACGGTACGCATCGATGTGATTGGTCCCGAACTGCCACGGCCGGTGCTGATTGCCTTCGCCTGGGGTGAGGGCGGACGCGACTATCGCGTTGACATCGATCTCGTGGCGCGTCGCTTTGATCTTGTCGACTTGGTGCCTGGCGGGGATGGGCGCATGGTTGCCCGTCAAGAGCCGCTCTATGGCAATGCGGAATGGGTAGACGGGCGCATCGTGACGGCTCCCGCCGAGCCGACCATGCTGTGAGGCGCGTCGCTCTCCAGCAGCATGCGCGAAGCCTCTAGCCGCGTCGCGTTGAGTGCCGTTCTGCGCGGAGTAGACTAGTTACGCGCGCGATTCTGCGTCACTTTTGGAGGTATAGATGTCTCAGTTTCTTAGTATTGCCATCCCCCTCGCGATAGCAGTCGGATTTGCGTTGATCTGCCGAAGCATGGCTCGAACCCGCAACCGCAGCCAAAACCTGTGGACGGTACTCGGGTTTTTCTTCCCACTCATCTCCTTGATCATCCTGCTGATCATGGGTCACGACAAGTCCAAGTCCGCTTCGGCCTAATCTCGACCGCACGCGCCGGGTTTTGTCCGGCGTGTGCGGATCGCCGATCGGCCCCCCTCACGTACGATCCGCTCCGTGGCTGACCGTCCTTCCCGTGGTGACGTCGCCGACGTTGTGATCGAGTCGCTTGCAACCGGCGGTCGTGGCGTCGCGCGCATTGATGGCTTCGTGGTCTTTGTTGATCGCGCGCTGCCTGGCGACCACGTCCGTGTCCGCGTGCGCACGTCGCGCCGTAAGCATGGCGAGGCCGACGTCGTTGAGTTGTTGACGCCAGGTCCAGATCGTGTCGAGCCGACGTGTCCGCACGTTGGGGCCTGTGGTGGTTGTCGCTGGCAGGCGCTCTCCTACCCCGCGCAGTTGCGCGAGAAAGCACAGCTCGTACGCGACGCGATCACACGCATCGCACACCTGCCGGATGTACCGATCGACGACATCGTGGGCGCAGAAGACAACCTTGAGTACCGCAACAAGGTCGAGTTGACCTTTACGCAAGAGGAGCAGGGTCCCGTGCTGGGCTTTCATCGAGCCGGCCGCTGGGACGAAGTTCTCGAGATCGACCGCTGTTACCTGATCGGTGATGCGCCGAATGCCGCCAAGGATGCTGTCCAGCGTTGGGCGCAGTCGACGGGGCTCTCGGGCTACGACCAGCGGCTCCATGAGGGCGAACTACGCAACTTGATCATCCGCCACTCGGCCCGCACCGGCGATCTGCTGCTCGCGCTCGTCACCACGGATATCGAGCTACCGAAGCTCGGCAACCTGATTGATGAGCTCCAAGAGTCCGTGCCGGGTTTTGTCGGCTTGCTGCAGACGAAGAACAGTGGCCTCTCCGAGACGACGCAGGGACACCCGACCGAGATCATCACCGGACAGGATTGGTATCGCGAGGAGATCCTCGGCCTCACGCTCCACGTGCCGCATAACGGTTTTCTCCAGACGAACACGGCGATGTGCGAGAAGCTTTACGGCATCGCCATCGAGGAGTCTCGTTTGACGGGGACGGAAACGGTCTGGGATCTCTACAGCGGGATCGGCTCCATCGGGCTGGCACTGGCGCGCGACGCCGGACGCGTGGTTGGGATCGAGATCGTCGCGGATGCCGTCGAGCAGGCAACGCAGAACGCGGTGCGTAACACCATCGAAAACGCCGAGTTTGTTGCGGGCGACGTTGCTAAGGCAATCGAGCCACTGATCGAGGCGGGTGCGCCAATGCCAGACCTCGTCGTGATTGACCCACCGCGCGCAGGCCTGACGCCGAAGGCAGTCCGGCGCGTGCTCGAACTCAAGCCACAGACGATTGTGTACGTCTCCTGCAACCCGACAACGCTGGCGGGCAACGCGGTGCTGTTTACCGAGGGCGGCTACGCCCTCGAGGTCGTTCGCCCGGTCGATATGTTCCCGCACACGCCGCACGTTGAGTGCGTGGCGCGTTTCGTGCGCACGCCGGCGGCTGACGCGCTCGTCACTGACTAGATAACGACTAGTACGGCGGCAGTGCGGAGTACCAGCGCCCGAGCTCTTGGAAGGCTTTCCAGAAGCGGCGCTTGGAGGACTCTTCGTCGAGCGACTCGTCGATATCCGGCGTCACGAGTGTCTCGATCGTTGGCGTCAACTGCTGGAGTTGGCCAATCAACTCTGGATCGATCAGCTCAGCGAGCGGGACCTTGATCAGGTTGATGAACGCGGCGGTCTCGGGCCCCATGCAGACGATGATCTTTGGCTCGGTGATCTGGATCTCACGCAGAAGGAACATCGCGGGCGCACCGCTCGCATCTGTGAGGTCGTCGTCGGCCCGCTTGGCGCAGTTGGTGCCATAGATCAACAGGGGGTCGATACCGACGCGGGTCACGCTCTTGAGGATCGCACCACCGGCGCGTCCAAAGAAGGCGACGCCCTCCTGCACCTCTGCGGGCTGGGCGCGAGTCTTGAGCAGCATGATGTCGGCGAGCGGGTGGCCCGAGCCAAGGACGGGAGCAGCGGTTGGCTCGAGGTCGTCGTCACGCTCGGCGATGTCGTCGCCCAGCGCATTCATGGCCCGAATCGCCCGGGCGAGGTACCGCTCATAGATCTGGTCAGGTTCAGCCACGGCGCGTCCCCGATCATTCGGCGTGCAGTGGTTTCCTCCTCTTGCGGAACCACTTACGCGCCTGCAGCGCGAGGATGTTTTTCGGGTGCCGCACGACGCGAGCATCGCCGAGCGCGAGCGCGAGCGAGGCGGGATCGTGGAAAGCGGGCAGCTCGAGACCAGCCGTAAAGAGCCCATCGAGCACGTGCGCGTCGGAGCCTGCGCCGGCCGGCAAGCCGAGGCGCGTGGCAAAGGCGAGAGCCTCGTGGTTGAAGCGTTCGCGTGCCAGACGACCATTGACAACCTCGAGCGCATCGATCAGCGGCGCCATGCGCTCCAGCAGTGGCTCTGACGGGATCGCGTGCATGCTGTCGAACGGGTGCGGTACGTAGATAAAGGCACCCTGGGCACGCATCGCCTCGACCGTATCGGTGAAGGACAGGCCGGGGGGAATGTCTTCCTTGAGGTACATGCCAATGACCTCGCCGGTCTGAGTCTTGACTTCGCTGGAGACCGCGATGTGCAGAGGAATTCCGTTGGCTTCGACGTGAGCCTTGGCTGCGAAGCCGCCAGCAACTGAGTCGTGATCGGTCACGCACAGCGAGCCAAGACCAAGGGCGAGTGCTCGTTCGACGAGCTCTTCAATGCCAGTGCCACAGTCGGGAGAGAAGCACGTGTGGAGATGAAAGTCACCAAGGATCGGCTCGGCCGGGGCGTGCGCGGATGGTGCTCGAACGGGGTCGCCAGCGAGCTTGATCAGTGCCGTGGCGGCCCGCTTGGCACCTGTCAATCCAATGCGCTCCGCACTGGGAGCAGCGTCTTCAACCACTGCGGTAATCGGCGTGTGAGCGTCGCCAACGATGACGACAAGATCGATCGCGCCGGCACCAATTACGCGTCGGACCGCTGCGTCGGTAGCCCACGTCATCGTCGGACCACCAACGACGATGGTGCGCGGTCCAAGATCGGTATGAGCGAGCGCTGCCGACCCGCTCTGCTCCAGTGCGCGGATTGCGAGTCGACCAGCAACCTGTTGAGCAGCGCTGCGGGCCGTTCCCACCAGCACGACCTCGACGCCCTTGGCGGCAATCGCTTCCGCGACAGCAAGCGCTGCCGTGCTCTCGGGGCCCGGTCGATCGAGCGGTGTCGTGGCAAAAACAGCAATGCGCATACCCGCACGATACGCGAAAGCGACATTTTGGGCCCGGGCCCAAAATGTCGCCTCTGACGAGAAAACGACAACAGCGGGTGGCTTTGCAGCGGCCTTTACCGGGGTCTTTTTGGCCCCAGTCTTGACGGGAGCCTTCTTGGCGACAGTATTGGAAGCGACATTTTGGGCCCGGGCCCAAAATGTCGCTTCTGACGAGAAAACGACAACGGCGGGTGACCCGAACCGAAGTTCGAGCCACCCGCCGTCAACGAGCAGGGGGAAGTGCAGTCGGACTTAGCGCTTGCGTGCTGCGGGCTTGGCCTTCGTTGCCGTCCGCTTGGCGGCTGGCTTTGCAGCAGTCTTCGCCGGCGCCTTCTTGGCGACAGTTTTGGCCGGAGCCTTTTTGGCGACAGCCTTGACGGGAGCCTTCTTCGCGGGCGCCCGCTTGGCAGCAACCTTTGCCGGTGCACGCCTGGCGGCCGTGGCGGCTGGGCGCTTCTTGCCGTACTTGCGGATAAAGGCCTCGACCTCTTCGCGCGCGAGCTCATCTCGATGCTGGACCGGAGGCGACTTCATCAGGTAGGCAGAAGGCCACTCGAGCGGACCCGAAATACCATTGTCGAGGGCGAGCTTGATCAGACGAACGGCGTCGATCACGATGCCGGCAGAGTTCGGCGAGTCCCAGACCTCGAGCTTGAGCTCGGCGTTCAACGGCACGTCACCAAAGGCGCGACCCTCAAGGCGAATATAGGCCCACTTGCGGTCGGTCAGCCACGGAATGTGATCGGACGGGCCGATATGAACATTCTCGGCACCCATGTCGTGATCAATCTGCGACGTGACAGCATTCGTCTTCGAGATCTTCTTCGACTCGAGACGCTCACGCTCGAGCATGTTCAAGAAGTCCGTGTTGCCACCGACGTTCAGCTGGTACGTGCGCTCGAGGTGAACACCACGATCCTCGAATAGCGTGGCGAGCATGCGGTGCGTAATCGTCGCGCCGACCTGGCTCTTAATGTCGTCGCCAATGATCGGCAGGCCGGCCTGCTTAAAGCGCTTCGCCCAATACGACTCGCGGGCAATGAAGACGGGAATGTTGTTGACGAAGGCAACGCCGGCGGCCAGCGCCTGCTCGACGTACCACTTCGTTGCCTCCTCCGAACCGACCGGGAGGTACGAAACGACGACGTCAGCCTTCGTGTCCTTGAGGATCTGGACAACGTCAGCAGTCTCGCCCGGCGCCTTCGTGATGACCTCAGACAGGTACTTGCCAATGCCGTCGTGCGTCATGCCACGGTGGACCTTGACACCAGTCTTGGGAACCTTCGAGAACTTGATCGTGTTGTTCTGGCCCGAGAAGATCGCGTCGGCGATATCTTTGCCGACCTTCTCCTTGTCGACATCAAATGCCGCGACAAACTCGATGTCGCGAATGTGATACCCGCCCAGATTGACGTGCATCAGCCCAGGGACGGTCTCTTTCGGATCTGCATTCTTGTAGTACTCAACGCCCTGAACGAGCGACGATGCGCAGTTACCGACGCCGACGATAGCGACGCGGACCTTGCCGTCCGAGCGACGGCGGACGCGATTCTGGGGTGTAGACACGTGGTGACTCCTCCGAGTGGTGTGGATCTAGGTGGTGATTTAGGCGTTGATTTACAGCTGGCGCAGAACGTGACGAGCACGCTGCACGACAGTGACTGTCGAGAGAATGGCGAGCAGGATGATGCCCCACGGCAGAGCGCCGAGTGGGGCGAACAAGAGTGCGGCGGCGATCAACACGACGCGCTCGGCGCGTGCCATCACGCCATGCGTGCCGTCGAGTCCAAGCGCCTCGGCGCGAGCACGGAGATACGACGTCATAAACGAGCTGGTGAGTGCAGCGATGACCGCGATCAGCGCGATTTCGTTTCCGTCGCGCGCAAACACGAGCGCAATGGCGCCGAGCATGATCGCTTCAGAGAAGCGATCGAGAATCGAGTCGAACATGGCGCCACGCGGGCCGGCTTCGCCGCGGGCACGAGCGACAGCGCCGTCGAAGATGTCCAGGATCGAGCCGATTAGGAACAACACGCCACCAGCGATGTAGGCCTCGCGGTAGACGAGCACGGCGGCAATGGCATTGAGGACAAAGCCGGCGATCGTGACCTGGTTTGCGGTCACGGGAATGCGCGTGATGCGCGCCATGATGCTGGCGATGACCCGGCGCGTGCCGTCTGTGTATTCCTGCTGGAGTCGTTCTACGCCCATGCGAGAACGATACGTCGGACGGGATCGCCGAATCCGCCGCGGCCGACGAACGGTCGGCCACGACCGACGAGCGGTTGTCTAGGTGCGTTGAGGCACCGGTTCGTTGCCAAATGTTGGCGGCGGCACTGTCGCCGGTCGCGTACGCGAGTGCATCAGCGTTGGGATGCGCCCACGGCTGACAGCGAAGGCAAAGAGCAGAGCGAAGAGCGCGACCATCGCACCGACGGTCGCATCGAGAAACCAGTGGTTCGCGGTGGCAATAATCGAGAACACAACCAAGCCGGGGTACAGCGCCCAGATTGCCCGAAGGATCGGGTGGGCGAAGACGAGTACGCCGGCGCAGCCGATAATCACCGCATAGGCCGTGTGCAGGGAAGGCATTGCTGCGTACGGATTCGCAAACCACTGCACGACGCTCGTGTTGTGATTGACCGCTGTCTGTCGGAGTGTGTCGACGTAGCCGAGGCCACCAAGCATGCGCGGCGGTGCTGTCGGCAAGAGGATGTAGCCAAGCAGCGCCGCAAAACTCGTTGCCAGGAGTGCATTGCGAATGAAGTAGAAGGCGTGGTTGCGACGGAAGTAAATGAATAAGAGCAGTGCGTAGGTGATCGTGAACTGGCAGTTGAAGTACGTCCAGTTGGCGATCGTCATGACGATGCTGGGCGCGTTGATGGCCCAGATCTGCACACCGCGCTCCCAGTCGATACCGAGGTCTTGTTGCGCTCGGACGACGTCGAGGGCATTACGAATGGCGACATAACGATCACTCTGCGCCAGTGTGCGCGAGCCTTCGTAGGCCACGTAGAACGACCAGAAGATCGCGAACTGAAGCCAGAAATCGCGCCAGCCGCGGGGCATGAAGCGCCCAACACGGTTTACTACGCGGCGAATTGGGCTGGCAGCGGGCGTGCTCACAGGGCAATGGTACTGGTCGTGAGCCGCTCGCGCGCGGTCGACCGAGTGGGCTTACCCGCCGATTTGACTCATCGACCGAGCGCTGCGGACGAAGCCAGCCTCACCGATCTGGTGCTTCATACGCTTGGCCTGCACGGCTTCGCGGACGAGCATTTCGATTTCGAGATCTGTCGCGCCCGATCGTAGCGGCGTGCGGAGATCGGTCTCCTCCATCGCGAACAGGCACGTACGGAGAGCTCCTTCGGCTGTGATGCGAATGCGATCGCACGACGAACAAAACGGTTCGGAGACAGGATTGATAAAGCCCATCTCTCCCGTTCCATCAGCAAAGGCCCAGCGCTCAGCGGTTGAGGATGCGGCTGCAGGGACGCGAACGAGCGGATAGACGGTTTCGATCATCGCGCGAATTTCGGCACCG
>Ga0194057_10001643_pt1 | contig 11209 bp, 12 predicted proteins | sample SepL4415m_MetaG_FD_155474 | JGI IMG/M metagenome (GOLD analysis project Ga0194057, IMG submission 155474) | Anoxic zone freshwater microbial communities from boreal shield lake in IISD Experimental Lakes Area, Ontario, Canada - Sep2016-L442-15m | ecosystem: Environmental > Aquatic > Freshwater...
TATTAAGAAACCTGCCTGATCAAAAACCCGGACCAGGCTTGTCACTGGCACACGATCTTATATAATGAATCAGCAAGCGACGAAAAGAATAAAGAGTTTAGCACAGACAGGGGGAGAAAGCCGCGTACAAACTCTTCTTCGAAGAGACATATATCAATGAAAAGAAAGACTCATCAGACAGGATTGGCTGGGCATGGGGGGCGATTTCTGCCCCCACATGCCTATCAATTGAGAAGGGTGAAATCCGGCGAAATTTGCCTGGATTTCATCAGGGGTAGGTAATTAGTCGATGTATATGACACCCGATAAGCACTCGAGTTCCATAATTTTAGGTTGGGCTCACATCAAACTTGACATTAAGAAAGTGCTGATGTAGGCTATTTTGCAAGTCAAACTGGCCTAGAATTCCCAGAAAATGAATCGAAATGAGGATCATTAGAGAGTCAATCGTTGTCAGAGCTAATGCCCATAATCCTTCTATTTTAAATCCGTTGTTTCTCAAATCTGAAGGTATTGTACCGGAAGACTGGGAGATGACCGGAGATAGCCCAATTTGCACCCCCCCGTTTTCTGTCGTGAAATTCAAGAATGGTGTGGTCTTTCTTGTAGATAGTGAGACTTTACAGGTTTCCCAAAGCCCTGATAATGATAATCCTTCCGAATTCGGTGTCCCCCAGTGCGTGAAAAAATATATTAAGGTCTTGCCTCATGTTCCATACACAGCGTTAGGAATAAATTTTGACGCATCGGTCGATCATGAAGGGCCAGAAAAATTCCTTATTGGAAAGTTCCTTCAGCCTGGTAAATGGAATGACGAAAATCAACCGCTGAAAGCTCTTTCGTTAAAATTAGTTTATGTGAAGGAGAAATGGATATTAGCGCTTTCCCTAGAACCATTATCAGGACTTGAGGTGAAGGAGTTCAGCAAGGGGATTTCTGTCTCCGGAAATTATCACCTCAATCTTAGTGGTAACGATCGTCTCCAAAAAATGATTGACGCAATTGGGGAATTTTATGGTCAGCGCAATCATTTCAAGCAACTTGTAGACAGTATTCTTTCGTATAGGAAAAGTGAATGGTAACTTATGCGTCTGCCGGCGGAAGTACTTGTTTTAAGGAGCCGAATCACTTGGTTGGTTTCCAAGATCCGAACAGATTCGTTAACTCTGGGAAATTGGTGTGCCAGTACGGACTAGCGTGGGGGGCTGGAACCAGCCCCAGAAGAATGTGGGAAGACATTGCTATGTCTGTCAAAAAAGTTTTCCCCGACGTTGAGATACTATCTACTATCAATTACGAAAGCAAGATTCCCTCACTTATTGTTACTAAGAATCTCAGTTTTTATCTCAGAGACATCTACCATTCATGGCGAAAGGCTTGTTTCTTCAGTGCTACGAACGAGGCAGATGAAGAGTCAAGCCGGTCCGAAAAACACTTAAACAAAGAAAGTCCCAATAAGGCACCACGGTTTGCACAAGAGATTTGTTCCCTTATTAGCCTGCAACCAGTGGAGAATGGTTTTACTCACCCGGCCGAAAAGATATTGATGGAAGCTCTTGCAAACCAAGAAGAGGATGTCATCCGGTGGATCGAGTCAATACTAGAAGACAAGAACCCTTACCTTGTCGCTTCGGTAATTAGCTGCCTCGGCAGAGTAACCGAAAAAAGTCATCCTGCTTGGGCTATTAATATTGTTGGTGAAGCCTTAGAACATTCAAATGTCGCTGTTAGGGACGCCGCAGCACAAGTCTTAGAATCTTGGGAAACACCTCAAGTCTTGGGTCTATTAAGTAAACACAAGGAAAAAGTGCCGTGGCTTCAGGAATATATCGGTAAAATTGTAATTCAGTTAAGCTCGTACTGATTCCTGAATATGAAATTCATAGTTAGAAAGATTTCCCTACGAAAGTGGGATCCCCTTCCTGATTTAGAAGATGACAACATTCAAGCAGACGCAATCACAATTGACCTAAAAACTCACGGCAATGCGCTTTCTGTCTGGGGATGTGAGAGCGAAGAAAATCTAGAGGACGTAGCTCTAGCACTTGCTAGTGCAGGGGACTGCTTAAATGTGGTCGACGTGACATGGGTTGAGATAAGCTCTCTACCGGCCTTAGGAATTCAACCCCAAAAGACACCAGGGGACACCCCTGTCTCGGACCTGAAGGATTATCATCTCAATATTATGAACCTAGATATGCGTCGAATCACTGACTTGGCTCAACTTTTTGCCCAAAGAATTAGACAGGGAAAAAAACATAGGAGGTTTTCTCGACCAGAAGTAAAAAAACTAATAACTAACGCTGTAAAGGCAAACAGGTTACTTCTTGACGATTTGAAGGAAAAGATAAGGGATGCGATCCAGTCAGAACTTCACAATTAAGAATTTAAGATAATATATGCTAGCCACCATGCTTACCTAGAAGTTTAATCGCAGTAGGAACGCCGGTTACCCGGCGCCCCCTGCACAGATCCCGGTGTGCAGTATTCCCTTACCGGGGTCCTCAGAGCTGCACATCCGTACGGGGGTAGGTTTTTTTACCAGCCGATTTGCTATTCCCGCAGTGAGGTTTGCATGAGTTGCTCCTGCCTATCCTGTCTGGCTCATGTTGCTTGTGGGGGTTACACAGCCCTGTCGCTCCCTTCCCCACGTGGTCGGTCCTACCGCCTCAGAGTAATATGGAGCGATCTGACTCCCCAGAACCCGTCAGGTGGCCTCCGTTGTGCGTCAGTCCACCTTACCCTCTCTCTCAACCAAAAAAGAGAAATAAAATGCTTTGTAAGATTGCTGTTTAATCTCTTAGTCTCAAACTGATTATCCGTTATGATGCTACGGAGGAGCGGGTGTTGATCCAAGTCGATCAGCGTCAATCTCTTGCCTAAAGAAACGATATGGCCAGATTCAACACTTGAAACCGTTATATGCAGGAACAACCCAAAAAATTGCAGCGATGGACCATCAAGGGCGTCTTGGCGTGGACTACGGAATATTTTGCCAAGAAACGCATCAAGACACCGCGTCTAGATGCAGAAGTACTATTAGCAAGTTCTCTGGGAGTTGATAGGCTTCACCTGTACTTGAACCTGGATAGGCCACTCCTGCCGCAGGAGCGTGAGAGATATCGAGAACTGGTACGGCGTCGGGGGGCTAGGGAACCGGTAGCCTTAATAGTTGGCAAAAAGGAATTCTGGTCGATCCACTTTAGGGTCGTTCCCGGGGTACTAATACCACGACCGGAAACGGAAACATTGGTGGAGATTGTACTAGAAGAGATACGAGGTGTCACCAGCCCGTCGATACTTGAAATCGGAACTGGATCAGGCGCGGTAGCAGTTTCAATTTTGCAAGAACATCGTGACGCTCGCGTTCTTGCGACTGATATCAATCCACTAGCCCTGAAGACTGCGTCACTCAATGCCCAGAACGCCCAACTGAGCAGATCATTCGATTGCGCGGCTTTGGATCTTTTTTCAGCCATCCGACCAGGGGCAGGATTTGATGTGATATGTTCCAACCCACCTTACATTCCAAGTGGTACTATCCCTCTGCTTGAGCCTGAAATTACAGAATTCGAGCCTCTAAGTGCTCTGGACGGTGGAATTGATGGCCTGGATGTAATACGGGAACTGGTGGCACACGCACGCAACTACCTCAAACCAAAGGGAGCACTCATCCTCGAGGTGGGAGACGGACAGGCCGCCTCAGTCGAAGAGATCTTATCCTATGTTGGGGGCTTCCATGATATTCATAAATTCTCAGATCTGTCGGGAAAACAACGGGTTGTCAAAGGAAGAGCTTGAATGAGATTTTTTATTGTTGGGCTTGGAAAATTTGGGCGACTCGCTCTTGATAAATTGAGTTCGTCTTTTCCCAATTCCCTGATAACCGTGGTGGAACAGGACCCGATGCAAACAGTGGGGATAGTCAAGTCCAACATATCAGTGGTGTACGAGGATGCAGTCACTTTCCTCATCAGACCTCACGTTATGGAACGTACGGACTGGATCATCCCGATGGTGCCGTTTCACCTCGCTGCATCACTTCTCTTGGCCAGTCGGTATGGGATCTGCAATACAGTGTTCCCTGAGAGCATTTTGTCTATTGTTCCAAATCCTCATGTTGTCAACGCTTCAAATATTTACTGCAGCAAGTCAGATTTCCTCTGTTCCGATGAGTGCCCTGAAGGTGATCTGTGTACGGTCACGGGGAAACCAAGAAACCCCTTGTGCCTGGAGCTGGAAAGAATAGATTTGAAGGGCTTTACCATCATCGTACTGCGAAGTGTCCAGATCTTGGCAGGAGTCGGCGGCTACCAGGTAGCTGATTTGCTCAGCATCATTAAGAGAATAACACCAGGGAAGTATATCATCGGCACTTCTTGTAAATGCCATGCGATATTGACCGCAATAGAGAGATAAATTAAAATATTATAGAATAATTTGAAGCCTGAGGAGGGAAGATGGTTGAAAAGTCGTCCGAAAATGGTTCTCCCGGTGTGGTTGACGAGGCATTGATTGCAAAATTAGAGAAGACTGTAGCCTCAATGCCTGTCTCTGCCAATGCTCATTATAATCTTGGCGTGGCACTGTCCCAACGGGGCGAATGGGATCGATGCATAGAAGAATTTCGCTCCGCGTTGAAACTCCGCCCCGGACTTCTGGAAGCTCGAATCAATTTAGCAGGTATTCTTCTTCAAAAGGGAGACTACGACGGATGTATAGAGCAGAGCCTCAAAGCACTCGAATTCAGATCCGACTTAATTGAGGGCTGCATCAACATCGGAATAGCCTTCATTCACAAAGGTATGCCTGAACAGGCCATCCAAAGTTTCGAACGCGCTCTGGCAATTGATCCTCGTTCGGTCCTCGCACACATCAACCTAGGTAATGTGTACTTGTCTCTGGGGGACATGGACAAGAGCATAGAACACAATACCAAGGCGTTAGAAATTAGACCAAGCTTTGCAATGGGGCATAACAACCTTGCGGTGGCCCTGTATCACAAAGGCGAAAAAGAGATGTCCATGCAACACCTGCGGGAAGCGATCAACATGGGTTACCCTGTGAATCCTGATTTTATAAAAAAATTCGAGGCTTGACTTCAGGCTTGTCTTGACCTGGTTGTGCGGCTTGGAATACAGGGAGAAACAGGGAAAGCTTCATGTCATATTTTAAGTCGGAAGAGAGCCTGGAATTAGACCCCGCTACAACCTCTTGCAATCAAATCGCTAAAAATACGCAGCATTAGCCTGTGATTATCCTCAAGCTTATAGTTCGCCGCAGTGCGTCGGGCTGCTTCAGATGCCGAGTCGAGGAATTTCTTGTCCAGAAAACGCTCCATAGCAGCGGCAAGAGCATCAACATTTTTGGGGTCTGTCAGCACTATTCCGTCTGAGCAGTCGGTGATTATTCCAGCAGCACCGTTGAATATTGTGGTGATTGCCGGCAGACCCGCAGCCATGGCCTCGAAAACCACAAGGGAGCACGCATCGTAGAACGTTGGTAAAACAAACACATCACAAGCATGATAAAAAGTTTCCGGCTCCCTTGTCCTGCCAGAAAATACCACAATATCAGATAGATGTAGTTTTTCTGCCAGGCGTTTCAATGCAGGGTAGGGGGGGCGACCCACCACTACTACTCCAAAACTTTTCGACCCCACCTGATCCCGGAGTTTTCCAGCCGCCTCGATAAGGTAAAGAGCGCCTTTTTTTTTCAAATCATAGGCCATGAAAAGGAAAAGGACCTCATTGTCGAAGCCTAGCCGTCTTCTGAGTTCCATGGCTTTGCGGTCGGGAGAGGCTCCGAATCTAGCTTGGTCAATGCCGTTGTACACGAGAAAAATTTCATTCCTCGGGATCTTGAAGTAGGACGCCACATCGTTTCTGACCATTTCGGAAATAGCAACTGTGACAGGTCGATTTCTTGCTCTGAATGGAGCGGATTCTATCCAGGCTCTCGCGTGATATTTAGGGGTGGCAAAAAGTGCCAACAGCTTAACTAACCGGAGGAAAGGGTTCCTTATGGCGCCAATCTTTCGCAGGTTGCTTATGAAATGAACTCCGCCATGGCTCTGATACACATTCATCGCCACGGTATTGCCAAAGCCAAGCACTATATCGAACTGTTGATCCTGGACCATCCTTTTATGACGAAGAGCAAAATCTATCAGTCTCACCGAGGGAGGACACCAGGACGGAAGACTTGTCATCTGGTGAAATATAGCCGAGGCTGGCTCACCGTCCCAATAATGGCCGTAAAGGTGAACCTCCCATCCTTCACACACGAGCGTACGAGCCAGTTCGACGGCATAGGATTCTACGCCCCCGGCGTGACGGCTAAATTTCTCTAAAGCCAGAGCGATCTTCATATAGATTGTCCAAGTATTTTAAGTAAATAATCACTGGAGGCCTAGGGAAACTTGTCCAAGATTAAATCTGCTTTATGAAGATTCAATCAGTCCGGTCTTTTGTGATTAGCCGCTTTTCCCAAGCCTTTGCATGCTTCAGGAACACATAAAATGCACTATTGACACCAATAATTATCCCGGGAATACCGTCGAGAAATCCTCTCTTCCAAAAGACGCACTCCAAGAATTTACCCGCGGCATGGACCACCCCCCATAAAACATACGCAGCGGATGCCGGATTATCTCTATGATCCGCATCTACAGTTGAAAAGCGATTGATTGTGCTGATCTGGTCGGATATGTTGCGGTATACGTAGTGCAACACAGGATGTTTCAATCCCTCTACTTTTCCAACGACCTCCAGCTTTTCATGAAGTCCACTCCCAACCCAGCGGGCACAACCTCTTCGAACTAGTCGAACCTTTCGGTCGGGGTACCATCCTCCGTGCCGAATCCAGCGATTGAGATATCGACTCAAGCGCGGGATGGAGAAACCACTGACCTGAATCTCAGCATTAACTAGTGCCGAAAGTATTTCCTGGGACAATTCTCCAGACAAAGCCTCATCAGCGTCGAGATTGAGGATCCATTGGCCTCTAGCAGACTCCATCGCCAATTGTTTCTGTGCTGAGTAACCCAGCCATTCTTGATGGATCACAAGGGCGCCCCAGGTTCGGCAAATCTCAACAGTGTCATCAGTGCTGCCGGAATCGACAATCACTACCTCGTCTGCAATGGAAGCGCTTTGCAGAAGATTGTCGATCCGGTCTGCCTCGTTCTTGGTTATCACGGTAATACTAAGAAAGGGTTTTTCATTGAGCGAGTTGGGCTGTTTCATGGGGAGGAATGATAGGAATGCAGAAAGAGAATGTCAATTCATCTTGTGCAGTGGGGTATGCTTGTGCATTCAATGAAGCCTGCGTCATCGAGTTAACATAATATATCTTATCGGACACTGTGGGGGTAGGCAGAATCTAGGCTGATCAGACAAGAATTATCCCAAACCCGTCCAACCAACCCGTCAAGTTATTCGACCTTAAGACTCATTTCTGGTGAGATCTTAAGTGTTTTTGTGATGGTACATCCTTTTGCAATACCCGTAAACGCGCGAGTCTTTTCCCCCAGTTGATTTGCCACGTTCCGGATCACCACTGCAATGCTGCTGATGCGGTCCGGTTTGTCGGCGTATTCCCATTCAACCTCTGCTTCAAGCCCCCTAAGTTCAATGTCGTGCCTATTTGAAGCCCCGAAAACGCCGGTAAGTACTTCACATGATGCCAAAGCGGCTACTGTAAGTTCCGAAGGATTCGGGCCGGAATTTTCGCCCCCGTACTGCTCCTTGAGATCTACTACAAAAGTCCAATTATCAGAAATAACTTCCATTTTACGAGGGCCTACTTGTTTTAGTTTAAGTCTCATCGAGTTTCCGCCCATCAAGAGTTACAATTTCCCTCCGGAAATACCTCCAGAGCTTTCTCCAAATCCGATACTTTAAAAATAAAAAGAGCAGCTTGGCTGTCGGAAAAGCCTGAGCCATAAGTATAGGCAATGTTGATACCGGCGTCACCAAATTCTTGTGAAACTTTGGAAAGAATTCCGGGCCGATTCTCGAGGATAAGGCAGATAACCTCCTGTAACTTTACCTGATATCCACTTTTTCCGAGCACTTCGACCGCTTTGGTGGGATTGTCAGTGATAAGTCGAATCATGGAGTACCGAGCAGATTCTTTTAAAATAGCTTCGTAGTAATCCCGAGGTGCTACCCTCCGCCCTGTCCGGGCTCGCACGTCGTAGAGAGCCAGAAGATATTCGTTAGCATCCTGAATACTCATTGCTTCGATATTGATATGTTCTTCCTTTAAAATTAAGGTAAACTTGGCAAGCTCTCCGGGCGCATCTGCCAGCATGACTTCAAGCTGTTTTCTTACAGGCATTGGTTTCTCCACACTTTTTTGAATGATGCTCGTATTATGCCTCAGTTCTCCTTTCAAAGGAACCCCTTTGAATATATAATCAAAAATCTCCTAGAAAGAGCTAGGGACCGGTGACGGTAAAGTTGACCTGATTCCCTCATGCTCTTCAATGTTAACGTGGTCACACCGTCTTGATCTTATCAACGGGAGTTGCGATTGGGAACCTCTGAACTCGAACACCATTACCTGAGCAGCTTGATTGACCGCAAGGTATACTCCGGCCAAGGAGCCCGTGTCTTAGGAAAGTCTTCGGATCTGGTAGTTGATCTGGACCTTCCTCAACCTGAAGTTATGATGTTGGTTTACCGACGCCAGTGGTCTAAGGAACGATTTTGTGTTCCTTGGAGTGATGTTGTCGGCGTGGCACCCTCAGGAATAATGCTCAAAACAGATGCCACGCCTCCTACTCCGTTTAAAGAGGAACCATCACCATCTGCTCATGTCTTGCTGAGAGACCTTCTGCTGGATAAACAGATTGTCGACGTTCACGGAGCCAAGGTAGAGCGCGTGAATGATCTCCACTTCTACAGATCCAACGGAAAGCTTGTGCTGGATCAGGTGGATGTCGGATTAAGGGGTATCCTGAGAAGGCTAGGTTTTGAACACGCCGTTGTAAGTTTCAGCAAATGGTTTTTTGATTATGAACTCAAAGAGAGATTTATTTCCTGGCACTATGTCCAACCTTTAGCGGATTTTAATCGTTTGAGGCTCCAGATACCGCAGAGCCGACTTGAGCATCTCCACCCTGCAGATCTTGCCGACATCATCGAAGACATGGATGTTCACGAAAGAGCAGCATTGGTGGAATCTCTTAACGAGGAAGTCCTTGCGGAAGCCCTCGAAGAGATGGATCCCAAAGTCCAGGTTGCAATAATGAGAGGCCTGGAACCTGAAAAGGCAGCGGACATCATGGAAGAAATGTCACCGGACGAAGCTGCTGATCTCATTGCAGATCTCCCGACCGACACTGCCAGCGGAATTTTCAGGGAAATGGATGACGAGTATGAAGAAAAACTCAAAGGACTGTTGGAGCATGAAGAAGACGAGGCCGGCGGTCTTATGACAACCCAGTTTATGGCTTTAACCCCTGATCAGACCATAGTGGACGCCCTCGCCTACATCCGACGTCATGCCAATGAAATGGACGTCATTTATTACATTTATGTAGTGGACCTTGATTCAAAACTGTTGGGAGTGACTAATTTGAGGGAACTTTTATCAAACGAGATATTCACCCCGCTGGAGAGGATAATGACAACTCGGGTAATCACTGCCAAGATTGATGACCATGCCCAAGATCTTGGAGACTTGTTTGCCAAGTACGGTTTCAGGGGAATTCCAGTCGTGGACGATGAGAATCGCATTCAAGGTGTGATCAGGTTCAAAGCTCTTCTAGAAATTGTAGCTCCCCATCTGGGAAGATAGCCGAATCTATTACGGGAATTGTTATTGACTGGGGTCCACTCGTGCCGAAAGATTCAAGTATTCCGGTTCAAGAATTGAGACACGGTTTTCTCAGGCGGCGTCTGATAGGACTGTGGGGCATTATGGTTCTCATGGGTCCTGGTATCATTACCTCCAATGTTGATAACGACGCCGGCGGTATTACTACCTATTCTCTCGCTGGGGCTAATTTCGGTCTGACCATGCTGTGGTCGATATTGCCCATCACCCTGATCCTTGTGGTGGTACAAGAAATGGGAGCCCGAATGGGGGTAGTTTCAGGAAAAGGGCTCTCGGACTTGATCCGCGAACGCTTCGGGGTCAAAATCACTTTTTACATCATGATCCTTCTGGTAGTCACCAACCTTGGAAATACTCTCGCAGAGTTTGCCGGGATAGCCGCATCTCTGGAGATTTTTGGAATATCAAGATACTTAAGCGTGCCTTTGAGCATAATGTTTCTGATGTGGCTCGCTGTTAAGGGAACTTACCGCTCAGTCGAAAAAGTATTTCTGACGGCTTGCGTTTTCTATGTTGCGTACGTCGTGGCCGGTTTTCTGGTCCGCCCGGACTGGGTGGATGTGGTCCATGCTATGGGGTCGCCTACAATCAGAATAGAGACGCCGTTTTTGGTTATGCTGACAGGACTCGTGGGTACAACCATAGCTCCGTGGATGCAGTTTTATCTCCAAGCTTCAGTAGTGGACAAGGGTTTGGGTGCAAAAGATCTCAGAGCCGTACGTCTGGACGTAATCATTGGCTCGATTGTAGTCAGCGTGGTGGCCTTTTTCATAATTCTGGCCTGTGCTTCGACTCTCTACAAGGCTGGGATAAAGATCGAGGAGGCGGCCGAAGCCGCTCTCGCCCTGGAACCGTTGGCTGGAAAGTACTGCACTTGGCTTTTTGCATTTGGCCTATTCAACGCTTCTATGTTTGCCGCGGCGATCCTTCCCCTATCAACGGCCTACACAGTGTGCGAGGCGTTTGGTTGGGAGTCCAGCCTCGACAAGAAATTCTCAGAAGCGCCACAGTTTTACGGGCTTTATTGCTTCATCATTTTCTTCTCCGGCCTCATCATTCTCGCTCCAAAACTTCCACTAGTTTCCATCATGTTCATATCGCAAGTAATCAACGGACTTGTTCTGCCTGTTGTGATGATTTTCATCCTATACTTGATTAATGACCCAAGGGTCATGATGGAACATACCAACGGACGCTTTCTGAACGTTTTATCCTGGGTTGCCGTTATTTTCCTTACCGTACTGAGTGTTGCTACGATCCTGTTTGCTTTGAAAGATTTTTTTTATTGATAACTGCCGTCGAAGGATCTTCCCGGTAGGTCCACACTCAAAAACCGTTATAAAGAATGCCTATTACGCCACAC
>Ga0194057_10001645_pt1 | contig 11193 bp, 9 predicted proteins | sample SepL4415m_MetaG_FD_155474 | JGI IMG/M metagenome (GOLD analysis project Ga0194057, IMG submission 155474) | Anoxic zone freshwater microbial communities from boreal shield lake in IISD Experimental Lakes Area, Ontario, Canada - Sep2016-L442-15m | ecosystem: Environmental > Aquatic > Freshwater >...
TAGCGCGCCACAGGGTCGGCGCCGAGCAAGCCCACGATGAAGGGCTCGTAGAGGAATGCGCGCGCGGTGAGTTCCATCGCCGCACTCCATTCAGATTCGGCAAGCGGACGGATGGTGACCGTCATGCCGCCAACCCCCAGTACCTCAGGCCCGCAGCGACGACACCGGCAACGATGACCACGACGAGGAATGGTGCTCGCAGAATGAGCGCCACGGCACCGGCTGCGACACCAGCGACGCGTGCATCGAGAACGAGTGACTGCCCGGAGGCGAAGGTTTGCACGGCAACGAGTGCGGCCAGCAGCGACACAGGCAGGAGCGCAGCGATGTGGCGCACCTTCGGATTGTCGAGCACTCGTTGAGGTACCGAATGCCCGGTGAGTTTAAGCAAGAAGCACCCGAGAGACGACACCAGTACGACGGGCCACATCAGGCGGGACCTCCGCCCGGTGCAGCGCCATCTTCCTCACGCGCGCCTGTTTCGGCATCGCGCGGCGCACTGGAAATCGGTGCAAGTGCGGGCCCGGCGCGCAGGCCAGCGATCACGGCAACCAAGGCGGCCGCGAGCACCGGTAGCCCTGGGCGCAAGAAAGGGGTGAGAGCCAGTGCGACGACCGCCGAGATGATGGCGATGGCCCAAGGGTCGCGGCCTTTGAGTCGAGGCCACAGCAGTGCGAGGAAGGCTGCGGGGATCACAGCGTCGAGGCCGAACGCGCGCGGATCACCGAGTGCGCCCGCGCCGAGTGCGCCAATCAAGGTTGCCAGGTTCCAGAAGACGTACACCGACAGGCCTGTTGCCCAGAAGGCAAGCCGGGCGGATCGTCCCTCGAACGCGTCTTCATCGCGTGCCAACGCCATGGCAGTGGTCTCGTCGATGGTGAGCTGCGCGGCGAACGCGCGTTTGACTCCGGTGACCTGAAGCACCGGCGCGATGCGAAGGCCATACAGGGAGTTGCGGACTCCGAGCAGCAGCGCGGTGAGCCCGGCGGCGATACTTCCGCCGCCGGCAGCGATGACTCCGACCAAGGCGAACTGAGACGCGCCAGTGAACATCAGCAGCGACAGAGCCATTGTCTGGGCAAAGCTCAGTCCTGAGGCCACACTGAGGGCGCCAAAGCCAATGCCGTAGGCGCCGACCGCGATGCCGACCCCGGTGGCATCGCGTAGTACCGAGCGGCGTTCCTCGGTCCAGGTGGCTGCTGCGCTCACACGCCGAGGCTACCGGGCGGGCTGACATCGCTCAGCGCGGTGACGAGTCGTACTTGGCGCAGCACCTCGTGCCCGTCGCCGGTGATGTCCAGTGAGCGACTGGCACCGTCAGGTCCCCAGCCGGCGCCCACGAGGAAGGCTCGGGCGTTGTCGTCCGAACCCGTGATCCACATGACGCCACCGGTGGCGCCGGATTCGCGCGACAGGTCGGCCCACGCCGCCATCAGCCGCGAACCATGGCCCTGTCGCCGGTATGCCGGATCGACAACCAATTCGAGCAGTTCGATGTCGCGGTCGCCGCCAAAGTCAGCGGCCGGGCTCGACGCGAGAAAGCCGATGATGCGATCTCCGGCGAGAGCGGTGAGGGCGAGGTGTCGAGTACTCGGGGGAGCGGTGATGGCCTCGTGCCACGAGGCGGTGACCTCGGCTGGATCGAGGGCGGCGATGCGCTCGGTGACCGCTGCTGAGGGGCTCATGATCCAGTGGGCCAGCAGGAGTCGAGCGACGTCATTGGCGTCGGCCGGCACCGCCGGACGCACGGAGGCGTCAGCCACGGGAGGACTCAGTGTGGTGCGATGCGGTCATGCTCCGAGGGTAGTGCGGACTTGAGGGCAGCGGGTTGCCGGGGAAGTGCGAGCCACCAGCCTGCGAGCGGGTGCGGCCACTAGGCTGAGGGCACACCCGAAGGAGAGCCGTGAGCGACGACACCCCCGAGATCCAGTTCCGTAGCGATGTGACCGTTGAGCTGGTCAAGGCCTCGGCATCTGATGCTGATGTGGTGTTCGCGGCCCGCGTATCGACCCTCGGTGAGAACTCGCTCGTCGACGTCAACGCCGACCCCGAGCGTTCGCGGGGGCTGATCAACTATTTGATGCGTGATCGGCATGGAAGCCCGTTTGAGCACAACTCCCTCACCTTTTTCGTTCGCGCACCCATTTTCGTGTGGCGCGAGCACATGCGGCACCGCATCACGTCGTACAACGAGGAGAGCGGTCGCTACCGTGAGCTCGATCCGGTGTTCTACGTGCCAGGTCCTGAGCGCAATCTGATTCAGGAAGGCAAGCCGGGGGCCTACGACTTCGTGCCCGGAACGCTCGAGCAGTACGAGTTGGTCGATTCGGCGGTACGAGCATCCTGCACCCAGTCGTACGCGGCCTACCGCAGCATGCTCGATGCCGGAATCGCTCGCGAGGTGGCGCGCGTGGTTCTTCCTGTGACCATTTACTCGTCTGCCTACGTCACGATGAATGCGCGCGCACTGATGAACTTCCTGTCGTTGCGCACCAAGCGTGAAGGATCACACTTCCCGTCCTTCCCGCAGCGCGAGATCGAGATGGTGGCTGAGCGCTATGAGCAGGAGTGGATCCGACTTATGCCACTCACTCACGCAGCGTTCGAAGCCAACGGAAGGGTCGCGCCATGATCGCTGCGGCGACTCGCGAGGCGCCGTTTGGGCGGGTTCTGACGGCGATGATCACTCCGTTCACCCCTGAAGGTGACGTTGACTATGGGGCCGCTGCCGTTGTCGCGAATGACTTAGTGGGGTTGGGTTGCGACGGCATCATCGTCAACGGAACAACGGGCGAGTCACCGACTACCAGCGATGAAGAGAAGTTGACGCTGCTCACGACCGTTCTTGAGGCGGTGGGCGATCGTGCTCGTGTAATCGCGGGCGTCGGCACTAACGACACGCGGCACACACTGCATTTGGCGGCCCATGCTCATCGCGCCGGGGTACATGGGCTACTCGTCGTGACTCCGTATTACAGCAAGCCATCCCAAGAGGGGTTGGTCGCCCACTTCACGGCCGTTGCCGATGCCAGCGATCTTCCGGTGATGGTGTACGACATTCCGGGTCGCTCAGGTGTGGCCCTGACCACCGAGACGTTGTTGCGTCTTTCCGAGCATGTGCGCATCATCGCGAACAAGGACGCCAAGGGTGACCTGTGGGCCGCCCAGCAAGTGATGTACGGCAGTGACCTTGTTTACTACTCCGGCGATGACGCATTGAATCTGCCCTTGCTCGCGGTGGGAGCGGTGGGCTTTGTGAGTGTGACCGGGCACGTTGTTGCTGATCGACTGTTGGCGATGATCGAGGCATTCCAAATTGGCGATGTTGCCAAGGCGGCCGACATCAATCTCGCACTGGTTCCTGTGACCGACGGAATTATGAGTCGGGTTGGCGGAACGGTGATGGTGAAAGCGGCACTTGACCTTCTGGGTCGTGCCGGAGGAGGCTCCGCGCGGCTTCCGCTTGTGACTGCGAACGAGGCTCAGCGCTCCGTGCTGCGCGACGACTTACGTGCTGGGGGCTTTGACCTGTGACACACCCTGAACTCGGACCTCCTCCCGAACTGGCTGAGGGAGGTCTTCGTGTGGTCGCACTCGGTGGCCTCGGCGAGATCGGTCGCAACATGACCGTATTCGAGTACGCCGGTCGATTGCTCATCGTCGACTGTGGCGTACTTTTCCCCGAAGACAACCAGCCGGGCGTCGACCTGATCCTTCCGGACTTTGAATACGTGCGCGATCGTCTCGATGACATTGATGCGATCGTTTTGACGCACGCACATGAAGATCACATCGGTGCGGTTCCGTATCTGTTGCGCGAGCGCGCCGATATTCGGGTGGTCGGTTCGCGACTGACGCTGGCGTTGTTGAAAGCCAAACTCCGTGAGCACCGCATCAACGCGCAAGCCTTGGAAGTCACTGAAGGTCAGACTGTCGATTTCGGTCCTTTCTCGGTCGAGTTCGTCGCGGTCAATCACTCCATTCCCGATGCTCTTGCAGTTGCCATCACCACCGGCGCCGGACGTGTGTTGCACACCGGTGACTTCAAGATGGACCAGCTTCCGCTTGACGGTCGAGTCACCGATCTCAACGCCTTTGCTCGTTTGGGCGATGCAGGTGTCGACTTACTTCTTATCGACTCAACGAATGCGGAAGTTCCGGGCTTCGTTACCTCCGAACGCGACATCATGCCCGTGCTCGACAGTGTCTTCTTGAGGGCTGACGGCCGCATCATTGTGGCGTGCTTCGCGTCTCACATCCACCGCGTGCAGCAGGTGATCGACACGGCGGTGCTACACGGCCGCAAGGTCGCGTTCGTCGGACGATCGATGGTGCGCAACATGGCGGTCGCGCGCGAACTCGGGTACCTCACGGTTCCAGGCGATGTGCTCGTCACCATCGACGGACTCAATGACCTTCCCGACGACGAGACGGTGTTGGTGTGTACCGGGTCGCAAGGTGAGCCGATGGCGGCACTGGCACGCATCGCTAATCGCGACCATCCCATTGAGCTCGGCGTTGACGACACAGTGGTGTTGGCGTCGTCGCTCATCCCCGGAAACGAGAATTCGGTTAACCGAGTCATCAACGGGCTCTCACGCTTGGGTGCCCACGTCATTCATCAGTCAAATGCGTTGGTGCATGTGTCGGGCCACGCGGCGGCAGGTGAATTGCTCTACGTCTACAACATCGTCAAGCCGCGCAATGTGATGCCCGTGCATGGTGAGTGGCGACATCTGCGTGCCAATGCCGCACTTGCGGTGCGTACCGGAGTGCCCGTCAATCGTGTGGTCTTGGCCGATGACGGTGTCGTGGTCGATCTCATCGACGGTGTGGCTCGCATCACCGGGGCGGTGCCGTGCGGGTTCGTCTTCGTTGACGGCTCGTCGGTCGGGGGAGTGACCGAGGCGTCACTCAAGGACCGGCGTGTCTTGGGCGAGGAAGGCTTTATCTCGATCTTCACGGCTGTTGACGCAGTTGAGGGCAAAGTGGTGGCCGGTCCTGAGATTCACGCCCGTGGATTCGTTGAAGACGACGCAGTCTTCGACCCGGTACTGCCTATCGTGCGCCGCGAATTGGAAGACGCCCTGCAGGCAGGTGTCACCGATACCCGGCAGTTGGCCCAGATCGTGCGCCGAGTCGTCGGCAAATGGGTCAGTGGCGAACACCGCCGCCGGCCGATGATTGTGCCGGTCGTCGTCGAGGCATAGAAGCCGCGCTTGGTTCCGTGACACCGGTCGGGTCGTCAATGATGGAAGGTAGGTGGGCGCACTTCATGTCATCGACGGATTTCGAGACCTGCGCGGCCCGGATTTCATTCACAACCCCTATCCCACGTACCGGGCGATGCGCGATCGTGCACCTGTGTGGCGCGATCCCTACACGGGGCATGTCTTCGTCACCCGATACGACGACGTGCTCGGAATCCTGAAGGATCCACGTTTCGGTAGTAATCGGATCAATGACCGCCTCAAGCGGGTTCCCGACGATGTCGACGTATCCCGACTCGTTGAACTGCTGGTCGACAGACTGGTGATGACCGACGGCAGTCGCCATCGTGATTTGCGCCGCGAAGTTGGATCTGCGTTTACAGCGGCGAAGGTTCGCTCGTACGCACAAGGCACCGACGCCATGGTGAGGCAGACATTCGATTCCTTGCGTGAGCAGGACACCCTCGATGTGCTGAACGATCTTGCGTTGCCCGTCCCGTCTCGGGTGATTCTGTCTGTTCTTGGACTTCCTCCCCGAGATCATCAGAAACTGCGTGCGTGGGCAGAGGACTTCTACCTGTGGCTCGCGCACAGTCCGGGCGACATTGGGGTGCGTACGCAGCGAGCGGTCGACTCAATTGTGCAGATGTCCGACTACGTCGATAACGAGTTGAGCGCCCTTCCGAGCGGCACGGAGGGGACGTACGTAGCGCGTATGGCCACCAACCTCGAGTCCGGCGAGATGACGCACAACGAAGTGACAGCCAATCTCATCGGCATTCTCAATGCCGCCCACGAAACGACGTCTAGCCTCATTGCCAACGGAACGATCTGCTTGTTGGAGCATCCGGGTGAACTTCAGCGGCTCATCGCCGAGCCTGATCTCATTGCCTCTGCGGTCGAGGAGATGCTGCGCTTTGAGAGCCCGTCGCAGATCATCTCTCGCATCGCGACCGAGGAGGCCGAAATTGACGGAGTGACGATCAAGCCCGGTGTCATGGTCGCGCTCGTTCTCGGTTCGGCCAATCGGGATGAACGAGTGTTTGTCGAGCCGGATTCGTTCGATGTCAGTCGAAATGAACGGCAGAATCTGGCATTTGGTCGGGGTAGTCACTTCTGCACTGGCGGTGGGCTTGCGTCTTTGGAGCTAGTGTCGGTCTTCCGCCAGTTGGTGCCGCTGCTCCCGAAGGCCCGCATTATCAGCGGCCCGGTTCAGTGGCGGCCGACCCCGGCCTTCCGCTCACCGCAGGACCTTGTCATTGAGTTCGACTCCGTTGCCATCACCATCGCCGAATTTGGAGGGGATTGGTACGGGCAGGTGCCGACCGCCGACGGATCCAGCCACAACTGATCGCCCCTCCCGGTGCTTGTGGGCTTGGGTACCGAAAACTGCGTCTATGCGTGCTTAATGTCCCCCCATGCGGATTTGGGAGGGAAGGGGGGAAAGGGATCCGCGTGTCGGGTGAGAAAAATGTGAATTGTGGGACCGCTGGGTCTACTGTGGCGATCATGGCGACACGAACGCCGGCGCCCACGCGCGCCCGATCTAGGGCGACTTCCCCCGCGAGCGGCTCGGCGGCCCGATCGTCCTCCTCGAGGACGGCTGGGTCGCAGGGCACACGCAGTGGCAGTCGCTCTACCACCACGTCCCGATCGACCTCAGCGAAGAAGTCCACGGGGCGGTCCAAACCCCGGTCGACGTCGCTGAAGCCAGGTCCGGTCGCCCGCTTTGGCAGCGGCGTGCTGCGCCTGCTGGCCAAGATCTGGTCGACGTTCGCCCTCGTGCTCGGTCGCCTCGTGCGCCGCGTCGGTCGGGGAGCTCGCGACCTCGATCCCGCGCATCGCCGCGACGGGTTAGCGCTGCTACTGCTCGCCCTGAGCGTGGTCGTGGCTTCTGCCGTGTGGTGGGGAACTGCCGGACCGATCTCGAATCTCGTGACCGCCGTGGTGACCGGAACCATCGGCGCCCTTGACTGGCTCGTGCCGCTCCTACTTTTGGTCGCCGCGATTCGCCTCATGCGCCACCCCGATGAAGAGGCGGCCAACGGTCGAATCCTTATCGGCGGAACCGCTTGCGTGCTTGCGGTGACGGGCCTTTGGCACCTCATGCGGGGCGGAGCAACTCCCAGCGACGGTGCCGCGGCCATGCGTAATGCTGGGGGCTGGCTCGGCTGGCTGGTGACCGCCCCTGTGATGGCCGCTGTCGGAACAGTGGTGACTGCTCTGTTGCTGACGATCCTTCTGGTCTTTGGTCTCTTGGTGGTGACCAAGACGCCTGTTAACGCCATTCCTGCGCGCATTCGGTCTTTCACGGGACGATTCACCCGCACCGCCGACGCACCTGTGGAAGAAGAAAGCCAGCTGGACGACAAGACCGAAGCGCGTCATCCGTCGAGCATTCGGGCCGAACGTGAGCGCGCATCGTCGTCCGACGATGCGGTCAACGACGTGACCGAAGGTGAGACTGAGGTTGAAGCACCGTCGCGCCTTGCGCGTGGCCGTGCAGCCGTTCGGCACCGGCTGGGTCTTGATGCGCACGATGCACCTGCATTCGTCGAAGGCTTCGACGCCGATCAGCCTTTCGTGTCGCCGGTTGCGTCCGAACGTGCACATGAAACCGGCATCGTCGAACTGCATGCCGAGCACCTCGATAGCGACGCTGACCCCGACGATCTGCAACACACCGTCGTGCTTGAGCTCCCCGCGGCAGCATCTGCTCGGGTTGCCACCAAGCCGAGAGCGCCTCGCACCTCGACACCCGCCGTCGTTGAGCAGTTGCCACTCTCGCCATCGATGGCCTACACGCTTCCGCCTGCTCACCTGCTCAAGCCCGGAATACCTGGCAAGAAGGCGTCGAAGGCCAACGAGGCGGTGGTCGAAGCACTGACCGAGGTACTCGAGCAGTTCGGAATCGACGCGAGTGTCACGGGCTTCCAGCGCGGTCCTACGGTCACGCGCTACGAAATTGAACTCGGCCCATCGGTCAAGGTTGAGCGCGTCACGGCGCTGAGTAAGAACATTTCGTACGCGGTGGCAAGTTCGGAAGTGCGCATCCTCTCGCCGATTCCTGGAAAGTCGGCGATCGGAATCGAGATTCCGAACACTGACCGCGAATGGGTCAGCCTCGGAGATGTCTTGGCCAGCCGTACGGCGACCAGTGACCAGCACCCCATGCTCGTGGGGCTCGGAAAAGACGTCGAAGGTGGATTCGTTTGCGCCAACCTCGCGAAGATGCCGCACATCCTTGTCGCTGGTGCCACCGGTGCCGGTAAGAGCAGTTGCATCAACTCGCTCATCACGTCGGTGCTGATGCGTTCGACGCCCGAAGAAGTGCGCATGGTGCTCGTTGACCCGAAGCGGGTTGAACTCACCTCCTACGAAGGTATTCCGCACCTCATCACGCCGATCATCACCAATCCCAAGAAGGCTGCCGAAGCGCTGCAGTGGGTTGTCAGGGAGATGGACCAGCGTTACGACGATCTCGCTCACTTCGGCTTCCGTCACATTGACGACTTCAACAAGGCGGTGCGCTCCGGCCAGGTCAAGCCACCGGCAGGAAGTGAGCGGGTTCTCAAGCCGTACCCGTACCTACTCGTCATCGTTGATGAACTCGCCGACCTCATGATGGTGGCCCCGCGCGATGTCGAAGACTCGGTCGTTCGCATTACTCAGCTGGCTCGCGCAGCTGGTATTCACCTGGTGCTGGCGACTCAGCGTCCGAGTGTCGATGTGGTCACTGGTTTGATCAAGGCCAACGTTCCCAGCCGACTGTCGTTCGCGACGTCGAGCCTGGCCGACAGTCGAGTCATCCTCGACCAGCCCGGCGCAGAGAAGTTGGTCGGACAAGGTGATGGGCTGTTCCTTCCGATGGGAGCCAACAAGCCCGTACGTATTCAGGGTGCCTTCATTCCAGAAGCCGAGATTCGCGCAGTGGTGAACCACTGCAAGGCTCAGATGAACCCGGAGTACCGTGAAGACATCGCGGTCGCTCGTTCGGCACGAACTGAGGTCGACGAGGAAATTGGTGACGACTTCGATCTGTTGGTGCAGGCCATCGAATTGGTCATCACCACACAGTTTGGAAGTACGTCAATGTTGCAGCGCAAGTTGCGCGTCGGGTTTGCCAAAGCCGGGCGCCTCATGGACCTGATGGAGACCCGTGGAGTTGTTGGGCCAAGTGAAGGATCTAAAGCACGTGAGGTGCTCGTCGCCGCCGATGACCTTCCCGGTGTACTTGCATCGCTCGGTGGCTCATGATGGGACTGGTGCACGTAACGCGCCGAGGGGAGTGTGGAGACGGTGACTATCGGTAGCACCCTGGAGCAGGGCCGTCGTGCCGCCGGGCTCAGCCTTGAAGATGTCAGTGCGGTCACCCGGCTTCGGCCCAGCATGCTCGCGGCCATGGAAGGCGACGACTTCACCATGTGTGGTGCCGACACGTATGCCCGAGGGCATGTGCGCTCGATCGCCACGGTGATCGGGATTGATCCTGATGCGGCAGTGGCAGAGTTCGACGCCGAACGCGCGGCAAGTCCTCCAGCCGCCACATCGATGAGACGCGATTTCGAAAACGGGCGGCGGTCGTTCGACGATGCTCCTCGCGACCCCAACTGGAACCGCGTGATTGCCTTCGCCGTCATCATTCTCGCGGTGCTCCTGTTCATTGCCTTGATCCTGCGGGCCCGCGGCCGTTGATCGCGGCTGACCCCCACCCCGTACGCTGGCGACGTGTCCACACCACTGCGCGTTGCCCTCGTGACCCTTGGTTGCGCTCGCAACGAGGTCGACTCGGAAGAAATGGCGGCCCGACTGGCGGCTGAGGGTTGGGAACTTGTCGACGAAGCGTCCGACGCTGATGCCGTCGTGGTCAACACCTGTGGATTCGTTGACGCGGCCAAGAAGGACTCGATTGACACCGTGCTTGCCGCTGCGCAGGAGCGCGACAGCAATGGCTCAGGCGCCATGGTGGTGGCCGTGGGGTGCCTCGCCGAACGGTATGGCGATCAGTTGGCCGCTGAGCTTCCGGAGGCCAACGCTGTGCTCGGGTTTGACGATTACCCCGACATTGCCGCCCGACTGCGCAGCATCGTTGAAGGAACTCCTCACGTTCCGCATGCGCCTCGTGATCGCCGACTTCTGTTGCCCGTGTCTCCAGCCCAGCGTCAGCAAGGTTTCGCAGCCGACGCGCCGTCAGTACCCGGTATGCCCGGCCTCGCCGGCGGACCCCGTGTGTTGCGCCGCCGACTCGATTCCTCGCCAGTTGCCCCACTGAAACTTGCGTCGGGCTGTGACCGCCGCTGTGCGTTCTGCGCGATTCCAAGTTTTCGTGGATCGTTCGTCTCGCGCGAGGCGCTCGATGTCATTGCCGAGGCTCAGTGGCTGGCGAGTGAAGGTGTACGTGAACTCGTGCTCGTCAGTGAGAACTCGACCTCGTACGGAAAGGATCTCGGCGATATCCGACTGCTCGAGGCGCTGATTCCCAGGCTTGCCGAAGTCGACGGCATCTCACGTGTGCGGGTGTCGTACCTACAACCTGCGGAGATGCGGGGCACTCTCATCCGCGCCATCACCACGACCGAGGGGGTTGCCGACTACTTCGATTTGTCGTTCCAACATTCCAGTGCCACGGTACTGCGCCGGATGCGTAGATTTGGTGGTACTAAAGACTTCTTGGCACTTCTCGAGGGCATTCGCGCCGCGAGTCCATCGGCTGGAGTTCGTAGCAACGTGATTGTGGGCTTCCCTGGCGAGACGCAGGATGACCTTGACGAACTCGCCGAGTTTCTCACGGCGGCGCGACTTGATGCCGTGGGGGTGTTCGGGTACTCCGACGAAGACGGAACCGAGGCGGCGACTCTCGACGATCATCTCGATGCCGCCGAGATTCGTTCGCGCGTCGAGTTCATCACGAGCCTCGTTGACGAACTCAGTGCCCAGCGCGCTGAAGACCGCATCGGCGAAACAGTCGAAGTGCTGGTCGAGT
>Ga0194057_10001647_pt1 | contig 11173 bp, 7 predicted proteins | sample SepL4415m_MetaG_FD_155474 | JGI IMG/M metagenome (GOLD analysis project Ga0194057, IMG submission 155474) | Anoxic zone freshwater microbial communities from boreal shield lake in IISD Experimental Lakes Area, Ontario, Canada - Sep2016-L442-15m | ecosystem: Environmental > Aquatic > Freshwater >...
GGTTGAATTTTAAACGGTGATAGAAGTACGTAGTACGATGCTTAAACTGAGGTGTTCGAGCCGAACTATAGCCGATCATGATGGACAATGATTATTGCTTAAGTATGCTGGATAGAGTTTGTTCTGGCAATAAAATTGCCATAGAATTTGCCGAGAAAAAATAGGCGCATCATTTAAGTTTGTACCGCCTTCTTACATTTTTATACAACTGTTCGGGTGGAGCACAACAATCCTATCGTTTTTAAATTAAATTGCTTTTTACCAATGCGCTTAATCTGTGTATTATCTGGGCAACTTATTTTTTAGGGTCACCCGTTTTCCGGTTAATGGATTTTCAACACATAAAAGACAGTATTTCTTCCTCGCCTGCATTTGTTTTGGATGCCGGTGAGATTATTAACAATTTAAAAGCATTAAACACGTTACGCCATCGGTGTGGCTGTAAGGTTTTATATTCAATCAAGTCTTTGCCCTTAGTCTCGGTTCTGGAACTGGCAAAGCCCTTTATTGATGGTTTTTCGGTCAGTTCTTTGTTTGAAGCGCGACTGGCTAACGAGATTTTGGCAGGGCAGGGCGGCATTCATTTAACCACGCCAGGGATAAGACCTGATGAGTGGCAGGCTATGGCGGGTTTACTGACGCATATCAGTTTTAATTCGTTAACACAGTATCAGCGTTTTGCGGCGACTTGCCCTGTACAAACGGCCATTGGTTTACGTATTAATCCCAAGTTGTCTTTTCTTAAGGATGACCGCTTTGATCCTTGTCGACCCTATTCAAAATTGGGTGTTGATATTGATGAATTGTGGCAATCATCTTGTCTTGATCAGGTTAAAGGAGTGCATATCCATAACGTTTTTTCTGCAACCGATTTGATGCCGTTAATTAAGACGGTAGAGAAACTGCGTAGTTATTTTGGTAAAAGCCTGGCTCAACTGGACTGGCTGAATCTGGGCGGTGGTTATTTGTTTAATCAAATTAAAGATCACCGCCCGTTTATTGACTTGGTAAACCAGTTAAAAAAAGACTTTGATCTTGACGTTTATATTGAACCGGGCAAAGCGGTCGTTGGTAATGCCGGCTGTTTAGTGTCCACGGTTATTGACTGTTTTGTCAGTGACGGTAAAGCCATTGCCATACTGGATACCTCGGTTAATCATAACCCGGAAGTGTTTGAATATCAGCGCCAACCGGAATGTCATGAACACGATCCCAAGGGAAACTATCCTGCTATTTTAGCGGGGAGTACTTGTCTGGCCGGTGATGTGTTCGGGGAATATCGTTTTAATAAACCCCTGGCCGTTGGTGATAAACTGGTTTTTAAAAATGTGGGTGCGTACAGTCTGGTTAAAGCCAACCGCTTTAATGGCTATAATCTACCGGATATTTATGCTTATCAAGACCGGCAAATAAAAAAATTAAAACACTACTCCTATCAGGATTATCGCCAGCAATGGCTGGCAGATTGATGGCAACCAAAATAAGGAATCTAAACATGCAAGCAATTCTAATGACAGCCGCTGGCGAAGCGGATGTTTTAACCTGTCAGGAACTACAAGAACCTGAGATTTCAACCGCAACAGAACTTAAAGTTAAGCTGCAAGCGGCAGGCGTTAATCCGGTCGATACTAAAGTCAGGCGTCATGGCGTGTTTTATGACCAACCCTTGCCTGCGGTATTGGGGTGTGATGGCGCCGGCATCGTTGTCGAAATTGGCACCGGTGTTAGTCAATTTAAGGTCGGTGATCAGGTCTGGTTTTGTAATGGCGGTCTGGGTCGCGAACAAGGTAATTATGCCGACTATACCGTACTTGATGAACGCTGGGTTAGCTTGAGTCCCAAGACTTTTTCATTTGTTGAAGCGGCTGCAGCGCCCTTGGTATTGATTACCGCGTGGGGCGCTTTGTTTGATAGAGGCGGTTTGCAGGCCGGACAAACGGTGTTGATTCATGCGGGGGCAGGCGGTGTTGGGCATGTGGCGATACAATTGGCTAAACTGAAAGGTGCCAGAGTTATTGCTACGGTAAGTTCTGCACAAAAGGCGGACTTCGTAAAAAGCCTGGGCGCTGATGAAGCTGTTATTTATAAGCCCAACGGTTTCGCCGATGCAGTCAATGCACTTACCGGCGGCAAAGGGGCTGATCTGGTTTTTGATACGGTAGGCGCTGAGGTATTTAAGGAAAGTATCGCTGCGACGGCTCATTTTGGACGCTTGATAACTTTGCTGGATCCGGGTGAATTGAATCTCAGCGAAGCCAGAATGCGTAATTTACTGATTGGTTTTGAGTTGATGTTAACACCGATGCTAAGAGACCTGCCTGAAGCCAGGGATAAACATGTCGACATTTTAAATCAATGCGCACAATGGGCGGATAAAGGCCTGTTAAAACTGCATGTCAGTCAGCAGTTACCTTTAAAAGAAGCGGCTGTTGCCCATCAGTTAATCGAAGCCGGCCATACCACCGGAAAAATTGTTTTAACCATGTAAAATATAATAATGCCACAGTCTATTTATACTCGATCATCAAGTTTTCTTACCTTGACGTTCCCGAACTCAATGTGAAGATTGAGCACCAGAAACTGCGTAGGCCGAAATAAGGCTTTTCGAGCGCAAGCGAGAATAAGCGTTTCCGGCACGCTGTACGATATGCCGGAAACGCCACCACGCGCTACGCTTGGGTGGTCTTATTCCGGCCTACGCCTGAGGCCAATCCCGGATAAATCAAGATGTTTTCGTTAGTCGCTACGTGGGCGTCGCTCCCACGGTGGGAGTGATGCCCACGTCGCGACTATAGCGCGTGCTCTTCGTGTGGGGGACAGGTCTTGGATTGATGCTTACGAGAGCTCGCCAAGGCTGTTCATTTAATGTTCATTTTATAGCGTTACATTCATGGTTACTGAATCCCGTCATCCTGATTTATGTATAATGGAGGGAATATAGGGATGAAGATTTAACTAATTAATTTATAGAAGGCTATGGCAGAAAAAACAAGCAGGCGCGGCTCCCGATACGGCAACAAAAAACCGGTAAAAAAATCAGGCAATCATTGGTTTAGAAATCTGTTCCTGCTTTTTTCAGCGGGCGGTTTGTTTATGTTTATCAGTTATCTGGGCTATCTGGATTATAACGTTCGCAATCAATTTGAGGGCAAACGCTGGGCCATTCCTGCGCGGGTTTACGCCAGTCCGGTTGAGCTTTATGCGGGCTACGCATTGCCTCCTGAAAAATTTGAAGCCTTGTTAAAAATGCTGCATTACCGACAAGATGCCGAGTTATCAGTAGAAGGAACCTACTTTAAAGAAGGTTCACAAATTAGTGTAAAAACGCGTGATTTTGCTTTTTGGGATCAGCATCAACCCAGCATGCAGATGTCGCTGAGCTTTACCGATATGGGCATAGAATCGATTACGGACATAACAAAATCCGAGGAGGTTGCCATTGTCCGTATGGATCCCGTGCAAATTGGCAGTTTTTATCCCACGATTAAAGAAGATCGGGTACTCATCAAACTGGAAGAAGCGCCGGACTCTCTAATTAAAGGGCTGCTTGCTTCGGAAGACCGCGATTTTTATCAGCATTTTGGCGTTTCACTGAAGGGTATTGCCAGAGCGATGTGGACGAATGTTCGCGCTGGCGGCATGGTGCAAGGAGGCAGTACCATCACCCAACAGTTGGTTAAAAACTTTTATTTAACCAATGAGCGGCGCTTGTCCCGTAAAGTTAAAGAAGCCTTAATGGCGCTGATTTTAGAATACCGCTACAGTAAAAACGAGATTCTGGAAGCCTATTTGAATGAAATATATTTAGGTCAAAACGGTTCAAGTGCTGTTCACGGTTTTGGCTTGGCCAGTGAATTCTATTTTGGCAGCACCTTAAAAGATCTTCCTTTGGAACAGGTGGCCTCTTTGGTGGCGTTGGTGCGCGGCCCCTCTGAATATGATCCTCGCCGGTTTCCTGATCGCGCCTTGCAACGGCGTAATTTGGTACTTGAGCAAATGGCAGCAGAAGGCTACCTATCCAAGGATCAAGCCGCTCAAGCCATCGCCAAACCATTAAGTGTCATTCCGCGCATGCAACGTTCATCTAATCGCTATCCCGGTTTTCTTGATCTCGTCAAGCGGCAATTGAGACAGGATTATCGCGAAGAAGACTTAACCTCACAGGGATTAAGAATTTTTACTACGCTGGATACTCAAGTTCAGGATGTTTTGGAAAAGACCGTTGAGACCAAGTTAAAGCAACTTGAAAAAACGGCGCACGCCAATGAGCTTGAAACAGCGGTCATTGTTACCCGTCGCGATAGTGGCGAGGTGACCGCTTTAACCAGTGGTCGTGAAAATATGGCGGGTGGCTTCAATCGTGCGTTGGATGCCGTGCGCCCTATCGGTTCCTTAATCAAACCGGCGATTTATTTGACAGCTCTGGAATATCCCGACAAATATACCATCACCACACGCGTAAGCGACTCTACCATTGTGGTTAAGGGACAAAATGGCACCGACTGGATTCCTAAAAACTATGATCATAAAGAACATGGCAGTGTCGCTTTGCACACCGCATTAGCGAAATCTTACAACCTGGCTACTGTTCGTATCGGTATGGATGTTGGCGTAGCCAGAGTCGCCAAAACCTTAAAAAATATGGGCGTCACCCGGCCGCTTGATCTGTATCCTTCTTTATTACTGGGAGCCGCATCACTGACGCCCATAGAAGTGACCCAGATGTATCAAACGCTGGCTGGCGATGGTTTTTCAACACCCATCAAAAGTATTAGAGCGGTCGTTGATACCGATGACAAACAGTTACAAAGTTATCCCTTTACCGTTAGACAGGCGGTCGATCCGGCGGCAACTTATATCGTCAATACCATCTTGCAGGAAGTGATGCATGAAGGTACAGGAAAAGCGGCCTATTCGTCTTTTCCTAAAGATTATGGTTTGGTCGGTAAAACCGGCACCACCAATGATGCCAAAGATAGCTGGTTTGCCGGATACACGGGCGATTATTTATCCGTCGTCTGGCTGGGCAGGGATGATAACAAACCGATCGGCTTAACCGGTGCCACCGGGGCGCTGCCACTCTGGGTCGCATTAATGCAACAAATATCAACCCAAACAGTGAACCTGATTCCACCTGACAATGTCAAGTTGCTTTGGGTTGAGCCGGGTAGTGGTTTATTAACGAAGAAAGGCTGCGGAGGCGGCAAGCAATATCCCTACATTTCAGGCTCAGAGCCAACGACTTACTCAGGTTGCGGACAAGAGGTTTTTGACAAGGATAAATCGTGGTTTGAAGATTTGTTACCTGGCGACACCGAACAAACCGAGCCTGACCAAACTGAAAGTGTACCTACTAACCCCGGTGAACCGCAACCACAATGAATTCTAAAAGAGCATCCATGATTAAAATGATTATTTTTCGCCTGATTTTTTTGACTTTCTTTTTTATTAATAGCGCCGGTTATGCAGCAGACGAACCCGTCAAACAGTTGCAGGCATTTTTAAAGGCATCAAAGTCATTGACCGCTGATTTTAAACAAGTATTAATTAATGAAGCGGGCGATCCTTATCAAACCAGTTACGGCATTTTTTACCTGCAACGACCCGGAAAATTTCGCTGGGATTATTTAAAACCGTTTCAGCAACAAATTGTCTCCACTTCCGGAAAAGTCTGGTTTTACGATACCGATTTGGAACAAGTCACCGTTAAAAAACTTGATGAGTCAGTTGGCTCAACACCCGCCTTATTGTTAAGTGGCAATATATCACTGGAGGATAATTTCACCATGCAAGATCAGGGGGTTGACGGGGACATGCAATGGATTAAATTATTGCCAAAAAATCAGGAAAGCAGCTTTAAATATATTTTAATCGGTTTGAATAAAGGTTCATTGGGCGGCATGGAGTTAAGTGATAATTTCGGTCAACTAACCCGTATCTATTTCTCCAATGTACTGCTTAACCCCCCGATAAAACCGACCGTATTTGAATTTAAAGCCCCCAAGGGTGCCGATGTGTTTTCTGATTAGACGGCTTTTTTATTCACCACGAAGACACGAAGGACACGAAGAAAGAAAAAACTTCGTAGTGAAAGCTTTTAAAGCTAAAGCCACAAACCTTTAACCTTTAGCCTTTATTCTTCGCCTGGTTCCCACGCTCCAGCGTGGGAATTCATCCGGCAACGCTCCAGCGTTGCGTGACGCAGGAGCGTCACTGTCGGCATTCCCACGCCGGAGCGTGGGAACGATAGGGCGGGGGTTATTTATTGCGAGTTAACTACCCTTTAGCCTTTAACCTTTAGCCTTTAGCCTTTAGCCTTGAACCTTTAGCCTTTAGCCTTTAGCCTTTAGCCTTGAACCTTTAGCCTTTAGCCTTGAACCTTTAGCCTTGAACCTTTAGCCTTTAGCCTTTAACCTTTAGTCTTTAGCCTTGAACCTTGAACCTTTAGCCTTGAACCTTTAGCCTTTAGCCTTTAGCCTTGAACCTTTAACCTTGAACCTTTAACCTTGCTCCTGCCTCTTCTCAATGTTTGATGATTTAACCAAGCCACTGGCTGATAGAATGCGGCCACAATCGCTGGACGATTACGTAGGTCAACACCATATTCTAAAATCCGGCAAACCACTCTACGAAGCCGTGGTATCCGGTCGTCTGCATTCCATGATTTTCTGGGGGCCGCCAGGAACCGGTAAAACGACACTGGCACGCTTAATCGCCCTGCATTCTGATGCCGAGTTTATGCCGATTTCTGCGGTATTATCCGGTGTTAAGGAAATCAGGGCCGCTGTCAGTGCCGCCAAAAAAATCCAGCTTGAACAGCACCGGCGCACTATTTTATTTGTCGACGAAGTGCATCGCTTTAATAAATCACAACAAGACGCTTTTTTGCCGCATGTAGAAGACGGCACTGTTTATTTTGTCGGTGCGACTACTGAAAATCCCTCTTTTGCCCTTAACAACGCCTTGTTGTCACGCGCTCGCGTTTATGTGCTTAATGCGCTAACCAGTAATGATTTAAGAGACGTTATAGACAAAGCACTCACCGATAAAGCCAGAGGTCTGGGCTGTCTGGGTATTGAAATGGCCGATGACATTAAACAGCAATTTGCCGAAGCCGCTGACGGCGATGCCAGAAGATTACTCAATCTCCTTGAAATAGCGGTAGAACTCGCCGCTGCAAAAGACAGCACTGTGATTAATGAAGCGTGTGCCAGAGAAGTGCTTTCCGGCGGCGTTAGACGCTTTGATAATCAAGGTGAAGAGTTTTATAACCAGATTTCAGCCCTGCATAAATCGGTAAGAGGCAGCTCCCCGGATGCTGCGCTTTATTGGTTATGTCGAATGATGGATGGCGGCTGTGACTTAAGTTATTTGGCCAGACGTATCGTCAGAATAGCTTCTGAAGACATCGGTAACGCCGACCCCAGAGCCTTGCAAATTGCCATCAATGCCTGGGAAGCCCAAGAACGTCTCGGTAGTCCGGAAGGTGAGCTGGCCTTGGCGCAAGCTATTGTTTATATGGCTTGTGCGCCCAAAAGCAATGCCGTTTATAAAGCTTACAACGCCGCCATGCGCGATGCCAAACAAAGCGGCAGTCTGGGTGTGCCGGTACATTTAAGAAATGCACCTACCCAACTCATGAAATCCCTGGATTATGGCAAAGCCTACCGTTACGCCCATGACGAACCGGAAGCCTACGCCGCCGGTGAAAATTATTTTCCGGATCAGCTAGCCGGAACCCGTTATTATCAGCCCGTTGATAGAGGTCTGGAAATAAAAATCAAGGAAAAATTAAGGCATTTGCAAGCATTGGATAAAGGTTAAATTGTAAGTATTCACCTCCCCCTTTGAAAAAGGGGGATTGAGGGGGATTTATCTAATAAAATCTCCCCTAACCCCTCTTTGTTAAAGAGGGGGACTGAATAATTACGTTAAATTAGCTTTTTATTTTCGCGGGATTATAGTGAATTATGCAGGGGATTAAATCATGTCATTTGGCAAATTACTGATCACAATCGGCTTTATTTTTGTAGTACTTGGACTTATTCTTAATTATGCCCCTACGCTAATAAGCTGGTTTGGTAAATTACCCGGCGACATTCGTATTGTAGATGAAAATAAAAAGGTATTTATACCAATTACCTCTATGCTTATAGTCAGCATAATTTTAACAATCATTGTAAATCTGTTTTTTCGTAAATAGTGTAGCTTTTGATAAGGTAGTCAATCCGGTAATATCAACCTTGGTCAATATTTTTGAGGCGTGACACTTTTTTGAAGTGTGAATGCGTAACAGCAGTAAATCAGTTATCAATTTTCCTTGCTGGTTTTAAGACCTCGACCTTTAGGCCGAAAAGAGCTCCCCGCAATAATACGCGCAAGCGATTATTGCTTTATCGGGCGCGGATTGGGGATGGGATGCAGGCCCCTTCCCAATCTTTGGCCTCATCCCAACGGGATGTTTCTTTATTGCCAAAGTTTTTGTAACGTGTGGAGTGTGCGCGTTCCAATATCAACATGTTGTAGAAATGCCCCAAATTCTAAGACTAATTTGGCTTATTCGCTTCTCTGCTATTTTTCTAAGCTTAAAAACGTAAACATAACATAAAGTTATAATTTTTCAGAAACCACAATGCTTTTTATGATATAAATATTAATCAGCCTTGTGTGGTTCACATTTTCAAGCCTCTTGCTTTGTCGGAGGCTTTTAACATAATAATAATAAACAAGAACAATGGCAAAAAGAGTTGCAATAACCGGCTTTTCATTTAGATTTCCAGGCACATCCAACAGCGATTATTGGCAAGATCTCCTTGCCGGCCGTGATATGGTGACGGAGGTTAATTCGGAACGTTGGGCAAAGGATACCTTTCGACATCCGAACAAAAACCACCCGGGAACCAGCTATACCTTCGCAGCAGGTTCTATCGGCGACATTTCAACGTTCGATGCCGGATTCTTTGGCATTTCCCCGCGAGAAGCCGCCCTAATGGATCCACAGCAGCGGTTACTGCTCGAAATGAGCTGGGAGGCACTGGAAAATTCCGGTATCAAACCCTCCTCGCTTCATGGGAGTCAGTGCGGCGTCTTTATCGGTATCGCCAGCACAGACTATGCCTATCGACTGGCCGACGATCTCGCGGCCATTGACTCGTTAACCGCTACCGGCACTACCGCAAGCATTGCAGCCAACCGCATCTCTTATGTGTTTGACTTGCGCGGCCCCAGTATGGTGATCGATACCGCCTGCTCGTCTTCCATGGTGGCATTTCATCAGGCATGCCGCTCAATCCTTTCGGGAGAGAGCAGTCAGGCGATAACCGGTGGCATCAATCTGCACTTGCATCCTTATGGTTTCTTTATCTTCGCCAAAGCCTCCATGCTATCCCCCCGTGGCCGATGCAGTGTTTTCGATGCGACCGGTGATGGCTATGTGCGCTCCGAAGGGGGCGGTGTTTTTTTTCTCAAAGATTACGACCAAGCCATCGCTGATGGTAATCCTGTTCTGGCGATTGTTGCAAATTCTGCGATTAATACGGATGGCCGAAAATCGGGACTCACCCTGCCTAGCCCGAAAGCCCAAGCCGCTTTGTTGAAACAGGTGTACGACCAGGCGGGGATTGATCCTTTTAAGATTGATTACCTCGAAGCTCACGGCACCGGCACGGCCGTTGGTGACCCGGTTGAAGTACAAGCCATTGGCGATGCGCTGGGTAAATTACGCCCCTCAAATAAGCCGCTACTTATCGGTTCGGTGAAAAGCAATTTAGGTCATCTTGAAACCGCTTCCGGAGTGGCCGGTTTGGTAAAGGCGCTTTACTGCATCCAGCATCGATTAGTGCCGGCAACTATTGGCATCAAAACGCTCAACCCCAATATTCCCTTTGATAAGCTGAATATTGAAGTGGTCAACAAAAATCAGCCTCTCAAAAAAACCGGAAAACTGATTATTGGCATCAATTCCTTCGGTTTTGGAGGTGCCAACGCTCACGTAATTCTGGAAAGTGATGACGCACTAAAAGCATCATCACCCAAACACGCCAATACGACCCTTCTGCCACTAATTATCTCGGCAAAAGACCCGCTCGCATTAAAAGCGGCTGCCCTTGACTTTTCAGAATTTCTGAATAATCAACCGGAGTCCTCGGTTTACGACATTGCCCATAATGCCGTGTTTAGGCGAGAATGGCATGAGTATCGTGCCATAGTCTACGGTGCCACAACAAAAACCATCGCTGAAGCGTTGCTCAATTATGCCAATGATGAACCCGGGCAACGCTTGGTAGAATCAGGGGTTGCATTACAAGTACCTTCCGGCCCCGCTTTTATTTACTCGGGAAATGGTTCCCAATGGGCTGGAATGGGCAAGCGCCTTTTGGAAGAAGAGCCCTTGTTTAGGGATACCATCCGGGAAATTGATGCCCTTTTTAGTCGCTACGCCGATTTCTCATTAGAGGACGAGTTGGCAGGCAAGAATGGCGAAAATCGCTACCAATATACGGAAATTGCACAACCTGCCTTATTCGCCCTTCAAGTCGGGATTACGCGAATGTTACGGCACCAAGGTATTATGCCTGTCGCCGTAGCAGGGCATAGTGTAGGCGAAGTGGCGGCGGCTTGGGCATCGGGAGCATTAACGCTGGAAGCTGCCGTGGCAGTTATTTATCATCGAAGCGAACTGCAAGGCACGACCAAAGGCAAAGGTGAAATGACTGCCGTAGCGTTAAGCCAAGAGTCTGCCCAAAATTTGCTTAACGAACTGGATCTTGCATCAACACTGACTATTGCCGGCATCAATAGCGCACGTGGCGTGACTATCGCAGGCAACCCAAAACCGCTCAGCTGTCTTGAATCAGCTCTAAACAAGCGTAACGTTTTCAATAAACGGCTGGATCTGGATTACGCATTTCACAGTCCGATCATGGATGAGATCGAAAGCGGCATCAGGCTGTCGCTGGCAAAACTCCATCCGAAGAAAACCCGCGTCCCCTTTTACTCTACAGTCACCGGTGCCTTGTTGGCGGGAACGGAGCTCGATGCCGCCTACTGGTGGCACAACATCCGCAAACCTGTATTATTCGAGCAAGCCATCAAAAGTATTCTGAACAGTGATCTCAATATTTTTATTGAGATCACTGTTCAGAATACTTTTGATGGCTTGCTCGAATAATAC
>Ga0194057_10001659_pt1 | contig 11115 bp, 9 predicted proteins | sample SepL4415m_MetaG_FD_155474 | JGI IMG/M metagenome (GOLD analysis project Ga0194057, IMG submission 155474) | Anoxic zone freshwater microbial communities from boreal shield lake in IISD Experimental Lakes Area, Ontario, Canada - Sep2016-L442-15m | ecosystem: Environmental > Aquatic > Freshwater >...
CTTCCCTAGTCAGGTCATTCAACAGGCCGGCACGCTCTCTGCCACGGGGCTCAGTCACATTGCGCTTTCACTGGATGCCATTCCTGCCTCTTTGCGATCCGCCGCACACCAACCCGTAACCGCACAGGCTGTTATTTTCACGATGCTACTTGACCGCCGGCCCGAACTGCGGCAAAAACAGCTCGCCTATCTGGCCAAACGGATTTCGGTTGAGCTCAATCGCGAGACAGAAACGCTGGCTCAAGCATTGCAATCCCTTCCAGCCCGGTTGCGACAACCTCTTCTGGAAATCGCCATCGGCAGCCTCAAACATCTGCCTCCAGCACAATATCCCGGCTTCCGGGAAACCATCATGGCGTTGGTGGCTGCTGATTCGGAAGTCTCCCTTTTTGAATACATGGTGCTGCGCATGGTGCTGCGTCATTTGGATACCCAGTTTGGACTGGCTAAACCGACAAAAGCCCGCATCACCTCTTTTAACACCCTCACCAATGAGACCGCCTCCGTGCTCTCCGCCCTCGCCTGGTTCGGCTCCACGGACCCAATCACGGCGGAGCAGGCCTTTCTTGCCGGCTGCCGGGAACTCGGCAACCTGAACCTCAGGCTTCTACCACCGGACTCATCCTCTTTAAAGAGCATGGATAAGGCGCTGGATCGTCTGGTCGATACCATCCCCCCGATAAAACAGAAACTGGTCGCCGCCTGCGTCGCCGCCATCAGTGCTGATGGAACCATCACACTGGATGAGAGTGACGCCCTGCGCGCCGTCGCCGATGCTCTGGACTGCCCGCTGCCGAGGGGGTGAAGAGGAGGAAAGTTGCTGAGTTGTCAGGTTGCTGAGCTGTTCGGAAATAGTCAACGGGCAACTCCCTAACAACTTGACAACAAAACAACTCAACAACTGATTATTTTGCGATATTCCCTTGCATCCCTATCTCTTATCTCTATAATCCCAAACCGTTTTTGATTTCGACTATGACTGAAAGTTAAGGAGATTATTATGCGATACATTGTGTGTATCAAACAGGTTCCAGAAACGACGGATGTGAAGATTAATCCGGCAACCAACACCTTGATGCGTGACGGTGTGGTTTCCATCATTAACCCCTTCGATATGTACGCCATTGAAGAAGGCCTGCGTCTCAAGGCCCTGCATGGCGGCACGGTCACCGTCCTCTCGATGGGGCCGCCCCAAGCCGAGACTGCCCTGCGCGAAGCCATCGCAATGGGTGCTGATGACGGCATTCTGGTGTCTGATCGAGCCTTTGCCGGCAGCGATACCTGGGCCACCAGCTACACCCTGGCCATGGCCATCCGGAAGATCGGCAACTACGATCTGATCATCTGCGGGAAACAGGCTTCCGATGGCGACACCGCCCAGGTGGGCCCCGGCATCGCCGTCCATCTCGATCTCCCCCAGATCACCTATGTCCGCAAGATAGAAACACTGGATGACAAAAATATCGTGGCGGAGCGCCTGATGGAAAATGGCTATGAAGTCATTCAATCCCCCCTGCCCTGCGTACTCACCGTGGTCAAGGAAATCAACGAGCCGCGTCTGCCTTCCCTGAAAGGCAAAATGGCTGCGAAAAAAGCCTTAATTCCCACATGGAAGGCCGCTGATCTGAATTGTGACCCAAAATGCCTGGGTCTGGATGGCTCGCCAACGAAAGTTGTAAAAATCTTCACCCCCGCACCAAGGAAGGGTGGACAGATTTTTCAAGGAGAACCGGAAGAATTTATTCCGCAACTCGTAGCCAAAATGAAAGACGCCATTTTAGGCGCCGCCCAATAAGGAATTCCCAGCATGAGCGATCCCATTAAAATTAAAGATAATTGTGTATTCTGCGGCGCTTGCTTCAAAGCCTGTCCGTTCGGTGCTATCACCCAGGCAGAACGCAAAACGGCTCCCGTCATTGATCTTCAAAAGTGTACCCTCTGCGGCGCCTGCGTGGTCGCCTGTAAATTTGACGCCATTTGGATGAAAGAGAAGGCGAGCACGGGCATTGACTTGAAGGCTTTCAAAGATGTCTGGGTTTTCGCGGAACAGCATGAAGGCGAAATTCAGTCCATCACCTTTGAATTGCTGGGCGAAGGCCGCAAACTGGCTGACTCGCTGGGCATGAAGCTCTGCGCCGTCATGCTGGGGAGCAACATTCAGGACAAGGCCCAGGCATTGATCTCCCGCGGTGCCGACAAGGTTTACATGGTTGATCGACCGGAACTGGTTCATTTTCAGGATGAGTCCTATGGCAACGTACTGATTGAATTGGTTAACCGCCACAAGCCCAATGTATTCCTGTGCGGGGCGTCGACCATCGGGCGCAGTCTGGTGTCCCGGGTGGCGGTGAAAGTTAACGCCGGCCTGACGGCGGACTGCACGGAACTGGCGATTGACCCCAAAACCTTGAATCTGCTTCAAACCCGTCCTGCATTTGGCGGCAACATCATGGCGACCATCGAGACGCCGTCATCCCGGCCCCAGATGGCAACCGTGCGCCACAAGGTGATGAAGGAAGCGATTGTGAATCCCGCACTCAAGGGGGAAATCTCACTGGAAACCATCGCCGAGGTGCTCCTCCAGTCAAAGGCCCACCGCCTGAAATTCGTCCCGGAAGTAGAGTCCACCATGAATATCGCAGAAGCCAACATCATTGTGGCCGGCGGGCGCGGACTTCAGTCAGTGGAGAACTTCAGTCTGCTGCGCAAGCTGGCGGATGTATTGGGTGCGGGCGTGGGCGCTTCCCGTGCGGCCGTGGATTCCAACTGGATACCCTATTCACACCAGGTCGGGCAGACCGGCAAAACCGTTTGCCCCAAGATCTACTTTGCGGTCGGCATCAGCGGCCAGATCCAGCATCTTGCCGGAATGCAGTCCTCGGACATTATTATCGCCATCAACAAGGATCCTGATGCCCCTATTTTCAAGGTGGCCACCTACGGAATCGTTGGTGACTTGTTCAAGATCGTCCCTCAGCTCACCGCGGAGTTCAAAAAGGTACTGGGCAAATAGGATTGCGTTCAACCTGATGGCGCGCTAGATTCAATAGAACTTTGATATTTGGAAGGTGGTTTTACAATGACAATGAAAAAACTTTTGAGCTCAGGATTGATTGTATTGGCAATGGTCGCAACCAGTGATTGCGCATGGGCTGGCTCCGCCACTCCTGAATCCATTATGGTGGTACCGGCGCGCAAGCGCATGGTGCAACTCGCCTTTGAGATCTCCCGTTGCAAAGAAATCGGATTGGTCACCTACAATAACAGTCCGACCCTCCCCGCCCCGCTTCTGCATGCATGGAATGGGCAGGAATGGATTCAAATCAGCATGGACGATTATGTCGAGGGGCGCTTCATGTCGGGCGATCCCAAGCATGTCTTCCTGCTTGGTGACGCCTCCTCATTGCCTCTCAAAATGATGGAAGGCCCCACCTGGTATAGGGATCTTAACCGGATCACTACCCTGGACACCGCCACCATTATCAACCAGATCGGCAATGTCCTGCATTTCAGCGCCCGTCAATGGAAGTGGCTGGCTGAAATCTACGGAATGAAAATCGAGGATAAGAACACCGAACTCCGGCGCTATGGCCGTTGGGGTGCGCCGGGCAAGGAAAAGGATCTGACGCCCACCAAGCTCGAAAACATAGTCCTTCCGCCCACCCCGCCGGTAGCAGACCCCAGTATGTTGCAGAAGAGCGTGCAACCTACCGCTGAGAAAAATGTTGATGAACCCAAGGCGAAAATTGAACCCGTCAAATCAGAGATGCCCATACCCCCCAAGGTGGATCCCCCAGCGGTTGAAAAGCCAGTCGTCCCTCTGACGGTGACCATCACACCGGAACCCGCCAAGGTTGAGTGCAAGGCCGAATGCGTTAAGGTTGAAGGGCCGGCTATTGAAAAGGTTAACGTGCCCGCACCTGCTCCAGCAACTCCCGTCGCACCCCCGGTGGCTCCCGACGCAAAATGATGATCAGCTCAATTTCCGGCAGCGCACCCCGCCTGCATGTAAAAGCTCGCGGGTTTGGGCACTGAACTCATACTCATTCTCGTAAACCACTTCCAGTATGCCCGCATTGATGATCATTTTGGCGCAGGTGAGACAAGGGCTCAAAGTCGAGTAAATGGTGGCGCCACGCAAGGCGATGCCATGATAGGCAGCCTGGGTAATGGCATTTTCTTCGGCATGACAACAGATACATTCCCCTAAAGCGGTTCCGGAGGGTGCCGTCCCGGCACACCGCTCACAGCCCCCCTCAAAGCAGTTTTTCACCCCGCGCGGTGTGCCGTTGTAGCCTGTGGAGATAATCCGCTGATCCTTGACAATCAGCGCCGCCACCTGACGCCGGCAACAATTACCGCGGGTGGCAACAACCTGCGCTATATTCATGAAATAATGATCCCAGTCAGGACGGAAAAATGGCGCTGTTTTCATATCCAGTAAAATGCCTGCCCCCACCTTAATGGTCAAGCAGATGTTGAAAATTAATTACAATAAATAATGCTTTTATCCGTTTAGAAGTATATAGAAAACAAGTTCATGAAGGTTTTTAGCGCTATCAGATTTTTTTGCATGGCCCTGTTGGGCGTCGGCAGCCTGTACTTTACAGCAGGCTGCTCCACTATCCGGCATGCCCGTGACATCCAAAAAGGTGAAGGCGCGCTTCCCGGGGAGCGGTTGCTTCAACCTGCCGAAGTCGGGCTTTCCTCCAATACGGCACTGACCTTGGCACGCGCCCTTGAAATTCCCCTCGCCCATCATCCTCAGATTTTTCAAGCTGTTCAAAGTGTCGCCGCCGCGACCGCCCGGGTTTATCAAGCCCGTGCAGCCTACTGGCCCCAAATCGGCAGCAGCGCGGGAGGAACCCGCGCCACGGCAAATGCGGAGGGAAAGCAGGGAAGTTCCAGCACACACAAATTTTTTAATGGTTCGGTCGGGCTCGACCTGCTCGTATATGATTTTGGCAAGACCCCGGCGATGGTCAGGCAAGCCTATGCCAATCTGATTGCCGCCACGGAAAATGTCCGCGCAATACGAAGTGATGTCGCCTTTTCGACCCGCAGCACTTTCCTGAACCTCGGGAAAGCCATCGAATTGGAACAGGTTGCGGCTGAAGCCATCCGGCAAAATCAAATCCATCTGGACCAGGTCAGGGCCTTTCTGGAAGTCGGACGGCGCACCCGTTATGATCTGACCAAATCCGAAGTTGACCTTGGGAATGCAAGACTCGAGAAGATCAAGACGCACAATGATGTCATGACCGCCCGTGCTTCGCTGAACCGAAGTCTCGGCCTGGCAACCGACCCGGGCTACCAGATCCTTCCAGACTTGTCGTCCAGTTTCACAACCTGCCCTGCAGATGAACTGATGACCCGCGCCCGACAGAACCATCCCCGGTTAAAGGTATTGCAGGCCAAAGAACTTGCCGCAAGCGCCGCTGTGGACGAAGCGATTGCCGAGCTGTATCCAGAAATTGGCCTGCAGGCCAAGTACGGCCTCAGCGGCTCGAAGTTTCCACTGACCTGGAACTGGTCTGCCGCCCTGCAGGGCTCCCTCCAACTCTTCACGGGAGGCCGTCAGACCTGGCGGATCAATGAAGTCGTCACCCAACTCCGTTCGGCTCGTGCTCAGACGGCGGAATTTGAACAGCTCCTCTATGAGGAGATTCAAACGGCATTAAGTCAACTCGACAGTTCGCAGCAACGCCTCTCACTGACGGATCTCATCACAAAACAAGCTGCGGAAAGTCTTGAGCTTATCACCGAGCGCTACCGGCTTGGGGCGGCCTCTTTGGTGGAGGTTACCGATGCCCAGGTGGCATTGACGAGTGCACAAGCCGAACAGGTTCGGGCAAAATTTGATTTTCAGGCGGCCATTGCCCAACTCAAACACGCCTGCGGGGAGGAATAACCATGAAACGCTGGATCATCGCATTGGTAATACTCGGCGCCCTCACAACCACAGGGTTCTGGTACTGGAAGCATGCTGCCGATAAAGCCGACACACCAAAATACCGCACCACCCGGGTTGACCGGGGCGACCTCTTCCAAACGGTCAGGGCAAGCGCCATCATAGCCCCGTTGCGGTTGGTCGATGTCGGCACTCAAGTCAACGGCCCCATTCAAAAATTGTACGTTGATTTCAATTCAACCGTTAAGGCCGGCGACCTGGTGGCCCAGATCGATCCCACCACCTATGAGGCCAGACTCTCCCAGGATCAGGCCAACCTGATAGCCGCACAAGCCAATGTCGAACAAACCACAGTCAAACTGGTTCAGGCCGAGAAGGAACTGGTTCGCACCCGGAAGCTGGCTGATCAGAAGATGCTATCGGAAACCGAACTGGATTCAGCCACGGCCGCACGGGACACTCTCACCGCCCAACTCAAGGTTTCAATGGCCTCCGTCGACCAAGCAAAGGCTGCACTCCGGCTATCCCAGGCCAACCTGGGGTATACCACGATTCGGTCCCCCGTGGATGGCGTGGTCATCACCCGCAATGTCAGTCAGGGCCAGACGGTTGTTTCCAGCATGAATGCGATGACCTTATTCCGCATTGCCACCGACCTGCGAACCATCCAGGTGGAGGCAAGCATTCCAGAAGCCGACATCGGCCGCATCCGGGAAGGCCAGCGCGTGACCTTCACGGTGGATGCGCATGAGTCCATTTTTACCGGCACCGTTGCGCAAGTCCGGATGTCGGCAAGCACCCAGCAGAACGTGGTGACCTATCCGGTCATCATCAATGCGGACAACCCCGACAACAGGCTTTTCCCCGGCATGACCGCCATCATCATCTGTGAAGTGGCCCAGCGCACCAATGTTTTGAAAGTCGCCAACGCCGCCTTGCGGTTCAAACCGGCGGACAAGGAAAAGGATAAGGAGAAAAACACCACTCCCACTGCAAAGACCAAACGGACGGGACTGCGTTTTGAGCAAAAGCAGAAGGTTTGGATTCAGAAAGGCGAAAACGGTGAGTTGCAGCCTATTCCCGTGAAACCGGGGATCACGGATGGCTCCTTTACAGAACTCACCGACCCGACTCCGCTGGCGGAAGGGCAGGAAGTGGTTACGGGAATTGAAATTGACGATAAAGACGCCAAGACAGTCAATCCTTTTGTTCCCAAGATGCCCGGGGGACAGCAACGCCCCGCGCGATAAGCCATGTTCATCACGCTACGCAATATCAATAAAGTGTACCACATGGAGTCTGTGGATGTCCCGGCATTGCGGGATGTCTCCGTCGACATCGCCGCAGGTGAATTCGTAGCCATCATGGGTCATTCGGGATCCGGCAAGAGTACCCTCCTCAATCTTCTGGGCTGTCTGGATATGCCAGACAGCGGCACTTATCATCTTGACGGGGTGGAGGTAAGCAAGCTGGGGAGTGACACTTTGGCCCGAATCCGCAACCGAAAGATCGGGTTTGTTTTCCAGAACTTCAACCTCCTCCCCCGGACGTCGGCGGAAGAGAACGTCGAGTTGCCCCTCTTCTACGGACCGCCGCTACGCAGTGCCGAGCGACGGGAACGGGCACAAACGCTGCTCAGGCGGCTTGGACTCGGAGAACGGATGCAGCATCACCCCGGCCAATTATCAGGCGGGCAGCAGCAGCGCGTGGCCATTGCGCGCGCCCTGGTGAATCAGCCCCCTTTGATTCTCGCAGATGAACCCACCGGAAATCTGGACAGCCGTTCTGCCGAGGACATCATGGCGCTATTCCGGGAACTGAACCGGGAGGGTATAACGATCGTCATGGTTACCCATGAGCCGGATGTCGCCCAATTTTCCAAGCGGGTGATCACCATGAAGGACGGGGCCATCCAATGAACGCAATGATTACCATCAAAATGGCGATGTGCGCCCTGGCCAGAAACAAGGGGCGGTCGCTCCTGACGGCACTGGGCATCATTATTGGCATCGCCGCCGTAATCGCCGTGATCGCCGTTGGCCAAGGGGCCTCCGTCAATATGGGGGACCAGATTTCCAGCATGGGCAACAACCTTCTCATGGTTTTCCCTGGAAGTCAGAATGCCGGGGGATTCAGGGGTGGCATGGGAACCCAGCAAACCCTCACGGTCGAAGACGGCGAGGCCATCCTGAACGAATGTCGGTTTACCTTAGCCATGACCCCGCTGATCCGCAGCGGCGGCCAGTGCATTTACCGCGACAAGGACTGGTCCACACAAACCCAGGGGGTCAATCTTCAATATCCCGAAGTGCGCAGTTGGAAAGTTGCCAGCGGTGAGTTCTTCACCGAGATCGACATCAAGAATGCCGCCAGGGTCTGCCTCCTCGGCCAAACGGTTGCCGAAGCATTATTTGAAGGAGAAGATCCGGTCGGCCAGACCATCCGCATACGGAATATGCCTTTTCGCGTGATCGGGGTGATGGAACCCAAGGGCTCGACAGCATGGGGCCAGGATCAGGATGATACGATTATCGCTCCCTGGATGACGGTCCGCCGGGTTTTGCAACGCTCGAAATTCAGCAATGTTGATCAATTGCTTTTCAGCCTCAGCTCCATGGATAACCTCCCGGTGGTTAAGGACGACGTGACGGGCATCCTCCGGCAGCGTCATCGAATAAGCGAGAACGAGGATGACGACTTCACCATCATGGACATGACCGAGGTCACGAAGATGATCACCCAGGTCTCCCGACTTATGACCATATTACTGACGGTCATCGCCTCCATCTCCCTGCTGGTCGGGGGGATTGGCATCATGAACATCATGTTGGTGGCTGTGACCGAGCGGACCCGTGAAATCGGATTGCGGCTGGCACTCGGAGCCCGGCAGCACGACATCATGATGCAATTTCTGATCGAGTCCGCAGTCCTGTCCGGGGTCGGTGGGATCATTGGTATCGGACTGGGCATCGCCGCCGCCAACATCCTCGCTTCAGCCAACAACTGGCCGGTCCTGATATCCCCCGTGGCCGTGATCCTGGCGCTGACCTTCTCCGCCGGGGTCGGAATCTTTTTCGGATTTTATCCGGCCTGGCGTGCCGCCCGCCTCAACCCCATTGAAAGTCTACGGCGGGAGTAAGGGAAGCACAGTTGATAAGTTGTTAGGTTGCTGAGTTGTTGAGTAATAGGCCCAAAGGCACCCACTGAACAACTCGACAACTTAACAACCTAACAACTTCTTCATCGCGACGAGCAAGCGGTCAATTTCGCCATCGGTACCAACGGTGATGCGGAGATAATCGCCAGTCCGCGGACCAGGGAAGTAACGGATCAGGATTCCCGCGACCTTCAATGTTTCAAAGATCTCCCTGGCATCACGACTCTCGTGCCGCACCCAGACAAAATTGGCATCTGACGGGCAGACGGAAAACCCGAGCTGATTCAGCATGATCGTCAACCGGTCACGAGTCGCAATAATCCGATCCACATTCGCGCGCATGTGAGCTTGATCGGTAATGGCAGCCGTAGCAGCCACCTGAGTCATCCGGTCAAGGTTATAGGAGTCCTTGATTTTGAATAACGCAGCGATCAAAGGCTTGGCCCCCACCACATATCCACAGCGGATACCCGCGAGGGAATAGGATTTCGAGAGGGTGCGCATCACCATAACATTCGGAATCGTCTTCGCCAGTTCCATGCAGTTCTCACGGGCAAAATCCACATAGGCCTCGTCCACCAGCACCACGCCGGGGAACGCCCGGCAGAATTCCTGCACTCGTGAAGTGGCAAACAACATGCTGGTAGGGGCATTGGGGTTAGTCAGAAAGAACAGTGAAGCAGGTTCTGGATTTTGTTCCAACCATTCAAAAGACTCCGTCAATTCACAAGCCACACCCCTGACATTCCGGATAGCCGCCAACACTGGATAAAGGGAATAAGACGGGTTGAAATACCCGATCGTTCCGTCATCCTCAACAAACGCCCGGGTGCAAAGCGCAAGAATTTCATCGGATCCATTCCCGGCGAATACATGCTCGCTCCCGACCCCGTGCAAGTCGGCGATGGCCTGACGCAACGTCGAACTGACAGGATCCGGATAAAGCCTTAATAATTCAGGAGGAATGGCAGCCAAAGCCTCGGCCACTCGAGGCGAGGGAGGATAAGGATTTTCATTTGTGTTAAGCTTGGTAAGCCCCTGCCGCTTCGGCTGCTCACCCGGGGTATAGGCCTCCAATGCCTGAACAGATTTACGAATAAATTTATTCATCGTTATACCTCGAATCTCACACGGGCTGCCCGGGCATGGGCATCAAGACCTTCCACCCGGCCGAATGCTTCGATCACGGGAAGCGTCTCCTGCAGGTCAGCGCGGGTAAATGCCATAAAACTTGTGCGCCGGCGGAAGTCATCCGCTGTCAAGCCCGAGAACATCGTGGCCGTTCCGCCAGTGGGCAATACATGACTGGGCCCGGCCACAAAATCACCCACCGATTCCGGCGTCCACATCCCGAAGAAAACGGCACCGGCGCTCCGGACCTTCCGCAACCAACTGCGAGGTTCGCGCACCATGATCTCAAAATGCTCCGGCGCAAATTGATTGCACAGATCCATGCCTTCATCAAGGGTGTTGACGACCACAATCAATGTGCCTTTCTCAAGCACTTTATGAATGGCGGTTTTCCGGGGCAACGTTTCCGCCTGGGCCAGCAGTTGCTCCGCAACCTTGGTGGCCAACGCGCTGGAAGTGGTCACCAAAATAGCCTTCTCAAGACCCGTTCCATGCTCCGCCTGGGACAGAAGATCAGCCGCCACACATTCTGGATGCGCCGTATCATCAGCCAGGATGGCGATTTCGCTCGGCCCGGCGACAAGATCGAGCGCAACCTCCCCGTACACTAATTTTTTGGCCGCCGTTACATAAGCTCCGCCCGGGCCCACAATTTTCTGCACACGTGGTACCGTCTTGGTGCCATAGGCCATCATGCCAATGGCTTGAATGCCCCCCACACGATAGATCTCGGTGGCGCCGGCCATTTCCAGCGCAAAAAGAATATAGGGATTCACTTTTCCCTTTGAATCGGACGGCGTACACACCACAATCTCCTGAACACCAGCCACCCGGGCCAGGGTCACGGTCATAAATACGGTGGAAACCAAAGGAGCCTGGCCACCGGGAATATAAACCCCCACCCGATCCAAGGGGA
>Ga0194057_10001662_pt1 | contig 11106 bp, 10 predicted proteins | sample SepL4415m_MetaG_FD_155474 | JGI IMG/M metagenome (GOLD analysis project Ga0194057, IMG submission 155474) | Anoxic zone freshwater microbial communities from boreal shield lake in IISD Experimental Lakes Area, Ontario, Canada - Sep2016-L442-15m | ecosystem: Environmental > Aquatic > Freshwater...
GCGATGGGGTCGAACGGACCGGCCCAGTTGAACGTTCCAGCCGGAAGACCCATGCTGCGCTCACCGATTCCCCACAACTCAAAGGGGCTCAGCAGAATCGGTCCACCAAAATCGAAGACAAGTGCGCGACTCAGTGCTCCTCCTCGGTGATGGTTACACGGGTGAACCGCACAACCTCGCCGAACCATCCGCAGTCACCACACCAGGTCATGAAATTGCGCGTATCGCCTGTCCAGTATTCCGTGGAGATTCCGCCGCGATCGTGGATCGACGATGCGCACATGGGGCAGTACTTTGGCTTGTCGAGCAGGTGACGTTCTGCGTCAGGAGCAAACCAGTCAGTGCGAGGCGGCAGTCGGTGTGGATCTTCCGGGAGGATTCCGCTGGAAAGGGCAGAATCGGCCGCGGAGGCCACCAGCGAACTGGTGACCTCCGGCGACTCGTTGCTGTCAGGCACCTGCCTCAGCCTTCGCGACTGACTCCCAGTACGCCACGTGCAAGGCAATCAATTCGTCGGCTTGCGGCGAGTAGCGCATCGACCCGCCTGTGATCCACGCCTTCGCAAATGTGCGCTCGGCACCGAACTTGTCCTTCTCACAGGGCAGGTTGATGATGTCGTGCTTCTCGCGAATGGTGCCAATGGGATCTTCACCATCGGCAACTTTGCGCATGTTCTCCTTGAACATCTTGCGCAGCAATGCCACACCGGCATCGGAACGACCGAGGTGCTCCTGGGTGCGGTCAGTGATCGCACCTTGCGACACCCACGCCATGACGTCTTGACCTTCGATGTAGTCAGTGATGAAGCGACCCTCTTCGTCCTTCCAGAGGTATTCGTACACCACCGGACGCTCGTTGATGGTGAGCTCTTCACCAGGGTTGTGCGTGGAGTAGAAGAGCTTCCACGTGTGCGTGTCATCGATCGGAACTCGGATTTGCATTTGGTCGATGTAAGCACCACCAACGCGCATGTAGAACGGGAAAACGAGCGGGTGCCCGATGGCCCAGTCGTCGTTCGCCTCGGAGTGGCCCTCCAAGACGCGCCGCTTGAGGATTCCCCACTCCATCTCATCGAAGCCGGTCTTGATGTGCTTCTTCTGGAATGCCTTCGGCGCCTCAAACCCGTTGGTCTCACCAAGGAAGTTGAAGTAGTACCCGTGCAGCCACTCCACATGGTGAGGGTCGACGGAGTTCTCCATGATCTGCAGCCAGTTGCACGGAATCGTGGTGAAGCCGACGTCGCGAATTCCGTCCTTGACGAACACGTCGAAGCGAGGAAGTTCGGGCGCGGGGTCGGGACCCACGTAGACCCACACCATTCCGCCCATGGTCTGGGCCTTGCCAGACTTCATCTTCACTCGGTCACGGAAGTTCTGGTTATCGGATTCGGCGGGCTGCTCAACACATTGGCCGTCGAAGTCGTACTTCCAACCGTGGTATCCGCACCGAATACCATCTTCATGTACAACGCCGTAGGTCAACGACGCGCTGCGGTGGGCACACTTCTCGGCGATGATGCCGTACTTGCCACTCGGGGTCTTGTAGAGAGTCCAGTCTTCGCTGAGTAAACGCACCGACTTGGCCGGCACCGTATCGAAGTCCTGCTCGAAGGCAATCGGGTACCAGTAGCGCCGCAACAATTCACCCATCGGGGTGCCGGGGCCAACCTGAGTCAGTTCCTCGTTCTGCTCAACTGTGAGCATTGCGTACCTTCCCTCGTTGCGGGCTCGGCCCATCGGCCGGGCAGTGGTATCTCAGTCAGTCTGCAGTGCTGGTGGCGCTGGGGTGGGCAAGACACCCATCTAGACCTCTCAAGTGTCCCGCCGCGCGGACCGCATGTACCGATGTGTCCCGCCGAGTGGAACACCTGAATCCACGTCTCGACGTGCGGGCGGGGGTGTGCGCGTCTCGCGCTTCTTTGGTCAATAGGTGACCGTCTGGGGCTTCTTTGGTCAATAGGTGACCGTGATGAGGGTGTCTCCCCGAAGCCAAGGGAGGGGCCGACCGCGTTGGCCGACCCCTCCCCCGACTGCACATTCGATCATTCGATCATTCGATCAGTCGATCAGTCGAGAATCGTGACCGTGCCGCTTGATCCGTCAACGCGAATCCGCTGCCCGGTCTTGATCAGCGATGTTGCGAAACCGGTGCCCGTCACAGCCGGCAATCCGTATTCACGGCAGACAATGGCCGCGTGGCTCATCATGCCGCCGGTATCGGTGACGGTGGCCAGAATCTTGCCGAAGATCGGCGCCCAACTTGGTGCGGTCAGAGGCGCGACCAAAATCTCGCCCTCTTGCACCTCATTGATCTGGTCTGGTCCAAAGATCACGCGTGCCGGTCCTTCAGCGACTCCACCCGAGGCCATCATGCCCTTGAGCGTGCCGTCCTCAGACTCGCCACCACCAAGCCAGTTGGCGATGGAATCCGAGGTAATTCCCCACAGCATGATCGTGAAGGGTTCAGTCACGACCTCGGGAGGCGTACCCAATGCGGGCGAGGCCTTCCACGCATTGAGCGCAGCAAGAATCTCCTTGCGACGCTCGATGATCTTCGGCCAGTACGACGGACCGCGCGCCGGAGCCGGGGCAGCCCACGAGTGGTACAGGTCAAACAACGCGTCCGGAACTTCGTGGCGCTTGAGCATGAAGATGTCTTCGGGCTCGTTGAAGAATCCCGCCTTGGCGAACACCGCACCGAGCGACTTCATCTTGCGCCAGATCACCGAGTGGCTCCAGTGCTCGACGTAGAAGTTGTGGTTCTCGACGTAGGGGAACACCACGCGCGCAAGACCCAACTTGCCGGCGAACGCTTCACGGTCTTCATCTGAAGCTAGGAGTGCGGTGTACTCGTTGACGATACGGTCACGCTCGGCCGTAATCGCTTCGGTCGGGCGCGCAATGTCGCCGCCACTCTGCAAGTTCTTGATGTAGTCGCCGATGAAGTCGAACGGAATCTCGACGTTCTCAATCCAAATCTTGTCCTGGCTGGAAAAACCCGAGCCGGTCGAGAAGTTGAACCACGGCTCGGCCGCCTGCTGGAAGCTCGAGATCCAGGCTTCGCCAGCAGAACCCGTGGCACGCAGTGCCTCGCAGGTTCCTTCGACATCGCCCTTCTTGAACGCGTCGGTGATACCGGTGTCGACCGCCATCTTTGCAAGGCGCTTGAGTTCCTCGTCAGGACGGAACAGGTCAACCTCGACACCTGCCACCATCTTGGCAATCGCCAAGTCGGAGATTCCGGGGAACGCGGTCTTGCAGAAACCGAAGAAGTCGAGGTAGGCCGCGTAGCCAAGGTTGAGGAATTCGAAGTGGTACTGCCACAGCGTGCTCGCTGCGTTAAGCAACTTGAAGTAGTTGGCCTGTATCTCGCCACCGGACCCGGTACCCCGACCTGAGGTGACAACCTCGAGATCTTCGATGTCGGGAAGCGCCTCGAAGTCAAGTGACTCCAACTCCTTGACGAGGTCGCGAATCTTGATCAACCAGTTGTCGTAGAGTTCATTCCAGTTCATGAAGTAGTGGCCCGCACGCTGCATGAAGTGCTCGGCGCGCATCGGAATGTCGGCCTCGGGCGCCGGAACCGGCGAGAGGTACACGTATCCGTTGACGATGCGGTAGTCGATACCGTTTGCCGGCGGAACCAGCAGGTGACGCGTGTTGTACTGCGACAACCCCAAAATCGCCAGTTCCATCAGTGCGGCATCCCAGGGCAGCAACGCCTTGGGCCAGTGCACGCCATCTTGGAACCAGAACATTGAGTCTTCGTACTCGCTGCGTTCGGGGCTGAAGACACCTGAGTAGGAGTACAACTCCTGCCAGCCCTCTGCGCCTGCCGGAGTTTCAATCTCCGACGGGCGCGGGAATCCCTCTGCCATGTTCTCTCCTCCATTGGCCCTAACGGGCCACTCAGTGACTGTCTGACGCCGACTGCGGCAGACCGATTGCAGCGGTTCGGTGACCCGAGTACCTAGTCGCTCTTCGTGTGCAGCGGCGACATCAATGTCGACACGATGCTCGACATGAAATCGCCGGCCTTGGCCCCCGGCGACACCACTGTCTTCGGACCCTTCTTGCTCCAGACCGTTTCCGGTCGGGACTGGAGGAGAATGACGTTCTCCCCCTCCGGCAGGTCAGCATCAACCGCCCACTCGATGTCCTGTGGGGAGCCGTAGTGCTGCTCGGCCGTCTTGGCCAGTCGCGCGATGCCCTTAATCTCAGCATCGGTCAGACTGGGCTGCAGAACCCGGTCTTCTGGGGTTTCCACCTTGCGCACATGATCGTCGTCGGTGAGCACGTATTCGTGGGTCTTGGCAGACACCACTCGCTTGGTGATGTCGAACATCACCTTGTCGATGAGGTAGTTGTCGGGCGTCACTTCGCCAGCAACGACAGCTTCCCCGAATCCCCATGACGAGTCGATCGCGATCTGCGAGCGGTCACCGTTCGTGGGGTCAAGGGTGAAGGCAACACCCGCCGACTTCGGGTGCACCATTTTTTGCACCACGACGCACATCTCGACGCTGCGATGCTCGTATCCCATTTCCTCGCGATAACAGGTCGCGCGGTCGGTGAAGAGGCTCGCCCAACAGCGACGCACTGCATCCACTACGTCGTCGGCACCTCGAATCCACAAGTAGGTGTCGTGTTCACCCGCGAACGAGGCGTCGGGTGAATCTTCACTTGTCGCTGACGAACGAACGGCGACCGGAACATCGACTGAGTTGGTGCGGCGACAGAGTTCCTCATACGCGTGCCGTATTTGCGATTCAACCTCAGTGGGAATCGCGACCGCGCGTACGCGCTCACGGATTGCGTGACAACGTTCGTGCACCATGTCGGTGTCGGTAATATCGAGGCGGTGCAGGTAGTGCGCGATCATCGCGTCGAGATCACCGGCGTCGTGGGCGTGACGGTAAGCGGTAGTGGTCACAGCGAACCCTGGAGGCACGGGCAGACCCGCATTGGTCATTTCGCCCAGACTCGACGCCTTTCCGCCGACTTCGTTCTTGAGTCCAGGCCAGTACGACTCGAACCACACAACAACGCTTTCTTCGTGGTGACTCACTCGGTGCCTCCCTGCAACGACGTCGGTAGTGCTCGGCCACTCAGTCCCTGCCACCAGTCAGGCAGTTCGTGCAGATCAGGAACGTGCACTTCCTGCACTCGGTTGCGGTAAGCAACAAATGCCGCGTTACCTCCCTCGAGCATGCGCACGATGACCTCTTCGGTGTTGTACGGCTCACCTGGGTCGTATCCGTGCGACGACATTGCGAAGACGCGAATCGGCCCAGAATGCGTGGCGCAGATTACCCGAGCATTGGGCGATTCGGCAACGATTGATTGGAATCCGGCCCAGAAACGACGCACGGTTGCTGAGGGAGGTTCGAAGTTCAGCATCGGAATCTGCGTCCAGAAGGTGATCGGATCCCCGCCGCCTTGCTGCGTACGCCAGAACCGGTCGATGTCGACGAGCCACTGCGGCCGTTCACCCAGTGCGACTCGCTCGTACTTCTCCATCTCCTTTTGGTACAGACGGAATGCGCCAGTGACATCCATCAGTCCCGAAGGTGTGCTGACTTGAAAGTTTCGGAACTCGTGCATGGCAGTGACTTCAGAAACGTCGGCTTGACGATCCCACATGGTCAATCCGTCGATCAAACCCTTGCGAATCTGCTCAGCGGTTTGCCGTGCGCGGTTGGTGTCAGCACACACGATGCGGATCGTCTCGCCGGACTTGACGCCCTTCGAGATGTCGAATCCGCGGCGGTGCGACTGCCACGACCCGAGCGGTGTCAAACCCGATTCGGTCGAGTACCCCTGGGTCTCACCGTGTCGAATGATGTGGATCTGGTTGACGACCTTGCGATCCTGCGCAGCAGATTCGGGGACGATCTCCTTCGACCGCACACTCTCAGCGGCGGCCCGGGTCAATCCGATGTTGGTGCCTTCCCACTCGGGCACCTTCTGCTCAAGTGCGTTGGCACCGCTTTGCCGATCACGGAACCGACGCAGGTAGAGCGGCTCGCTGCCCTCGCGATCGTCGATCGTGCCGGGCTTCGCGCCTGCAGCTTCACGCTGCTGGTACTTCTGCAGGTACGCCGGCGCGTCAACGCGCTCGGTGCGAGGCAACGTGATCGGTGCTTCGGCTTCGCCGGGGATTTCAGTGGCAGTCATGCTCGGTCGTCTCCGATTCGATTTCAGGTGTGGACCGTGAGGAACTGCTGCTTGACAACGCCGTCGTAGGCGAAGAGGGCTCGGCCCATCTCCCCCTCGGTCCATGTCGTCGGGGCAGTGTCGGGATCGGTGTAGTAGCCGCCGGTGTACACCTCGTTGCGGTTACCCGCCGGATCGAAGAAGTACAGGCAGTAGCCGCGCGTGGCACCGTGACGCGTTGGGTTGGTCTCCATCGTTACGCCGTTATAGGCCAGCAAGTCTGCGGCAATACGCAGTTCATTCCAGTCATCGACCCAGAAGGCAACATGATGGAAACCCGCATTCGGCCCGGTGATCAATGCGATGTCGTGCGACGAGTGGCTGACTTCTAGCCACGTGGCAATCTGGTAGCCGTCATCGCCCACCACCTGTTCGGTGAGGTGGAACCCCAGCACGTCCTGCAGAAATGCGGTGTTGAGCGCAACATCTTCCAAGGTGAGGAAGAGGTGATCGATGCGCGGAGGCGCAATACCCACCAGGCCCATCGGCTTCGGCGGCGGATTCAACAACGGAAGCAGATTGCCGATCTGCTGCATGTCGTAGACAAGTTCCATTTCGTGACCACCGGGCAGGTTGAAACGAATCGCTTCTCCGTGACCCGGACCCCACTCACCCTTGGCGTAGCGGGTCACCGCCACACCTTCAGCCTCAAGCTTGGCTTGGTAGAGATCGAGATCTCCGGGCTCATCAACCTTGAAACCGAAGTGCTCGAGTCCGTAGGTGGGGGCGAAACTGAGCACCACGCTGTGGTGCTGGTGCTCATCCCAGCATTTGAGGAACACGCGCTCAGGTTCGCGCGCGGTCTCGTAAAGACCGAGCACTTCGGTGTAGTACGCGGTAGCAAGTTCGAGATCCGGTACGCGGATCTCAACGTGACTTAGTCGCATGATGGTCATCAGGTATGCACCCTCATGAATCGCTCATTCGGAACGCCTTCGTAGTAGAAGATCGCGCGACCGAGGTTCTCCTCAGTCCACGTGATGGTGGGGAAATCAACGTCAGGTCGGTACCCACCAGTGAAGACCTCGTTACGCGTACCCAGTGGGTCGAAGAAGTAGATGGTGTTACCGCGCGTGATGCCGTGACGGGTCGGACCTGCGTCAACCGAAATTCCGTTGTAGGCGAGGATGTCGGCACTGCGCCGCACGTGGTCCCAATCGTCAAGCCAGTACGCGAAGTGGTGCAGACCGCCATTCGGTCCGCGGACAAATGCCAAGTCGTGAGGGCGGTGCGAGCGCTCCATCCAGACCGCCATCTGATGACCGTCACCATCGAGTAGTTGCTCGGTGAGACGGAAACCCATCACATCCTGGAAAAATTTCGCCGACTCACCTACCTCCTCGGCAGTCACCAGTAGGTGGTCCATGCGAGGCGGTGCGATTCCCGAGAGTCCATCGACGTAGACCGGTGGGTTCACCTTGGGAAGTGCGCTCCCGACCTTCTCAACGTCGTACACCAAATCCATGGTGTGCCCGGTTGGCGTGGCAAAGCGGATGCTCTCGCCCTGGCCCACGCTCTCGCCTTTGCTGATGCGTTGGACCGGGAAGCCGTAGCGCGTGATCTTGTTCTCGAGGTCGCTGAGGTCATCCTCACGCTCAACTTTGTAGGTCATGCCGCGAAAACCCAATCGCGGAGCGTACTCAAGGCGCAGCGAGTGGTGGTCGACCTCATCCCAGCACTTGAGGTACACCGAGGTGTCATCTCGCTCCACCTCCAACATCCCGATGACCTCGGTGTAGTAGGCAGTCGCCAGATCGAGGTCAGTGACCTGAACGTCGACGTGGGACAATCTCAGAACACCCATGGGTCGCGCTCCTTGAGGTGGTCGGGCGTGAATCCTGCTCGGCTGACAGGACGTTAGACCTGCTTGTCCCGCATGGTGGACCATCGTGCCGCCATGCGGGACGCAAATGCTAATCTCGCGTGCGTGGCCACCTCTGCCGCCTCACATTCCCACGAATCTGGGGCCTCCTCCGTCGGGAGTTCACCCGAACAGATGCGCGCAGCAATGGCTGAGTACGTGGCAGCACTTCACCGGGCCTATCTCGACCAAGCAGCCCACCTCACTCCCGGCGAGCGCGCCGAACTTCCTCTGGTCCTCGCAGGAAATTTCACCGTGCTGGCAGTAGGCACGCGCCACCTGCATATCGTGGCGACTACGGCCCCTCTCCCCCGTCCCGCAGGTCCTGAAGTTGAGCTCACCGGCGATGACCGCGACCTGACGTGGACCCTGCGTTTCTTCGACGCAACGGTGCTTCCCGAACTAGGCATTCTTGATGAAACAAACGGCGCCGACGCCCTAGGAGTACGACGAGCGTTGGGTATCACCGATGTCGTGTATCACGTGTCGCTCGCCCCCGGTGGTGGCCTTTCGGCGCATCACGCGCAACATGCCGGAACGGGACTCGCGAACGGCCATGCGTCATCGGTGCGCGACTACGACGGAATGCGCGCGTGGGCACCGTCTCAGCTCGAGTTGATCGACGAATTCGCAGCCGCGCAGCGATTGGGGCTGACCACGGCGGCCCGTCTACTCGCCCGCGAGATCTCGCCACATGACGCTGGGGTCCCTGCCGCTACTGACGCGGTAACACTGCGCAAGGCTCTGCTCACCTCCCTCAAACCCCCGGCATTATCATGACCGAATCAAATCCGCTGCGCCCCAAGGGCGACACCCAGGTACTCGCGAGCGTGACGAATGCTGCGCGACTACTCAAAGAGTTCGGCCGCGGAGATCACGAAATCGGCGTGACGGAATTGTCACGTCGGCTCGGCATCGGCAAGAGTACGACCCATCGACTGCTCCACACACTCACGCACGAGCGCTTACTCGAACAAGATCCCGAGACTGGCGCGTACCGACTCGGTCTGGCCATGCACGAACTCGGCGCGAGTGCTCGTGCCCATCACGATCTGCACCAAGCCGCGAGTCCTGTTCTCGATCAATTGCGCAACATCACCCGCGAAACCGTTCAGGTTGCTGTGCTTGATGGGCGTGAAGTGGTGTACGTCGAACGACGCGAGAGCCCTCAGACGTTGCGGCTCTTTGGTCGTGTGGGCTTACGCAACTACGCCCATTGCACTAGTACTGGTAAGGCCATGCTGGCGTTTCTTCCCGAGGATGAACTCGAGTTGCTTCTGACCGACTGGAAGCCGCCGCGCCGCACTCAGTACACGATCACTGACATCGCGGTGCTTCGCCGAGAGTTGATGAAGGTGCGCGCGCAAGGTTGGGCTGAGAACATCAACGAAAGTGAAGTGGGCATCGCAAGCGTCGCCGCGCCCGTGCGCAATGTGTTTGGCCAAGTTGTGGCATCGGTGAGCGTGGCCGGACCCATTCAGCGCCTCGACGGCGCGTCACTGAAGAGGTTCGCTCGCCCCGTCGTCGAAGCATCGACCGCGATCAGCAAGCGCATGGGCTGGCGTGAAGGTTCCAACGAGACAGGAAGGTCGTCATGACTACGACTCTGAGTAACGAGCGCGCTGATGAATTCGCGCAGCGCCTGTACGACGCGATGCAAACCCTCATTCCGACGTCACCACTCACCGACGACGAACCCGACATGACGCTCGAAGATGGCTACCTGGTTCAGCAGGGCATCGTGCGTCGAATGATCGATGCCGGTGACCGCATCGTGGGCTACAAACTAGGGCTCACAAGCCGCCCGATGCAGGAGATGCTCGGCATCAGTTCACCTGACTTGGCTCCAGTGATGGCCAGCCACGTCAATCAGGATGCATTTGCGATCGAAACAGCGCAGTTCATTTCACCCAAGATGGAGGCGGAGATCGCATTCATTCTGAACGCCGACCTGAACGGCCCAAACTGCACCGTCGCTGACGTTCTCGCGGCCACCCGTGGGGTGAGCGCAGCCTTGGAGATTGTTGACAGTCGCGTTGCTGACTGGAAGATCAAACTCGGTGACACGGTCAGCGACATGGCCTCATGTGGAGCGATTGTCCTGTCAGGCAACGTCGTGCCGTTGACAGATTTTGATATCCGCCTCGTTGGCATGGTGTTCACACGTAATGGCGAAGTCGTGGCAACCGGCGCTGGCGGTGCGGCTCTTGGTAACCCCGCCGCCGCTATCGCGTGGCTGGTCAACACCTTGTACCCGCTGGGCGAAGGCCTCAAAGCCGGTCACGTGGTGATGACCGGCGCTCTCCATGCTGCCGTTCCTGTGAATACCGGTGACGTCTTCCGAGCAGACTTCGACCGGCTCGGCCCCGTGACGGCTCGGATGTCGTGACGATCGTGAGCTTGTCTTCCGCCTACTTTCACCTGCTAACAGCACAGCCACACGTGGAGCCGCCATCATGAGCAAGCACAGCCACATCATTGAGCGCCTCGTCAACGCCGCGCACCACACCTCGGCCACGACCCCCTTCACCGACGAGTACCCGGACATCACCAGCGCCGAGGCGTACGACGTTCAAGAGCAAGTCGTCACTGCTCGCGTTGACCGCGGACACGTCATCGTGGGCGCGAAACTCGGCCTGACCAGCAAAGCCAAGCAAGTACAGATGAAGGTCGATACTCCTTTGTACGGGTGGCTCACCAGCGACATGCAGATCGACACCGGTGAACCGCTGGTCTGCTCCGCATTCATTCAGCCTCGCGTCGAACCCGAGGTCGCCTTCATGCTCAACCGCGATCTCGCTGGCCCGCACATCACAGCGGCGCACGTACTTGCTGCCACCGAGGCGGTGTTCCCAGCAATTGACGTGCTCGACTCTCGCTTTGCCGGATACAAGTTCACCCATACCGACGTAGTCGCCGACAACTGCTCCTCGGCGGGTTTCACCCTCGGGGGCGCAGCAATCGACCCGAGCGGAATTGATCTACGGCTCGTTGGCATGACCTTGGAAAAGAACGGGCAACTGATGTACA
>Ga0194057_10001668_pt1 | contig 11077 bp, 7 predicted proteins | sample SepL4415m_MetaG_FD_155474 | JGI IMG/M metagenome (GOLD analysis project Ga0194057, IMG submission 155474) | Anoxic zone freshwater microbial communities from boreal shield lake in IISD Experimental Lakes Area, Ontario, Canada - Sep2016-L442-15m | ecosystem: Environmental > Aquatic > Freshwater >...
CGCCGGAGTGGGAATCGGGGGCGGACTCTTCACGATCGGCAGGCTCCGAGCGCAGGCCCGCGGGGTTCTGTGGGGCCTGGCGTCGGAGTTCGCCTCGGCGGCCGGACAGGCGATCGGCCTCCAGAAGCCCTGCCACGACTTCCTGGCCACCCGCCGCGACCAGCAGGGAACACGGATGGACGACCAGTTCAAGAGGGACGCCGAGGAGCGCGTTGCCACGTCGACCGCAAAACAGGCGGCAATCATCGCCAAGAAGGAGAAGGCCACCACCGACCTGGAGGCGAAGTTCTCCGCGGCATGCGAGCAACTTGCCGCCAAGGTCGCTGCCCATCGCGAGACGGCTGAAAAGAAGTATCCGCCGAAGCTGGCGGAGCTTGAGACGAATCGGGCGGAATCTCTCGCGCGGATCGAGCGGGATCGCGATGAAAAACTCGCGGCGGCCAATCGCCATCGCGATGAGTCACACGCCGCGATGGTCGCCGAGTGGAAGGCAGCCCGCGAATCAACAGCGGCGGTGTACGCCGAGGCCAATGCGATCGATGCGACCGCGTTTCGGTCGTGGGACGACCTCTCCCGTGACGATGTCGCCCTGCCGGCTGACCCGCCTCCAGGGCTTCGCTTCGGGTCGGTGGACCTCACGCTCGAGCGGATTCCCGGCGGAGTTTCGGCCGATGCGGTCCTCAACGACTTCGGGCCGACCGCCTGGTCGAGCCCCGCCGTGCTCGCCTGGCCGGTCGCATCATCGGTGCTCATCAAGACGACGCCCGAGGAGAAGGAGACCTCCTCGGAGATGATGCAGGCCTTGATGCTGCGGATCGCGACCGGGCTGCCCGCCGGCCAGAGTCGCTTTACGATCATCGATCCGCTCGGCCTCGGCAAGCAGTTCGCCGGCTTCATGCACCTCGCCGATTACGACGAGCTCCTCGTCACGAGCCGCATCTGGACGGAGCCGCAGCTGATCGAGCAGCAGCTGGCGAACATCACCGAGCAGATGGAGGTGGTGATCCAGAAATACCTGCGCAACGAGTACCAGTCGATCGGCGCCTACAACGCCGATGCGGAAGTGCCGGAGCCGTATCGCTTCGTCGCCGTGGCCAACTTTCCGGCCAACTTCAACGAGACAAGCGCCCGCCGGCTCGCCAGCATCGCCGCGTCGGGCCCCCGCTGCGGCGTCTACGTGATCCTCTCGATTGATCCTTCCCAGCAGATGCCGTCCGGCTTCTCCCTGGCCGACGTCGAGCAGCACTGCACCGTGCTCACGCTCAAGGACGGCACCTACACCTGGAAAGACCCCGAGTGGTCGAAGTGGCCGCTCACGGTCGAGCAGGCGCCGTCGGACGAGGTGTTCACCAAGATCATCCAGCGGGTCGGGCAGGCGGCCAAGGCGGCCAAGCGGGTGGTCGTCCCGTTCGATCGCGTCGCGCCCCCCGAGAGCGAGTGGTGGCACGGCAGCACGGCGAACGAGGTGCTCGCGCCGCTCGGACCGGCCGGCGCCAAGAAGCTCCAGTATCTCAAGCTGGGCAAGGGGACGAGCCAGCACCTGCTGATCGCGGGCAAGACGGGCTCCGGCAAGTCCACGCTGATGCACGCGATGATCACCAGTCTCGCGCTGCAGTACAGCCCCAACGAGATCCAGTTCTATCTCATCGACTTCAAGAAGGGGGTCGAGTTCAAACTCTACGACCACTACGCCCTTCCGCATGCCCGCGTGATCGCCATCGAGAGCGAGCGCGAGTTTGGCCTCTCCGTGATGGAGCAGCTCGATCGCGAACTGAAGCGGCGTGGCGACCTGTTCCGCGAGCTGTCGGTGCAGAACGTGGGTGGATTCCGGCAGACGGGCCATCCCGATCCGATGCCGCGGATCCTGCTGATCATCGACGAGTTCCAGGAAATCTTCGTCGAAGACGACAAGATCGCCCAGGATGCAACGCTCATCCTGGACCGACTCGTGCGTCAGGGCCGAGCGTTCGGCATCCACGTGCTGCTCGGCTCCCAGACGCTGGGCGGCTCTTACAGCCTGCCCCGGGCCACGATGGGGCAAATGGCCATCCGCATCGCCCTGCAGTGCAACGAGGCCGACTCGAGCCTGATCCTCTCCGAGGACAACACGGCGGCTCGGCTCCTCACCCGTCCCGGTGAGGCGATCTACAACGACGCCAACGGCATGCTCGAAGGCAACAACCCGTTCCAGGTCGTCTTCCTGACGGACGAGCAACGGGAGCAGTATCTCGGAGCGCTCCGGAAGCTCGCCGACCGGCGGACCGACATCCCGCACCTCGAACGAATCGTCTTCGACGGCAATCAGGCCGCCGATCCGGCGCTCAACCCGCTGCTCACCGAGCTCCTGCACTCGGGCACCGTTCATGGGGCTGAGCTCGTGGCCCCGCTCGCCTGGATGGGCGACGCGATCGCCATCAAGGATCCAACCGCGGCGATCTTCCGCCGTCAGGGGGGCGCCAACATGCTGATCGTGGGACAGCGGGAGGATCTCGGTGCGGCCATCCTCGCGATGTCGATGGTGAGCCTCGCCGCCGGTTGCGATCCGCATCCGGGCGGGGCGTTGGGCAGGCCGGGTCGGTTCGTGCTGATGGAGCCGGCGATCGCCGAGGAAAAACCCGACATTCTCATCTCGCGTGCGGCGGCGCACCTGCCGCACGACGTGGAGGTCGTCGGCCGTTTCGGAGTGGGCGACGCGGTGGAGCGGCTCGCGGCGGAGGTGAAGCGACGGCTCGAAGAGCAGGTGCTCGACGGCGAGGCTGTGTTCGTCATCGTCCGCGACCTGGGTCGGTTCCGCGAACTCCGCAAGAACGAGGGAGACTTCGGCTTCTCGTTCGGTGGCGAGAAGAAGGCCTCGCCGGCTGACAACTTCCTCACGCTCCTCAAGGATGGCCCGCCGGTGGGGATCCACATGGTCATCTGGTGCGACTCGCTCACCAACCTCCAGCGGACGTTCGACCGCAACGCGATCAAGGAGTTTGAGTTGCGGGTGCTCTTCCAGATGAGCGGCAACGACTCGAGCCAGCTGGTCGACACCCCAATCGCCGCCAAGCTCGGCCCCCAGCGGGCGCTCTTCATTCACGAGGAGACCGGCACGCTGGAGAAGTTCCGGCCGTATGCGTTTCCGACGGCGGAATGGCTCGAAACCGTCTCCGGTCAGATGCGGGCGCGACCGCAGGGCACGCCAGTCGAGAGGCCCACGCCGAAGCCCGCGGCATCCTCGTCAGAGCCAACGCCCGCGGATGAAGCGGGCGCCGGAATCGGCGGCTTCTCGGCCTTTGGCGGCGGCGAGTTCAACTTTTCCAGCATGCTCGACGACCTGCCGGGCGGCGGCGATGACAAGCCTGCTGAAGGCGACGCGCCCACGGGTTGACCACGGCGGCCGACAGGCCCTCCAACGATCTGCGACCCACGCACACCACCGGGATCTCCATCACTGCGGCCGTCGGCCGACCTGGACGATGACCGTGTCCTCTGTGCCGCTGCGGACCACGCCGAGCGGAACCTTCTCCCCGATCGGTGTTCGGGTCACCTGCAGCACGAGACCTGCAGGCTCGGCCACAGGCACACCGTGAAACGACACCACGAGGTCCCCGGGCCGGATGCCTGCGTTTGCCGCCGGCGATTGTGGCTCGACGGCGACCACCAGCGCACCAAACACGTCGGGCGGAGACGACGCCAGCAGCATGCCCAGGTGGCCGCGCTCGACATACCCGTCTTCAAGAATCTCGCGGCAGACCTTCCGGGCCGTGTTGCTTGGGATGGCGAAGCCGATGCCCGAATAGTCTTTGCCGACGATCGCCGTTGTGATCCCCATCACGCGGCCGTGGACGTCGACGAGCGGGCCACCGGAGTTGCCCGGGTTGATCGCTGCGTCGGTTTGGAGGAACTCCTGGTAGGGACTTTCCAGCACGCCCTTTCGCCCCACGGCGCTGACGATTCCGTAGGTGATCGTGCGGTCGAGACCAAACGGGTTGCCGATCGCCCAGACCATTTCCCCCGTCTCGACCGTGTCGCTGTCGCCCCACGTGGCGACGGGCAGATCCTGAGCGTCGATCCTCAGCACCGCCAGGTCGGTGCCCGCGTCAGCGCCGATCAGTGTGGCGGCGAACCGGCGACCGTCGGCAAGTGCGACGTCAACCTCGCTGCTGTTGGCGACCACGTGATAGTTCGTCACGATCACCCCGTCACGTTCGACGATGACCCCCGACCCCACCTCCTCGGCCGTCTTGCCGATCGGTCGGAGCCCGCGGAGCGCCGCGATTTCGTCCGCCACCGAGGTGAGCCGCTTCTTCGACGTTACGTTCACGACCGTCGGGCCGATGATCCTCGCCAGGGTCGTGAACATCTTGCCGACCGACGTCAGTTCCGCCCGCGCCGCCGCGTCGCGGATGGCCGCCAGCTCGGCCCGGGTGCGGGCATACTGCATCCGCCCCACGAACGAGGGCCACGCGATCAAGCCAACCAAGGCGACGAGCCCAGCGCAGAGCAGCAGCGTCCGCCGATTCGCCGGGGTGGCAGGAGACATCACAGGGTTCCTCGTTCCAGCATGCGCAGCCGCACCAGGTTGATCGCCCACTTGGCCGCCCGGACGGGGGCGAGATCGGCTCCACCGCCGAACACGTGCTCCGTCACCGTCACGCCCGCGTCGTCGGCAATGGCGATATCCACCGCCCGACGCCCCTCGGCCGTCGGCCGCACGTCGCCGATGGCGAGGCCGACCGCTGCGGCCCACTGGCGGCGAGCCTTCTCGGCGGCCGCCCTGACGTCGGCGATTCCCGCCGGCATCACGCAGCTGCCCCGAAAGACGCTAACGCCTGCTTTCCGACGGGCCTCGGCCTGTGCGAGCAACGTCGCCACCCGCCCTGCGGTGCCCGACTCCACAGACGCGAGCGTCGTGCCGCTCGTCGCCACCGCCGCCAAGACGGCGTCCTCGATCTCGTCGTCTTCGACGCCGTAGGCGATCGTGCCAAGGCACTCGCGGATCGTCGCCTCCGTGGGAGCCATCTTCGCCAGGCACTCCGCCTCATGTCGGCCCCGCGCCGCGATCCGCAGCGTGATCGTCGCCTCGTGTGCCGTGATCCCCACGAGCGGATCACGGCCGCGACGGACGAGGTCGGGCAGCATCGCCTCCACCGCGCTCTCACCCGCGCCAAAACACTTGATCCGTCGCTGCACGATCGTGGCCCGGTCGGGCAGCATCGCCAGCACCGCCGGCTCGACGCTCGCCTTCCACATCACCTTCATTTCTGTCGGCACCCCCGGCAGCGCGAACACGCGGCACGCTCGCCCAGGACCGCCGGGAAGGTCAGTGTCGATGCCCGGTGCCGTGCCCTCGGGATTTGGGATGATGCGGCTGCCCCGGGGAAACATCGCCTGGCGGCGGTTCGACTCGGGCATTGGCATGCCCCGCTTCGAAAACCGGGCCTCGACGTCGGCGAGGGCCTCGGGCGACAGATCGAGCGGAACCCCGCCCACCGCGGCGAGCACGTCGCGGGTGAGGTCGTCCGCGGTCGGCCCCAGGCCGCCGGTGACGACGACCAACGGCGTCCTGGCCGCCGCGAGGCAAAATGCCTCGATGCCCGCCTCCAGCGTGTCAGGGACGGTCGTGTGAAACGTCACCGGTACACCCAAGACCCCCAGTTCGGTGGCCATCCACCGGCTGTTGGTGTCGAGTCGCTGTCCCGAGGTCAGTTCGTCACCAATCGCGATCACTTCGGCGTGCATGGGGTGGGCCGGCCTCCTGCGGGCGATACCGCCGCTCCCGCGGGGCGGCTATTCTGCATCGTGTATGAAACCGACCATGATGCGGGGCGACTCTCGCCCGGCTGGTCGATCCCGATGCCCCGTCCACCATACCACCACCCTGCCATGCTGCGGATCGGACTTTTAGGCTGTGACGCGAAGCTCGCGGAAGTCGCCCTGGCGGCGTCCAGACGGGGCGACCGGATCGTGGCCGCCCACGACGTCCCGGCGGAAATCCTGAGGGTCCTTGGCCTCGTCACCGAGACCGCATCCTGGGAGCCGCTTCTCGACGCAGCCACCTGCGACGCCGTGCTCGTCGGCGCCGACGGCTGGAACACCGTCCGCGCGGAAGCGGTGCGGACCCTCGTTCAGGCCGGTAGGCCGCTGGTGCTTTCGCAGCCGCTCGAACTCTCGATGCTCTGGGCCTACGAACTCGACATGATCCGCCGCGACACGGGGAGCCGTCTCGTGCCGTGCCTGCCAGACCGCCTCCATCCGTTTGTGACCAGACTCCGTGGACGCATCGAGGCGTCTCTGGCCGGAGTCGATGCCGCGGCCGAGTCGCTTCAGTTCGAACGCCGCATGACCGACCGCTCCAAGGCCGCGGTCCTGGCGCAGCTCTCCCGCGATGCCGACCTCGTGCGGGCCATCGCGGGCGACCCCGCGAAGCTGTCCACACTCGGGGCCGCCGAAGCGGAGGCGGCCTGGCCGACCCTGGCGGTGGGATTCACGGGCGCTACGCAGTTGCCTGTACGCTGGCAGGTGGCGCCTGCTGGTACACCCGGCCTCTCGATTCGGCTGCAGTCTGCGGCTGAGAGCGTCACGATTGAGGCGCCGGACGAGTCCTCCCGCGACTGGACGTGGAACGGTGCAGCCGACGGCGGTGGCTTCGACCGCGGAGCCGCCACGCTCGCCGCGCTCGACGCCGCCCTCGGCCACGGCTCGCCACGCGACCCCGAAGCGATTCCAACTGCCTCGTGGTCCGATGCCGCCCGCGCCATTGAACTTGCCGAGACGGTACCGCGCAGCCTTTCCAGGGGGCGGTCGATTGATCTCCATCGTGAGGAGTTCACCGAACTCGGCACCTTCAAGGGCACGATGGCGTCTCTGGGCTGCGGACTGATCATGGTGGCCCTGGTCGTCGTGATCGTCGCCACGCTCGTGGCCGGCGTGGCCCGCGAGTTCGGCTGGACCGCTGCGGGAGGCCTGGTCGATGCCTGGCCGATCATCGTTCTGCTGGTGCTGGGGCTGTTCTTGGCCCTCCAAATCATCCCCTTCCTGATGGGGACCAAGGACGGCGACGGCGGGCCGCCCGGGCCCGCGTCGGAAACATGAACCCGTTTCCTCGGGACGGCAGGTTTTTCCGCCCCGCCCCCGCCTGACGGCCCGGGAGGGCCCCACTGGAAAGGTGTACGGGCTGGAGCACTGCCGGTGGACGGCCACCGCCAAGCGGCCGATTTTCCCGCAAGGTGTGGTTGTCGCCGGGTGGCCGGCGTCCACCGTCACGGGGGTCGGGAGCGATTCGGCATGCAGAGGTCGTCAGCATGGTTCCCGCTTCTGGCTCTCCTTGCCGTTGGTCTGGTGCGTGACGCCGTCGCCGAGTCACGTCGCACCGCCATCGTGATGGCGATTGAGTCGCAGCGCGACTCGGTGGTCAACATTCACGGTCAGAAGCTCATCGGGGGTGACGATGGCGCGGAAGCTGAGGTTCGCCGCGTCAACGGGATGGGCACCGGCGTGGTGATCGACCCCCGCGGCTACGCGGTCACCAACTACCATGTCGTGGAGGGGGTGCGGCGGATCGAGGTGACGCTCGCCTCAGGCAAGACCACCTCGGCCGCGCTGGTGTCTCATGACCCGCGCACCGACCTGGCGGTCATCAAGATCGCCAGCGACGTCCGCCTCCCGGTGGCGACGATCGGAACGTCGAGCGACCTGATGATCGGGGAAACGGTCCTCGCACTCGGCAACGCTTACGGCTACGAGCACACCGTCACCCGCGGGATCGTCTCGGCCCTGCATCGCAACGTCGAGGTCAGCCGCACCCAGCGATACGAGGATCTCATTCAGACCGACGCGAGCATCAATCCGGGCAACTCCGGCGGACCGCTGCTCAACATCAACGGTGAGGTGATCGGCATCAACGTCGCGGTGCGGGCGGGTGCCCAGGGGATCGGCTTCGCAATCCCCATCGACCGCGTGCTCGACATCGTGTCGCGGCTGATGTCGGTCGAGCGGATCGACCAGACGTGGCACGGACTCGTGGTGCGATGCGATGGTCGCGAGGGCGCGGTGGTGGAGGCCGTTCACCGACGCAGTCCGGCCGAGAGCATGGGTGTGAAAGCGGGTGATCGGATCACGCGGATCGGCGAGTTGGCCGTGGCCCGCCAACTCGACGTGGAGCGCGCCCTGATCGGCCACAAGGCTGGTGAGAGCATCCCGGTGACCATGGTCCGCTCAGGCGGTGAGGAGCAGATCGAACTGTCTCTCGCCGAGGTCTCTCGCGACTCGGAGTCGCTCGACGACCGCTGCTGGGCCGAGATCGGCTTGCGGCTTCAGCCAGCCCCCGCGGCCAAGGTGCAGAAGCTCCAGGCCCGCTATCGCGGCGGCCTGGTCGTGACGGCAGTCCGCGAGGGCGGGCCGGCGGCCGAACAGGGGATTCAGGAGGGCGACATCCTGGTGGGGCTTCATGTCTGGGAGACGATTGCCCCGGACAACGTGTCATACATTCTCGACAAGGCGATCGAGGAGCATCTCAACCCGATCAAGTTCTATGTGCTGCGAGGCCGCGAGACGCTGTTCGGTCACATGGTCTCGGACACGGTCCGCCGCTAGGCAACCCGCTCGTTTCCGGAGGGAACCTGTCGGTCCCTTCCGTCCCGCGGCTCCGCAGCGACAATCGGGGCATGGAACTCGATTTCGTTGCCGGCCTGCTCGCCCGTATTCCTGCCGACGCGAGGCTGGAGGTTCCGCCGGGCGACGACGCAGCGGTACTCAGGCCACCCGCCGAGCGTCGCACCGTGGTGACGGTTGACATGCTCATGGAGGGTGTCGACTTCATCCTCGGGCCCGAGTGCACCCCGCGGATGGTCGGCCACAAGGCGTTGGCGGTGAATCTCAGCGACCTGGCAGCGATGGGAGCTCGCCCCGAGGCCGCGGTCGCGGCCGTCGCCCTGCCTCGTGCGCATGGCGACACGATCGGCCGCGGCCTTCTCGACGGGATTCTCACGCTGGCCTTGGAGCACGGCATCACCCTCGCTGGCGGCGACACAAACGCCTGGGACGGGCCGCTCGTGATTTCGATCACCGCCATCGGGAGCGTCGCCCCGGGACGGGCCTGGCGTCGCGACGGGGCAAGGCCCGGCGACCTGCTCGTCGTCAGCGGGGCGTGTGGTGGCAGCTTGCTTGGCCGTCATCTGGCCGTGGTGCCACGGGTCCGTGAAGCCCTTGCGATCGCGAGCCGCTTCGACGTCCACGCGGCGATCGATGTCAGCGACGGGCTGTCGCTCGACCTTGCGCGGATGATGCGCGCCAGCGGCACCGCAGGGCTCCTCGATCTCCCCGCGATCCCGATCCATCCCGACGCCCTTCGCATGTCGGCGACGGCGGGCCACGGCGCTCGCCCGCTCGATCGCGCGCTGTCCGACGGTGAAGACTTCGAACTGCTCCTCGCGATGCCGCCCGACGAAGCGCGGCGACTCGCCGCAGAGGCGGTGGCGGTCACCGGCACGCCCTTCTCCGTCATCGGTGAGGTGGTCGCGGGCGCGGGGCTCACCGCACGGTTTGCCGACGGCTCCACGGCACCGCTCATCCCCCGGGGCTACGAGCATGCCTTTGACCAATGACCACCATCAGGGCGGCTCGGTCCGCGAGGCGACGGTGCACGTGCCCGACGAGTCGGCGCTCGAGCCGCTCGCCCGCTCGCTCGTTGCCACGCTCCCCCGCCCAGCCTTCGTGGCCCTGCACGGCGACCTCGGCGCCGGGAAGACCACGTTCGTGAAGGCGATCGCCACGGCGGCAGGCATTGATCCGGCCACGGTCGTGAGCCCCACGTTCGGCCTGATCCACGAGCACGTCGGGCCCGAGGTGACGATCCTCCACGCCGACATGTACCGGCTCATCGGCTCCGACGACCTCCACGAGATCGGCTGGCACGACGCGCTGTCCCGTGCGACCTGGGCGTTCGTGGAGTGGCCAGAGCGGATTGCCGACGCCCTGCCGGCGGAACGGCTCGACGTGACGATCTCGATCGATTCGCCGACAGCCCGTTCAATCCGGCTCGCGAGTCGCGGCTCGCGTCACCATGCCACGGTCGCGTCGCTCGGCGGATGAGCGTCAGAGCACGAGCTTTCGCACCGCCTGAAACTGCGGATGCGACGCCGAGCGGCACCATTCGAAGAGCACGGCCTCCGACGTCGTCGGGACAGCGCCGGCCGCCACCAGCCGCCGCAGGGCGACGTCGCGATCGATCGCGTGTCGCGACGAGATCGCGTCCACCGCCAGAAACACCGCATAACCTTCGGCCAAGAGATCGAGCGCCGTCTGGGCGACACAGACGTGGGTTTCCAGACCACACAGCACGATCTGCCCGACCCTCGCAGCAATGGCTGCCGCAAACCCTTCGGCGCCACAGCAGCTGAACGAGAGCTTCTCGAGCGGTGGCGGGAGGAGTTCGGCCAGTGCGGGCACGGTGGCCCCGAGCCCCTTGCGATACTGCTCCGTCAGCACCGCCGGCACTCCGAGCAGTCGCGCCCCCTCTGCGAGTCGCCGGCAGCGGGCTACGACGACGTGGCCATCAGCCACCGCGGGCACGAGCCGCTCCTGCACGTCGATCACGCAGAGCATCGATGTGGACGATGAAAGACGCATCCCTGTGATTCTGCTCCACCGGTTGACGGAAGCACTCAGCCCGCAGGGATCGACCGAGGCTCGTCGGCCCGCTGCGGGGTCTTGGTCAGATCGGCCGAAGCCCCCGCCGGCAGTGCCCTCAGCCGGGCGATCTTCGTGGCTGCCGTCGGCTCGCCGGCCGCCTCATGGCCCGGCGCGGCGCCAAAGAGGATCGTGCGGCCCTTGTTGTCGACCAATTCCCACGTCCGCGCTGTCGGTGAGCCTCCGCCGGCGGGCCGGCAACCGATCAGGCCCAGCGACTTCCAATCCGGCCCCACAGCCGCGGCCACGGCGGATCCTTCCTCCACCAGCGGATCGCCCCAGGGAAAACCCACGGCGCCCTGCGGTCCCGACGGCACACCCGTGATCCGCGGATACTCGGCGGCGGTCTCGGCGGTGAAGTCATCACTTGGGAGCACCACGGCTTCGGCGTCGACGGCCAGCAGGC
>Ga0194057_10001669_pt1 | contig 11074 bp, 16 predicted proteins | sample SepL4415m_MetaG_FD_155474 | JGI IMG/M metagenome (GOLD analysis project Ga0194057, IMG submission 155474) | Anoxic zone freshwater microbial communities from boreal shield lake in IISD Experimental Lakes Area, Ontario, Canada - Sep2016-L442-15m | ecosystem: Environmental > Aquatic > Freshwater...
GTTGGGAGAAGGCATCGATGCAGTCGAAGATCGCCAAGCGAAGCAGGTCCCTCGGCCGCCAGGTCTTCTTCCCGTAAATCCCTTAGTCCGATGGCTACTCATCCGCCGGCAGGATCGGCGAATGCAGCTGGGGAATCTCGCTCTGCGGCCACTGAGATGTCGTTGTTCTGAGACCCGGTGCCCCGATCGGAGAGTTGTTCCCCGGCTATCTTGAGTGGCCGGGTGCGTGGGTCTCGAGCCAAGGCGACGACGCCAAGCCACCTGGCGTCGTCGAGCACGAGCGAGCGCTTGATGAGATCAGCGCTCGATTCGGCCTTGATCGGTGCTGCGATCTGGAGTTCGAGGCGGACCGCCGGCTCATTTGAGCAGCACGAGGCCTCGCACGAGGTAGTGGCTCCCCAATCCGGTGCAAGCGTCACGCCAGCACGAGGCACTCCCCGGAACATGATTGCTCCTGAGATGTGCAACAAAGTGTAACGAAACTTGACATGTTGACAAGTTTCGTTACACTTCGCTGCATGGCACGACTCTCGACTCTTGATGACCTCGCGGCTGGACAGCAGGGGTACTTCACGCGCGCTCAGGCACGTCTCCACGGAGTTGATGATGCTTCGCTTCACCGAGCATCGGACCACGCGCGACTGCTCATCGTCGATCGAGGGGTCTATCGTTTTGCCAGCGCACCCGAGCACCCGCACGAGCAGATCTTCGCCACGTGGATGAGTCTCTCGCCTCGCCGAGCAACTTGGGAACGAGCGATGAATCCTGACGCCCTCGTGTTCGGCAGATCAGCACTTGCCGTCTACGGCGTCGGCGATCTTGCAGAGCGGTGGCGCGAATTCGCCTTCCCGACAGTTCGGCGAAGCCGTAACAGCGCCGTGGCTTTCCGCAAGCGCTCGTGGGGACCACACGATTGGGTGGTCGTTGAAGGAATGACAGTCGCCCGGATCGAATGGGTCTTTGTCGAAGCGATTCGATCAGGCGAGGAACCAGGACACCTCGCAGATGTGCTCACCGACGCACGGCGACTCGGACTCCTCAACGAGGCTGACCTGCAAGCTCGTCTGAGCACGGTGGGCCGATCTTCAGCTCGTATCGGCCGAGCTCTTCTCGCATGAGCGAATCGAGAGGCGATCCGGCGGACCAACTCTCCGAGCTTGAGCGCACGCAGGAGGCGGTGTCATTTCGGCGCTCTCTTGTCGATAGGGCAAAGAACGCAGCCAGGAATGATCCGGACCTCTCAACAAACGATCGGATCCGGCTGTTCACCTATCAGCGGCTGCTGGACCGCCTGTTCACAGAGAGCTCGGCGGGTTCCGACATGTGGGTTCTCAAGGGAGCGACGTCGCTTCTCTGCAGGTATCTCGTCGTCCGAAGCTCGAAGGACATCGATCTCGCCACGAGACAATCGCTCGATGCTGCCGAAGAAACGCTCAGGTCCGCGCTCCGAAAGGACGCCGGAGATCATCTCAACTTTCAGATACGGACAGTGACCGAGTTCGAGAGGCGAAGTGAGGGACGCCGAATTGCCCTGTCGGTCACGTGCGCTGGAACTGAACTCTCGGCATTCCACATCGACCTGATCTCATCGATCCAGTTCCCGAAACATCTCGACTACGTCACACCCAAACAACCGATTGCGCTTGATGGACTCGAGATCATCCCCTATCCATCGTGGCCACTCGTGAATGCCGTTGCGGACAAGGTTGCGGCGACCTTCGAGCTGTATGACGGCCGACCTTCAACCCGCTATCGCGATCTGGTCGACCTATTCCTGCTCCTTCGACACGGGGAGTTCGATTTGGTGAAGCTGCGGACGGCAATTCACACAGAATTCGACCGGCGACACCTTCGACTTCCGACGGAGTTCGCAGTTCCAGATCCTTCGGCGTGGCAGAGGGGCTGGGGCAAGATCGCAAAGGGCGACGCACCGTTCCTGGCGGAAGTTCCATTCGCCGAAGCACTGGTCGCCATCTGCGAGTTTCTCCATCCGGTTCTCGCCTCCGAGGCGGAAGGGCTCTGGGATGTGGAGAACGGCCGTTGGGTTCTTGATTGACGCGGCATCCCATGGGCCAGCCTGACCAGCATCTCGGCTCCAGGGCGTTCGTGGGATCCGACAAGGTTGCCGGTAGGAGCACTGAGTCTGGTTGCACAGAACTTCGTTGAGCCCGAACTCGTCGTCGATACCCTCCAGCGAGATCACGCTTACGGAGCAGCGAGGCGTCAGACATTCTCGACAATACAACGATTGTCACAATTGCCACCATGGAACGTCCAGGGTCCCGCCGAGCTTCCACGCCAAGCCGGGCGATTCGGGTGGGCGAAGTGCTGCTGGTCGACGGCCGGAATTCCAAACCTTTCCTATCCTCCAACTTTTGGGTTGTAGGACGAAGGCGATGGGGGAGGCAGATGATGACGAAGAGTCTTGACGACGTGGTGGCGAAGCGTCCGGTTGACCGGGAGAAGGTCGACGCCCTGAAGAAGGAGATGCTCGAAGGAGCCCGGTCCTACCGACTCCGTGAGCTCCGTGAGAGGTTGGACCTGACCCAGGTCGAGCTCGCGAGGAAGCTGGAGGTGAGCCAGAACCGCGTGTCGAAGATTGAGCATGGCGATATCGAGCGCTTCCAGCTCGACACGCTCCGAAGGTACGTGGAAGCGGTGGGCGGAGAGCTGCGCGTTGAGGTGTCGATCGGGAATCTCGTCAGCGATCGATTCGTTCAATCAACTCGGGAACCGAGTCCGTTGCCATGTTCCAGATGAGATCAGGGTCAACCCGATGGTAGAGGTGGGCCAAGATGATGCGCAGATCTGAGATGGCCCGCCAGTCGACAGCGCCGTGCTCGTTCTTGAAATCTTCAGAAAGGCGATGAGAAGCTTCTCCGATGATCTCAAGGAGACGCTCCATGGCGAGCCGGATGACGAGGTCTTGGTCAAATGTCTCACGGCCTCGCTCCACGAGGGTGGTGAGGTTCGACGCTGCCTCGACGATGTCGGCGACGCGCTGATCGTCGCTGCGACTCATAGGGAAACCGCCTCCGCGAGGATGTGCCCGTCCCTTCCTTTCAGGCCACCTCTGGAGACGACATCAACCCCGACTCCAAGAAGGTCCACGAGGTCGTTCCGCAATTGGATGAGGTCGAGCAGCGAGGCATCCTCGTCGAACTCAACGAGAAAATCGAGATCGCTGCCATCGTGCTCCTCGCCCCGCGCCACGGAACCAAAGAGCGAGATGGATCGGCCGTGATGGCGAAGCGCACACTCCGTGATCTCGCTCCTACGCTCGACGACAACCTGGCGAAGAGGACCCATGCCCCAAACGCTAGCGGGCGGGTACGCCGCAGACGATTGCCAGTGTTGCCACGTGACGCCCCTTCAAGTGATGTCATCTCGCGTCCCGTCGAGGGCCGCCCTCCTTGACTTGGCTAGCAACCGATCGCGTAGCTCGTTGCCCAGCAGACCTTTTGCATGATGTCATCGTCGACGTGTCCGATCGGCCCGGTGAGCGAGCCTTGTGAGATCGTGTGGAGCCCATCGCAGTTGATGACCGACCGCTGATCGAGGCCTGCCTCGACGTGGTCGAAGTCGACCTCTGCGGCGAGGCCGCGTATCGAGGTGGTGACCTCGGCGACGGTGACGAGATCGCGCACGTCGAGGACCTCTGAGCGCGTCAGCACCAGCACGGGCCGACTCTTGTGCCCGACATGCGCCAGCCACAGCTCGCCGCGCCTCATGATGCGCCCCATGCCTCGGCATCGGTCCAGAAGTCCTCGGCTCGCTCCGGGTGCCTTCGGTATGCGTCCCGATCTGATGCGGCCAACGCCTCTCGGACGGCATCGGTGACGCCCCGACGTGCTGCCGCGGAGATGTTGATGCCGAGCTGGTGAGCTCGCTCTGCCAGCTCTTCGTCGAGGGTGAACGTGGTCCTCATTGATGCCATCACCTAATGCTATCAGATTATGGTAGATTATCTCGCACCATCCTTCAACGCGTGAGGTCCGTGCCAGCCAAGAGCACGCCTCTGAACGTGGTGGAGATCGGCGGGAGCCCTCCAGCGTGCTGAGGGCTGCGTCGCATGCACCAGACGAGGTGCTCAAGACGGCCCGACGTGAGGCTTCGAAGAGGTCCTGTCGCCCACCACTCCTCGGAACGTCATCAGGCAACCCAGGGCGCCGAGCTGCGCGATCCCCCGCTGGGTAGTCCGCTGTTCCTCAGCTCCGCCTTGCACAACGCTGGCCTGGACCGGGGTGACCTCAAACCATCAATGATGCTTTTACATCAATAGTTGATGTTAATCTGCGCTCATGCGGACGACCATCAACATCTCCGAGCAGCTCTATCGAGATGCGAAGGCGAGGGCCGCGGTCACCAAGCAGACCGTGAGCGAGGTGATCGAGGACGCGGTGCGCGAGGCCCTTCGCCCGAAGCCCCGCGTGATGTCCCAGCACGATGCGCTCCCGGTCTTCGGCGGAGGCGGAGTCCTCCCTGGCGTGGACGTGACCTCGAGCAGTGCCCTCCGGGACCGGATGGACGAAGGAGTCAGTCTCGATGCGATGCGTTGACGTCAACGTGCTCGTCTTCGCCCATCGTCCCGAGTCACCCCAGCACGAGGCATGGCGATCGTGGCTCGAGGCGGCGCTCCGTGGGCCCGAGCCCTTGGGGATCCCGGCGATCGTGTCGAGCGGCTTCCTGCGGGTGGTGACCCACCCTCGGATCTTCACGCAGCCGAGCCCCCTCGAGATCGCCCTCGAGTTCCTCGAGATCCTGCAGCGGTCACCCTCGACGGTGGTGGTCGAGCCAGGGGAGCGCCACTGGGCGATCTTCACTCAGCTCTGCAGGAGGATCGAGGCCAAGGGGAACCAGATCCCCGACGCGTTCCTGGCCGCACTGGCGATCGAGCAGGGTGCGACGTGGGTCAGCGCCGATCGGAGCTTTGCCGGATACCCGGGCCTGCGCTGGGTGCATCCGCTCGACGACTGAGGAGATCCGATCGGCTTGCCGATGCCGACGATCGCTAGCTGTGCGCGTCGCTTCGATGAGCGACCGCAGCGACAGTCATCGTGCGAGAGGCTTCGCCGTTGACGCAACGGAAGCTGACCGAACCTCTTCGTGCCGAGCATGTACGAGCAAGGAGGGGTCGAAGTGGCGTTCCGACCCTTCTCGGATGATCGAGAAGGGCTCCGGTGATGAATTCGATGACCACGGCAGCGAGCTTGGCGGGGAGCACCCCTGCGATGCGCGATCCGGTGGATCGTGTGATCTTCATCTCGTGAGGCACGTCAGTGCGAGTCCGGTGACCCCCATGGCATGTTCCTCACTGCATTGAGGATCATGCGGTCCAAGTGACACCATTCAGCGGGATGTGATCAGCTGAACAGATTCGCCGCCGAGACGTGACCACGCGCGCCCGCCGGATGACCCCGCCGTCTTGAGCCCGACCCGGCGCTCTCGAGGAGGAGATGAGACAATCAGCACGTGGAGTCCGAGCCCAAGGTCGAGCGAACCGAGATTCTGCGACTCGTGGGTGTGTACGACGCCGATGGCTCGCTCCGCGGCGAGATGGCCTACTGGTTCGGTGCTCGCCTGGGACGACGTCACTGCGCCTTGTGCGACATCACCCACGGCAGTGTTCGAGAGCGAAAGGACTGGCGCCATGTTCGTGGCGCGATGGGAGTCACCTTCGACACGGTGCATCGCGACGAGGCCTCGGCAGACGTCATGGCGGTGGTCCGGGACAATCTTCCTGCGGTGGTTGCCTTGACGTCGGAAGGTGTGAGGCAGCTGCTGGGGCCGAGAGAACTTGAGAACTGTCAGGGATCGCCGATCTCCATGGTCGAAGCGCTCCGTGATGCGGCAGATCGCCAACGGCTGACCGCTTCATGGCAACTGCCCGATATCTCGTGACCCTCGACGAGCGCCGCTGTCCTTCCATAAACCCATAGCCTTGCCACAGAACGTATTTACGACATTCGGCAACGTGCCCGAATCTCGAAGGCGAGCGACTGAAGGAGACCAGGAGTGGAAGATTTTGCTGAGAAGACTGTCGTCGTGGCTGGTGCGAGTGGCGTCTTCGGGGCATTGATGGCTCGAGGCCTGATCGCCCGAGGAGCCGACGTGCGACTGATGGTCCGGCGACCCGAGGCGGTGGCCGCTGACCTCAACCATCTCCCGGTGGCGGTGGCTGACATCACGATGCGCCCGGAGGTCTCCAGGGCATTGACTGAGGTGACGCAAGGCCAGAAGATTGACGGAATCGTCAACTGCACCGGTGTCGTGGCGTTTGGCAGCGTGAGCAGGCTCAGCGAGGAGGTGGCGAACCAGTTGATGGCCGTCAACTCACTTGGCGTGCTCAATCTCACGTCTCTGGCGTCCACCCACCTCAAGCCCGGAGGGTTTCTCACCTCGTTCACGGGTGTCGCTGCCGACATGCCGATCATCGGCATGGGTGCCTACTGTGCCTCGAAGGCAGCGGCCAAGATGGCGATGGCCGTGGCGGCGCGAGAGCTTCGACGAGAGAAGATCCGTGTCATCGATGTTCGGGCACCTCACACCGAGACCGGACTCGCCAATCGGGCCCTTGAGGGCGAAGCCCCAACTATGCCGGAAGGGCTGCAACCACAGGTGGTGGTCGATCGAGTTCTCGACGCGCTGGCAGGTGGGGAGAAGGACCTTCCGGCAGAGGTGTTCGGCAGCGCAACCAGCGAGTGATGCAGAGGATCAGGTCCTGCCGAGGCGTGAACATCGGCTGACTCGCTGCGGTGGCAGTGAATCATCCCGGATTTCATGGAGTCGGGGCTGAGGTTGTCATCGATGAGTGTGTACAACTCTGGCTGCGCTGCCTCCGGCGTAGCGGAACGGGTATCAGCCCTCAACGAAGGTGAGCCAGCTCGAGCTGGTCAGCGTGAATGCGGGCAGTGTCGTCGGTATCTCCGGCGCGCTGCAGGCGAGTGCATCGGCGAGGTTCGTGGCCTGAGTGTTACGCACGGTCATCGGCTTGAGGAACCATCACCTTGACCTGACGCCGCTTTGCATGGGACAACCACGGTCCGACCGGGGATGGAGCGTAATTCAAAACCCGCTGGTCAACGGGTTTACAGAAATAGAAAGTGAAACGCGTTTCGGCCAAAAGTGAAACGCGGCCCGCGAATATTCCAAGCGTAAGTGATCAGTGAACCCGATCACTCGACAATCACACGGAGTCGGCTGCAACGAAGACTCGCATCGCCCTCGTGGTCAGTCATCCGTGCGCATACTTCGCATGATCGCGGCCGTCATCCTGTCAATCAGTTCGTCAGCATCGACGGGACCGTCGATCAGATCGAACATTGATGAGAACCCCGCGAAGCGCAATGGGGCGGCCGCACCTTGCACAAGGAACCACAGCTCTCGCATCCTGGTCTCACGAATCACACCGGAGTCGTGCAGTCGTCGAAGAAGTCCAACAACTTCCGCGATGCGATCACTCAACCCAGATTCGCTGACGAGACGAGCACGCTCCGATTCATCGATGCCTTCGTGAAGGAGTAATTCACCGAGCGTTGGATTTCGCGATGTTGCGACGATGAATGCCCGCACCAAGCTTTGCAATCGAGCGAGATCATCGCCGCTGGGAGCTTTTCGGAGTTCGCTGTCCAGATCAATGATGAGAAGTCCAACGCCGTAATCGACTGCGGCCCGGAAGAGGTTGAGTTTGGCGCCAAACCGCTTCGAAATCGTCTCGTGGCTCAGACCCAACTCCGCGTTAAGTGCCCGAACCGACATTGCATCGAACCCTGAGGCAGCAAAGGCAGCAAAGGCAGCTTTGAGGATCGCTTCATCGCTGATTAGAGGGGGTCGACCACGGCTTGCCACCCCCAAAGGTTTGCATATGCCAAGGTTCACCAGATACATTGGCACCTGCCTAGTTAATGCCCTCCCCAATTGAACCGAGCCCCAATGAAACTCCGTCACTTTGCGCTAGCTGTTACCTGTGTCGCCATCCTCGCTGGAGGTTGCGGGAGTTCATCGACTTCGAGTACCACGACATCGACTGCTGCCACGACGACTGATGGACAACACAAATTTGAGATCGACCATTTTGCAGAGGGCGCGATCACTGGGGATGTCGTCACGGCCGATTGCACGTTGAACGGCGGCTCCGCTTCGACATGCGCAACATTCACGATTGCTGGAACTCCGGCCACGTACTCAGCGGGACCTTTTTGCCCCGACACAATCACCACCGCTGCTGATCAAGCCGGAATTTGGTTCGATGGCAACGGCACCTATGACCTCACCGGTTCGTTCATCAAGAACTTGTCGACGTTCTACAACGACAGCGAGTGGCACATGTATGACGATCTCGGGAAGGTGAACGTCACAGACACCCAAGAAGCGTTCCTCGGTGCCGCCCGACCGGATGTCGAACCGCGATATCAAAATTACTGCGTCGAAGGTCGAGCCGAATGGGTAAATAACGGCGAGCCAATCACCAAGACTGTCGTCATCCCCACCAAACCAGTTCTCTCATCGAAAACATCAGTGGCCTACCGCGGGGATTGGGGAATCACACTCGACGGCATCGTCATCGCAAACTCTGCTCCGGTGAGCGCCATTCTTGGTGCGCACACAATCGCGTCGTTCGATGATTGCGGCGGCCACTTCAACAACGTTGAGGGCTACCACATGCACGGTGTCACTAGCTGCGGGACGCTTGACGATGACCACCTTCCCAACGAAACCGCCGTGTTCGGCTTTGCCATGGATGGATTCCCAATCCATCTTCCGCTCACCGGTGACGATCTTGCGGCAGCAAACCTCGACGAATGCGGTGGTCACTCCACCCCTGAACTCGGTTACCACTACCACGCCAACGACGCATCAAAGAACTCGGTTCTCACCTGCCTAAAGGGTGAACTCGCAGCAACAACCACTGTCGAGGGCGAGCCCCGAAACGGCCAAGGTCCCCCCGCCGGCGGGGCTACGCCTGATCTCACCGAGTCGGCAGCGGCTCTTGGCGTCACAGTGCACGAACTCGAAGATGCGCTTGGTCAGGCGCCGAACGGTGATTTCACTACAGCAGCGAACATCCTCGGTATTTCGGTAGCCAATCTCGAGGCAGCAATGCCGAAACGTCCCGACGGCGCAACGCGCACCCCTCCCACCAATTGACTGACCCGATGAGGATTCCAATGAAATATCTACGTCATCTCGCCATCGCTCTCGCCACATTGGCGACGATCGCGCTTGCGTCGTGTTCGAGTTCAGTGAACCCATCTACCTCGGAGTCAACCATCACAGCTACGTCGACGTTGACCGTCGCCGATGGCCCCATCGTGAACAGGTGGGTGGGCCCAGCGGCAGATACCACGAAACTGCCGATCGGCACCTCGAAGGTTTCCATCACTGGCCCATCGGTCGGGGGTCTCTTCGCTTGCGATGCGGGAAACTCAAGCGGCGGTGGTGCACACGCTGCTGGACCCTGGCTTGACGAAGCTGCCGGCACATGGGACCTCTCGAAGAAGATCTCTGTACAGGGCGAAGTCTCTTGGCCAATGGCGTCATATACCGAGACCGTGAACGGCACGATGAGAGACATCAATAGCAACGGGCTCCCAGTTGGCGAAGTAACAGGAACGTTCCCCATCGCGTCAGACGACCCCGCCTACTCCTACGACCGCAACCCCAATCGCATCACCGCCAACGACGTCAGCGTTTCCCTTCCGGTGAGCCCCACAACTTCAGCGACACCAACCTGTCTCGGCAAAGGCCGTATCGGTGTCCTCAAGAACGGTGTGTCACTATTCGCCTCTCTTGATGAACGCAACCGCGATGCCGTTGCCTACGAAACGCAGGACAAGTGTGATGGCCATCCGCAGCAAGCAAGCGTGTACCACTACCACGACGTTCCATCGTGCATTCGTGACGCTGCGACAGGTGCTTCAACAGTTGTCGGGTATGCCTATGACGGTTACCCAATCGTCGTTGAACGCGATGCTGCAGGGAACCTTCCGACAAACGCTGATCTTGATCAGTGCCATGGCCGCACCTCACTCATCAATCTTGATGGCAAGGTCGTCGAGAGCTACCACTACTCAGCGACTTACGTTTTCCCCTATTTCATCGGCTGCTTCACAGCACAACCGGTCTCCTAGCGCGCCCACTTTCGACCGGCCTCAAACCCCCGAACTACCCTTCCCCAATGGCTGAGGTTCCCCCCGCCAACCGGACACTTGGTTATGCGGTTTGCTGCTGAATGAGACGGTAATGGAGTTCCCACTCGACCGGCGGCACGTAGCCGAGACTCGAGTGCAGGCGCACGTTGTTGTAGCGGTGGATCCACGACGTGATGGCGGCCTGGGCATCGGCCCGGGTGGCGAACCGATAGCGGTGGACGAGCTCTCGCTTGAGGCTGGACCAGAACGATTCCGCCACAGCGTTGTCGAAGCACGTAGCCACCCTGCCTGCCGATTGGAAGATCCCGAGAGACTCGCAGAGTGCCCGGAATTTGTCAGACAGATACTGCGCACCGCGGTCGGAATGGAACGCCACTCCGGCAACCCGACCATCTCGTTGATCGACGGCCATGGTCAACGCACCGGCCACCAGCGCCGTCGGCATCGAGTCGGCCATGTTCCATCCGACGAGTCGACGACTACCGAGGTCGAGCACGCTGGCCAGGTAGAGCCAGCCCTCGTCCGTCGGAATGTAGGTGATGTCCCCGCACCATGCCCGGTTCGGCGCCCCGACCCTGAAGTCCTGGTTGACCAGATCGGGCAGGGGTGGATTCTCCTCGGACCACAGCGTGGTCCTGATCCGCCGACGCTCAGTGACACCCACCAGGTCACAGGCCCGCATGATGCGCTCGGTCCGCTTGTGGTTGACGCAGTAGCCACGGCGGCGGAGTTCCTTGGTGATCCGTGGGCACCCATAGGTCGAGTCCGACTCGGCGTGGATGTCGTGAATGTGGTTGGTCAGGTAGGCCTCGTCCAGTTGGGCTGGCGTCGGCCCGGCTGCCTCCCTGTCCAGCCAGTCGTAGTAGGCCGAGGTCGAGACCTCGGCGGCGTCGCATGCTGCGGAAACGGGGAATCCTTCGGCC
>Ga0194057_10001678_pt1 | contig 11050 bp, 10 predicted proteins | sample SepL4415m_MetaG_FD_155474 | JGI IMG/M metagenome (GOLD analysis project Ga0194057, IMG submission 155474) | Anoxic zone freshwater microbial communities from boreal shield lake in IISD Experimental Lakes Area, Ontario, Canada - Sep2016-L442-15m | ecosystem: Environmental > Aquatic > Freshwater...
CTGACAAGGCGTTTGATAGGCCATTTCCGCCCACAGTGCCAAACTCTTCGGCACTACACCGCCGCGTTCCACGACGAAGTATTTCGTCAGCCCCCTGTACAGTGTTCCTGGCAGGGCGGGCCCGAGTTCCTCCGATTCGCAGTCTTCGGGCAAGGCCAGGCCGACGATCAATCGCTTGCTGCTTTTCACCCAGACCGCAGCAAAGATACGGGTTTTGGGTTCACTGTTGGTCGTGAACTTGACATAAGTGTTGACTAGCTCGCTGCTAGCGTCGGGAGAAACAGCCAAGAGCAGCCGAGTTATTTGCATGAACTGCCCGCGAAGCTGTTCCCAGGCGGGCCCGCTTACCTTGGCAATCGTGCGTTGCGATAATTCGCCCATAGATAGGTTTCTCCCGCTGACAAGCGCCCATACCACCCTTCAAGGCGGTGACTTTGGCAGACCCATTCCTCCAGAGCGAGAATCATACTACGAATCGCGGCGGCAACAAAGACCCAATTCGGGCAGGCAGTGCTAGCAGTGCTTGCAAAAGACAGAATCGGCCTTCAGCCGCGAATGGTTGTCCCGCCGTTTGAAAACATTTTCAATCAGCCCCTGATGCCCTGCTCATCCCAAGACAGCCTGCCACAGCCTCCAGGATCGCCGCTAGAGCGTTCGCCGTCCGTACTGGCCAAATGCACCCTGCGCACGGAGGCCGTCAGACGCAATCCAAGAAAGCGTAGCGGGTTGTGGGGTCGGTTCGCGGTTAGGATTTACACACCTCCAAAGGGCGACTCGCGACTTTCGTTGACCAGCGACTTTTGCTCGCAGGGGAGTGCGCAACCGTTGCGCACCCCAGGTACGAGCGTGCCGTCCAAGATGGCCTGGAGGCAGGTCGGCCCTGATATTGTCCAGTGGAGGTTCGGTGCGAGTGTCAAATTTCCTGCGGGTCAAGAAAAACCGCCGGTTTTCTGGGTTTTTTACTGCGGCCGAACCGCTTCGCTGCGGCGGATCAGGGTGACCGACGCGTTCTCAGAAGGGGGGGTGATGGCTCCTTGCTACCAGCCTTCCCCGGCCCGCACCACCAGGCGCACAGGGCTGGCCGACGCCGGACGATCGTAACCGTCAATAAATCCCCATCCGGCATTCGGTTGGAAGGCCGAATGCCCGGAGAGGCTCCAGCAGGCTTTCAAAGAACTTGACCGATGGCGAAAAGGCCCACCGCGGCCTCCGATGTCGCCGGTTCAGAATTCCGCGTCCCAAAGAATCGCCGCATGACGCCCCAGCCCCGTGACGGCGCGACGGCCATCGGCACTAAGCGCCACATATTTCGGACGGCCTGCTGGGGCGCGGAATGAGAGAAGTTGCTTGCCAGTGTGAGCGTCCCAAAGAGTCGCTGTGCCGTCGCCATCATACTCAGCTTCTTTTCCTGCGTAGGGGTCTCTCGCGATCCAGCCACCGCTAGTTCGGTCCGGTGACAACGCCACAACAAAGGATCGGCCTCCTGTGCCGGTAAATATAAGTCTTCCGTCCGGCGTCATTGCCACACAACAGATTCGGCCTTTTCCACTAAGCACACGAAGCCTCGTGCCGGTCTTGGTGTCCCAAATGGTCGCGGTGCTGACATTGGAGCCCACAACTGCAATGCGGCCATCTGAACTAAGCGCAGCAGCACCGGGAGGGTCTGGACTAAAATCATGGCGATCACGGCATTCGAGAATCGTTCGGACAGACTTCCCGATTTCGGTGTTCCAGAGGACTGCTGTACCGTACTCATCCGCGCCGAGCAATCGGTGGCCATCTGCGCTGAGCGCCGCCCATTTCATGGGGTAGTTGCGTCCGTCGCTTCCTTTGAACACATGGACTTGCTTGCCGGTGTTGGCATCCCAGAGAATGGCGGTGTGGTCATCTGTTGAGGTGAAAGTGAACGCCAATCTGCCGTCCGCACTTAGCGCCGCAAAACAGTTTCCGTGTCGAGCGAAGGTGCGGAGACGCTCACCGGATTCGGCATCCCAGAGCACTTTTCCGACGAGAACCCGGCGACCATTCGCACTCAGGGCCGCGGCGTGAGGACCATATCCGTCTCCGGTGAATGCGTGGTGGAGTCGTTTGCCGTTATCTGCATTCCACAAAATGGCACTATTGTTCAGGCCAATCAGTACGCGATGGCCGTCCGCGCTGATGGCCACAGAGTAGATTCCGTCATAGTGCTCGAACTCCCTACCCTTTAACACGAACTCCTGGAGAATGCGGTTGGCGACCGGCACAGACCGTCCCGCAATGTTCAGGCGCGGATTGACGAAAATGAGCTCGTCTCTCTGTCCCCGCTCACCCCTAGTGCCTACTGCGACCTCCGCGGTAATCCTCCCCTGGCGCGATTGTTCGTTGAGCGACCGGGCTTCGTCGGCGGGAAGGCTAATCCAAGGATCCCAGACGTTGTCTCGGATTTCCTGATCCCAGGTGATTTCAATCGGCAGACGGCGCAGCCTAGCGTTATAGTTTGAAAGAACCAACCGTACTGAGCCGATCTCCATGCGACCAGTCGCCGCTATTTGCTTACGCCATCGTTCGACCGCGTCGTTCCATTCTGTGATCGCGTTATCGTCTTCCTCGTCGTAAGAAACGCGTGACAACGGCGCGTATAGCTTGGATGTCGCAGAAGGAATGGCACAGACCCTGCCCGAATCCTCCGGGAGTAGATTATAGAATGACAGTTCATCATCGTCGGAGCCTGCCACTGGCATGGCGGCGAAAATCGTTGTAGACAGACCGATCGCAAAGATTACAAATCGCAATGCGTTTCCTCCCGTGTCAGAATGCTATGCTGAAGAAGCACATCTGGGTCCCAATTGGCGATCGCATATGTGTGCGAATCGTGCGGTTGACCCAAACGTCATCGAACCAAGCAAATCAGGCGTCAGCATTCGATTATAGGCCATCCCCCCACGTCTGCCAACGCCGTCACTTACGAGGCAGTGGCGATACGACTCGCAGCCCGTTTTCGTCGCCGTCGGGCTTGGGCTTCGCGCGATTCTTCTACCCGCTGGTCCAAGCGGTGCTCAGGATGGGCGGCCACCCAGCGATCGGGCAGCAGGGCCTCCAGAGCAGATGTGTCGCGGGGGCGATGGCCGCACAGCATCCGAATTATTTCGTGACTGCTTGCCTGCGGCGGTCCAGGCACACCGACGCTTCGAAGGAAATTCACCGCTTTTGAAGGATGACCTTCATCAGCTTTTTGATCCCTGAATTGACCATCTTGGTCGGTTTGGGGCTCTTTTCGTTTCTCAGTAGCGTTCCTGGTGCCGTCCGCGTTGTGCGGAGCGGCCATGTTTCTCATCACATGGCCGCCTGCGGGCGGCCTATCAGGAGGTTCATTTCAATGGTTTGTTGTATTGCTTCGGATTCTGATTCCGATTCTCCCGATCCCCGTCCCCGCTTCTCCGTCGCGAAGTGCAAGGCCGTCTACAAAAAGATGATGCCTTCGATAAAAAAGCATGCACGCGGTGCCTTCAGATACCTCGACCCCGAGGCAAGGCAGGAGTGCGTGGAGCGAACTGCCCGGCAATGACAGCAGTTGGCAAGGTTATGATCAAGTCCTGCCGAACCCCAGACGTCGCAGACCGGGCCAGAGCAGCGAGGCATTCTCGCGTAGATATTGCCAGCGAAAGTAATACCGCCGAAAACATTTCGCCAGCAGCCACTCGATCCGCTCCGGCGTGAGGTGGTCGTACTTCAGCAGCGGCGTATATACGTTGAAACGGCTGTAATCGAGATCGGCCAGACGATCTCGCATCTGCGTGAAAAATGGCGTACCCGGATAGGGTGTGACCACATTGAAATTGGCGAACGTCGGGCCTAGGGCGATCGCATAGTCGCGGACGCGACGGATCGATGCTTCGGTATCTTCGGGGAACCCGATCATGAACCCGGCCACGGTGCGAATACCAAGCTCGCGGCAACTGGCAATGAAGGCGTGTTGCCGGTCCTGGTCGATTGTCTGCCGATGATAGTTCTCAAGCGTTGGTTCGCTGGAGGTTTCGATGCCGACCGTCACGCTCGTCAAACCGGCACGCTTCATCAATCGCAACATTTCCGGCGGCAAGAGTTCAATGCGGCTCTCAATCGAGAATTGAATCTTCCGTGGCAGCCTCGCAATCTGCTCGATGATGCGGGCGGTTCGCTCGCGACTGAGACCGAAAAGCGGATCGCGGAACTTGAACGATTGAAAGCCCCAACGGCGGATTCCGTGCTGGATTTCGTCAACGACCGCATCCGGATCGCGGAAGCGCGTGGTACTGTCCAGCACCAGATAGGGGCAATAGTTGCACTTGAAGCGGCAACCGCGACTGGCCTGGATCAATCCCGTGGGAAATCGCCAGAAATCGTAGCCAATGCGGAAACGCTCGGGACTGAGCAGCGACCAATCCGGCAACGGCAGGCGATCAAGATCTTCAATCACGCCTAACGGCACCTTGCCCCCGGGATGTTCGAGCACTTCGTCCAATCGCCAAAGCAACTGCTCGGCCTCGCCCTGCACCACCGTCACGCCAAGATCCTCGAATTCCTGCGACAGGGTGCTGGCAGTGGTGCCGACCACCAGCACCCGGGCTTTCGGCTCTTCAGCCAGCAGGCGGGCGATCACCTGCCGTTCCAAGTCGAGCGTGATCAGCGACGGGTTGAATACATAGAGATCGGCCCCTCGCGGCGGCTGATCGACGACGTACCTCACGCCATGCCCCAGTCGGGCGAAGACTGCCGCAAGATAGGCAAATAGCAAGGCCGCCGGCCGCCGGTCACGGCGGTAGAACGAGCGGACGATTGCATCTCGCGGCCCGCCCAACCCACGGTACATGCCCACACCAAAGCCGCCTGCAAAATCTTTGGAAACGTCGCGTTGGTGAGTATCCCATAGGAGAATTTTCATGGGACAAGAATCCGCTTGGAAAGCACACGGCCATCCGTGCCAAGCCGATAGTCAATCGCTCTCCACTTCACACGGTTGCCAAAAGCCGAGGCGATCAGCCCGAGCCATTGGACGAGAGCCACGGCCGGACTCGCCCAGATATGCCATCGCCGCACGCCGCGCAGCTCAGGCAGATTCTCCGGCGAGTAGACGGCGGCCAGACTTTGCATGGCCCAACCACGGTAGAACCCCAAGCCGTAAAGCAATCCAAGCACGATCGTCGGCAGCCAGGCAATCGATCGTTCTCCGAACATCGTGCAAGCCAGCAGCCCGAGTGAGGCGAGCCATGTCAGATTACCGACCGTCGCCGCAGCCAAGGCCAGCAGCCACCAGCGGAAAGCATAGTGCCGCGTAATGCGGTACTGCCGTCGCACGAAATCGAACATGCCAGACCAGTCGAAATCGACCGGCGAGGTTAATACGCAGGCCGGATCGAAGCGAACCTTCAGTCCACTGCGACGCAAACAGTTTGATGCCACCAAGTCGTCGCTGAGCATTCCATCCCAGGCTTGGTGGATATTCAACTGCTCGAACGTCTCACGGCGAATGGCCCAGGATCCGCCCCAGACAATATGGTGTGAATCGCGGCCCAGCACGGCCATCACATTACAGTTGATCGCACAGACCAGATGGTTCGGCACGGTTGGCTTTTGGGGAATGAGCCAGCGATAGCCGGTAGTCGCTCCGATTTGCGGCAGGTAATGTTTGTAGATCGCCGCGCGGACCCAATACGGTTTCGGCCGGCTGTCGGAATCGAAGAAAGCCAGATGGCGGATTTCCGGCGTCAAATCGGCCGTTGCCATGCGGAGATTATGGACCTTTTGGCCACAGCCCTCGGCCTGGCCGGCAACAAGCAGTCGTGCCGGTGTCTGCGGACATGCGGCCATCGCCCGGCGGATCATCTGGCAAGCGGGGTCGCTGGTATCTTCGACAATGAACGTGACTTCGTAGTCCGGATAGTCCTGGGTCAATAAAGCCCGCAGGTTCTCTTCCAGATTGGTGTCGTGTCCTTTGCAGGGCGAGAACACATGTACCCGGCCAGTGGGCGCATAGTAGGATAGTTTCTTCAGCCGAATCAGGGCACGACGGCGGTGTTCGTAGACATTGATCGCCACCAGCAGGGACTGCACGATAGCAGTGCCAGCGAGAAAGACATAAGCGATCAGCCAGAGCAAATCCATTTTTGCCGCAATCCCGTGCGTGTCTCGCGGAAAAAACCCGGCATCCATTGCCGAGTTTCGAGGATCATAAGATAGCTAACCGGGGAATTTTAGTCAAGATCAAGGCCCGCGAACAAATGCCCGCGAAACTCGCCCTCTTCCTCCCCCCTGCCAAGACTAATCTTCCGACAGAAAAATTAGGGACAGAAAAATGGGAAGAATTAGTGAATCGAGCTGGCGGCATTCTGGAAAAGGCTGTTCGTTTTCGTTCCAAATGTCATGATTGCCACAAAGCAGACCATGATGATCATGGCCATCATGACGGCATATTCAACAGCGGTTGGACCGTCTTCCGCAACCAGAAACGACCATGTGGCCAAAGCAAATTTTCTCATCGATGTGCCCCTGTCCTGCGCGGACAACAGATAACGCGAAACGCTACGTTTACCTCCCACGAAGCGGGATCCCTTTTCGGTTCCCTGATCGAGCCGTCGATCAGGCGGCATCTATCGCTCCGAATCATTGTGCGCACAAACCTACCTAATTGACCCTAGCTTTAGGGAAACCCGTGGTCAACAAAGCACGTGATAAATTATGGACTTTTGCGGCTTTTCGTACTTCTTGCACGGACCCCGTCGCTAGATCCGTTATTACTGGATCAAAGCCCCCTTCCTCAAGCCGCTCTCTCGCTGAACGTCTCGATCTCCAATCGCACCAGTTCCACCACCAGCTCAGCCGGCGATTGCGGGCGCCGTAGCGGATCCTTGGCCAGCATCCGATGCACAAGTTCGGCCACGCGCGGCGGCACATGGGGCGCCAGGCGGCAAAGATTCGGGGGGGCTGTCTGTTTGTGCTCGACAGCCATTTGTTCGAGCGTCGCGCCTTCCAACGGCAACCGCCCGGCGAGCAACTGATAGAGCACGACGCCCAAGCTATAAATGTCGCTGCGGATGTCTGGACGATAGGTGGAACGGACATGCTCCGGGGCAAGGTAATACCCGGTACCGGCAATCGTCCGCGAGACTTCAGCACTCTCATCGCGATGCCGCGCGAAGCCGAGATCCAAAAGTGTTACGTGTCCCTGCGGTGAAAGGAAAATGTTGCTCGGTTTGACATCGCCATGCATCCAGCCCGCCTGGTCCAACGCACCCATTGCCTCGGCCGTTTGCCGGGCGATCCACAACACGGCCGGCGGATCGAGCAAGCGTCGTGCTGCCGTGTAGTCCTGGAGCGTGGCACCCTCCAACCACGGCATGACCAGAAATTGCGGTATGTGCTTGAGGTGCGATTCCAGGATTGCAATCAGGTGCGGATGTGAAACCTGACGGCCAACCAGGGCCTCCTGGGAGAGCATTTCGATGGCCACGTGGTCTTGCTGCCGACTTTCATGCAGCATTTTGACCGCATAAGCAGCCGCGCCGATGGATGCATTCACAGGGCGAGCGCGATAGACACTGGCCCACTGCCCATGCCTAACCCGTTCTAGCAATCGCCAGGTGCCAACTTGGGATTCCATACCGGTTCCATCGGTTTTTCCGACAGGGTAAATGAAGGCAGTCTTGCGGAAGGGCAAGGTAGGGAAGTTGCGTTGGCTTTTTCGGCTTCCGTCAGGTGGCCGAACCCGGACTGTACCGGCTGATTCTGAGATCACCTTCGACGCAGACATCTTGACGGGCATGGCGTGGTTCGGGTAGTGTCCAAACAGGCCAACCGATAGTTGACTCGCAGTGCTGTACCGACAAAACATAGTTTCTTCTAAGCCTATCTGCAATAAAGACTTAGGTTTGTGTTAGCCAAGAAGGTTTTAATAGTGGTTGTGACCGGTCTCCTGACCGAGCCACACCCCCAGTTTAGCATTTTTAATAGAAAACCGCCATGACCCCACGCCAACGTGTCCTCGCCGCCTTGAATCATCAGCAGCCTGATCGCGTGCCGATCGATTTCGGGGCGCATCGTTCTTCGGGCATTGCCGCAATCGCCTATCGCAAGCTGCGCAAGGCATTGGGGTTGCCCGAGCGGCCAATCCGCGTCTACGACCCGGTGCAGCAACTGGCGGTCATCGATGAAGACGTCCTGGAGCGGTTCCGTGTCGATACGATCGAGTTGGGTCGAGGGTTCGCGCTGGATGATAAGGATTGGGCCGACTGGATCCTGCCGGACGGTTCCCCCTGTCAGATGCCTGCTTGGGCCTCGCCCGAGCGAGAGCCGGGTGAGTGGGTCATTCGCTCGAAAAGCAGCGGCCGTGTGCTGGCGAAGATGCCCGACGGGGCACTCTATTTCGAGCAGTGCTACTGGCCGTTCCTGGAAAGCGACGACTTGGATCGGCTGCCGGAGGCATTGGCCGAAAACATGTGGTGTGCGATCCAGTCACCGCCTGGGCCGTTGGTTTCCGGGCCGGATGGGCTGCGGCTCTTTGCCGAAGGGGCCAAGGCCCTGCGGGCACGGACGGATCGGGCCATCGTCGGCCTCTTCGGTGGCAATTTATTGGAGGTCGGGCAGTTCCTTTACCGCATCGACAATTTCCTCATGCTGTTGGCCGCCGACACGGATCGGGCCAATGAGTTTCTCGATCGGCTCGTCGAGATCCATCTGGCGAACCTAGAAAAGTATCTTGCGGCCGTAGGCCCGTATATTGACATCATCGTCTTCGGCGACGACCTGGGGATGCAGAACGGGCCGCAGATGTCGCGGGCCATGTACCGCGAGATGTTCATGCCACGGCACGCTCGCTTATGGAAGCGCGCGAAGGAGTTGGCCGACATCAAGGTCATGCTTCACTCCTGCGGCGGCATTCGGCCGCTGTTGCCGGATCTGATTGAAGCCGGCCTCGACGCAGTGAATCCCGTGCAGATCACCTGCGCCGGCATGGACGCGGCTGGGTTAAAAGTTGACTTTGGCGAAAAAATCACCTTCTGGGGCGGCGGTTGTGACACGCGGTTCGTGCTCTCCAAGGCCCCGCGGGAGGACATCCAGCAGCACGTTCGCCGGCAGGCCGAGATATTGAACCGCAACGGTGGTTTCGTTTTCCAGCAGGTCCATAACATCCTGGCCGACGTCCCGCCGGAGAATGTCATCGCAATGTTTGACGCGCTGGGGCGGTAATTGCTATAATTCGAGAGAAAGGTCACATATTCATTACGGGAGTAGCGGATGCAGGCAGTCAAAGCGACTATTAAGAACGGCAATGTAACCCTGGAGCAGCCGGTAGACATCAAAGGCCCGGTCGAGGCGATTGTCATTGTACTCGATCCCGATCCTTGGAATGTTTTGGTTTGCGATCCTCGGCCGCGCCCGGCACTCTTGAAAGCAAGTAATGAGGCTCTGGAAGAGTTCCTTAGCGGGCAAACCACGCTTCTCGATCCGGACAACTTGACGTGAACTCTGTAGCGACGAAGCGATTCTGGAAGTTATACCATGCGCTGCCCGTCGAGGTACGGGCACAGGCACGCGACGCTTTCAATCTTTTTACTGCGGACCCGACCCATCCCGGGCTTTCACTCGAGCGTTTGCGTTGCGATCCCGACTCATGGGCAGTGCGGGTAAGCCGGAACTATCGAGCGGTTGCGCGGAAACAGGGAGAGACGATGGTCTGGTATTGGATCGGGGCGCACACCGATTTCGATCACCACTTCCCGGTGTAACTAGGTTCGGCGCGGGTCTCCTGACCCCGCCGAAACGTCCGACCGAAAGTCTCCTGCCATGAGTTGCTTAGTAAAGGGTAGCCTACAGAACTTACTTTCTTGACTGCCTTTCCCCCCTGAACCACAAGAAAGTAACTTAGTAGGTAAAGGCGTGAACAACGGCAGATGAGGGGGAAAGGCAGTCAAGAAAGTAAGCACCTCCGACACTTTCAAAAAATCCAATCCATCGCAAAAAACCACCGAAAAAAACATTCTGCCGCCTCCGGCAAAATGGTCGGAAAGTCGGAATTATAAAGGGACATACTACAAAGTGCCTAAAACAGGGCTTTTATCACAAGAGAAACTTTTCAAGAATCTTTTGCCGCCCCTACTTGACATGTTTTTTAAGTATGGTAAAATACCGCTGTGAATCTCGTGTACTCCTTTGCAGCACGGCTTAGGTCAGATTGCAGATCACCAGGCTAGATTCTGAAACGGTGTTCGTTGGTTCATATGGACGGCTTGACCCCCAATGGCAGTTTTGTTACACACACCGTCGTTCGGTGAGTGAAAACACGCGAGGTTTTACCTCTTTTTAGTCGGCTTTCGCGTCCAAACGGAGTTGGAAAATGCGTAGTTTACCCCCCCCCCCAAGTAACCGAAACAACCAAAGTACCTCAATGTTCGGCTGAGTTGCCGAGATTAGAAAACCAAACCGTCGCTTCTGGTGGCGAAAATATCGCAATCAGGCCCTATGGCGTCGGTGTTGTCGATTGTCACTCCAAGTTCATCGCCGTTTGCGTCCTGATTTCAGGCATTGAAGTCAAACGCTTTGAACAGAATTTTGCAACGTCCATTCCGCAGTTGGTAGCAGCGCGTGAATGGGTTCATCAAGTCCTTTTTGAAAACAATGTTGACGAGCCCGTGTTCCAATGGGTGATTGAGTCAACAGGCTGCTATCACTTTCCCGTCGTTCGTGTCTTCGGTGGCCGTCCCGCAATCGTCAATCCGACGCTCGCCGGCCCAACACGCCGCAAGACCGACACGCTTGATGCAAGACTGCTTGCCTATCATTCGATGACAGGCTTTTGGCCAGCATCTTTCTTTCCTAAAGCCGAGTTTCACGAAATCCGTGTCATGGCTCTTCGTCGTCGCCAGCTTATGCGAGAACGGAATCGTATTTCCAACCAAATCAACAACACTTTGACGCTCACCTAAATTGACCAGTCTTTGCTCAGCTAAATAGGACTACTACTTGGAAAGAAGAAGAGACATTTTTCCAAGTAGTGATATTAGATATTGCGCGCAGCGAGTCTGGGTTGATTCGG
>Ga0194057_10001679_pt1 | contig 11050 bp, 12 predicted proteins | sample SepL4415m_MetaG_FD_155474 | JGI IMG/M metagenome (GOLD analysis project Ga0194057, IMG submission 155474) | Anoxic zone freshwater microbial communities from boreal shield lake in IISD Experimental Lakes Area, Ontario, Canada - Sep2016-L442-15m | ecosystem: Environmental > Aquatic > Freshwater...
GTGCAGATCTCGCCGTTCAGCAGGATGGCGACGCGGTCACAGATATCCTGCATGTCGGCCAGATGATGGGAGCAGATCAGAATGGTCTTGCCCCTTCGGGCCAGGCTTAGCAGGAGATCCTTCACTTCACGGCAGGCAATGGGGTCGAGGCCCGAGGTGGGCTCATCCAGCAGGATCAGATCCGGATCGTTCAGCAGGCATTGGGCCAGGCCCACCCTGCGGGCCATGCCCTTGGAGAATTCACCGATGGGTCGGTTTCTGGCGGCAGTGAGGCCGACCTGTGTGATCAGCCTCTCCACAATCTCTTTTTTGGCGATGCCGGACAGGCCGTACAGGTTGGCGTAGAAATTGAGGATTTCGACGGCGGTCAGGTATTTATACAGGTAGGATTCCTCCGGCATGAAACCGATTTTAGCCTTTGCAGCAACATCGCGCGGGGATTTCCCCAGAACCGTGAGGTCGCCCGACGTGGGGTAGAGCAGCCCGAGAATCATCTTGATGGTCGTGCTTTTGCCGGACCCATTAGGCCCCAGCAATCCGAAGATCTCGCCCCTTTTGATTTCAAGGTTGATTCCCTTGACGGCGCAGACCTTGGGCCGACGCCAGAAGTCCCGGAAAACCTTTGTCAGGTTCCGGGCCTCAATAACCAGTCCATTATTTGCGCCCATCATATCTCCTTCAGACCAATCTTAAAACTGCCTGTTCCGGAAGGCCGCATAGCCCAAGCAGAGTACTCCCATGCCGTAAATGGCGGCATAGATGGCGGCATGCCCCATCAGAGCGCCAGAGATCACTCCCCCGTCGGCCAGTTTGTCGGCGGGCCAGAAGCTTTGAATATCAGGCAGGATCATTTGCATTGAAAATGCAGCGGAGGGAATCGCTGCCAGCAGCCCTGCCAGATGGTCGGAAACCAGTCCCGTGAAAAGCAGGAAGAGGAGAATCATCACGGTGGCGGGAGTGGCCAGGCGGGTGGAGAGACTGATGGCGATGGCCGCCAGAAGCAGCAGGGCGAACCCCTCCAGCAGGCAGGCGGAAATGATGCGCCAGTCCATCATGCTGCCAAAGATGACATGGTGTCCGTCCCGGTCGAAGGTGGACAGGATCAGCACCAGGGCGGTTAATACCAGGGAATAGAAGAACAGGGCGGTGGGCACAAAGGAGCGATGGGTGCGGAAGTTCAGCAGGCCTGCCGGGATGAAGGCGATAAAAGGGGAGGCCAGCAGGAGTTTGATACCGAAGGCATCGAACTCAAAGTTGCGGGGTGCCAGCCGTTCCGCGAGTAAGGCCGCCGCGCTCGAGCAGAACACGAAGAAAGTGAGCAACAGGGCGACAGCGGTGAATTTTGCCAGGAAGAACATCAGGCGGCCTACCGGTTTGCTGAAGACGATGAGAATGGTGCCTGAGCGGCACTCGTTGTTCAAGGTGGAGCAGGCGGCAAAGCCGGCCAGGATCAGGCCGAATACAAATTCAAAGGCCAGCGCACTGTCCACGGCCAGATGCGTTTGCTGTCCGAGCTGGTGGGAAATGCACAGAGGAACCAGAATGGTGAAGGCGATACTCGACAGGACAAGAAGGAAGGTGGCGGGTTGTCGGAACAAGTCCGTCAACGCCAGCCTTGTGAGCGCCATAAATTGCTTAAGCCGTATCATCATGAACAAGTCACAAAAAACCCAACATCCAGCAGACCGGTCGCCCTGCTGAATATTGGGTGTAGGGGGACGGTTATCGCACCTGCTCTACGACAATTTTCTCATCCAGCTGTTCGCGCAGGACGCGCTCGATACCGTGCTTGATGGTCATGGTCGCGTGCGGGCAGCAGCCGCAGGCACCTTGCAGTTTCAACTTAACATCGGTCCCGGTAACGCTGACGACTTCCATATCGCCGCCGTCGGCCTGAAGGAAGCCCCTGAGTTCTTCCAATTTCGCTCTGATTTTTTCTTCCACGTTTACTCCTTTTGTTTTCGTTTCATATCCAGGATTTTCTGATTGCGGATCAGTTCCGCCAGGGTGATTGCATTCAAGTGCTCATCCAGAAGGTTCTGAATGCCCCGGAGCGCCTGATGGGGGGCGCAGAAGTGGGAATGCGTACAGGCGGCGGGATCAATGAGGCAATCATTCAAAGCCCTGGGGGTGTCCGTGGCGGAGAATACATCATTCAGGGAAATTTTTTCCGGATCCCGTGCCAGTTGAATCCCGCCGCCGACCCCGCGTTGCGCCTTGATGATGCCCGCTTTGGTGAGACTTTGCGCAATTTTCAGAGTAAATTGCCGCGGAACTTCAATTGTTTCCGCCAATTCTTCGCTGGTCAACCGGTCATTGGGCCGACATCCCAGAGTCAGAAGAATCCTTAAACCGTAATCCATTTTTCGAGTTACAAACATAACACCTCTTTATTGTTCTGTAATTTGATCCACAATCGGGTATTATGTCAAGAATTCGTTGGACAGAATTCGTTGGACAATCTTGGGATAGTGCTTGCTCTCCCCCTGTAATTTCTGGCATTGTCCGGCGGTCTTACGGCCAGCTTAGCTCAGTTGGCAGAGCAGCTGATTTGTAATCAGCAGGTCATCGGTTCAAGTCCGATAGCTGGCTCCATTAAAAGTGCCGTAGACCTTCGCGATTCAGCGAAATTTCCTTAGTACATAATGCCATAAATGCTAGGACGTATTATAATTGCCATAACAACTTATAATACATGCAAGAAGTGCTGGATTTTTGGCTGGTTTTCCCTATTCTGCCGGACTTGTGATTTAGCCCATTATTTGGATAGGAGATATGTAAATGACTGAAAAGACCATGGAATTTAAAACCGAACTTTCGCAACTGCTACATCTGATTACCCATTCGCTCTATTCCCATCGTGAGGTGTTTCTCCGCGAACTGATCAGCAACGCCTGCGATGCCATCGATAAGATCCGATTTGAAGCGCTGACGGATACCAGCCTGCTCGATGGTGACAGCGACTGGAAGATTTCGATTGCGGTGGATAAGGAGGCGAAAACGTTGACGGTATCCGACAACGGTATCGGGATGGATGAGGCCTCGCTGATCCGGAACCTGGGCACCATTGCGCATTCGGGCACCAAAGCTTTTCTGGCGCGGCTCAAGGAGTCCGGAGCCAAGGATAATCCGGAGCTAATCGGTCAGTTCGGTGTCGGGTTCTATTCCTCCTTTATGGTGGCGAATCGTGTCATGGTCGAATCCCGCATGCACGGTGCACCAGCGGTCTGCTGGACCTCAGAAGGAATGGGTTCGTTCACGGTATCTGAAGGCACCCGTGAAAAACGCGGCACGGTGGTGACGCTGTTTCTCAAGGACGAGGCGGCGGAATATCTGGAAGAGTTCCGGATCCGTTCGCTGGTCAAAAAATTCTCGGATTTTGTGGAGCATCCGGTGGTGATGGGAGAGGAAACCATCAACACCCGCAAGGCGATCTGGCTGCGGTCAAAGAGCGACGTCACGGCGGAAGAATACAGCGAATTTTACAAGCACATCTCGCACGACTTCAGTGAGCCTGCGGAAGTTATCCATTACAACGCCGAAGGCGCCATTGAGTTTAAAGCCCTGCTTTTTATCCCTGAGAAAAAGCCGTTCGACATGATGATGGCCAATGAGCACAAGGCCCGCCTGAATTTGTATGTCCAGCGGGTCTTTATCAGTAATGAATTTGAAAACCTGTTGCCGGCCTACCTGCGTTTTGTGAAAGGTGTTGTGGATGCCGCCGACCTGCCGCTGAACGTGTCGCGCGAAATTCTGCAGGAAAACCCGCAGCTGGATAAAATCCGCCGGAATCTGGTCTCGCGGATTCTTAAGACATTAGGCGACATGAAGTCGCAGCGCTACGACAAGTATCTGGAGTTCTATGCCGAATTCGGCCCCCTGCTGAAAGAGGGGTTGCAGAGTGACTTTGAAAATCGCGAAAAAGTTGCTGATTTGCTGCTGTTTGAATCGACCGCCACTGAAGCCGGTAAAATGCGCTCGCTGGCCGACTATGTCGGATGCATGAAAGAAGAACAGAAAGAGATCATCTATCTCGCGGCAGAACATCGCGGCATCGCCGAAAATTCGCCCTTCCTGGAAGGGTTCAAGGCTGGCGGACAGGAAGTCCTTTTCATGCTTGATCCGATCGATGAATTCGTGTTGCCGCAACTCAGGGAATACAAAGGTAAAAAATTTAAAGCGGCCAATAAAGGCGACCTTGGCGATGCCGATTCACTGAAGGATGAAAAGAAAAAGTTTGAAGGATTTCTCGGGTTTGTCGGTGGAAAACTGGCTGGTGTGAAAGAGGTTCGCCTCTCCACCAGGTTGAAGGAAAGTCCGGCCTGTCTGGTCGGCGACGAGTACAGTATGAGCCCGCACATTGAAGCCATGATGCGCCGTATGGGACAGCCCGTGCCTCAAATGGAACGTGTGCTTGAGTTGAATCCGGTCCATCCGGTTGTCAAAGCGGTGCAGTCAATGTATGAATCCGACAAAGAAAACCCGAAGCTTGGCGAAAGCGTTGAATTACTGCGTGACCTTGCGCATGTGGCCGAAGGGTCTAAAGTGGACAATCCGGCGGTTTTTGCCGCCCGCATTGCCGCCTTAATGTCCCGCGATCTGGGTGCTGCTGGCAAATAAACCCATTAGCATCCAATATGGGTTTTGATGAAACCCCCAATAAAACCCACTTAAACCCCTGTAAACATTGGGTTTTAAGTGGTAGAAGTGCAGGGATTCGAACCCCAGACCCGCTGATTAAGAGTCATGCACACAAAATCACTAAAAGCCAATAAAATAAACTATTTGCTTGCAATGGATACATTATGGAAACATAATCGCCACCATAAATGAAGCCACCGGACTTATAAAGGTCTATGCGGGAAGGTAGGGTAGTGTGTCATGGCAAACAAGAAGAAAATCAGGCGGGAACGAGGAGCAAATTGGGAGCCCAAAATAAGGGAACGAAAAGGTCGTGGATCCTGGGTGGTGGACCTTGGAACCAAGTTTGATTCCCGGTTCATCTACTGCCCCACCAAAGAAGAGGCCGCAGCAAAGGCAGCAGAGAAGAAGGCTGAATTCCTGGTACGTCTAACCGGTCAGAAACAAGCTGAAAAGGAAAAGGTTGCCTTCAACTGGTTCAACTTAAATAATACCCAACAGAACCATCTCGCCACGGCCTTTACGACAGTTCACGGCGATACGGACAAACTTCTTCGGGCTTTGAGGTTCTATGAAAAGCATACCACCACCGCAGATGCCTCCCGTCGGCTGGCAGATGTGAGCGATGAGTACATTAAGGCGAAGACAGCGGCCGGGAAACGTCCCCGCACAATTCGGGACGCCGAGAGTAAACTTGCCCCCTTTGTGAAGTCTTTCGGGGCACAGAGCATATCAGAGATCACAACCGCCGATGTGGAAGGTTGGTTAAACGGACGCAAATACACCCCTGGAACGCGGGACGCATACCGCAAGGCGATATCGGGTCTTTTCTCTCATGCGATCAGACGCCGGTATACCGAACACAATCCCGCTGGTGCCATCGAGGCCGTGACGGTGGATCAGGGTTTGCCGACCATTCACTCCGTGGACCAGGTCAAGGCGATACTGACTGCTGCCAGCAATTACGTTCCACAACGGTACGTTGTCAAGGAACGTGACAGCAAGGGGAAGGTCACAGACGGCGGTTATCGGGATGTCGCCGATCAGGCCAAGATATTCCATGCTCGATCCCTTCTGGTTCCGTATCTAGCCATTGGCTATTTCGCCGGACTTCGACCCGAGAATGAATTGGTTAATCTTGACTGGAAAGATATTGATTTCGAAGCCAAGACGATCCGTGTTGACCCGGCAACCGCGAAAAAACGGCGGCAGCGGTATGTTGATATGTCTGATAATCTGATTCAGTGGTTGGCACCCTATGTCCGGTCGGCTGGGAAGATCGGTTTCTCCCGGCATGCATTCCGGGAGGTCCGGGTGGAACCCAAATTCGATTGGTCAAAGGATGTGATGCGCCATTCTTTCGGGTCATACCTACTGGCCCAAAATGAGGACGCCCCGAAGACGGCGCTTCAGATGGGGCATACCCGCGTCGATGTGCTTTTCAATCACTATCGGAACCTCGTGAAGAAGTCGGCGGCAGCGGAGTATTGGACGATCACCCCGTCAATCCTTACCGCCACCACTTGAACCAGGCATACCACGCGGCCGTCACACCGACGAACCGCGTGCCGGCCTGCATGGCTGACATCCGGTAGGCCCGCTGGATCCGGTAGAACCGGGCGTTTGCTTCCCAGCCGCCGTGGCCGGTCTGCCAATCGAAGTCATGCCGCAGGCAGGGCGGAAAGTACTTCGTCGGCCAGTACATCTCGGAGACACAGGTGCAACCATCACAGTCCTTGAACCAGTCCCAGGACTTGGAGTCCAAGGCCTCCCGAACGAGCACCTGGATATCGCGGGGCACATTCAGAACGTCGAAGGATTCGATAATGCGGTGGTACTCGGTCGCGCGATCCAATTCGCCCTCGGTCGACCCGCCTGTGGCCTTCTGGGCCGTCTTTCGCTTGCATGCACACCCGCACGCCTTCTTCTTGTCACGTTCATCATTCATAATTCATCCTTCATAATTTCCTCAATCGTTCTCCTTGTGCCGGATGCACGGCCGCTCTTTCAGGTTGGCCGCCAGTCTCATGATGGCGTCCGACAACTTATCCAACCGCTTGCCGAACTGGCACCCCTGGCAGTAAATGATCCAGACGCAGAAGCAACAGACTGCCCCCAGGACGACGACCAACGGCCACCGGCCAACGGCATCCAGACTTTCTGAACTGGGCATGGCCGCGACTGCGGTTGCCCCCACGGCCGATCCCCCGGCCACTATCGCTTCAAATTTCCCCGTCATCATCTTGCCCTCCTAATATTTTGCCCAAAACTCGATTTTCATTCCGCGGACATACCCATAGCCGCCTGCGGTGCCCCCTCCGGGCGCGTTCGTTGGCACCACCCAGTACTCCATCTCAATCAGCCCGCTGTCAGGGGCAGGGGCATAAGCTGTCAGGGTCGCCATTGAAAGGTTGGTCAGGGTGGTACTCGCCTGGAACAATCCGCTGGTCGCGCATGTCCAGGCTTTCAGGCCGCCCTCCCGCCACCGGCAGGCCATGGCGTAGGTGCCAGTCTTGGAGTGGTAGGTGTACCACTTGAAAGTGACGTTCGACGTGTAACCCAAGGGTGCCGGGCACGAGATCGGCCCGGCGAAATCTGACTTTGTCTTGTCATGCTTCGTAAAGACTGCCCCGCCATTTGAGTTGGTCAGAGTCTCCGTGGGGCAGGTGTAGAGATAGTCGGCCGGGATCCATCCATAATGGTTCGTCACATTTCCAACGGACGCCGCCACCACAGTGCCCGTCGGGGTCGAGGTCACCTTGATATTCTCACCAGCCCGGATCGGCAGGTTGGTCAGCCACCCCAAATACGACGTATCGCTTGCCGATTCCGCCGGGGCCCCGTCAATCACCCAGTGCTCCGGCCTTGCCTTCTTCCCGGCCTCCGCAAAACAGAGGATCGACGCCAGAATCAGTCCGCCAAAAATCAACGCCGCGTATTTCACGTCAGTTCCCTTTCCGGATGATCTGTACCTGTCCGTTGGTCACAGTGCTGCTCAGTTGCAGGGCATCCCCATATTCAAACGGGAAGTCCGCCTCCGGGATCCAGACGACCGTGCTGGCATTCGTCACAGAGAGACTGCCAATCAGGTAGGTGTTTCCCTGGCTCACCCGGGAGACCGTCAGGGTGGCATTCGTGGCCGCCGCGAACTTCCACAAGACCACCTCGGGCATCCATACCGTGTTGAGATGCTGGTTGGTAACTGCGACCGTCGAGCCCTTGAGTGGGTAGGTTTGTGCCCAGGGCGCCGCATAGACCACGCCGGCCACCGCCACCATCCCCAAGATTGTGAAAATATTTCGTTTCATGGTAACTCCCGCTCATCAAGGTCGCCCGATATCCGCATCAAGGACATTTGTCACGGCCCCGGCCACAAATACCAACTGGGTGCCGCCCAGAATCATGAACCGGCCAGCCGCCCCCAGTGCTAGTTCATTGGCGGTTACTGCCTGGAAGGTGGGGCTTGCCCCGTTTGTCACCGTCGCCCGGTACCGGGTATCGTTGGTTGAGACATACCCCTTGATGGCGGCGGGGTTGATTCCGCCGTTGCCGTCGACGACCGGGTGCCCCCGGAAATGGAACCACCCGTTGCTGACGGCCGTTCCCCGCCCGATTTCGGCCGTGTCAATAAAACCAGGGGGGACGACCGCGGTCAGCCCGCCTTCCTCGCCGCCGCCTACGGCGACATTCCCCAGGCCATTGCCCACGGCATTCGCCCCGATCCCGACACCGGAAGAATACCCGCTGGCCGAGACGCCGATGGCCGCGCCGTTGGCGCTTCCCACGGAAAATGAACCGACCGCCACCCCGTAAGACCCCATGGAGCCATAACCGACCGCCGCACCGGCGGAACCATCGCAGGAATAGCCCACGGCCGCCCCGCACGAGGATCCATTCGCCTCGGCCCCGACCACCGCGCCGAAACTTGATCCATTCGCCGACCGGCCTACGGCAGACCCGTCTTCTGCGCTATTTGCTTCAAGCCCGAGCGCCGTGCCGTCGATGTTTACGACGAATCCAGATGGTGGGGGGATATTCGACAACCCGGCCGCGTTCCCAAAAAAGCCTGCCCCCGTCGCCCAGACCGATCCTGCGGTGACCGACTTGGCCCCGTGTGAGGCATTTCCGTCACCAACGACAATCGCCTGGCTATTGCTTGCGAGCCCGCCGCCCAGGACAAGCGCGCCATTCCCGAAGAAACCGTCGCCCATCGCCCAGAACGCCCCTGCCGTCACCGATTTGGTGCCATGCGACGCATTATCATCACCCACCACAATGGACTGACTGTTGCTGACCGTCCCGGCTCCCAGCAGGATCGAGGCATGGGCAACATCGGTTATCACCGCCTTCTGGCCGCCCGAGAGGTTCCCCAGGAGCAGAGACCCTTTCCCGCGATTCGTCACGGTTGCCAGAGGCCCAAACGCACCAAGGACAAATGTCCCTTCGCCGTTCAGGTAGATTTGTCCCTCATTCTTGCCCCGGAACTGCGAGCCCGGCCCGCCGATCCAGACCGCCCCGGCATTGTCCCCGGCGAACTGGTAGGAGTTGCCATTGGTGACAATTGTCCCTGTGTTATTCCCGCTCATCGGCTCATAGGTCGTGAAAGTCTGAATCACAAACCCCTGCTGGGTCGGATTCAGCCACCCCGCATGACACCCGCTCACGAGTCCCATCAGTAAACAAACAACAAACGCCATGTTCTTCATCATTCCCTGTGCCTTTCGCTTCCATAACTTGGAGATCCTGAAGACGCCGCTTCAACTGTCTTCACCGATCCCCCCTGGACCATCCTCAACCAGATATTCGCCTGTACGTTCAAGCCGTAGACTTCCGGCGCAAACTGGACACCCATTTCCATGCCAAGGTTGAAAACCACCATATTCACGGCATGCTGTAATCCCGTCACCGGGATCATGTCCGGATCTTCATCCATGACGACCCATGCCTGGGTGCGTACCGCTTCCCGGAATGACGCGCGAGTCGCGGCGACATGTTCCTTCAGCCGGTTTACCTTGGAAGGATTCGCCTCCACCCAAGTCCGGTACAGGTTGTCCATGTCCGTCGGCATCCCGTTTTTCACCGTCTCAACCGTAAACTGTGTCCAACCACTCATCGCCAAACTCCGAAATCAATGCGGGGACCCGGACCTGTCCTGCGTAGCCTTGGCGAAGCAGGATCACTCCAGCTTGTCACGGCGTAACACAGAGAAGCCGGAGCCCCCGCGCATCCCCCCGAACCGTGACCTACTCCGTCGCGACGTTCAGCCGCACGCAGGCCGCGCTGTTCGTCACCTTCACGTCTTCCGACCAGTCGAACTTCGCCACCTCGACGCGGCCGTCATCGCGCATGTAGGAACCCGGCACCATGAACTTGTTCATGAGACGGAACGTCTTCATGAAGCTCGGGTCACGGCGACTCGGGGCATCCTTCCGGGCAAAGATCAGCACTGCGGTGTCCAGCAGGAAGTTAATGTCCTCCGCCTTTCCCTCCGGGTTGGCGTCATAGATCATGTAGGAGGTGCGGACATCCGGCGTTCCGATGAACATCTGACTTGCCGATTGCTCCGTCGGTACCGCCAGACCCAGATCGCTCTTGCTGCGTCCATTTCCCACGACGAATCGTCCCCGCACCTTGGCCTGATTTTTGAAAATCTTCCAGGCCGACGCTCCAAACAGGATCCCGACACCCATGAGGCTGCCGTACTTCGCTGCCTTGATCACCGACAGGATGGCGTCATCCACATCCATGATCGGGTCCGCAGCATCGTTCCAAGTCATCCCCGTCCCGGCCCCTACGGCCGCCAGGGCCGCGTCAATGACGGCCTTCTCATGAGACAGAGCCGCCACTTCGGCAACCGCCGTGGCGCCTTCTCTGAGCATATTCTCAAGCCCTTCGGCCTCCAGTTGCTCCAGATTATCCACCGGATAATCCAGGGCATGCGGTTCGCAGTTATAGGTGGCATCGGTAGCCTCGAACCTCAACTCCGACGCCCGGCCACCCATTGTCCGCAGGGTATTGGGGAGATGAAACCGATTCTTCTCCGTGTAGGATTTGAAACGCCCCACACTCGTCGCCACTTCGATCGTCGGTGCCAGAAAATCCGCCACCGGCATAATCGCACTCTGCGCCGCGCCCTGGGCATACTCGCGCAGGGTAGGTGACGCACTCAAATCGCTCAATCTGCTCATTCTGTTTTCCCTTCTTTAGAAACTGCTCACTGTTTACTGCCCACTGCCAACTGGCCCTTACGCCCCCGCCACAACGATATTCCCGATCAACGACGGCCGGGCCAGAACCAGCTGCCCGTCAACCCCCGCCTCCTCCGCGACAGCCAACCCGAGATACGTCCCAGCCCACGCCGGCAACGCCTGAACCTTGCCGTTGTTCGCCCCCGCCTCCACCATGGCAA
>Ga0194057_10001681_pt1 | contig 11043 bp, 11 predicted proteins | sample SepL4415m_MetaG_FD_155474 | JGI IMG/M metagenome (GOLD analysis project Ga0194057, IMG submission 155474) | Anoxic zone freshwater microbial communities from boreal shield lake in IISD Experimental Lakes Area, Ontario, Canada - Sep2016-L442-15m | ecosystem: Environmental > Aquatic > Freshwater...
TCTCGGGCAGGATCAAGGTTGAAGTGCAAGTCATCAACAAAAACGCACTGGTCTGGCTCTACGCCGGTCCGCCTGGCACCCAGTAGGTAGATCTCAGGGGCAGGCTTCCGCATTCCCTCGTTGCCTGAAATAACGACGCCGTCAAACAGTTCCTCGACGAGATCCTGCGGATAACGGCGTGTTCCCCAAGAGTTTGAGACAAGACCGGTGGGGATACCCGCGTTGCGCGCCGCCCGGACCGCCGAAATCATCACCTCATCTGGTCCTACGCGAGCAAATAGGCCGTCGATCAATCCGGCTGCGGGTACGCCAAGCATCTCTGCAAAGTGCGGTTCAAACTCCGCTTCGTCGATCCTTCCGCATTCAAGATCGAACAGCAGCTGCTGTGAACCGGGATCTTCGGCAAATGTCTTGGCAATCGAGTTCGGATCAATTCCCGAATCGGCGCAGAACGCTCGGAATGAGACAAATAGGTCGGTTGTAAGGACGCCTCCCCAATCGACAAGTAGGGCTGTTCGCTCAGACATCAACTCGTCCCTCAGTTATGTCGAGCGCCCGCTCGGCAAGTTGGACCACTCCATCTCCGAAACCCTTTAGGAATGGGTCATCGCTACTTCCACTGCTTGCTCGCTTGTAGTTGCCCTCCATGAAGACAACCGCCTTCCAAAGCGCGAGAGTCGTGTACCAGCGAAGGTCCTGCATTGAGCGTCCGCTGCGCTGCTCATAGCGTGCGACAAGCTCGGCCCTTGTCGGGAAGCCCTCTGCTCGCGTCACAGAGCCCATCTCAAACATGCCTCGATCAGGGTCATCGCTGTCACTCCAGAGGGTGCAGAGGTAGCCAACGTCGGCAAGCGGATCCCCGATCGTCGCCATCTCCCAGTCGAGAACCGCGAGTAGCTTCGCTGGTGCCGATGCTGCGTAGATTGAGTTGCCAAGCCGATAGTCACCATGAACGATTGTCGCTGCGCCTGACTCAGGCTGGTTGGCTGTCAGCCAGCTGCCGACCTGCTCAACGGCTGGGATTTCGCGAGTCCGATTGTGCTCCCAGAGTCCGGTAAAGCGGCGCACCTGACGTTCGAGGTAGCCGGTCGGTTTGCCAAAGCCTTCAAGTCCTGCTGCCTGCCAGTCAACAGCGTGGATCTCAACAAGGGCATCAACTAGCTCCTCACCGATCCGCCGCCGCTCCTCAACGGAGTCAAGTGCTGCGGGTACGGAATCAACGATTACCTCGCCGTCAACCTTTTCCATTAGGTAGAAGGGAGCGCCGATTATGTCTAGGTCATCGCAGGCGGCGAGCACAGCCGGTGTTCGAGCGGCGGTGGACTCAAGCGCCGACAGCAGCCGAGCTTCGCGCAACATGTCATGAGCTGTCGGCGGCAAAGGTCCGCGCGGCGGCCGGCGCAATACGCACTCACGACCACCTCGGGTGAGCAGGTAGGTGACGTTCGAATGGCCGTCACCAACCGGCTGGAGCTCGGGCAGGCCGGCGCCTGTCTCGAAGCCATGTGAATCTAGAAACGCGGCGAGCGGCTCGAGAACGACCAGCGGTTCGCGGTCGTTCGATTCGGCCTCAGCGAAGGTGGTGACGATGTCGTCTGGGGCAATTGGGGTTGGCATCGCTCGGACTTTACTTTCAGTTGCAGGCCAGAGCTAACGAGCGGCAGTACGGCTGCACTACCAGCGGCTGGTAATTACCTTTGTTCGCGTGTAGAAGCGAACTGCATCGTCACCGTTCGCGTGCAGGTCTCCGTCAATCGAATCCTTCCAACCGGAGAATGGGAACCAGGCGACAGGCGCAGCGACGCCAACATTTACGCCGACCATTCCAGCCTCCACTCCAAAGCGATATTCGCGGGCATGGCCGCCACTTGAGGTGAAGATCACCGATGCGTTTCCGTAGCGAGAGCCATTTACAAACTCAAGTGCTTCAGCGAGGTCCTTGGCGCGTGTAACAGCAAGTACCGGGCCAAACAGCTCCTCGCGAATCAACTTGTGATCCGGTCCAGCTCCGTCAATGATCGTCGGTCCAAGTTCGGCGCCAGCAGCCCCGCCATTTCTACGTCCGTCGAGGACGATCGAACAGCCATCGGCTTCTGCCGCGGCGATCTCGCCCTCAACTCGCTCGCGTGATGCTGGCGTGACAAGTGGGCAGACATCGGTTGCCGGATCGGCACCGTCGCCAGTCACGAGCTTCGCTGCTGCTTCAGTTACCAGGGCTAGAGTCCTGTCCTGCTCCGCTTCGCTGCCAACGAGCACGGCGATCGAGCCTGCCAGGCAGCGCTGCCCGGCAGCGCCGAATGCTGATCCGAGCACGCCATTAACCATCAGCGTCGGATCGGCGTCGGGCATCAGGACCATCGAATTCTTGGCGCCGCCAAGTGCCTGACAGCGCTTGCCGTTCTCAGCTGAACGGCTGGCGATGATTCTTGCGGTTGCTGCTGAGCCGACAAATGAGATTGCGTCAACGCCGGGGTGTTCCAGCAGTCCTTCGACGGCGTCGCGGCCACCGTTGATTAGGTTGACAACCCCCTTGGGAATTTCCTCGATTGAGTCAACAAGTTCCATTATCCGCATCGATGTGAGTGGATCCTGCTCGCTTGGCTTGAGGATGAATGTGTTGCCGCAGGCAATTGCGTATGGCAGGAACCAGAGCGGAATCATCGCCGGGAAGTTGAACGGAGTGATTGCAGCGACGACACCTACCGGCTGGCGAATCAGGTCGACATCGACGCCGCGAGCGATGCCTTCAAGATTCTCGCCCTTCATCAAGACTGGGATCGAACAGGCGTGTTCGACCGACTCAATTCCACGACCGACTTCGCTGAACGCATCGTCGAACGTCTTGCCCATGTCGGTTGTGACCAAACGGGCAAGTTCGTCACGGTTCGCATCAAGCGCCTCTCGAAGCTTCATTACGGCGCGGGCGCGCACCATCGGCGGTGTGGCTCGCCATGCCGGGAAGGCTGCGCGAGCAGCAACTACTGCTGCGTCAACCTCCGCTGATCCAGAAAGTGGAACCGTTGCCAGCAGCTCGCCGGTTGCTGGATTTCGATCGTCGAGTCGAGTCAGGGATGGGTCAACCGCTGTGAACTGTCCGGCGATGTAATTGCCGAGGTCGCCCTGCGGCGATTCCGAGGTGCTGTCGCTCATACGTCGATCATCGCGCAATGGCGCCCGAAATGCGTCGCAATCGTTACTCTCGGCCTGATGGCGATGCGACTTTGGATTTTGAGGCATGGAGAGGCTGAGCCGCATGGCTTGGTTGAGGATTCACTTCGCCAACTGACGCCGACCGGCGAGCAGGAGGCGCGTGATGCAGGCTCGGCGCTGATAGCGCTCGGCGAATCGCCAGTAGCGGTCTTCTCAAGCCCTCGAGTCAGGGCGATCCAGACCGCGGACCTAGCCTGCGAAGCGCTTGGGCTCGAGCCGGTCGTGCATCGGCCGCTCAGCAGTGGATTCAGGGGCAGTGACGCGCTTGAGCTGCTCGCGGCGAACAGCTTCGATGGCACGGCTGTGCTCGTCGGACACATGCCCGATCTTGCGATCACGATTGCTGAGCTGAGTGGTGCGGAGGTGGCTCTCCGAACTGGAGGTCTCGCCCTCCTGCGGGGCGAGACTGCCCAATTTGAACTTGCCGTACTGCTGCGCCCCCGCGAGACGAGATCGCTCGCGGCGGGCGCCTAACTCCCTGCGCCTAAGCTGCAACTTGCAACGATGGGGCGACAACGGCTGCGAAGCGGCCAGTGTCAGCTCCTGATGGTGAGCTGATCGTGCCGACTACGGCAGCGCCAGTTCGATCTGCAACCCGCGCGAGCAGGTAAGCAAGCCGGTCACGCCGTCGCTGCCCGCCAGCGCTCGCGTCGGCCTCCCAGCCTTCGCTTTCGCCAGCCACAACGATCGTTACTTGATCGGGGTGGAGTGCGACCGCCTCTTCAACCAGCTGGTGATCGCGACTGTCGTCTGAATTATCTGCAATGAGGAGAATCTCTGTATTTGTCATGTCTGGACCTTCCCGCTCGTTTCTCAATCTCTAATCAAGAGACACACAACTTGAATGAAATAGTTGCGATAAAGGGTTTGAGTGATTGCATCTTTTGCAATTCCTTCAACATTTGAGAACCGATTGTTGGGTTTAGCGGCCCCCAAAGGTGGTTCTTAGCTGGCTGCCGTTACCGTTTCGTAAGCAACCGCTACAACCACTTCAGGAGAATCAATGCTCGAAGCAGGAACAAAGGCCCCAAACTTCACCCTTCCCGACCAGCATGGCGAGCCGCTCAAACTCGCTTCACTGAAGGAATCACCGGTCGTTCTTTACTTCTATCCACGGGCCGATACGCCGGGTTGTACTACCCAGGCCTGTGGCGTTCGTGATCGCCGCAGCGAATACAAGGCTGCTGGAGCCACTGTGCTTGGCGTCTCACCTGACAAGCCGGAGAAGCTGGCGAAGTTTGATGACAAGCATGACCTTGGATTTACGCTGCTTGGCGACGAAGATCACTCCGTTGCCGAGGCCTATGGAGTTTGGGTTGAGAAATCAATGTATGGAAAGAAGTACATGGGTATCCAACGCGCGACCTTTGTGATTGACGCTAAAGGTGTGATCGCAACGGTTATACCCAAGGTCTCACCAAAGACTCACGATGATGTTGTTCTGAGCGCCCTCGCTGAGCTGGCATAAGCCGGATTTTGCCTTGACTAGCGCGCACAAGACGAGGTTGAGCCTGCCCGAGGTGGCAGTGCTCTGCCTGTTTGTGGCGTTGGCGATGTTGACGCTTGCCTGTATTGGCTGGTCGTCGCTTGTCGGCGAGCGGATCTGGTCGGGCGCGATCGGGCCCCCGGTTGACTCAATGCAATACCTCTCATGGATTCGGGAATCGGCCTTCCACGGCCTGATCGGCAACCGCTTTCAGCTTGGGCCAGTTGACCGGGTCTTTCTCCACCCAGCAATCGTCGTTTCAGCGGGTCTCCACCGACTTGGCGTCTCGATTCCAATCGCCTATGCGCTCTGGGTACCAGTTGGGCTAGTCGTGCTGTGCCTCGGAGTAACCGCTTATCTGCGGCGCTTAGTTGCAGGTGCTTGGCCAAGGGCTGCCGCGTTGGCGCTGGCGCTCTTGGCGACGGCTCCGATGCTGCTCGATCTTGCCCGCTGGATTGCCCCGGAAGGTCGGTCCGCGCGCTTCATTGTCTTCGACAGCTGGCCAATTAACTGGCTTTGGGGCTACCCGCTTACGGCAATTTCGGTCGGACTTGCCTGCTTGGTTCTGTTGGGAGTTGAACGAGGTCGCAAGTCCGCCAGGATTACGCCGCTACTTCCACTTGGCGCGCTGCTTTGCGCATGGCTGCAACCGTGGCAGGGGGCGATTCTGATTGCAGTGCTCGTTAGCGGTGAGTTGTTGGCCAAGGCGCAGGCCACAAACGACCAGCAGGAAGCGTCATCTGGCAGATGGCGGACGCTTGCGCCCACGCTGATCGCCGGCGCGTTGCCGCTGGCCTATTACGCGATCCTCGGTATCGCCGATCCCTCATGGCATGAGCACGGAATCCAAGACAACCTCTATGAGTCAACGATTCCCTGGTGGTCTGTGCCACTCGTGCTTAGTCCATTGCTGCTTCCCGCACTTGTGACTCTTTGGCGCCGTCAACCTTCCTACCAACTGCGAGCCGCCCAACTCTGGGTTGCCTTTGCAGTCGCGCTGTTCGCATTCATCCAGATCACCGGTGTTGGGACGTTCGCAAGCCATTCGATGCAGGGCATAAGCGTTCCATTGGCTGCTCTTGCCGTACTCGGGGTGCAGGACCTTGCTCAGCGTTTTGGTCGTCGTCCCGTACTCGCAATCGCTGTTATTGGATTGGCAGTGATGGTTGTGCCAGGTGTTGTCACATCGACTGAGCGTCAGGTCGCGAAAATTCGTGCGGTTAACTCCGGCTACTTCGTCAAGCAGGGAGAGGACAGGGCGCTCGCTGCGCTGGCAGCCGATCCGCGCCCCGGGGGAGTCCTTGCCAAGGTTAGGCTCGGCTCGCAGGTTCCATGGCGCACAGGCCGCAGCAGCTGGCTTGGCCACGAGTCTTGGACGCCGCAGTTCATCCACCGTTCTTTTGTCGCCGGCATGATTTTTTCATCCTCCGAGCCCCAAGCTGACGGCCGCTCGATGGCGGCCGCACGGGCGACCGGAGCGAGCTTCATGCTCGCTGACTGCGAGCGAACTCCGGCCGCGGCGGTTGAAACTTCTGGAGCAGCCCTTTCGCGCTTCGGCTGCGCGTCAATCACCGAGCTTGATCGCGCTGGCAAGCGGTAACCGCGGCGGACCGGGCTGCCATCCACGGGTAGGATTGCGGCTGTGCCGCTAACACTCACACCACCGCGAAGCGCGTCGCCACGGCCGGTTCAGACCTATTGCTTCATGCGCGGCCGCAAGCAGTTTCTAGAGAAGCTCCAAACTCGCCACGGCGATGCCTTCGGCATTCACTTTCAGAAGCGACCATGGACAGTCCTCGCCAATCCGGAGATGATCAAGCAGGTATTCACTGCTCCAGCGACGGTCCTCCATGCCGGCGACGCAAATGAGATTCTCAGACCTGCGCTTGGTAAGCATTCAATTCTGCTGCTTGATGAGGGCGAGCACATGCGCCAGCGCAAGCTGCTGCTGCCGCCCTTCCACGGCGAACGCCTTGCAGCCCAGCGAGCAGCAATGGAGCGTGTGGCTGCTCAGCAGGTTGAGCGTTTCCCGCGCGGCACTCCATTTGAAATGCGCACGCAGGGGCAGGCAATCGCCCTCGAAATAATTCTTGAAGTCGTCCTTGGCACGGCCGCAACGGGCGAGGAGCATGATCGCCTCGCTGGACCGGTTGAGGCGGTACTTGAGTGGATTGCAAGCCCAGCAAGGCTCGCCCTTACCGGAACGCTTGGAGCCCGACACCGGCTCGTCAAGCGGATGTACGGACCAATCCTCAAGCCGCTTGACGATGCGCTCTACCGGCTGATCTCTGAGCGGCGAGCGACGCCCGGCATTGAGCAGCGCGACGACATCCTTTCGATGCTGCTTACAGTTGAAGACGAGGATGGGAACGGAATGTCGGATGCTGAGCTCCGCGATGAATTGGTAACGCTGATTATCGCCGGGCACGAAACAACTTCGACTGCGCTTGCCTGGGCATTTGAGCGACTGACTCGCGACCGAGAGGCGTTGGCGCGGCTCGAAGCCGAATCATTGACCGATCAGACTGAGTGGACGGAGGCAATCTCACTCGAGACTCTGCGTTTGCGCCCGGTGCTTGACTTTGTTGTCCGAACGGTCAAGCAGCCGATTGAAATTGGTGGCTACATGTTCGAGCCAGGTGACGTTGTGGCGCCATGCATCTACCTTGTGCACCGTCGAGCCGATATTTACGAGGATCCGAATAGCTTTAAGCCTGAGCGCTGGCTTGGAGTTAAGCCCGGCACTTACACATGGCTTCCGTTCGGCGGCGGCGTGCGGCGCTGCATCGGATCGGCATTCGCAATGACGGAGATGGAGGTTGTTCTGCGAGCAGTTGCTCGCGGAGTTCACCTTGAAGCTGTTGGCCCGCCGGAGCAGCCAGTTCCGCGATTCATCACCAGTTCACCTTCACGCGGTGGACAGGTGCTTGTTCCAGCCTCAGTCTGACTGGGCTTCGCTTTCATCCGTAGCTTCGTCGGCCGCAATCTCACTCTTAGTCCGAGCGCGACCGCCGATGCTGCCGACCAGCAGTGCAATGATCGTCACGAGGTAGATCTGTCCAAACACCGCTTCAGTTACGGCAAGCGTGTGGCCAACCTGCGTGCAGGGCACAAAGTCACCGAAGCCAGTTGTAGTAATCGTGCTGAATGAGAAGTAGAGCCGGTCAGAGGTCGTTGAGGTCGGTTGCGAACAGAAGAACTGCATGGCTGGCCCGAGGTCGGTGACGGCACCGTAAATCGACCCGAACATCATTCCGATCAGCAGATAGACAAGGACTCCGCCGACGACCGCTTGCATGTTGACCTGGATCCGTGCCTGGCGAGTGATCCAACGCAGAACCATGACTGCCGCAAAAAGGATTGGCAGCGCGGCGATCGCATTGCCGACGCCACGAACCTCGTATGTGCTGGTTGTCGTTCCATATGAGGAGAGAGCGGCGGCAATAATCATCATCGCTGCCGCGATATTGCGCCGTGGCTTGACCATCTCCGCGGCCTGCAAGGTGAGCAGAATTGACGCCGTCATCAGAACAATCCCAATAAGCCGCGACCAAGACCCGTCCGGTGCAGCGATCGTGAAGAGGATCGCAATCACCGTCATGACCAGTGGGGCCATGAAGTGGTTTGGCTTTGTGTGAACTATCTGCCGCATTAGTTCAGCAGCCTACTGCGCAGGCCTAACGGCACGGCCCTGAATCAGTGGGCGAATGAATGGTGCGGCCTTCGGCATGTACCCGTGCTCAATTTCGACAAGATCAAGCGGCGAGCTGTTGATCGTCATTTCAGTTGTTCGGTCGCAGCGGCAGCCGCCTGCGACCGCCTCCCAAGGGCGTGCAACTAAGCGCTGCCAACGGGCAGTCGAACCAACGCCGCGCACATGCTCGATGAACAGCAGTTCGCCACCGGGCTTGAGGACGCGGCTGACCTCGGCGAGGGCGACCTGTGGATCCTTAACGGTGCAGAGCACGAGGGTTGCGACGACCGCATCAAATGAGCTATCTGCGAACGGCAGGGACTCCGCTGGCGCTGAAACGATTTCAATGAATGCTTCGCCAACGCCAGCCGCTGCCCGGCCGCGAAGCTTCAGGGCCATCTGCTGATCAGGCTCTGTCAAGGCAAGTGATTCGACCGATTGCGGGTAGTGGGTCAGGTTCAGGCCTGTTCCCGCGCCGAGTTCGAGAACACGACCCTTTGCCGAGGCGAGCAGTCGCGCTCGGCGGTCTGAAAGACCGGCCTCCTCGCTTGGTGCGAGCACGCGGTCGTAGAGCTTGGCGAAGATTCGCGAACCGATTTGTAGGCCGTTCTGCCCTGACATTCTGCCCAGCAGCGTACCCTGCTGGGTTGTGACATTCGCAATAACCGCCTCAGGCTTCTTCGATTCGGTCGGCACGTTCTTCAGCGATCTCGCAGATGTGCGGCCAGTACCGCTGCTGATTGCGCTCGGGTTTCTTGGCCTTTCGCTGACGATCCGCTCGCGCGCCTATCTGAATGTTCTGCGGGCAGCATTCCCCGGCGTGCCGATTCAGTGGCGAAGGATTTGGGGAGCCTATGTAGCTGGCTATGGGTTTAACAGCGTTGTGCCAGCACGCGGCGGCGATGTAATCAAGCTCTTCTTGGTTCGCGGTTCGGTGCCCGGGTCAAGCTATCCGGCAGTTGCGTCGAGCTTTCTAGTTGAGGCGGTCTTTGACTTCTCGATCGGGATACCGGTGCTTGCCTACGCCTTTACGCAGGGCGTCTTTCCGCACCCACCGGATTTCGCGAGCCTCAATTCCTTTGACATCGCATGGGTAGCCGGCAATCCGAGGCCGTCAGTGTTCATTTTTACGGCAATCTGTGTGCTGTTGCTCGGCCTGTTTGCGTTTCTGTCAGTCCGAGTCAAGGCATTTTGGGCGAGGGTGCGGCAGGGAATCGAGATTCTCTTTGAGCCGAAGCGCTATCTGACACAGGTTTGGCTGGTGCAGTTCCTCGGCTGGCTTTCGCGATCAGCTTGCTACTGGTTCATGCTCGAAGCGTTCGGCCTGCAGGCTTCGCTTCGCAACGTTCTGCTGCTGCTGGGTTGCAATGCGGTCGCGACGCTCGTCCCGTTCACGCCCGGGGGTGCCGGAGTCCAGCAGGCGCTGATCGTCAAAGTCTTTGAGACTGCCGGTCCAGTGGCTGTCGTCGCCGCCTTCTCCGTCGGTCAGCAGGTTGCGATGGCCGCCTTCAGCTTTGCGCTTGGCTTCGCCGCACTGGTGATCATTTTTGGCCACCGTTCCTTCGGTGAGGTGCGTCGAGCCGGAATGCGCGACCGAGCTGCCGAGGCCGATGAATACTGATCAATTAGCTGCTGAGACAGAACCCAGCTGCGACCTGTTGTTACTGAAGGCCCTGGCGAGCTTCGCGCACGAGGGCGACCGCTTCAGGAAAGACCGTTGCCATAACTGAGCGGATCTGCTCGGCCTGTTCTGCGGTTGATCCTTGGATGTTGACGCGGTTGATCGAAGCGACAGTCAGGTTGACAGCGAGCTGAATGGCGTTGTCAGCCCAAGCTAGTTTTTGGGCGCCCTGCATCTGTTCGAACATCCCTCCGAGCTGCCTGCGCATCTCGTCAGGGTCGCCAAATGATGAAAAGTCGAATCCGCCTGCGTCGTCCATAGGCTCAGAGTAGCCGCTACACGGGTAAGGTTCCAAGCCAATGAGCGAGAGTGAAACGATCGACAGCGCACAGGTAGTTGATGTGGAGCGGCGTTTGGCTCCACGCATCGCAGGGTTGGCATTGATTGCCGGCATCTTCCCGGTGATCGGGACTGTGATCCAGAGTCCACTGTCATCGTCGCCGCAGAGCTTCATCGGAAACCTTCTCTACTACTCCGACCACAGTTCGCTGGTGATTGCAGGTTCACTGCTGCGCGGTGCCGGCCTGCTTGCACTTGTCGCACCAATCATCTTCCTGCTCAATGCCGCAACGGCACGCGGTGGTAAGACGCCACGAGTTGCTGCTGGAGCGAGCGTCGTTGGCGGTATTGCCGCCGCAACTGGCACGGTAGTTCTGGGAATCGCCTCCGTGATGATCGCTAATGATTTCGTCAACAAGACTGGATTGACATACGACCAGGGCAAGGCGGTACTTAAGGGTCCGCTGATCATGGCCGCATCCGGAGCCGGTCTGATCGGAACCGTTGGTCTCGCATTCGGCCTTGCGATGGCTGCTTTGAACGCAATGCGCGTTGGGCTGCTGACACGCTTCATGGGCTACGTAGGGATCCTCGCCGGGGTTCTGCTTGTAATCCCAATTTTCTCGCCGGTTCCGATCGTCCAGCTCTTCTGGCTCGCTGCACTCGCGGCACTGATCCTCGGCCGCTGGCCGG
>Ga0194057_10001685_pt1 | contig 11017 bp, 8 predicted proteins | sample SepL4415m_MetaG_FD_155474 | JGI IMG/M metagenome (GOLD analysis project Ga0194057, IMG submission 155474) | Anoxic zone freshwater microbial communities from boreal shield lake in IISD Experimental Lakes Area, Ontario, Canada - Sep2016-L442-15m | ecosystem: Environmental > Aquatic > Freshwater >...
GAGGACCCACCGCACTCGGCAACCTGGCTCGGATCTGTCACCACCATCACTCCTTGAAGACCTACAGCGGGTGGGTGCTTGCTCGCCACGGCCCGACCGACGAGGACCCGCAATGGTCCTTCACCCCTGAGCCGGCCTTCGGGCAAGAGCCAGGACTCGGCATCGACAAGCCCCCGGAGCCCGTGCCTCGGGTGTGAGCGGAGCCTTAGGCCGAGGCCTCGATCAGCGTCATGACTCGTTCGTCACAGTAGGTCTGATGCCGTGGCCGGTTGCTGTCGCCTAGTGGTAGAGCCAAAGAGACGCCCGTCACCGTCACCGTCACCGTCACCAGCGCAGAGTCACCGGACGTTCGTCGGTGAAGTGTGCTCCCTTGTACGTCCACTGCTCGGAGGGAACCCGTGCAGACGGCATCACCGTCATCGATCCGTGCACCCCAGGCAGTCGGAAGTGCACCACCACGGTCGTCGATGCTCCTGCATGCAGGAGAACCGGCCCTGCTACCAGCCACGTCGGACCCTCGGCCCCTTTGGCCGTCAACGGTCCAGTTCCAGTCATCGTGATGTGCGATGCCGCAGCCGGCAAGTTGTTGGCCACTATGCCGGCGTAGTCGCCGTATGTCAGGCCGAGCCCGGGATACGGCCCGGCGATGAACTGCGCCTGTTCGCTAGGGGTCCGGTTGGTCAGGTGGGTGGTCATCGTGACCGCCGTGTCCGATCCGACGGTGCGAGTGGCCAAAGCGACCGATGCATACAGGAACTGATCGAGCTTGTTGCCCCCACGACTGACCACTGACACCGCCAACGATTGCGGTGTGAGCGATCCGCTGGCCCCACTAGTCGCCCATGCTGCCTGTGCCACCGGATTCCGGGACCACACCATCAAGTGACGACCGGCCACGGCACCGGCCACGGAGGAAGCCAGGGCGCGTAGGTCAGTCGACTGCCCTTGGAGTTGGCGAAGTACGGCTTGAGCGATCTCACCGAGCGCATCTGCCCGTGCTGCATTTTCTGCCGAGTCGTCGGATAGTCCGGCGTACTGATCGTGCAGGAGGAACTGCTCCACGTTGTCCGGACCGATGGTCGTGCCCCCAGCCTGGATAGGCCCTGTGGCTTTCAGGATCTCACTCAGGGCGGCGATGTCCACTGCCAGGACGCCATCAACCTGCTGGCCCGTGCGGGCCTCCCACATCCGTGCAGCCAGCGGGGCGGTGACATCGAACTGCGGAGTCAAGCCGAGGTTGCGCCAGTCCACTCCTGGCTTCAGCCAGCCCCAGTTCCGTTGCAGGTCACCGGTCACCGTGACCTGACCGGGAGCCAGGGCTAGTTGTCCGGATTGCCTGAACTCACCCAGGTGGAGCGATCCATCGGCCGTGTCGGCCACTCCCACCTCGAGAAAGGACCCTGATCCTGCACGCATCTCGGCATTGTTGGCCGCCAGCACCAGATAGTTCTGAGGACCTTGCAAGATGTTGGCGACCACGGCGGAGACTCCGGCCGCCTTGGCCAATCGGATCCTCACATCGTTCAGTTGGGTCACAAACTCGTCGTGCTTGCTGGCGAGGGGACTGACCAGGGCACGGCTCGGACCAGTATCGATGGCATGGAGTTGGCGCGAGGCGACCAACGACAGAGCCGACAGGTGACGTAACGACTGCACCCGCTGCGGGCCCGGTCCATGGGGCTGGTCCAGTACGTCGTGCACCTGGACGAGGAAGTTCGATCCGATGGTCGATACCTGCTCGGCGGCCGCGCTTAGCGACCGAGCCGATCGAATCTGGCGACCCAGCACCGGCACCACAGTGACCGGGGTGATCAGCGGGCCGGACAGAGCGGCATCGGCTGAGGAGAACTCAGTGGCTGCCGCACGCAAAGACCGCTCGGTGGCCGATGCTGTCAGTGTGGACGGATCAGAGTTGGATCGGACCGCTGTGAGTGCAGCAAGGCCCCGTTGGTCATGACGGTAGGCCGACCACACGTGGACTGCCACTACCGCTCCCCATGAGACCACGACGAGCAGGACGCCGCAGCCCACGATCCACCTGGTTCGGTGTCCACCCTTAGTTCTGCTCACGGGGTCACTCATTGCTCCAGGCACGTCGTTGGCACAGCCTGTCGGCGGATGTGGCGGATGTGGCGGATCGAACACAACGATCGTACCGGAGCGAATCGCCCACAAGGGGGCGCGCCCGCCAGACGTGATCACGGCCGGTAGCATCATCTTGTGTCGTTCTCGACCCTCAGAGTCACCCTTGGACGCATCATCCTGGTGGCTGGGGTGCTCGTCTTGCTCTTCATCCCCTATCTGCTGTGGGGCACTGGCGTCGCGACATCCCGGGCCCAAGAGGACCTTCGACGGCAGTTCGCCGCAGTCCAGCATCTCCACCAGGTCGCCACTCCTGTTCCTCCCCCGGTAGCGACAGCAGTTGCACCGGTGGTAGCTCCCGTGATCCCTGCTCCGGCGCTAGGGGGCCCGGTCGGCATCATCTCCATTCCAAAGATCGCGGTGTCCATGGCCGTGGTCGAAGGCACCGATGCCGAGCAGCTCCGATCCGGGCCGGGGCACTACCCGGGCACACCGCTTCCGGGAGAGTCGGGCAACGTGGCTATCGCTGGCCATCGAACTACCTACCTCCATCCCTTCTACGATCTCGACCGTCTGGTTCCCGGAGACAAGATCAACCTTGTCACCGTCCAGGGGCTCTTCGTCTACCGCGTCACCAGCAGTCGGTCGGTCGACCCCACTGACGTGAGCGTCGTGGCACCCACCCCCACCCCGATGCTGACCCTGACCACCTGCAGCCCGCGCTACAGCGCCACGCAGCGGTTGGTAGTGCAGGCCGACCTGGTGGCCGACGTGTTGACCGGAACCTCGCCTGTCGTCCCGATACCGGGGCCGGCCTCGACGCCTGGGGTGGTGGCTCGACCTGCAGCCTCCCCTGCTCCGGTCCATCAGCAGTGGTGGCCGGCTGTCCTATGGGGAATCGCCGTCGCTGGTCTCGCCACCGCGATCTGGGCCGCGGCCCTCCGCCTCCGAGGGGCACGACGAGGGGCGATCATCGTCGTCGGCGTGACCGCATGGTTGGTCGTGGTCTACGCCTTCTTCGAAGCACTCGCACCGTTGCTGCCAGCCAGCTTCTGATCGCAATACTCGCCCGGCCGGTGGCCCAAGTCGGGACGCGCGCTACCAGAGCGAATGACTAAAGAGAGTACGGCTGGCCGAGCAGTGCCGCGCTCGTGCCCTGCAGATCAGATCGGGTCAGATCAGGTCAGGAAGCCGAGCGACGCCGACGGGCGAGGACGCCGCCGATCACGACAGCGCCGGCACCGATGGCTGCGAGTTCACCGATGTCTGCACCGGTGAACGGAAGCGTGGAGGAGCCGTTGACCATGGCGGTCGAACCTGGATCGCTCGGGGCGACGGTGGTCGGAGTGACGGTGGCGCTGTTCACCTCAGGCGGGGTGCAGCCGGTGTAGCAGGTGGGATCCGACGGAGCCGCTCCAGCGACCATCGGGATCGAGAACACGGATGCCAAGGCGAGCCCAGATCCAATACAGATCCGCTGCGTCCACTTCATCGACTTCATGGTGTCCCCTTTTACTGGTTCGTCGTATACCGGCCCTGGTCCGCATGGGCCAACCGCCTGCTGCTGCTAAGAGCATCATGCACCCAGTCGGGTCCCCTGCGCAATGAGGCGAAGGGGGTACATCGCATTTGCAACGGAATTGACACGTTACGTGGTCATTGCCTCATTCTCCGTGGGAAAGACGGGCCACAGACGTCACAGGAGATGGACGCTGGCCTCGAGGAGGACGATGGCCACTCCGACGAGGACGATGGCCACTACGTAGGCGATGCGGCGGGACAGGGGCCGCTCGCTTCCACCGGCAGTGCCGATGCCGACGATGGCCAGCGCCAGAACTCCGACCATATCGGCGAGCACGAAGGCCGTGTGCATGCTCCAAACGTGCATACCGGCCAGGATAAAGACCGCTGTGGCCGGCAGCGATGCGGTCACGATGGCCCACGAGTCGCGCAACTCGGCCATCACATCAGCAGCGCTCAGTTCGAGATGGTTGTGCGATCGCTTCGACACCAGCACCGACAACGTATGAGCCATCCAGATGGCAAGCGCCCCGACGATGACCACGCTGGCTGTAGTCAGCGCACCGGGGTTCGTGTCAAAGGTGAGGCCGGCGATGGCCACAAGTGTGGCGATCGTCCCGTAGACGTAGTGGGCCAGCCAGTTGACCCCCTTCGCAGGTTTCCGCGGATTGCCCGGGTCGCCCGGATCGACCGGATCGACTAGGTCACCCGGATCGACCGGATCGACTGGGTCACCCGGATCGGCCGGATCGACCGGATCAGAATGCTCGCGCATGCCGTGCTCAGATGAGGGCTGTACGGAGCGGTCGTTCATCGCCTTGGAGGATACGACGATTCCCGGGTCAGTCCGATATGCACCGAGACGGAGGGGCTGCAGCCCCGATAGTCAGCCGAGAGCTCGGGTACGCGAACTAACTCTTGGCGAGGTCGAGTGACTCGGCTCCGCCGGCTTCGTCGGACTCCATCATGACCGTGATGGGCCCGTAGAACGGAGAAGTGCTCGCACGACACCGACCGGAGTCTTCGAGCGATCCGCGAGCCCGCGCCTGCTCGGCGCCGGCCACGATGGGTTCCGTCTCCCACCAAATGATCTTCTTCTTGCGAAACATCAGAGTTGCCCCTCTGCGCCGTGCGATCGTGCGGCTTCAAATGAGCCGCCCCATCGATCCCGCCAAGTGTGGTTTCCAGCACCTGCAACGTGTATCTGCCCGATACCTCGCTACTATCATGCCGGTTCAGAGTTGTATTGCGGTGGCTGGAACGTTGCAGTTCGATAGCAGACATTCGGTGGCCCATGCCGTCCACCGACCTACCCACCGTGGGCCGCGAGGGGTCAGTTGACGCGTGGTACCCGGGCCAGGATTTCGGAGACCACTTCGTAGCACGAGGTCCCCAACCACTCGGCGACCAGTGTGGCCGCCACCTCATCGGTGCCTTGTTGCCCGATCAGCACGACCTCATCACCTTGGCGAACACCGTCGATGTCCGACACATCCACCGAGATCTGATCCATGGACACCCGTCCGACCACAGGCGCCCGCTGGCCGCGGATCAGCACATAGCGCCACGTAGCCGGGGCTCGTCGGAATCCGTCGGCATACCCGACGGGGACGGTGGCCACCCGGCTCGCACGCTGGGCGGTCCAGGTGTGCCCGTAGCCAACTGACTCGCCTGGGTCGAGATCGTGGACCTGGGCCACCTGCGCCTTCCATGCCAGCGCCGGTAGCAGCGATGTGACCGCTGCCTCGGGTCCCGGGGGGAGGCCGTATACGGCGATTCCTGGTCGTGCCATGGCAAATGTGGCGTCGTCTCTGAACAGCAGTCCGGCACTGTTGGCCGCATGTACGAGCGGAGGGCAGATGCCGGCCAACTCCAGATCAGCGATGACCCGCCGGAACGACTCGAGCTGCCGGTCGGTGGCGGCCACCGTGCCCGGAGAAGGGTCGTCAGCACAGGCGAGGTGCGTAAACAGGCCGGCCACCTCGAGGCCATCAAGTGCACCGAGGGCGGTTATGAAGGCGACGACCTGATCGGCGTGGACACCGAGCCGGTGCATGCCGGTGTCGACCTTGACGTGGACGGCCAGGGTGGAGTCGAGCGCCTGGGCGGCACGATCCAACTCTCGTGCGGTACCGAGGTCGAAGACCGACACGGTCACGTCGAGCCCGACGGCCTCTCGACCCTGCCAGCCCGGTGTGTACCCGAGCACAAGCACGGGGGCCCGGATGCCGGCTCTTCGCAGGGTGCGGGCCTCGGGCACACAAGCCACACCCAAGCGAGTGGCGCCACTGCGCAGCGCAGTGTGGGCAACCTGTACCGCTCCGTGCCCGTAGGCATCAGCCTTGAGCACCACCATGACCTCGGATCCATCGGCCCGCTCCACCAGGTGACGCACGTTGTGCCCGATGGCCGACAAGTCGATCTCCAGCCAAGTGGGCCGATCGGGCTGGACGATCCGTATCGACTGCCATGCCCGGTCTTGGCGCACCAGCAGCCCGTCGGCCGCCCCACCGTCGGGGAGCAGTCGTTCCACCACCCGCTCCATCCGTGCCGCTGCACTGCCCTTGACCAGCACGACCGATTCTGGCCCGAGCCGGCCCGCCACTGCGGCGGCGGCGTCGTCTGGAGTAAACGTGATGGCCACCTGGTCAGCGGCAAGTCCTGCCCGCACCGCAGCATCGGCGATCCAGGCTGCGGCATTTCCCTGGGTGACGAGGAGGTCGACCACTTGAGCCGCATGATCGCCGACGTGGCGGTGCAGCTCCTCGGAGACATCTCCCAACTCGGCCATGTCTCCAAGAACGGCGATACGACAAGTGGCCGGTAGCAGCGCCAGGACATCGAGTCCGGCGTGGACGGACCGGGGGGCCGCGTTGTACGTGTCGTCGAGGATGAGGCTTCCCTCCATGCCGGCCAAGGGACGCAACCTGCCCGGCACAGGCCCGGCTGACCCGATGGCGTCGACGGCCTGGTCCCGGTCGATCCCGAAGTGGTCGCCCACGGCCAGCGCGGCCAGCGCAGAAGTGGCGGTGTGGCTACCCAGCCATGGAACGGTGACGGGCTGGCTCCACTCGTCGTGGTGGCCGACGAACGTGGTGCTGTCCGCCACCACGACCACGTCATCGGCCCGGTACCTGGCCCCTGGCGACTGGCCGAAGGTGACGACTGGAGCGGCGCTGCGCACGGCGAGCTCCATGACACGCTGGTCGTCGGCGTTGAGCACGGCCAGACCGTCGATGGCCAGGTGAGCCAGCAGGGACCCCTTCTCCCGGGCCACCCCATCAACATCTCCGAGGGCCACCAGGTGGGCGGCGTCGATAGCCGTGACCACCCCCACCTCCGGCGGTGCCATGGCACACATGGCATCCATTTCGCCGAAGTGGCCAGTGGCCATCTCGATGACGGCGATCTCATGCTCGGGCCGCAGCCCGCCCAGGGCGACGGCCAGTCCAAATCGTCCGCTGTAATTGCCCGGCGTCCGAAACACCGTGAACCCGGTGGCCAACACGTCGGCGACCAGCTCCTTGGTCCCGGTCTTGCCCACCGTGCCGGTGACCGCCACCACCCGTGGGCGCCAGGTGCGCAGCACGTGGGCTCCGTAGCGCTCCATGGCGGCCACGGTGTCGTCCACGACCAGAGCCGTGCAACCATCAGGCACCGAATCCAGACTGTCCACCAAGACTGCCAGCGCACCCCGCTCCAGCGCATCGGCCACGAAGTCATGGCCGTCCCCGCGTTCTGTACGCACGGCCACGAAGAGATCCCCGTCCTCTGCCAGGCGCGAGTCGAAGCAGAACCGGCTGTAGCGGTCAGCGGGGCTCGGCCCGTGGACGTCGAGTTCTGGGTTGGCCGCCTGTAGGTCGTCGAAGCGGATCATGGCCAGGTTCGTGCGTTCATCAGGTGGTCCAGGCCGCTTCATCGGGCTTGCCTCGTCGGTCGAACCGCTCCAGCCCGGCCTCGACGATCCGATCCAGAACCGCCCAAGGAGGTAGCGAGTCCGGGTCGGCCAACCACTGCGAGTAGAACACGGTGGCCTCGGTCAGGCCGCAGAGCGAGTTGATCTCGAGGAGGTGCACGACGTCATCCACGCTGTCCCAGAAGGCGTCTAACCGCGCATACCCCTCGATCCCGAACGCACGGGCCAGTGCCTCGATGCGGGCTCGGACCCCTTCAGCTACAGCGTCGGGAACGAACAGGTCGAGCGCCAGGTTGGTCCCCACCCCCTGCTGAAACTTCTGCTGCAGGGTGAGCTCGTCGGCTGCCACCGTCACACTCGGCACCGCCGCCACCAGCCCTCGGCCCGGACGGTCCAGCACGGCCGCCGTCAACTCGATGAACCGCTTGGCCGCAAACCATGGGCGCAACGTCTCCAGATTGAGGTCCCCCGTCGGCAGGGCCACTGTCGTCGGATCGACGAAGGCCCGCTCCAACAGCCACCGCACCGGGGTGGGGACAGGCATGGCGATGGTCATGGTTCGATCCCGCAGGTCGGACCGGGTCTCGTCGGTGGCGAACTCCGGGGCCTCGGCCACGATGGCGGCGAAGAACCGCTCCATCACCTCGGGCCTCCTGAGGAGCTTCACCCCCGTGGAGCACCCGTCGGTAGCCGGCTTGCACACCAGCGCTTCGGCACCAAGTTGCGTGCACAGCGCCCGATACCGCAGGGCCGCCGCCTCGGCTCCATCGATCTCGTCGAGCCACGTCCCGATCTCAAATACGTCCACCTCGCGCTGGTCCGGCGCCTCTATGCCCGCCAGGGCCAGGGCGCGCACCCGTTGTGCCGTCACCGCCTTGTCGGCGGCCACATGAGCGGCCATTGGACCGGATCCGTTGAACGGCCGGCCCATCTGCTCGAGCGCCAACTGCAGTCTGCCGTCCTCTCCTGGACCACCGTGGAGCGCCAGGAACACGAAGTCTGCACTTGCCACTGACTCGGCCAGGGACATCGGGTTCCCTACGGACAACGAAGCATCGCCAGCTGCGTCGGTGATGGCGAAGTCGGACCGGATGCTCCGGCTGACCGCTTCGATGGTCCTCCGTCGCACCGGGTCATCGACCAGGGCCTGGATCTCCTCGACATCATGGTGGAGGACGTAGAACAGACCGATGTCGGTATACCGGCTCCTCAGGTCCATCAGCGTGAAGCGGACATCGCTGCCCGAAGCCAACAGCGATAGCCCTACGAAACATCCGCTCTGCCGGCTCACCTGGCGCTCGCTGGTGGTCCCACCGAGTACGACATGGATCCGGCGGGCACCATCGGGGCGGCCGGCTGCATCCTGAGCAGTGACATCAGGTGTGCCGAGCGCTGCTCGCAACAGCCCCATGATCAACCGACGGTGATCGATCCCGACCATGGCCGCCTGCTGGAACACGAAGCTCGAGAAACCCATCCCGCCGATACCGTTCACATCGGTGACCACGATCTCGCCGCCCGCCGTGAGGAATCCGTCGATGCGGGCCATATGCCGCAGACCGAGCACCGAGAACGCCTCAGCGGCTCGCCGACGAATGCGGTGGAGCATGGCTTCATCGACTCGCATGGGCGTGTGGTGGATGACTCCGGATCCGTGCAGGTACTTCTCTTCGGTGCCGTAGACCTGGCTCCCCGGAGGCTTCTCCACTTCTGTGGGAGCCAAGGCCGTAGGCACTCCGCCGGGCCCATCGAGCACCACTACGGAGAACTCGGTCCCTACGATGAACTCCTCGATCAGTACAGCACCAGCAGTAGTGGCGAACGCTTCGTCGATGGCCGCCGTCAGGCGATCCCCGTGGAGCGGCACCACACCCACACCAAAGGACGAGCCGCCGGCCACCGGCTTGACCGCCACCAGCCGGGCGGAACCGCTGGCGTCGCCGTCGCCGTCGCCGTCGCCATCGCCGTAGCCATCGCCTCCGCCATCGCCGTCGCCGTCTTCCGCACCGAGCATCCGCAAAGCGGGCACGTGCGTGACCAGTTCATCCAGCACCGCAGCCGGATCAGCTGCCCACCGGTCGCGCGCAACTGCCCGATAGGCAGGAACCGGGAACCCGGCATCCCTCAGTGCGACGTAGCACTGCTCCTTGTCCAACGTCCGCTCCAGGGCGTCGGGAGTGCTGAACACGTAGGGGACTCCCCAGGCGTCCAACCGGCGTTGCAGGGCGCCGTCCTCGCCGAACTCGCCGTGGATGAGCGGCACGGCCACGTCGTGGGTGCCAGCCAGCTCGGCCACCTCGTCCCACGCCAACTCGAGCCCCAGCGCCCGAAGCTGGGTCTCGAAGTCCGCACAGGTATTGGCATAGAAATAGACCGGCGGGAGCCGGAACGCCCGCAGCTCCCGGTCGACGAAGACCACAGTCACCTCGCACGCCGGGTCGGCCTGGAGGTAGGTGACCCAGGGCTTGATGGAGCCGACGCTGACATCGCGCTCCTCGCTCGGGCCACCGAAGAAGATGATCACCTTCATCAGGTGGTCGCCCCTGGTGTGCGCAGGCGATCGGCCAACTTGTCTAGCCCGACAGAGCGACTGGCCTTGACGAGTACCACGCTGTCGACGGGGAGGGCCACTACCAGGTCGAGCGCCTCGGCCTGGTCGGCCACGTTGATTCCGCCGTATCCCGGTACACCCACGGCGATCACCTCGATCCCCAGCGAATCAGCGAGTTGGCCCATCCGTTGGTGGGCGGCATGGCCGGATGCGCCCAACTCGGCCATCTCCCCCAGGACAGCCACTCGACGCGGGGCATCTACCTGGGCCAGGGTGCGGAGCGCGGCCTCCATCGAGTTGGGGTTGGCGTTATACGAATCGTTCAGCACTCGGAGTCCGGTGGGGGTTCGCCAAAACTCGGCTCGCATCTGCGATCCCTCTGCTGTGGCCACTCCGGCAAGTGCCGCATCAAAGTCGACGCCGGCACAAGCAGCAACGGCGAGAGCGGCGGCGGCGTTGACCGCCTGATGATCACCGCGCACGGACAGCACCACCTCGCCCGACCCCCAGGGAGATTCGATGTGCACCGTGGGTCGCAGATCAAGGTCACGTCCGACCACACGAGCACGAACGTCGCCGGATGCCGTCCCAAAAGTCACAATCGTCGCGTCCGTCCTACGCCGGACATCTGGGCCGCACTCCACATCGTTCAGGATGGCATAGCCCGAGGCCGGCAACCCCTCAATGAGCGATCCCTTCTCCTCGGCCACACCCTCGGGGCCCCCGAGGTGCTCCAGATGGGAGGACCCGATGGAGGTGATGACCCCGATGGTCGGGCGGACCATGGCGCACAGCCGGGCGATATCGCCGGGGAACCGTGCGCCCATCTCCACCACCACCGCCTCCACGTCATCGGGGGCCCCCAGCAGGGTCAGCGGGACGCCCAGTTCGTTGTTGTACGAGGCATGGGTGGCATGGGTGCGCAGCCCGGCCGCTCCTCCCCCGGC